>Ga0182030_10001252_pt1 | contig 51864 bp, 59 predicted proteins | sample 812S3MmetaG_FD_121299 | JGI IMG/M metagenome (GOLD analysis project Ga0182030, IMG submission 121299) | Permafrost microbial communities from Stordalen Mire, Sweden - 812S3M metaG (Illumina Assembly) | ecosystem: Environmental > Terrestrial > Soil > Wetlands > Permafrost | place: Sweden...
CGAAAACATCGTGAATTCCTTTCCTGGATTGAAACCGGGGGAGGAATTCAGCTATTTCAACAGTCGGCGTTATGGAAAGCTCGGGGCCGCAAAATAGGCTGCCCGTCGATGAGCACGCGCAACCCGCGACGCCGGTCTCAACATGACGCGGGACTCACCATAATCCTCATTATGGTACGCGTACCATAATGAGGAAGCGCAGGTGGATTCGGGGCATCTCGGCAGCATCGAGATCAGCGGCTCCTGGCCGCCAGCGCTTGATCAAGGCGGGCCAACAGATCATTGACGTCGAACGGCTTGATCATGTAGCTGGTGGCACCGAGTTCAGCTGCGCGAACGATGTCCAATTCGTCATGGCTGGCGGTGAGGAGTATCACGGGGACCTTGTGCATGGACCATTGAATGCGCAAGCAGGAGAGCACTTGTAGGCCGCTCATCCGGGGCATGTTAAGGTCCAGTATTATGGCGTCAGGCGGATCGCGGAGCGCCATGCTGAAGGTTCGTATGCCGTCGGCAGCAGTCCGGCATTCGAACCCGGCGGCCTGCAAGGAGAGCTTGATCACTGCTCGAATTGCAGCATCATCGTCGCCCACCAGGATCACCGGCTTGACTGTGGCGGTGCCCTCGACATCCGGAATCACTTCCTTGCGCGGGACCGCAACAGGTTGTGGCGTAGGCACGGCATGCATGAAATGGTGGTGCAACTCAATCAGTTTCTTACGCAGGTCGCTCCGCTTGCTAGGATCGAAAGTCGCGAGAAGGGCTTCTAATGCGCGCGCCTGGCGGGTGATCTCAGGCAACCCGAGGGTGCCTCCGACTCCGGCCCAATTGTGGACCGCCTTGCGGATGGAAACGAAATCCAGTTCGGGCACGATCATCCGGCTGACTGTGAACTGGGAGAGGAAGCCGCGGCACTCAGAGGCGCCAGCGGCGAGAAACTGCTTGCCTAATTCCTCGAGGGGCAGGTCTTCGAGCGAAGACGTGTCCGGAGCTGAAGCGGGTCCGCCCAGGAAAGCCCGAATCAATCCGGGAAACACGTCCATGTCGACGGGTTTGCCGATCGAACACTCGCAGCCAGCTCGCTGCGCATCCGCCTCCCCCTCTTTCGAATGAGCGGCCGTGAGCAGGATCACCGGGATGGTTCTCCAGGCTAGGTTTTTCTTGACGGCTCGTGTCAAATCGAGGCCGTCCATTCCGGGCAGCTGGAGGTCGGTGACAATCAGATCGGGCGGGTTCCCGGCGAGCTGTTCGAGTGCGTCTTCGGCGTCTTCCGCCGTTTCGGCCAGAAAACCGGCTTTGCGGATCAGGATGGCAGTAACCCTGAGATTGACCGGATTATCGTCGACCACCAGGACTCGTTTCGTCGGGTTGGCTGCGCCTAGGCTCATAGTTCAATCCAACACTCCGGAAACTCCGCGATCGGGCTGCAAAGGCCTGGGTGATTCCTGGATGGTATCCACATCTTACTACCTTACGGTCTGCATGGGCGCATCAGGCACCGGATGCAGTCCTGGTATCGAACTCTGCGGTCTGGAGCGCGTTCGAATACCGTGCTCTCCAAGATCGCCTAAGGCATTAGGGATCAAGCGCACGTCACGGGCCAGCCGGCCCCATTTGGGAACTAGTCACTCCGAGCCAATTCTAGCGCCGCACCAACTGGCACCTCGGAGCGCGTGGACAACGCCCCTTCTAGCACTACGGCGCCCGTGCCCGACAGCACAGGGCCTGCCCAGAACTGCCGTTTAGACGAGAAACAGGTGTGAATTGCTGAGAAAAAGTAAACCCTAACTGAACGACCCATTTGCGGGTACTCTCACCGTACTGGGAATTTCAGCACTACCCGATTGCGCTGAACCCGACGATCATACATGTAACGAACTATGCGTGGTAAGAATCTGATTCAAGGCGACCGCCGGCCAGCCCGGCTTTATGAGTGCGAAATGCCGTTACGCTTCGTGTGCCAGAGCGGCGGAACGCAGTATACGGGCAGCGGCTGTACCGCGGATTTGGGCCGAAGGGAAGTTCACTTCGTTTCGGACAATCCGCTTCCCTACGGCGCAGAAGTGGAGCTGCATATTGAGTGGCCGTTCCTGCTGCAAGGCGTCTGCCCGTTGGAACTACGGATGTGGGGGCGGGTGCTGAGGAGCGACCAGCAGCGGACCGTGGCTACAATGACGGAGTACGAATTCCACACTTGCGGGTCAAGATCTTTCAATCAGGTCAGCGACAGCGCAGTCAGCTGGAGCATCGTTGCCTGAGGAGCTAACGAGACGCCCAGCATGCTGCGCGCCCGTCCTCCGCTGGTTTGGCCCTGCAGAAGGCAGCGCTCGAAACCGTTCCATCCTTCCACGCGCACCGAGGAACCCCGGCGCTCCACCTTGTACACGGCCTCTGCGCCAAACTCGGCGGCCAGCCCCGGGAGCGACCATCCGGCGGGTTCGAGCATTCGAAATCCGCCCTGACGGTCCAGAACCATAAGCGTGTCGCCCAAAGTGGCGCTATCGGCAGTGGCGATCTCCAGAATCTCTTCGGCGCGCCGGAAGAATGGGTTCACACCAGACTTATCGGCGCGCGACGGTTTTTTTCGCGGAAATTTGAGTGCTTCGCGGCGAGATTTGCCGGTGCCGGTTACTGCTTGACCGGCAAGGCGCCGAGAATCTGCTTCACGTAGTCCTGCGTTTCCGGAATGTTCGGGATGCCTGCGGCGGCATCCACTTTGGCCGGTCCGGCGTTGTAAGCGCCGAGCGCCAGCGTCAGATCGCCTCCGTAACGCACCATCAACTGCTTGAGGAATCGAGCGCCGCCTTCGACGTTATCGGCCGGATCAAAGGGATTCGGAACGCCGAACTGGCTGGCGGTGGCGGGCATCAGTTGCATCAGTCCCATGGCTCCCTTCGGCGAAACCGCGCAAGGGCGGAAGGCGGATTCCTGCTGGATGACGGCGCGCAGCGTCTCTTCATCCAGATCCTGGCGTTTGGCGGCGTGCTCCACCAGGGAATCGACCTCGGACGATGGCAGCGACTCACAGTCGGCAGCGCCCGGCGCGGGTGCAGCCACATTTGCTCCCAACCCAGCGGGGGGGGCCAGAAGGAAGAAGGAGCCTCGCTCAGCCTTGCCGGTTTGTTTCTCCAGAGAAGCACGCTGGCGAGCCAGGGAGGCCTCCATGGAAGCTGCCGCCGAGCGCTGTTTGGCCAACGACGTCTCCATTGCGGTGCGCGCATCTGCGGAGGTCTGTGCGGACAACGCTACGGTGGCTGAGATAACGGCCAAAGCTAGTCGTACGTGAGTGGTTCCCATCATAATCTTTCTCGAATCGTTGGCCTCTCCCGCCGATGTGATTGGTGAGGGCCGTAAGGCGGTTCGGCAATGGAGATAGGGCCTTTAAGTCGCGCATCCATGAGCGTCCCGGTGGCCGCAGATGCCTCGCAAGAAAATCCGGCGCTGATGAGCCAACTGGTTGTCGCGATCCGCGGGCTGAACCGTCCGGAGTTTCTGGAGCAAGGGCGCGAGTATAGGCTGCGGCGGCATGCGGCGGGAAGACGGCTGGTAGTGGATCTGGTAGACCTGGAAACCGGCGATGTGCTCGACGAATTTCCACCCGACGAAGTCTTGCGCATGATGGCAGAATTAGAAAAAGAAAGAGAAGAGGAGCTGTAAGCGATATGCCGATAGATCCCTATCTGGAAAGCCGCATACTGGCGGCGGATCCCGTTGAGTTGATTCATATCCTCTATGAACACGCGCTGACGCAGGTGAAACTGGCGCGCGTCGCCTTTGCTGAAAACAACATCCCGGGTCGTTGCCAAGCCATCTCGAAAACGCTGGCGGCGCTCTGCGAACTGGAATGCTCGCTCAATTTGGACGCCGGATCGATCAGCCAAAATCTGGCCAGACTTTACCAGTACATGCGGAAACGGCTGCTGGAAGCAACCATGAAGCGCGATGCCGGGCCGGTCGCCGAAGTGGAATCGCTCCTGCGGACGCTCGACGAAGGTTGGACCGCCATGCAGCATGCCGAGTCCGCTCCAGCGGAGTTGCTGTACTCGAGTTACGTCGCCGATGCCGCCGCACATTGCTGGAGCGCCTAACTGAATGGGATTAACTGCCCGACGCCTTCTGCAATCCCTTTGTGATCAGATTCGATAACCCCAGACCGCCGCTTTGCGCCATGGATTGCGCAAAAATCTCCTGCCCGTATTCCATGGCGGAGGAGGCCGAATCGTCGTCGCCGGTGCCCAACCAGCCGCCTTCGGAATCGTTCATCGATTTCATCATTTGCCCGATCAACAGCGCCTCGAACTGTTTGGCGGCATCTTTCACTTTAGCGGGGTCGTCCGGCTTGCGCGCCGCGAGGGCCGACTCCGCCAGCGGCGAAGCCTTGAGAGCATCCAGCATCTTCGCCTCCTAAATCACCCTCAGCTCGGCATCCAGCGCGCCGGCGGCTTTGAGGTTTTGCAGAATCGAGATAATATCGCGCGGGCTCGAGCCGATAGCAGTAAGCGCGCGCACCAGCTCTTCGACCGTTGCCCCCTGTTTCAGAAGCACACTGCGGGACTGCTCCTGCTTCACCGCCACGTTGGTCTGCTGGGTTACCTGCGTCGTGCCGGAACTCATCGGATTTGGCTGGGAGACCTTCGGGACGGTCTGGATTTCGACGTTAAGATTGCCCTGCATGATCGCGACCGGCGCAATCTGCACGTCCTTCCCCATCACGATGGTGCCGGTACGTTCGTTGACGACGATGACGGCTTCGCTATCCGTCTCCACGGTGAGGCGGTCCATTTCCGCAATGAATTCGGTGGTCTTTTTTTCGTATTCCGGCGGAAGAGAGACGGCGATCACGGCGGAGTTTTCGGCGTGTGCGATGGCGCCGAATCGATTGTTGAGCGCTTCGGTGACCCGCGCGGCCGTGACAAAATCGGCGCGCTGAAGTTGCAGGCGCAGATGCGTCGTGAGGTTCAAGCTCGGCGACCTGCGTTCCACGATCGCGCCGTTAGGAATACGGCCCACTGTGGGGTGATTCTGAGTTGTGGTGTTAACGCCGCTTCCGGCCTGAAATCCCCCCAGCACCAGCGGGCCCTGCGCCACCGCGTAAACCTGACCGTCCGCGGCCTTCAGTCCCGCCATGAGCAAGATCCCGCCTTGCAGGCTGGGTGAATCGCCAAGCGCCGCCACGGTCACGTCGATACGAGACCCCGCCTGTGCAAACGGAGGCAGCGTCGCGGTCACCATCACCGCGGCGGTGTTCTTCACCATGATCGCGGTGGGGTTCACGGTCAGCCCCATGCGTTCCAGCAGGTTGGTCAAGCTCTGGGCGGAGAAGACGGTCTGCTGCCTGTCGCCAGTTCCCGCCAGGCCGACTACCAGGCCATAGCCCATCAACTGATTGTCGCGTACCCCTTCGAGCGAAATCAGTTCCTTGAGCCGCGCCGCGCCATGCGCGCCCGGAACGGCAACCGAGTGCAACACCAGCAGCACTGCGAACAAGTGTTTCATGACAGCTCTCAGAAAGGCAGAATCGCGAGCATAATGCGGTACAAAAGGTTGGGTCGCCGGATCGCGTCGTTCACCACGCCCTTGCCATCAATCTTGATTTCCATCTGGGCGATCTGGTTCGAGCTGATCATGTTGCCCGTGGTCAAATCCGCGGGGCGGATCACACCGCGGACCGTAACCAACTGATGCTCGGAGTTGACCTGGACTTGCTTGGTTCCTTCGATCACAAGGTAGCCGTTGGGCAGAACGTTGGTGACGCGAGCGCTCAATGTGGTGCTCAGTGAGGCGGTTCGCGAAGTGGTTCCGGCGCCATTCAGTGCCCAGGAACTATTGAGGTTCAGCAGGTTCTGGGCTGCGCCGCCGGGGCTCTTCGGACCGGCGAGGGCGGCGATCTGACTGGTGGCCGCCGAGGTCCGCGACGATTGCGTGGCCCCGGTGGCCACGGCCGAAGCTTGCTCGGCCACCACGATCGTCACCAGGTCGTCCACTTGCGCGGCGCGCACATCGCTGCCGACATCGGTCATGCGCGAGGCCGGCGACCAAAGAGAACCCGGCGATGGCTGCGCCGGCGCCGTCGACTGTTTCAGGGCCTCCTGCAGATACTTGTCCAGCGCGCTGGGCTCGGCCGACTTCTTTTTCTTATCCGCGCCATAGCCGGCGGCGGCGAAAACCGCCAAAACGGCGACCGGGATGAATATTCTCGAAAGCATAACCGAAACCTTTACTGGCCCATCGCGGCAAACTCGGTTTGCACGACGACCTGGTCCTTGTCTTTGATACGCGCCCGAAAAGTCTTGTTGCTGGACGGATTCCGTACAGTGATGAAATCGCCGCTACGTCCGCCCGATTCCGCTTTGGCGACCAGCGCGAGGTGAGCCGAGCCGCTCTGGACCTCGACGTGGACGGCGTCGCCGCGGTTGACGTCGTTGGGCCGAGTCAGAAACTCGGGGCGGACTTCGCTCCCGGCTGCGATGGCGCGGACCGGAACCATGCCGAGAAGAGATGCCGCTGGCGGCGGTTGACCGGACCTGTCCAGGGACGGGAAACATTCGCCCCGCTCCACCAGGACCTCCTTGGGGTCGATCGGTTGTCCAGGCTTCAGCGCCTCCCTCGCGATAATCCGCTCGCACGACACCTTCACCCGGACCTTGGCCCACACCGCGTAACGGTGATCGCCACCGTAAACTACCTCGCCGCGCCATAACGCGGGATCTTTTTGCGTGGCTAAAGCGGGCTTTCCTAGCGTTTCGAGTGGAAACTCCAGGCGGCCTCGCGGCACGAGGTTCAAGCTCGTTTCGGTAATATCGATGCGTGCATCGGCGTCTTTGAGCGACTCGTGCATGGCTTGCAGGATGCGGCCGCGATCCAGCGACTCCATCGGCCATCCGAAGCACACGTCCGCCGGCGAATCGAGTCCTATGGAATATCGCCGCGCCAGCGAAGCCAGCTCGGAGGCATGGAACGTGCGCTTGGAGCCCGGAGGTGGCATACTGCCCAGCACTGTCTCGGGCGGGAGTGCGCGGAATGCGGGGAGAGCGGCGGCCAGGTGCTCGCCCAGGATCCGGTCGCCCTCCACCGGTGTGCATGCAAGTTCCTGTGCGGGAGCGAATCGCGCGAGCCAACAGAGCGCAAGTAGAGTTCGCAAGATCATTGCTTCAGGTTGTTGACCTGTTGATACATGTCGTCGGCTGCTTTAACCACCTTGGAGTTTGCCTCGTACGCGCGTTGCGCCGTGATCAGATTAATGAATTCCTGTACGACGCTGACGTTGGACTGCTCCGTGTATCCCTGCATCAACGTGCCCAGCCCGTCCTGTCCGCCGGGGGGCCCCACGACGGGATCTCCGGAAGCAGTGGTGGGCTGATACAGGTTCGTGCCGAGGCTGTTCATGCCGGCCGGGTTCTGGAACATGGCGAGCTGGATCTGCCCTGCCTTTTGCGCGGCGGTCTGGCCCGGCAGGGTGTAGCTCACGGTGCCATCGGCTGCGATCGTCACCGACTGCGCGCTGGACGGAATTGTAATCGTCGGCTGCAACTGGTTGCCATTGCTCGTGACAACGTTGCCGTTCATATCGAGCTGGAACGATCCGTCGCGGGTGTAGGCCAATTGACCGTTGGACTGGAGGATCTGGAAGAAGCCGTTGCCCTGAATCGACAGGTCCAGTGGGTTGCCGGTTTGTGTAAGGCTGCCCTGTGAGAAGATGATCTCGTTGGACGACGCCCGCGTCCCGAGTCCGAGTTGGAGGCCGGCAGGCACGGTGGTCTGCTGGCCCGCGGAAGCGCCCGGCTGCAATATATTCTGGTACAGCAGGTCTTGAAACTGCGCTTGACGGGACTTATAGCCCGTGGTGTTGGCGTTGGCCAGGTTATTGGCAATGTTATCCACATTGAGTTGCTGCGCGACCATTCCGCTAGCGGCGCTGAACAAAGCACGGATCATATTGAACTCCTTGAATATCGTTCCGAATCAATCGGCTGGTGAACAGAGGCCAGAGCCATCTTACGAACCGACACGCGCCACCTCTTGAATGCTCTTCGTATCCATGTCGCTGCTGATTCCGATCGCCTTTTGCAGCATTTCGAACTGCCGCATGACGCCGACCAGCCGCATCGCGGCCTCTGCCACCGGCACGTTCGAGCCTTCGATCTTTCCCTGTTGCACTTCCGCACTCGCCGCCGCGACCGGCGGGTTTTTGGGACCGCTGTTCTGAAAGCAGGTGTTGCCCATCTTGGTTAACGAGTCCGTGGATTTGAAGGTCACCACAGCCAATTGGCCCAGCGGCTGGCCGTTTTGCTGCACAGTGCCGTCCGTCGCGATCACGATCGGTTTGCCGGAGGAAACCTGAATCGTATTTCCGTCGGTATTGCGCAGCGGATACCCTTCAGACGTAGCCAACTCGCCCGAAGGCAGAATCTGCAGATTGCCGTTGCGCGTATAAAGAGGTCCGCTCGGCCCGTTCACTGCAAAGAACCCGTTGCCGGAGATAGCCGCGTTCAAGGGACTGCCGGTGACCTGGATCTCTCCCTGCGAAAAGTCCGTCCACTGTCGCTCGACGACCGGCAGCGTGGACAAGGAACCATCAGTGCCGGCAGTCGCGTCAGCGGAAGTGAACAAGCCGTAGAATTCCTGATCCCGCTTGAATCCAGCGGTGCCGGTATTGGCGAGATTGTTGGCGAGCAGATCCAACGACTGCATTCGGGAGCGGATTCCGCTCGCTGCCGCGATGGTTAAAGGATCCATATACGCTACGGACGGCAATAGGAGCACGCCGTCTTCCACCAATTGGGGCGAAGATAACTCAAGAAAAGCTAGAAAATGAACGTTTCCAACCGATGTATCCCAATAAGCGGATCTTTAACTCGTCAAATCTTTGACTGATCGGGTTGACTGTCAAAACGCCAACACCATCTGACTAGACGCATCCGATTGAAAAGACTGCCATCCTTCAGTGGTGTGTGATCTGCCCTTTCTGCGGCCGTGACGATCTCCTCGGCAGCAATGGCGGCGCCTCAGACGCCTCCGGTGCGTCCCGCCGCGTACGGCAGGAGCGACGACGATTTCGCCACTACGGGGTTCGCGCAAGCACTATTTTCAGCATCCACACAGGCGCGGCCTGAGGCGTCTCCCGCGCATTCCACCACACAGGCGGCGCCGCAGGCGTCTACTGCGCGTCCCACCTCGTACGGCAGGAGCGACGACGATTCCGCAGCTACCGGGTTCGCCGCCGGCGGCTCACGCCGAAACGCGAAGGATGCCAGGCAGCAGCCCAAAGAGCAGGACAAGCGTGCAGTGCCGGCGCCCGTGACGATCTCCTTGCCAACCCCTATCGTGCCCCCGCTTCCGGACGGAGAGGATGCGCGTGCCAAGGTGGCCGTCGAATCTCCCGCGGATACGGACGAGCCGGCAGTTAACCAGACTGCAAACGCGGGTTCGGCACCCGAAGTCTCGAACCCGGCGGCGCCGGCGAATTCACGCCTCGCCCCAGACATCGAAATGGCGTTTGCCGTAAGGGTGCAGCCAGCGCCAGCGGCCAGCGCCGAGCCCGCCGTTCCCCAGTTGCCCCTGCAACGCGAAACTGCGGCTACCGCGCAGCCGTTGCTGAAGAAGACCACCGAGAATGACACGGCAGACCAAACCGTGGTCCAGCCTGTGGCGGCAGGCGCCGGCTCGTTCCTGGCGTCTGATGGACAGTCCTTCGCCCAGGCTGAGACTGCTGCGCCGCCGTCATCCGCGCCTGCGGCGCCTGCCAAACCGGTCGAAGTCAAGGTCCTCGAAACGCCGCCCAAACCCGCCGCCGTTCCGTTGAAAGACATCTCGCTTCAGGTGGGGCAGTCCGGAGGCCAAAACGTGGAAGTTCGACTGACCCAGCAGACCGGCGAGATTCGAGTCGCCGTACGCACGGGCGATTTCGAGTTGGCCCATGGCCTGCAGCAGGGCCTATCCGACCTGGTAGGCCGCCTTCAGGAAAACGGATCCCGCGCCGAGGCGTGGCGCCCCGGAGGACCGGCGGTACAGTCCGGGCCCGTCTTGGAGTCCCGCAGCAGCCCCAGCGGCTCTCAAAAAGACGATTCGCAATCGTACTCCGGCGGTTCGCAACAACAGCAAGACGGGCGGCGGCAGAGCCAGTCGCACCGGCCAGCCTGGGTCGAGGAATTGGAAAGCAGCATTACCGGGGGCGACCAATCTCAAGGAGCAACTTATGGCATCGGCAGTTAGTCCAATCACCGGATCGTCGGCGTCCACCGGCGCCTCGTCGTCATCATCATCGTCGCTTACGGGCGGCATGCCCGCTCCGACCGAGCAGATGTTCCTGCAGTTGCTGGTGGCGCAATTGCAGAACCAGGATCCGCTGAATCCCACCGACAGCACCACATTCGTTTCCCAACTCGCGCAGTTCAGCGAACTGGAACAGGTGATGGCCATCCGTGGCGATACCGACACGCTGGCAACGGACGCAACCAACGCTGCCAGTGCGGCATCCAGCACATCTTCGACGCAAAGTTCCACCAGCGACACGTCGTCCACGGGACAGACGCAAACGACTCCAAGTTCCACCAGCAGCACGCCATCCACGGCGCAGACCCAATCGTAAAAGGAGACTAAGAATGTCCGCAGCATTTTCTATCGCACTTTCGGCCCTCCAGGCCAATAGCACCGCCATCGACGTGGTCGGCAATAACCTGGCGAATCTCAACACTACCGGTTATAAAGACACCAACGTGGATTTTGAAACTCTGATGGCGCAGAGCCTCGGAGTGGGTCAGAATTCAGCGCAGGTCGGCATGGGCGTTGGTTCGGTGGGCACTACCACCGATTACACCCAGGGGACGATTACTACCACCAGTGGGCCGATGGATGCGGCCATCCAGGGCGACGGATTCTTCGTGGTGCAGAATGCCGCGGGCCAGACCCTTTACACGCGGGACGGAAGCTTCCAGGTGAATGCCGCCGGGAACGTCGAAACCGCGACTGGCGAAAACGTTCAGGGCTGGGCCGCCGTGAACGGAGTCGTCAACGCGAACGGGGCGGTCGGAAACCTAACGGTGCCTCTCGGGACAACGGTTCCGGCGGTCGCCACGGCCAACATGGGCGTCACAGTCAATTTGAATGCCCAGTCGGCGGTTGGCGCAACTTTCTCGGCTCCTGTTCAAGTCTATGATTCCCTTGGCACCGCCCACACCCTTTCGGTGAATTTCACGGAGACCGCAGCCAACGCCTGGAGCTACACCGTGACGATTCCGGCCGCGGACCTGGCAACCGGCGGCACCCCCCAGGTCGGAAGCGGCACCCTGGCGTTCAACTCGAGCGGGGTCCTGACATCTCCGACCACCGCACAGACCGTTGCTATCACGGGGCTCGCCGACGGCGCCGCAGCCATGAACATCAACTGGAACCTGAACAATAGCGCCGGCACTCCCACGATCACTCAATACGCCGAAGCTTCCGGTGTGGGAGGCACCACGCAGGATGGCGCCGCGGCGGGCCAGATTACGGACGTAAGCCTCGAAAACGGCGGGTTGCTGGTAGCCAACTATTCCAACGGCCAGCAGACCACGGTCGGCCAGCTCGCCCTGGCGTCGATCCCCAACCCGGAGAGCCTGACTTCGGTCGGAGATAACTGCCTCCAGGCGTCCGCCTCCACTGGTGCGATTTCAGTCGGCGCGGCGAACAGCGCCGGCCGGGGCCAGGTATTGGCGGGCTCGCTGGAATCGTCGACGGTGGATATGGCCACCGAGTTCACCAAGCTGCTCACCTATGAGCGCGGCTATCAAGCCGCTTCCCGTGTCATCACCACCAGCGACCAATTGCTGCAGGACACGATGAATCTGATCCACCCGTAACCGCGCCATGACCACCCCCTCAAAACTGGAGCACGTTCTCGACGTCCCGGTGCGGATGGAGGCGGTCTTGACAGGACCGGTGTGGCGGGCCGGCGAACTCCGCATTTTACGTTTTTACACCGGAAGCCGCTAATGGAAACCATGCAATCAGCGCTCGCCGTTCTCTTCGTGCTGGGACTACTCGGCGGCGGCCTGTTCTTCCTCCGCGCAAAAGGGCTGGCGCGGTTCAACGGCAAAGGGTTTGGACGCCAGGGCGCGAAGCAGATGCAATCGATCGAACGCCTGCACCTCACGCCTCACCATTCCCTCCATCTCGTCAGCGTTTGCGGACGCACCCTCTTGGTTGCGGTTTCTCCCGGCGGCTGCACCGTGGTGGACCAGGTTTCGTCGCCGATTTCCCCGGAAGGCACGGGGTGCCATCGATGATCCGCCGCACGCTCCAATGCAGCTTGCTGGTGGTTCTGAGCGCAGGCTGCGCGATGGCCGCCAAAGCGACGGAGCCCAATGCTCTGCTCGGGATCAACATGAGCAAGTCCGGCGAGACCTTAGGCGTTCCGCTACAGATCGTCATTCTAATGACGGCGCTGACTCTGCTGCCGGCGATGGTCATGTGCATCACCCCGTTCCTGCGCATCACCATCGTTCTGCATTTTCTGCGGCAGGCCCTGGGCACGCAGACGACGCCATCCAACCAGGTGCTGGTGGGCATCGCGCTGTTTCTGACTCTGCTGATCATGTCGCCGGTGGCGGCGGACATCTACCACCAGGCGTGGGAGCCCATGCAGAACAATCAGATGACCACGGACCAGGCGTTCGACGCCGGCGCGAAGCCGCTCAAGACCTTTCTGGCGCGTTTTGCCCGCGAAAGGGACGTCAAGCTCTTCGTGGAGATCTCACACGCGCCCGCGCCGCATAGCCCCGCCGATCTCGACCTCAAGGTTCTCATCCCGGCCTACATTCTCTCCGAGCTCAAGGCGGGATTCCAGATTGGCGCGGTACTATTCCTGCCGTTTCTCATCATCGACATGGTAGTCGCATCCGTCACGCTTTCGATCGGAATGATTCAACTGCCTCCGGTGATGATCTCGGCTCCATTTAAGATCCTGCTGTTCGTTCTAGCCGATGGCTGGAACCTGGTTATCGGATCTCTCATGAAAGGCTTCTACGCATGACTCCCGAATTCGTAATTCAGATTCTCCGCGAAGCGCTGATGACCGCGTTTTGGCTGAGTGCGCCGCTTCTGGCTGTGGGCTTTATCGTCGGCATCGGGATGAGCCTCATTCAAATTCTCACCTCGATTCAGGATTCGGCTTTCAACGCCATCCCGCGGCTCATGGCGTTCCTCGCCGCGTTTATTCTGGCTCTGCCTTGGATGCTGCAAAAAATCACCGCATACACGGTCCTTACGCTGGGAGATCTCAGCCGCTATGCGCGGTGAGCTGGTCCTTTCCATATCGACGATTTTGGGGTTCGTCCTGACGCTGATCCGCGTTGGGGGCGTGTTCATTTTCGTGCCCCTTCCCGGCGTGACCGCCGTCCTCAGCCCGGCACGCGTAATCCTGTCGCTGGGAGTCACGATTGCTTTGTTTCCCGTATGGCCGCGGGTCGCGGAGACGCCTTCCGCGGGGTTGTTCCTGATGTGGGTGCTGGCCGAAGCCGGTTTGGGAATCGGCATCGGGTTGACCGTCGCGTTTGTAAGCGAATCGCTGGCTGTAGGAACGCAGGTGATGGGTTTGCAGGCCGGCTACGGATTTGCCACCGTCGTCGATCCGAATACCCAAGCCGACACCACCGTGCTGGTCACTTTCTCGCAGGTTGCCGCCGGTCTTCTGTTCTTCGCCACTGGAATCGACCGCGAGGTTCTGCGTGTCTTCGCACGCAGTTTGGAGACCTGGCCTGCCGGCACGTTCGTGCTCACGCGCGGGGCTGCGGGGCAGGTGCTTTCCCTGGGGTCGACCATGTTCAGCACCGGACTGCGGCTGGCGCTTCCCATCATCGCCATTCTGGTGATGGTCGACATCTCGCTGGCGCTGTTGGGCCGCGTCAACGCGCAACTGCACCTTATCACCATCGCTTTTCCTGTGAAGATGATGATCGGCCTGGCGGTGTTGGGCTGGCTGGCGCTGCTCTTACCCACCCTCTACCGGGCTGGGATGAACACCAGTTTCACCGTCATGCGCGGTCTCATCGCCCGGTAGAGTATGGCGGAGAAAGATCAAAAGACAGAGCAACCTACGCAACGGCGCCTGAAGAAGGCGCGCGAAGAGGGCAACTTTCCTACGGCGCGGGTCTTCGTGGGTGCACTCCAGTTCCTCGCCTTCGTCAGCCTGATTCACGCCTGGGGACTGAACTGGCTCCTCACCATCCGCGACAATACCGCGGCCGTGTTCCAGCACGGTCTGGACCCGCGCCTGACCGGGCAGGACGTCATTGCGCTCACGCTGAGCCTGATAAAACAGACCGTGATCCCTCTGGCCTTTCTCGGTGCGGTGCTGATGGCGATCACGGTCGGGGTGCAACTCGGCGTCACGCGGATAGGGGTCAGTTTCAAGAAAGTCGCGCCCGACTTCAAGCGCCTCAACCCTCTGAACAAGCTGCGCGAATTGCCGAAACAGAACCTGCCTTCGCTGCTGCAGGCGATGATCATGATCCCGGCCTTCGGCGCAGCCGTCTACTTTCTGGTCAAAGATGATTTCCAAACTTTTCTTTCCCTTCCGCTTCGCAGCGTGCCGGCGGGCGCATCGTACGCGGCCGCCTCAATCCAGACCCTGCTTTGGAAGGCTTCCTTTGTATTCATGTGCTTCGGGGCGGTCGACCTAGTACGGCAGAAGCGCCGGTACCAGCAGGATCTCAAGATGAGCAAGCAGGAGATCCGCGACGAATTCAAAGAGGTAGAAGGCAGCCCGCTCATGAAACAGCGCATTCGCAGACTGCGCCGCGACATGGCGCGCCGCCGCATGATGCAGGAAGTCCCGACCGCTACCGCCGTCATTGTAAACCCAACCCATTACGCCGTGGCACTGAAGTACAGCATGAACACTCCGGGCGCACCGCGCGTGGTCGCGAAAGGGAAAAACTACCTGGCGCTGCGGATCCGCCAGAAAGCGATCGACCACCAGGTTCCGTTGATTGAAAACCCGGGGCTGGCGCAGGGGCTGTACAAAAACGTCGAAATCGGACAGGAGATTCCGGCCGATTTTTACCGAGCCGTGGCCGAAGTGCTCGCCTACATTTTCAAGCTGATGAATGGAAGACGGACTGCATGAAGCGGGAGCAGACCTTTTCGGACACTTTGACGGATGGAGGAGCGCACTAGCGTGGCACAAACCAGAGCGATTGCCGCACCTGCCAGGTGGAGACTGGCGCCAGCGGCGTTGTTTTCGAACTGGAAGGAACTGGGCGTGCCGATCGCCGTTCTCGGCATCGTTATCGCCTTGATCACTCCCTTGCCGGGCTTCGTATTGGATGGTCTGATCGTGACGGACATCATGATGTCGGTGGTGGTCATGATGGTTGCGATGTATATACGCAAGCCGGTGGAATTCAGCGTCTTTCCCACCACGCTGCTGTTGTTGACGCTGTTTCGCCTGGCGCTGAACATCTCCGCCACGCGCCTCATTCTGATGAACGGAAACACCGGGACCAGCGCGGCCGGCGATGTGATTCAGTCATTCGGCAACTTCGTGGTGGGCGGCAATTACATCATCGGCGCGGTAATCTTTCTGGTGCTGATCGCCATCCAATACGTGGTCATCAATCACGGCGCGGTGCGCATCTCTGAAGTCACCGCCCGCTTTACACTCGACGCTCTGCCCGGCAAGCAGATGTCCATCGATTCGGATCTCAGCTCCGGCCTGATCGATGAAACCGAAGCGCGCAAGCGCCGCAAGGACCTTGCCAAGGAGGCGGAATTCTACGGAGCCATGGACGGCGCTTCCCGGTTCACGCAGCGCGACGCGGTGGCCGCCATCCTGATCACCAGCATCAATATCATAGCCGGTTTTCTGATCGGCGTTCTCCAGCACGGCATGGATTTGCGCCACGCAATTGAGACTTATACGGTATTGACGATCGGCGATGGCCTGGTGACTGTCATCCCGGCGCTGATGATCTCCATTTCCGGCGGTCTCATCGTGACGCGCGCCAGCTCCGACGAGCGCCTTGGCGCCGATTTCAGCAAGCAGCTCTTCGGCAACTCGCAACCTCTATTCTTAGCGAGCGGCGTTCTCATCGTTCTCTCGGCATTCCCGGGGTTGCCCACCATTCCGTTCTTGCTCATGGGTGCGGGGATCGGAGCCGCCGGCTGGAACCTGCGTAGGAACCAAATTGCCGCGCGCAAAGCCGAGACAGCCGCCAAACCGGCGGCTCCCAAGGAGAATGTCGAGACTCTGTTGAGGGTCGAGCCGTTGGCTATTGAAATGGGTCTCGGTCTGGTGAAATTCGTCGGCGGTGGCCAGGAATCGCCACTGATTAAGCGCATCGCCGGGATTCGCCGGCAGCTTGCCACTGAACTGGGCCTTGTGCTTGGTCCCGTCCGTGTAGTCGATAATGTTGCGCTTAAAGTGAACGAATACGTCATCTCGCTCAAGGGTGCGGCAATCGCCCGCTACGAGCTTCCCGCGGGCTGCGAACTCGCGATTCCGGTGGGCAAGTCCGCCCCTCCGCCGGGAGGTAAAGAGACTAAAGAGCCGGCCTTCGGTATGACTGGCTGGTGGGTACGTAGCGAACAGGCCGATGGCGCGCGCCGCGCTGGATTCACGGTGGTGGATTCCGTCAGTGTCCTGGGGACCCACCTGACGGAGATCGTCCGGCGTCATGCCCACGAGTTGTTCTCGCGGGCAGACGCCAAGAAATTCCTGGATCGTGTCGCCCAGGAACAACCCAAGACCATCGAGGAGCTTGTCCCGAAACTCCTGCCGCTAGCTACTTTGCAACGTGTGCTGCAGAACCTGTTGCGCGAACGCGTGCCAATCCGCGACGCTGTCACCATCGTGGAAGCTATCAGCGAAGCCGCCATCACGACGCGGAACCCCGTCTTGCTCACCGAATACGTCCGCCAGGCGCTGCGCCGGACCCTGGTGAAACCCTACCTGGATGCGCAAGGCAATCTGCCCGCCTATCTGATCGACCCCGGAATCGAGGGGATGGTGGAATCCTCCGTGCAACACGGAGAACAGAACAGCCATGCTACTCTCGCTCCGCCGTCCATCCGGGATCTGCTGCAGAAAATCGACCAAAAAGTCGGCAACCCGGAAACGCCAGTGCTTGCCATCGTCAGCTCGGGCGCGCGCTACTTCCTCCGCCAGATGGTCGAGCCCACCATGCGCAACCTGTTCTTCATTTCGCATAACGAAATCCCGATGGAAGTCAAAATCGTCTCGTTAGGAGTCATTCAATAGCCATGCCTGCCGCGAAACCATCTACTTTTGTGAAGTCCTTTTTCGCCGAATCCGTCCAAGCCGCGATGGAGGATGCGCAGGTGGAATTAGGAACGGACGCCTTACTTCTCGAATCGCGGGAGGCTCCTCCGGAGGCCCGTCATCTGGGCGCTTACGAGGTCGTCTTTGCCGCCTCCCGGGCGTCCGATCCGGCCGCGCCTGTCCAGGCCAGCGGTGTTGAGACCCTCCAGCGGCAGTTGAAAGAGATCCGCGAAATGCTCAGCCAAATCATGCCTGCGACGGCCCAGGGCACTCCCGGCGAGTTGATCGCGCGAGTGCTGATCGACGCTGGCGTCGAGCCAGCCCTTGCCCGCGAAATCGGGGATGCAACGCGCCAGCGCGCCGCACGCCGCTCGGTGCCGCGCATCGATTCCGCTTCCCCAGCGGAAGGCTTCGACGCCGAGGGTCTGCTCCTGGAGGCCGCCGAGGAGATATCCACGAACTTCGCGGTTTCCCCCGAGATCGGCCGCATCACTGCCCTGGTTGGTCCGCCCGGATGCGGGAAAACCACTACCCTGGTGAAACTGGCGATCACGCAGGGCCTCGCCAGAGGACGTGCCGTTCGCCTGATTTCCGGCGACACGCACCGCATCGGCGGGGCCGAGCAGCTTCGGACGTATGCCACGATCCTCGGAGTCTCCTTCGAGGCGGTGGAAAGCATCGCAGCCCTTGCACAGGCCATCGAGTCGGCTCCGCCGTCCGCGCTCGTCCTGATCGACACGCCCGGTTATAGCGCCGCGATGCTGCAGGACATGGGAGATGATCTGGCCCGGTTCCTGAGCCGGCGTCAAGATATTGACACCCACCTGGTCTTGACAGCTTCCATGCGCATCGAGGATCTCTACCAGACCGCCGCGCTGTACGATGCCTTCTGCCCTGCCAAATTGCTTTTCACTAGGGTGGACGAGACATCTTCTCTGGCTGCCGTGTTTTGCCTGGCTGCGCGCCGCAACAACCCAGTCTCGTTCCTCTGTGCCGGCCAGTCTGTTCCGGAAGATCTGGAGCCCGCGACGAAGGAAAGAATCGTCGAGTCTTTGGTACGGCAATTGCCCTCCGCAATGCAGGCAGCCGCCTAGACTCTATCATGGCCACGGCCACGTACGGATACCAACCCGCTGTCGACGCCGACGCCGCTTTGTGGCGCGAGTCGCTGGTACTGGAGCACCTGCCCCAGGTGCGCCTGATCGCCAAGAGGATTCACGACCATCTACCGGATTATGTCAGCCTTGACGACCTCATTTCCACGGGCGTGATTGGGCTCCTCAGTGCCATCGACAACTTCGACCCTTCACTCAACGTCCAGCTGAATACGTACGCCGAGCGCAAGATTCGCGGCGCCATTCTGGACGGTCTGCGAGAGACGGATTGGGCCCCCCGCGAAATCCGCAAGAAATCCAGACTCATAGAAGCGGCGATTCATCGCGCCAAGCAGCGTGCCGGCCGGGAAGCCACCGAAGAAGAGATCGCCGCCGAATTGGCCATCGCGCCGGCCGAATACCAACGCTGGCTGCTGGAGGTCCGAAACGTCGAGCTGGAGCCTCTGGAGTTCGTCGGAGGCGAAACACCCGGCGCCAGTCTGCTTAATGTTATATCGGACGGCGAGGAGTCTTCTCCCGCCTGCATCGTGGAGCGCCACGAGTTGGAGCGCATCCTGGGGCTGGCGATCGACCGCATGCCTAAAATCGAGCGCACAGTGCTGCAATTGTATTACTACGAGGAACTAAGTCTGAGAGAAATTGGCACGGTCCTCGGTGTTCACCTCTCCCGAGTCGCTCAACTGCGCACGCAGTCCATTCTGAGGCTCCGCAGCCATCTCCAGCGAGTCTGGCTGTCGCAACCCAGGAAGAAAGCATGAACGCGCAAACGCTGGACGTGCTGTTGGATGTCGAACTGCCCGTTACCATCCGTTTAGGTGTGGCGCAAATGACCTTTGGCGATGTGATGGGTTTCAACGCCGGCTCGTTGGTAGAATTCGACAGCGCGCCTGAAGAGCTCGTCGAGGTGCTGGTAAACGGCCGGGTGGTGGCGCGCGGCGAGATGGTGATGGTGGAAGGCAACTACGCGGTACGCATAACCGAAATATCGAGCAATCGCGAACGGCTGGATATGAGCAGCGAGGCAGAGCGCGTCATATCAGGAGCGCACTAATGCGGCTTGATTGGATCGCCGGTCCCATCGGGCAGTATTCGTTTCTGGCGCTCGCGCTAGTCGGCTGCCTTGCGCTGTTCTTCTCAATGAAAAAGGAGATCGCACTGGTGCGGCGCTCTTTCACCGAAAGCCGCGATTCGGCAGAGGCTGCCGGCCTGGCTGCCTCACGGCAGGACCCGGAAACAGCCGATGTGGCCTCTTTGACTGGACAGAACTTGAATCTGACCCGGCGCGCTCAAGCGTTGCGCATGCAGCGTCGCGGCGAATCGCCCGCCACCATAGCCGGTGCCCTGCGATTGCCGAGCAACGAAGTCGATCTCCTTCTGAAAATCCAGAAGTTGAAAGACGAGCACGGGCTGCCGGCGGCGACCGGTTCCGCTAAGTCGACGACTCAGCCTGCTTGAACCCTGGATACCCCGCATAAGACCATCGCACCACCTCCTAACTGTGCTAATACGAGCTCATTCGATAACACTAACAAAAAAAATCAAATAACCGAAAATGTACTGTTACGTTCCGTAGTCCCGTAACAAAAAAAAGAGATAAGTGGACCGAGTTCCGCACAATTTAAGAGTGCAATCTCGATTTTTCTGTTATAATGGAACTACCCCCAAATTGGGGGCTCCCTCAAATAGGGGGTACGCAGATTATGTGTGACCAAGGAAAGACGCTATTTACCCGATACCTGGATGCGTTGGAAGAGTATGACCGGCGTCATCTGATGCTTGTGGCGGCCTTCCGCACGGGCGACCCGGATGGAATTGAAGGCTTTCGGAGCTTGGTGCGAGAGGCAAAGCAAACGTTCCAGGCCGCTCGCGGTCGATTCCAAGACCACCAATACGTCCACGACTGCTGCGAGGCCATTCACTTCGAAGAGGACTGGAGTGATGTTGCGATTACTGGGCGACGCACACTGCAGGCGGTGTCCCGAAGTTTCTCAGCTTCATAATCAGGGTGGTCCGTTTCAGCCCAAGTAACTCCGCGGCTGCAGTCTTATTACCCGCTGTCTGTTGCAGGGCCTTCTCCAGAATGCTCCTCTCGAAATGGCTCACGGCCGTTTCGAAATCCATGCTTTCGGATGTGGAGACCGGCATCGCCGCGTTTTCGAACGGGATCACGTTGATCGGAGTAGTGGGTGGCAGGCCGAAATCCTTCGCGAACAGGACTTCTCTGTCGCCGCTCAACACCACGGCCATTTCCACCGAGTTCTCAAGTTGCCGCACGTTTCCAGGCCAGGAACCGCGGCACAGTCCCTCCATTGCCTCGGGTGTCACTTTTTTGACAGCGAGATCCTCCGATTGACAGATCTTCTTGACGAAGTGCTCTGTCAGTAAGGTGATATCTCGCCCGCGCTTGCGCAGCGCCGGCATCTCCAGGGGTACCACGTTTAGCCGGTAATACAGATCCTCCCGAAACCTCCCTTGCCGGACGCGTTCCAAGAGGTTCACGTTGGTGGCGGCGATCACCCGCACATCGACCTTGATCGTTTCCGAGCTTCCCACGCGCTGGATTTCCCGGTCCTGCAGCACTCTAAGCAGCTTGGCTTGCAGTTCCGGCGGCATATCGCCGACCTCGTCCAGGAACATGGTTCCCTTATGCGCCTGTTCGAAACGTCCCACTCGGGTTTGAATCGCGCCGGTGAACGCGCCTTTGACGTGCCCGAACAGCTCGGTTTCCAGCAGGTTCTCGGGAAGGGCGCTGCAATTAACCGCGACTAAGGGCTGACTGGAGCGGGGGCCCGCCATGTGAAGCGCGCGCGCCGCCAGTTCCTTGCCCGTACCCGTCTCACCACCAATCAGGACCGTGCAGCGGCGACCGCCGATCAGCCGGATGGTCTCAATCACCGCCTGCATCGGCCGGCTCTCTCCCACCAGCAGGCTGCGCCATGGCTCGCAGTTTGACGCGCGATCCAGCGCCCGCCTCCGCCCGCACGTTTCTTCCATCGCACTTTCCAACCAATCGCGCAGCGTATCCAGGCAGTCCCGGTATCCCAGGCAATAATAGGCGCCGGCGCGGACCAGCCTAACTGCTTCCGTGGCCGACATTTCGGGGTTCCAGACGATCACGGGAAGCTGGGGATCCACCGCGTGCACCAACTCCAGTGCGTCCCCCGCCGTGCTATCGCGTGCCTCTCCCGAGATCAAAACGCAGTCGAACTCTTGTTTCGACATCGCAGGAGACACTTCCGACAGATTGCGAACCGTAGTCACACCAAAACCCGCCAGTGTACTACACCAATCAGCCTGGGCAGTAGTGCCTGCGGGGTTTTCAATTCGCAACAACTTTTGCGCCATGGTGATAATAGAACTCCTGACCCTGCTAAGATTCTATCCAGTATTTAGGGAGGGTAATATTAACCTACTGTAGTTAACATTGGTTGTTTGCCAATTTCCGTCTAGCAGTATGGCCCTGATTGTGCAAGCCTTTTACTCAGAGGTCTTCAGCACCTCCTCTGAGCATGCGCATTCACAATGAAGTAATCGCCGCCGCACAGCCTCCCCCGCCCGCTCCCGCCGAGAACGTGGCACGAGCGGGATCGTCCACGCTCGCCGGTTCCATAGCCAGCAGCGGCGGCGACGAGGTTGAGATCTCTTCCTTTTCCGGCAACGTCGCCACGTCGGTGGGCGCTCTGGCTGAACAGCAGGCCGCTCGTGTCGGTCATTTGGCCGCCCTCTACGCCCGAGGAGATTATCAAGTGGATTCGATGCAAATCAGCCGGGCGCTGGTCTCCGGCGCCATTGCCGCGAGCCCCGTAGGGGAAGATAGCTAATGCAAGGGGGGCCGTCCGACCGCGTCCGCGCCGCCCGCGCAGACCTTCGGCAGTTGGTCCGGCTCTGCGGAGCGGCTGACATTAACCAGCTTCACCGGGCTTTCGAGCTTCTGGAAACCACCGTTGCCAAGATGCGTCAAGCCGATGCGGACGTTCGCGAAAGTATGCCAGACGATTGCGCGGATCTGCGTCGTGAAGTCGCACTGTTGAAACGCGAGATTGCCGGCATGATGCACGTGGTCGATGGTTGTGCGGCCTTGTATCGCGGCGTTTCGATGCGGCTCGGTTTAACGTCTCTCGCCTACACGCCCAAGGGCAACTCGGTTGCTCCGTCCATGTCCGCCGCGGCCTGCGAATTGCAGGGATAGCGGCGATGTCGAGTCTCTTCGCGATGATGGGTGCAGCCGGTAGCGCGTTGGACGTTTACCAGCAAGCGCTCAGCGTAGTTCAGAACAATGTCAACAATTCGTCAACGCCCGGATACGCGGCGCAGAGCCTGAATCTCGAGGCGATGCCTCTCGACGTGGCCACTGGTCTGGCCGGGGGAGTTACATCGGCCGGGCTCGACAACTCGCGCGATCCGTACGCCGAGGAGCAACTGCAACAGCAGACCCAGACGCTCGGCCAGTACACTGCCCAAGCTCAGTCCACGGGTACGATCCAAAGCTTTTTCGATGCCTCCGGCAATTCAGGCGTCTCAGCCGCGCTGACCGCACTCTTGCAGAGCTTCTCCGCCTGGAGCGTCACCCCGGACGACCCCACCGCGGAGCAATCCGTGCTCGCCAGTGCCAGCACCGTGGCGTCTTCCATTCAAGGCTTAGCCAGTTCTCTATCCCAGACCTCGCAGCAGCTCGACACCAGCATTGCTTCCACGGCCAGTCAGATCAATAGCATCGCTGCACAGATTCAGACCTACAACCAGCAGCGCCTGACCGAGACCACTCCCGACCCGGGTGAAGACGCGCAGTTGTACAGCGCCCTGGATAACCTGTCTCAACTCACAAATTTCAGCACCGTCACTCAGCCCGATGGGACCGTTACGGTGCTGCTTGGCGGCGGCTCGCCCCTGGTGGCCGGCAGCCAGCAGTATGCGATCAGCACGGCATCCTCGCCGGCGGGAGCCCAGATTCTGGACTCACAGGGCAATGACATCACTTCTCAGGTCACCAGCGGCCAACTCGGCGGCTTGCTGGATTCGCGGAATCGCGTGCTAGGTTCCTTGCTGGGAAATTCGCAGCAAACGGGCACGCTCAACCAGTTCGCCACCGCGCTGGCCGGCACCGTCAACGGGATACTCGAGTCCGGCACCGTATCGACGAACGCCGGCGCAGCCGCCGGCACGGCGCTGTTCACCACCAGCTCGACGCCCACCGACGCCGCCGCAAGCCTGGAGGTCAACCCGGCCATCACGGCTTCCCAGTTGGCACCGGTAGACTCCTCCGGAAACGCCAACGGAAATGCCAATCAGCTTGCGGCGCTGACGGACACGACCGTGGCACAACTGGGAGGAATGAGTCTCACCCAATATTTCGGGCAGATTACCAGCGATATCGGACAGGAGAACCAAACCGCGACCGACAATCAGACGAGTCAGCAGCAGGTGGTCGCTCAGGCAACCACCCTGATCAACCAGGTTTCGGGTGTGAGTCTGAATGAGGAAGCCACCAACGTGCTCCAGTTTCAGAGTGCTTATCAGGCCTCCGCCCAGGTACTCACGGTGCTGAATACAATCGCCGACTCCGTTATCGCTATGATTACGCCGATGACGTAAGCGAGGAAAGCCAATGATACTGAACATTAGCGGAGCAACCCAAGCCTATCTGGCCGATCTGAACGTGACGCAGCAGCAGATCAATCGCGACACGGCCGAAGTCAGTTCGGGCTTGGCCGTCCAACAGCCATCCGACGATCCGGACGCGGACGCTTCGATCCTCCAAACGCAGGCCGATATTGGCCTGAACCAGCAGATCCAGTCCAACCTCGGCAACGTCACCAGCGAGCTCCAGACGGCGGATTCGGCACTGCAGGCTGCCGTTCAAGCCGTCCAGAGTGCGGGCACTCTCGCATCGGAGGCCGCCAACTCCACGGCCACCTCCACCGATCTTGCCGGCTACGCCCAGCAGGTGGCCGCGCTGCAGCAGACGCTGGTAGGCATCAGCCAAACGACCTTCAATGGCAGCTACATCTTCAGTGGAGATCAGGACACCGGTCCCATGTACCAGCTCGATGCTTCCCAGCCGGATGGCGTGCAACAGTTGTTTTCCACGCCCTCCACTCGCGTGATCGTGGACGCGACGGGCACCTCTATCCCAGTGGCCGAAACCGCGCAACAGATATTCGACGCGCAAAATCCCGATGGGTCCGACGCGAGTGGAAACGTCTTCGCCGCCGTCAATTCCCTATTGACGGCCTTGAACAACACGTCCCTGAGCCCCAGCGATCGGCAGGCGGCCATCGCTCAGGCTGGTTCCGCGATCCAAACGGCCGGCACCTACTTGAACCAGCAGCTCGAGTTTTATGGCGAAGCCGAGGATCGCGTCAGCGCGTCGAGCGACCTGGCGCAGAAGTTCCAAACCCAGCAGCAGGCAGAGCTCAGCAACCTTCGCGACGCCGACATTCCCACCGTCGCCACGCAGTTGACGCAAGCCCAGACACAGCAACAGGCGGCGCTATCGGCCGAAGCTGAGATCCAGCAGCAAAAGAACCTGTTCAGCTATCTGGCTTAGCCGGAGAGAAGAGGCTGGGGCTTCGGCCGGTGCCGCAAGCCGCCCAATGCGAGACCTACACCGCAGGATCTCTCTCGAACGGACAGGGTTATTCGGGGGATTTAGGAAAAGTTCCTCGATATTTTCGGCGCGGCGCTGCCCGCTTGCCTGGAGACGCCTACTACCGGCCAGATCGTCTCGGCGCAGTCGCTTGCCGGGAGCGCTTTACACAGCGATCCGGCGAAGACGGCGGATACCTGTTCACCCTCGATGTGGAACCCGTCTGCCGCCGCCTCCCCAGTAGCGTGCCGCATTGACGGCAAGCCAAAGTTCGACGGCGACAGGATTCGCCACGCCAATCGCCGCGCACTCGTACTTCTGTAAGTGGCTATCCGCGCCTCTTAGTCCGGGGAAGCCGTGCGCCAGAGCAAATGCGCGCAAGGGTTCAGTTCCGGAGTCTGTCATCGATGCTCAAAGAGAAGAGCAAGTGCGCACACATACTCATCTCTGGAGTTTGGCTCCCAGACCCGATCAGATCGGGGCGACTCCTCATCCGGTTCGCCACCGCTTGAAGCAGTTGCCTGCGCTCCTGCTCGCCTGTATCGCGGGCATCCGCCGGAGCCGCGATACTACGCTCCAATTCCGTTTGGATCTTGACCGTGTCGGCAGAGAGCCAGGCTTTTAGCAGCTTCTCGGCCAACCGGCCAGCTAGGGATGGGTGGTGCCTCACAAATGCCTGCATTCGATAGTTATTTCGGCTGTTTCATTTGCGGTTTCTAGGATATTTTGGGCCTCCCTCCGGATATCTTTCTCGAAAGCTAGGTTTGATCGCCGATGTGATGGGTGAGAGCAGATCATGATTCACGTCACACGTCTCAACCACACGCCCGTGGTCCTGAATTGCGATCTGATCGAGGGGATCGAGGCTACTCCAGACACGGTTATCAGTATGACCACCGGTCAGAAGATCATGGTGCTGGAGTCCACCGAAGAAGTCATCGAGCGCGTCCGACAATTCCGGCATTCTATCCTAGTCCCACAGGTTGATTCCAATGGCCACTCCACAACCCAAAAAGACGGCTAGCGGGCATCCCGACCTGGGCTCCATCGGCGGTGTTGTTGTGGCCGTGGGCGGGATTTTGGGCGGGATGATCCTGGACGGCGGGAAGGTTACGGAACTCAAGCAGGTCAACGCCTTCATGATTGTCATTGGCGGAACCGTCGGCGCCGTCATGCTGACCACCCCTTTGGAAGTTCTGATCGGGGCAATCAAGAAACTCGGCTCAATCTTCTTCGAAAAAGCTCAACCAGTTGCACAGACAATCGACGAAATCGTCGGCTACGCTACCCAGGCGCGCAAACAGGGAATCGTTTCCCTGGAGCAGGAAGCCGCCAAGATTGGCGACCCATTTCTGCGTAAAGCTCTCAACCTGGCGGTGGATGGCATGGAAATGAATCAGATCCGCAGCATTATGGAGCTTGAACTCGAACTGATGGAGCAGCGAGGCGAAGCCGAGGCCAAGGTGTTCGAATCGGCCGGCGGATATTCCCCCACCATGGGCATCGTCGGCGCGGTGCTCGGACTGATGCAGGTGATGAAGAACCTGGCGAACATCGATGAGGTCGGCCGGGGCATCGCGTCTGCGTTCGTGGCGACGGTCTATGGCTTGATCGCGGCCAACATCTTCTTTCTGCCCGCCGGTGGCAAGCTGAAAGCGCGATTACACCGAGAAGTGCAACTTCGGGAGTTAATGTTGCAGGGGGTCCTGGCTATCGTCGAAGGGCTAAATCCAAAACTGATTCGAACCAGGCTCGACGCCTATCTGGTCCAGCCTGCCCCCAAAGCTAAACCCGCCCCCGCGCCAAAAGCGGCCTCGCAGGCCGCTGTAGCGGAGGGTTGATCTTGGCTCGCAAAAAAAGAGCTCCGGAGCACGACAACGCCGAGCGGTGGTTGGTTTCCTACGCCGATTTCATCACCCTGCTGTTCGCTTTCTTTGTGGTGATGTACGCCAGCTCACAAACCGATAAAGCCAAGGCCCAACAGATTTCCGACGCGGTCAGAGCGGCATTGGACAAAGGTGGCGTCGCCGCGGCTGTCCACGAGATTCTGGGCGGCACCGTCGATGAAGTGGGAAAAGGGAATGCCCAGATGAAAGGGCCGGGAGGCAGCGAGCCCAAAATCGTCCGTCAACAAGAGGTTATCGCCGAGTTGCTTCCTTCGATGCAATATCTTACGCAAGCGCTCGCAGAGGAGATCAAGGATGGCAAAATCGAGATTCACCTCGAACCGCGCGGCCTGGTAGTTAGCCTGCGGCAAGCCACGTTCTTTCCTTCCGGCGAAGATCAGGTGGATCCGGCCACCTTCGACAGCATCGAAAAGATCGCCACAACCATTCAAAAGCTTCCCAACACCGTGCGTCTGGAAGGGCACACCGACTCAGTCCCCATCCACACGGCCCGCTTCCGCAGCAATTGGGAATTGTCCGCCGCGCGGAGCATCGCCATGCTGGAATTGCTCTCCACCCGCTTCAACGTCGCCCGGGCGCGCCTCGCCATCGCAGGTTACGCCGACACCATACCGGCGGATTCCAACGATAGCGAGGAAGGCCGCGCCCATAACCGCCGGGTAGACGTCGTCATTCTCAATCAGCAAGTAATTATGAAGGATGCCGTTCCGCCGCCGCAAACCGCTGCCGCGCCCCGGCCAACGAAGAAATAGCCCGCCCCCCGATGCCCCGCCACGTTTCGGCGTTCAAATTGCATAAGTCCTGCCGTGCCACGCGTTCAGACAAAGTGTTTTGACGAACTGGAGTACTCGCGCGATGCCGTCTTTGAGTTTCCCACCGGCGTACCCGGCTTCGAAGCCGAGCGCTCCTTCGTGTTCCTAGAGTTACCTGGCACCCACCCGCTGATGTTCATGCAGAGTCTCTCCCGGCAGGACGTCTGCTTCATCCTCCTGCCAGTCCTGGCTGCCGATAGGGACTACGAATTACATCTGTTGGAGGAGGACCTAGCCGCGCTACGCTTTCCCGCCGGCAGCCAGCCGCAGATTGGAAAGGATATCCTCTGCGCCGTCACGGTGTCTGCCGCCGATAGCCAGCGGCCCCATCCGACCGTCGACCTGTTTGCCCCCATAGTGGTCAATCTCAAGCAGAAAATCGGTATTCAGGCAGTGCAGACGCAATACTCCGCGCAGCATCCGCTGAGAAGCGAAGAAGAGGCGGTCGCATGCTAGTAATGCGCCGCCGCGCCGGCGACAGCATTCTTCTCGGCGAGACAATCGAAATCCAGGTACTGGAGATCTGCGGCACCCGCGTCAAGTTCGGAATCGTGGCTCCCGATTCCGTCGTCATTCAGCGCAAGGAGATTAAGATCACCCGCGATGAAAACATCACCGCCGCGCGCAGCGTCAGGCAGCAGGACATCTCCTCGATTTTAGCCAAAGTCACGCCCCGGCCGGCCGTAGACGCGACTGTCAAAGGATTGACGAATGTCACTGTATAGTCAATCCAACACGCTTAGGGCCCGCCGGGAAAACGGAGAACCAGAACCTGGACACGACGTCCAGAACGTAACGCAAAAGGAAGTCAAGTCATGATTTCAATTCAAACGAACTATGCGTCCATGGTTGGCGCGAATAACCTGGATGTCAACAATACCTTTCAGACCAAGACGATCGAAGCGTTGACTTCGGGCTATCGCATCAATAGTTCCGGCGACGACCCCGCCGGCCTGGCAGTAGCCAACCAGTACGCCGCCAACGTGTCGCAGTTGACCCAGGGCATCATTAATGCCAACTCCGGTGTCAGCACGCTACAGATCATCGATGGCGGTATGTCCAACATCAGCGCCATGTTGGACCGAATGCAGTCGCTGGCTTCCGAATCGGCTTCCGGCACGTTCGCCGGTAACCGCGCCACGGTGAATTCCGAATTCCAGACGCTGCAGGCGGAAATTGACCGGGAAGCGAATAACATCGGCTTGGGCACCAGCAATAACTCCAACGTCGGGACGCTGAGCGTGTACATTGGCGGCGGCAGCGGCTCGAGCGGCCTGGCCAATTCCCAAGTCCAGATTCAGAATCTGGTTCAGGTTGACGCAAACTCGCTGGGAGTCGGCACGGGTGTCGACGTCCTGGGAGCCATGCAGTCAACCGGACAAGGCGCCAGCGGCGCGGTTGGTAACGTCGCGATGACCGGCAGCGGCGCGCTCCTGGTGAACACATCGCAGTCTTTCGCGTTTACCGGTGTCGGTTCCACCGGTGCCAGCACGGTTACAGCTACGGTGGCCGGCGGCTCAGCGGGTATTACGGGACAGCAGGCTCTGCAGAGCTTGAACGCCCAGCTTAACCCTTACGGCATCCAGGCCACTTCCGACGCCAACGGCAACCTCGAGTTCGAGTCGGTCTATGGGAACGCTTTCACTGTGACCTCGGCGGCAGCCGTAGGAGGAACCGGTCTCGCCGCGGCCGCCGCGACAACGTCCGCGACCACCGGTACCGCCGGCACGGCGGATGCTCTGGCTGCTGTCAATGCTATCAACACCGCCATCACGAATCTCGGCACCGCGCAGGGCGCGGTGGGCGCCGGTGAAAACGACCTGAATTACGCCATTGGTCTGGCCACGTCGCAATCGACCAACTTCTCCTCGGCGGAATCGCAGATCCGCGATGCCGATGTCGCGACCGAAGCATCCAACCTCACCAAAGCTCAGGTGCTGCAACAGGCCGCCGTGGCGGCCATGGCGCAGGCGAACTCGGCCCCGCAGGCACTGCTCAAGCTGTTGCAGCAGTAACCTGACGCCCCGGCGCTAAGCGAAGGGCGTGGGCCGGACCCGTGAGGGTTCGGCCCACGTGTTGTGCAAAGGCTACCGGTGGGTTCACCCACAAGTTCTATTACCGTTGCGACGTTCACGCGTCAGAGCACGTTTTCGAGTCCCTTCCAGCAGGTACTGACCAAAGTCAGACCCCAACCAGAGTTGGGTGCGACTGTCAAAGAACTGACAGACGCCCTGCGTTAGTCGACGAAACATACTTAGTCTTCCCGTGAAAAAACATTAGAACGTCCGTGATACGCTCCCGATATGTATGAGTGAAAGCTGATACTTCGGGCATCCGAAACGGAGAACCCGGACCTGGACATGATGTCCAGGACGTATCGCAACAGGATGTTACATCATGATTTCCATTCAAACGAACTATGCGTCCATGGTTGGCGCGAATAACCTGAACGTCAACAATAACTTTCAGACCAGCACGATTGAAGCGTTGACTTCTGGCTATCGTATCAATAGTTCCGGCGACGACCCAGCCGGCCTGGCGGTAGCCAACCAGTATTCCAGCGACGTGGCGCAACTGACCCAGGGCATCATCAATGCCAACTCCGGCGTCAGCACGCTACAGATCGTTGACGGCGGCATGTCCAACATCAGCACCATGTTGGATCGCATGCAGACGCTGGCGACCGAATCGGCTTCCGGCACGTTCGCCGGTAACCGCGCCACAGTGAATGCCGAATTCCAGACGCTGCAGACGGAAATTGACCGGGAAGCGAATAACATCGGCCTGGGCACCAGCAATAGCTCCAACGCCGGGACGCTGAGCGTGTTCATCGGCGGCGGCAGCAGCCTGGCCAATTCCCAGGTCGCTATCACGAATCTTACGAAAGTTGACGCAAACACGCTGGGAGTCGGCGCTGGTGTCGACGTCCTCGGTGCAATGCAAGCAACCACGAACTTTGGTAACCTCGCCATGACCGGCAGCGGCGCGCTCCTGGCGGGCACTTCTCAGACGTTCGCGTTTATCGGTGTCGGTTCCACCGGAATCCAGACGGTTACAGCTACGGTGGCCGGCGGCTCGGCGGGTATTACGGGGCAGCAGGCTCTGACCAGTTTGAACGCCCAGCTTAACCCTTATGGTGTTCAGGCAACTACCGATGCCAGCGGAAATCTGGAGTTCCAGTCCGTGTATGCGAACCCGTTCCAAGTGACTGCTGGGGCCGCGACGAACGCAGGAGAGGGCCTTGCCTCAAACGCCGCATTGGGCCTGTCCCTCCAGACCGGTACCTCCGGCACGGCGGATGCTCTGGCCGCTGTCACGGCTATCAATAGCGCCATCTCGCAACTCGGTACCGCGCAGGGCGCTGTGGGTGCTGGTGAAAACGACCTGAATTACGCCATCGGTCTGGCGACCTCGCAATCGACCAACTACTCCTCGGCGGAATCGCAGATTCGCGATGCCGATGTCGCGACCGAAGCGTCCAACCTCACCAAGGCTCAGGTGCTGCAGCAGGCTTCCGTGGCTGCCATGGCGCAGGCCAACGCAGCTCCGCAGGCACTTCTCAAGCTGTTGCAATAAGGTAACATCTCGGCGCAAGGCGAAAGGCGTGGGCCGGGCCCGTAAGGGTTCGGCCCACGTATTGCATGGAGGTCCCCTATGGGTTCGTCCGCTAGTTCCATCACCGTGCCGACGTTCACGGGCGAAAGCACGTTTGCGAGTTCCTTCCAGCAGGTTCTGAGCAACGCAGTGAATCTGGCCTCTCTGCCGATTCAGGAGATCCAGGCCAATGTCAACACCCAGACGAATCAGGAGAGCGCCCTCAGCTCGCTCGAATCCACTTTTCAATCGCTCGACAGCGCCGTGCAAGCAGTCGATACCGCGTCCAGCGGCAGTCTTTCGGCGACTTCCTCCGATCCCACGTCGGTGAGTGCCACCACGACCGCGGACGCCCTGCCCGGCACTTATACGATTCAAGTGGATTCACCGGGCTCCTATTCCACCGCAATCAGCCAAGGAGGCTCCCCTGTAGTCACCGATCCCACCACCCAGAGCATCAGCTCCGCAACGTCCTTTACGCTCACGGTGAACGGCACGACCACAACCATCACGCCCACGGGTGGCTCTCTCGAGGGACTGGCCGACGCGATCAACAACTCCTCGGCGGGCGCGCAGGCCACCATCATCAACGTTGGTTCCAACACCAGCCCCGATTACTGCCTGGTGGTTACCAGTACTTCCTTGAACGACGACCCCGTCGAGCTTTCGGATAGCTCCGGCGACCTGCTGGGCACCTCTACGCTGGGCGCCGCGGCCACCTATCAGGTGAACGGCTCCAGCACGGTATTGCAGAGCGATTCGTCCCAGGTGACGCTTTCCCCGGGGCTGACCGTCAACATGCTGGCCGCCAGCTCGGGACCTGTTACAGTCACGGTTGCCGCGGACGAGAGCACCCTCGAGAGCGCTCTTTCGAGTTTCGCTACGGCCTACAACTCGGCCTTTAGCGCCGTCGAGCAGCAAACCGGACAAAACGGGGGAGCGCTGGCCGGGCAAGACATCGTCTACACCATGCAGGACGCGCTGGAGAGCCTCGTTCAGTATTCGTCCGGCTCGGGTTTGGTGGGCTCATTGAACGACCTGGGGCTGACGGTGGACAAGACCGGGACAATGACGTTCGATGCTTCGACCTTCAGCGCGCAGAGCGCCGCAAACGTCACCCAGTTCCTCGGGTCCGCCACCACCGGCGGTTTCCTGCAGACGGCGACCAACGCTCTAACCGCCGTTGACGATTCGACTACCGGTGACCTCCAATCCGAATACACCACCTTGCAGAGCCAGGTCACCACTGAGAACACAGAGATCTCCGACAAGGAGAGCCAACTCACCATTATGGAAACCAACCTGGAACAAGTGCTGTCGCAAGCCGACGCCGCGATTGCCGACTTGCAGGAACAGAAGACCTACTACACCGAGCTGTTCCAGGCCGAATACCCAGCCTCATCGAGCTAATGACGATGGCATCTCATTTGGAACAACTTGAAAAGCAACTCCGCCAAGCCGCGGCCTCCCGGCGATATAAGGACGTGTCACGGCTGTCTAAGGAGTTAGGCGAGGCTGTGCAAGCGGTCTTGCGGACCCTCCCGAAAGGCGACCCGCGCGCCAGGGAAGCCGGGCGCAAACTGATCGATCTCCTCTCCTGGGCGCTGGTGATGACGCAAGCCGCGCGCGTCACCTGCCTCGCCGACCTCCGCCGGGTCGCCACCGCGAACCGCTACTCGCGGCGCTGCGGCGAGCCCGGCAGGCTGTCCGTGCAACTGGACGCGTAATCCCGCCGTCAATTCGCTGACACGTCACTCCGGTTGACAACTTTTCCGCAGGCATTTCCGCTGAATCTGCTTGCGCGGCAATGGAACGCCAGTTGCCTGAGCCACAGCGCTGTGATCGATAGTCTTACCGATAGCCTCGAACAGTATATGAACGTGGTCAGCTTAAGGCAGAAGCTGGTCGTGTCCAACATCGCCAATGCCGATACCCCCGGCTATAAGACCCAGGACCTGGATTTTCAGTCGAGTTTGCTCGCGGCTCTGGACGGCGGATCTCCGCAGCCCAACGAAGTCACCAGCCTGCCCACCAAGAACGACGGCAACAATGTCGATCTGGACCGCGAGGCCCGCCTGCTCGCCGAAAATGCCATGCGTTTTAGCGCGGCATCCAGTCTGATGCGGACGCATCTGAACGCCATCAAAGAAGCCATTGAAGGAGGCAAAAGCTCATGAGTCTGTTTTCCGCCCTCTCTGTCAGTGCGTCCGGCATGGCGGCCCAGCGCGCCCGCGCGACCCTACTGGTGGAAAACATCGCCAACTCGGAAACCACCCGCACCCCCGAAGGAGGCCCCTACCGCCGCAAGGATGCGATCTTCTCGAGCGATGAGACCGGCTCCGAGTTCGCTTCGGAGCTGGATGCGCAACTGGGCGGACAGCAGCTCACCGGCGTCAAGGTGGCAGGCATCAGCGTGGATAACAGTGCGCCCGAGAAACATTACATGCCAGGGCACCCCGATGCCGACGCCGAGGGTTACGTTTCCATGCCGAAAGTCAACCCGGCCGAGGATATGGTGGACCTGATAGGCGCGAACCGCAGCTATCAGGCTAACGTCGCGGCGATGTCCGCCGTGAAGGACATGATTCAGAAATCGATCGATCTATTGCGATAGGAGAACTCCGTGACCCCATCCATCTCAGGCATCGCTCCCATCGGAATGCCGCAGGTGACTCCGGTCGTTAGCGGCGCGGGCCAGCCCGGCGAGTTTCAAAGCGCGCTTTCCAGTGCTATCCATGCGATCGACACGTCGCAGAAAAGTGCAGCCACCTCGGTGCAGCAGTTTCTCACGGGAGAGAACGAAGAGCTGCACACCACGATTCTCGCTACTCAAAAAGCGGAACTTGCGTTCGAACTCGGACTGCAAGTCCGTAACAAGGTGGTGGACGCTTACCAGGAAATCATGAAGATGCAGATGTAGCCAGCGGAAGTCGCCATGGACCAGATGAAGAACCTTTTATCCGGGCTTACTCTCAGACAGCGCATTTCGATCATTGCGGCGGCGATCGCCGTGGTGGCCGGCATGATCGGCTTCGTTCACTGGAAACACGAAAGCGATTTTCGTCCGCTGTACACATCCATGGCCGCGGAAGATGCGGCCGGCGTGGTGCAGAAGCTGAGGGAGACCGGAGTCGAATACCGATTGGCGGATAATGGGGCCGCCGTAATGGTTCCCTCGGTGAAGCTGGCGGAATCGCGGCTGACGCTGGCCGCCGCGGGCCTGCCGAAGACCGGCCGGATCGGCTTCGAGCTTTTCGATAAGAGCAATTTCGGCGCAACCGAGTTTGTCGAGCATATCAATTACAAACGCGCACTCGAGGGTGAGCTCGAACGCTCCGTCATGAGCCTGGCGGAGGTGGAGGAAGCCCGCGTCCATCTTACCCTTCCCAAGGAATCCGTATTCCTCGACCAGCAGCAGCCGGCCAAGGCCAGCGTGATGGTGAAATTACGGCCGGGCGCGCCGCTCTCCGCCCAGAACGTGCTCGCCGTTACCAACCTGGTGGCCAGCGCCGTCGAAGGACTGACTCCCGAAGCCGTCTCGCTGGTGGACATGGATGGCACGCTTCTGAGCCGGCCCAAGAGAGCGGCTGCGGGCGATGGCTCGGAGGCGACGAGCGAATCGCTCGAGGTGCGTCAGCAGATAGAGAAGAACCTCGTGGCAAAAATCAGCGCGACACTGGAGCCGCTCCTCGGCGCGCAAGGTTTTCGAGCCGGCGCGTCCGTGGATGTCGATCTGACCAGCGGCGAACAACAGGAGGAAACGCTGGACCCCGAGCACTCCGTGGTGGTCAGCTCGCAGAAGAGCGAGGACGTCAGCGAGCGCGCCGGCGCTTCGGGGATTCCGGGAACGGCCTCGAATCTGCCGCAGCAGGCGTCTGCGCCGGTTAAGAGCGCCAACGGCATCTCACGGCGCACCGAGAACGTTGCGTATCAGACCAGCCGCGTCATCCGCCATACGAAGATTCCGCAGGGCGTGGTCCGGCGCATGTCCCTGGCGGTTCTGGTGGATCAGAGCGTACGGTGGGAAGGCGACGGAGCCGCCCAGCGCAGAGTATTTTCGCCGCCCTCGCCGGAGACGCTGAAGACAATCAAAGACCTGGTGGCCGGCGTGACCGGACTCGACGAAAAACGCGGCGATCAGCTCATCGTCGAGACGCTGCCCTTCGAATCCAGCCTCAATGCGGTGCCCCCGAAGCCGCAGAGGCCTGTCCCCACGCCGGTCAAGCCTCCCGCATGGCTCGAGTTCGTATCGAAGTATCGCGACCTGTGGGCGCCGGTCAGCCTTGGGCTGGCGATTCTACTGTTTCTGGCGCGTGGGATTTTCGGGATTGGGCGGCGCGCCCCCGAAGCAGAAGTCGGGATGCCGGCTGAATTGGAGGCACCCGCCGCCCTGCCTGAGCTCAGCCCGGCGGCTGAACAAATCGTCTCGGGGAGGGCGGCCCCGCGTGTGGCCGGCGAGAGCAACGAACTCACCGAACGCGTCCGTCAGCTTGCCAAACGCGATCCGGCTTTGACAGTTAATGTAGTGCGCACGTGGCTCCAGGAGGGCTCGACTAGATAATTGTGACCCAGACCATCGAACTCGTTTCCGGCGCGACCAAGGCCGCCATGTTCCTGATGGGAATCGGCGACCAGGTTTCCGCCGAGCTGTTACGCCAGGCATTCCAGCAGCAGGTGACTACCATGGTCTGGCAATTACAAAAGAACGGCAGCATTGTGATGAGCCGCGGGGGCGGCGACGAGTATGTTGTCTAAAGTCCTCAAGGATACCGAGCTGAAACTGGCTCCGGTATACTGGCGCCGCCATATGATTCCCTCGGCGTCTCCGGGCAACGCCGAAGTCGCGGAGCTTCGGGCAAGAATCGCCGACCTGGAAGCTCTGGTGGAAACGAAGTCGCGCCAGGCCCACGCGGCTGGCGTGCGTGCTGGAGAGGAATCGGCGCGCCAGAGCCTCGAATCCGGCGTTCGCGAAACCATCCGGCAACTCACCGCGACCGTCGCGGAGCTGGCAGACACGCGCGCGGAGACGATCCGGCGCGCCGAAGCCGACACCGTCCGGCTTTCGATCGAGATCGCGCGGCGCGTACTGCACCGCGAGATCTCTTTCGACAGTTCCGCGCTCGAGGCTCTCGTCAAGGCGGCTATGGAAAAGCTGCAATCTCTGGAAGTTCACCGCGTACGCGTTCATCCCGACCAGGAGAGGCTCGTGCAGACCTGCCTGGATGAGATCGGGCGCGGTCAATCCATCCAGGTGGTCAGCGATCCTGTGCAACCCAAGGGCGGAGTTGTTTTTGAGCTCAGTAGCGGCTTACTCGATGCTTCCGTGGATACCCAGCTTGCGGAGATCGAGCGCGGCCTCACCGACCAACTGGAGGCTCATGCATGACGGCGCCACAACTGATCGACTTGAATCCTTATATCGCCGGCGTACGGAGTTTCGAACTGCTGCCGTGGAGCGGCGAAGTCGTCGAACTGGTTGGCTTGCTGATCGCTTCGCGCGGGCCGGCCGTGGCCGTCGGAGATTTTTGCGAAGTGGTTACATCGAGCGGCCGCCGCATTCGCACACAGGTAATCGGGTTCCGGGATGACCATGTGCTGTCCATGCCGCTCGAAGAAATCGATGGAATCCAGTTGCATGACCGCATCGTCGCCCGGCATGGAGACGCCCAAGTCGCCGTCGGACCTGACCTCGTCGGCCGTATCCTCGATGGTTTCGGCAAGCCACTCGACCGCGGGCTCCCGATTCGGCCCGCCGCGTCCTATCGTCTCGATCAGGCGCCCGGAAGCCCGCTCGACCGAGAACACATCGTGGATCCGATCGCTACCGGCATCCGCGCGATCGACACTTTGCTCCCCGTCGGCACCGGCCAGCGCATGGGGATTTTCGGCGGCAGCGGTGTCGGGAAGAGTACGTTGCTGGGATCCATGGCCCGCCATAACTCGGCCGACATCACCGTGATCGCTCTCATTGGGGAACGCAATCGCGAAGTACGCGCCTTCCTCGATCATGAACTCGGTCCCGAGGGCCGCAAGCGCTCGGTCGTGGTGTGTTCCACATCCGACCGGCCCGCCCCGTTGCGCGTCCGGGCGTGCTTCGTGGCGCTTGCCATCGCCGAGTACTTCCGCGACCAAGGCGCCAACGTACTGTTGATCATGGATTCGGTCACGCGTCTGGCTATGGCTCAGCGCGAAATCGGGCTGGCCGCGGGCGAACCGCCCAGCCAAAAGGGATACACTCCTTCGGTCTTCAACCTGCTGCCGAGGATACTGGAGCGCGCCGGCAATTTCCAAAAGGGCTCCATCACCGGTTTTTTCACGGTCTTAGTCGAAGGCGACGATTTCAACGAGCCTGTGTGCGATGCGTGCCGCGCCATTCTCGACGGCCATATCATCCTGTCGCGCCGCCTCGCGGCTGCCGGTCACTATCCCGCAATTAGCGTGATGGAATCAGTGAGCCGGCTGGCCCCAAAGCTCTGCACTCCGGAACACATGAACGCGACCCGCAAGCTGCGCGAGGCGATGGCCGTTTACGCCGAATCCAAAGATCTGATCGAGCTCGGAGCCTACACGCCTGGAACCAATCCGGCGCTCGATGCGGCCGTTCGCATGCAGCCCGAGATCACTGCGTTTCTGCGGCAAGATACTCAGGTGAGTGCGCCCTTCCCGGACGCGCTCGACCGCCTGAAGGCGATTGCGGAAAGGCTGTAGTGCCCGATGCAGCGGTTCCAATTCCGGCTCGAGCGCGTGCTCGGGTGGCGCCGTAAGAAGTGCCAGATGGAGGAAAACCGCTTGGCGGTTTGCCACGGTCTGGTACATGCTACGGAGCGGCAGATCGAGCATTTGCGGGCTGAACGGGCGTCCATTGACCAGGAACTGCTTGAGCGGTCTGCAATTCCAGCGGCCGATTTTCGGGACCTGGGCTACTACCGTATGGGCGCAAGCCAAGCGGCAGCCGAGCTAACCAACGAACTTCAGCAGCGCGTGGTATCCGCGTCCGAACAGCGCGCGCGGGTCCAGCGAGCCCAGCAGGGCGTCAAGCTGCTGGAGAAGATGCGGGAGCGGCGGCTCGAAGAGCATACTTCGCTCGCTGGACGCGAACTGGAACAAGTGGCGGCCGAGGCTTACCTTTCCCGCTGGTCGCAAGTGTACCGCGCGGATTGATGCCGGTAACACCGGAATTCGGCGCGCGAGCGGCGGTTGTTATGCAGCCCGTGCTTTTTCCCTGAAAAGCCTCACACGCTGGTGGCGGCCACCCGTGACATCAGCATGCGCCGCACGGCCGCATAGATCCGCTCGACAGCGGGCCGCCGGTAGGCCCATTTCTCCTCCGGTTCCGGTGGGTTGACTACCATGGTGGCGTTTGCCTCGAAGAGCAGAATCTCGCCGCTTGCACTCAGCCCGAAGTCGACACCCGCGTAATCGAGGCCGAGGCGCGCCTGAATCTCGGCCAGAGCCGTCATGGCACGCGGTCCCAGCACGGCCGGCATGTTTTCGAGGAACTCCGCGTCTTCGGCGCGATGCTCGGGTTTATCAGCCATGTCCGCGGTGTAGTAGTGAATCTTCCAATGGCTCGAGACGGCAACGTGCAGCGGGTACAATTTGCCATCCAGCATCATCACGCGATACTTGCGCACCTTACCATCCCGCCCGCGCGCGTCGAGGTAGCTCAGAACCGTCAGATCTTCGCCCGGAAGCTCTGCCAGCGCCGCAGGCAATTCCCCGATCGCCTCGACCCGAAGAAAGTGACGGCCAGTGTGAAAGCCTGGAGTCCGGATCAGAAGCGGAAAGTCGAAACCGTGGCGGGTGAGCGACATACCGGCGTCCGGGCCGGCCAGCAGCGCACGGGGCAGTGTGACTGTCCGCGGCGTGATCACCCCGGGAATGCTAGAGAGGCGCTGTGCGTTGTCGCTGCGTCCGGTGGCGGCGACTGCGGCCGGCGCATTGATCACGGGCGCTGTCGTCAGGGCCAGCACGGACTGGGCCGCGGCGAGCGCCGAGGCCGTCAAATCGGCGTCGCCGATCGCATTGAACACGATCCGGTGCGGCGGTAGCGGAGTGGCGGGATCATAGAACTCGACGAAGACAATAAAGGTCTGAAAGATCCGTTCGTTTAGAAAATGGCGAATGGGAATGTTACCGCCGGCAGAGGCCGCCAGCAGCAGCAGCGAAACCGGTGGCCCCTCGCCGCGATAAGGTAACGCCACCACCGGCCGCTTCGCGAATCCCATTTGCCGATGGAGGGCGGCGCCAGGTTGATCACCGGACTCCGCGAGAATAAGGGCGAGGCCTTGGTGCGCCTCGGCATGATCCGGCTCCAGGCGCAGAGCCGTTTCATAATGTTCGCGCGCCTCCGCCAGGCTACCGCTCTCCCGCAACACATTCGCCAGATTGACGTGACTCATCGGGTCGGCGGGGTGCCTTGCCGCGGCTTCTGCGTAAGCGGTGCGCGCGGCTGTACGGTATCCCGTTTCATGCAGCAGCGTGCCAAGGTTGTTCAACGCCGCCCTGTGCGATGGCTCCCGCGAAAGCAGATCGAGGTACGCATCTCGGGCGGCGGCGGTGCGGCCGGTTTCGGCCAGCAAACAGGCGCGCTCAAACCGCAACGGGGCGGCGGCGGAACCGGATGCGAATTGCGCCTCCAGCTCCCACAGCCGGGCTTCTCGCAGCGTCCGCGGCATCCAATTCTCCGCTTCCGCCGGCTGACCTTGTTGATTCCGCAGAGCAGTGCCTTCTATGCTGCGGCCCGCTTCGACAGTCTTTTCAATCAATGCATCGATTTCGGCCCGGCTGGTGCGGTGATTCACGATGGCGGCGCGAATTGCCAGTTGCCCGTCGATCACGGTCGTCGACGGCGCGACGGCTCCGGCTTCCTGGAGGTCAACCACAATTCGAGCGTTGACGAGATGAGAGTCGTGGCTGGCTCGATAACGGAAACACACGATGTTCAACTGCACGGGCGCCAGCAGTTCGAGTTCGGGCGTCTCCTCGACCCGGCTCTCCAGATAGCGCGCTAGGGCGCAAGTGCGCGAAATCGCCGCTCCCAGCGCATCGGCACCATAAACCTTCATCGTGAACCACGTCTTCAGCGCCCGAAAGCCGCGGGAGAGGTCGGGTCCAAAGTCAACGGGCCAGAAAGAGCCGCCCGCCAGTCCCCGCTCCTCGCGCCGCAGGTAAGCGGCGGAGGTGGCGAAGGAATTGCGATGGAGCAGGCTGTCGCGTACCAGGATGAAGCCCGCATCATATGGGACTTGGCCCCACTTGTGAAAGTCGAACGCGAGCGAATCGGCACGCTCGATTCCGCGCAGACAGGGAGCCAGATCGGGCGCCAGTACGGCGAGGGCCCCGCAGGCGCCGTCGACATGAAACCACATTTGCTCACGGCGCGATAAATCGGCCAGCGCATTGAGATCGTCAATGGCGCCGGTATCCACGGTGCCAGCCGTGCCCACCAGCAGGAACGGCGTAAACCCGGCGCGTCGGTCCGCCTCAATCGCTCTTTCGAGTTCCGCCAGATCCATCCCTCGACCGGGAGGTGCAGGAATCAAGCGGAGCGCATCGCTGCCGATCCCGGAGAAATCCATCGCCCGGGCGATACAGGTATGAGCGGCCGCCGAGGCATAGGCAGCCAACCTGCGGGGACTCGCGGCGACGCCCCCGCAACGCGCTTCGAAGCCCAAAGCAACGTTGCGGGCGATCAGCACGCCAATCAGATTCGCCATGGAAGTACCGGTCACAAACAAACCGCTGGCGCTCTCGGGAAAGCCGAAGATCGTTTGCATCCAAAGGACAATCTGGCGCTCCACTTCGATCGGGATGTGGTCGCGGCCGCCGAGATTCGCGTTGAGGCTGGCGGCGAGCATCTCGGCCAGCATGCCTACCGGAGTTCCGCCGCCATGCACCCATCCCATGAAACCGGGATGGGTATTGCCTGTGGCGTACGGCTGTATGTCATTCAGGAAACTACCGTGAACCTCGGCAAGACCGGAAGGCGCCCGGGGGAGAGGATCGCGGAAGCGAGTCCGAACTTCACTGGGGATTGGTTTCCAGACGGGACGCTGGCGGATGTGCTCGATATAGTCGAGCGCGTCATCCAGCATCTTGTGAGCCTGAATCCGGAATCGAGGCCAGTCGTCGGGGTCGAGAGATTCGCCTGCTGGAGTGGGGGGATCGGTTGCCATACTGTCTTTATTCAAGCAGAATTCGATCCACCGCCGTCACCTAAGCACAACAACGCCTTCGGAGCCCGCCCAAGCACGGGGAAACGTTTTATGATCAGAACAGAAATGCCGTACCGACCGAATGCGCTGAGCCTCTGCATGATTGTGAAGAACGAAGAGCGCAATCTCCCCCGGTGTCTTGATTCGGTGCAGGATCTGGCCGGCGAGTTAATTGTCGTCGACACCGGTTCGACCGATCAAACGCCTCGCATCGCAGCCCGCCACGGGGCGGAGGTTGTCCGGTTCGATTTCGCGAGCGTCGATTTTGCGGCCGCACGCAATCGCGGTATCGAACGCGCGAGTGGCAGGTGGATCCTGGTGCTCGACGCGGATGAGACCCTGGATCGGGCGAGCGCGCCCGAGATCGAAAGGCTCGTCGGCCTCGACGAAAACGCGGGGTATTACCTGGAGAGGCACAATCACGCGTCGGATTCGGCGAGTCCCACCACGGATTATGTCGTTCGGCTCTTTCCCAACCGGCCGTACCATCGGTATCGCGGCCGCGTACATGAGACCATCGATGCTTCGATTCTGTCCGGAGGAGGGCGCCTGCGCAAAAGCGGCATTCGCATCGATCACAGTTTTGCTTCAGACCGGGAAACTCGGCGCCGCAAGAACCATTGGTACATCGAGATCCTGAAGGAAGAGATCGCCGCCGATCCGAGCGATGACTCGCGGCTGGATTTTCTCGCGGCCGAATACCACCAGCTTGAAATGTTCGATGAAGCCACCGAAATTGCCGAACGGATCGCGCAGATGAGGCCACTGGACGCCAGGGCTCATTTGTTCGTGGGCACTTACCACTTACTATACAAGCCCGATCTGGCGCAGGCGCGAGCCGATTTTAGCCAGGCCCTGAAGCTCCGCCCGGGCTACGCCGAAGCGGAATCCTTCCTCCAACTCATTGACCAGCAAGAACGTTCACAGTACCGGCCGTAGCCGACACCGGGCCTTCCGGACATTGCCAGCCTAAGCGGCCCGCGCATGTTCTGCTTCTGCACAGCGGGGTGGTGTCGCGAGTCTATCAACCGTCAATGTTCTGACAGTGCAGCGACCCAATCCCGCAGGACTGAATCCCTTAGAAATGCTGAATTCCGATGCCTTAACCCCCCACTATAGTGGCCATCAACATGCTACGGGAGGGACATGGGTTTCTTTATAGGCGGCCTTTCCAGCAGCTATTTACAGTCGATGCTCGGCACGGTTTTGCAGAGCGCCGGGGTGACGTCAAATGCGACCCGGAGCCCGAGCTCCACTGGCTCTACGTCGGCCCCGCAGACGCCGGAAGTCAACCAGCCCTCGCCGTTTGCGGTGCTGCTGGACACGTTACAGCAGCTTCAGCAGTCGGACCCGACCAAGTACAGCCAAGTCACGCAGCAAGTGGCGACCAACCTCTCGAGCGCCGCACAAGCCGCGCAATCGAGCGGCCACACTACTGCCGCTAACGCGCTCAGCCAACTCGCCAGCGACTTCAGCAGCGCTTCGCAAAATGGCCAGCTTCCGAGTATCCAGGATTTGGCGAAGGCGGTCCACCTCCACAGCCATCATTCCCAATCGGCCAGTATCCTCAGCTCGACCGGAAGTTCCGGCAGCGCTTCGAACAGCAGCGCAAACCAGACGCTCAGGCAGATGATCTCGGCGTTTCAAACAGATGCGTCGCAGAACGACTCGCTAAGTCCGATGTCGATTATTCTGAATACGCTGTCCAGCGCCGGGATCGGGGGCTCCGTTGGCTGATATCTGCATCCCGCCAGAGCTGGAGCGACTTTTCGAGCCACACCTTGCTCAAACGGTGTGCGAAGATCGCGACGACCTGGCGATTCAATACTTGCTGGCTCTCGATCTGGTGCGCGAAGCGCAGCGCGAGTTCAATCAGGCCGTGACCGAGATGAACATGGAGTGCGCCTCAACGAAGCTTCGCCGGATCGAGGAGTATCGGCGCGATATGCTCCGAGAATTGGTTGAGCATTGCGAGAGACACGGGTGCTCCACACCGGAACAGAAAGAAATCTGCCAGAGTGTTCCTCTCCAGCTTGCATGTTAGGGCCAGGCGTGATTCTTGAGGACTGAAGGCGGTTTGAGCCGCCGGCAGCGCGAGGCGCCGCAAGGTCCTCACTTTGGTTATCAATCCAATGAGCGGGCTGTGTCACGCGTCAAAGATCTGACAACTGCTGTGCGCCGTCAAAACGACGACACTCTGGTTTGGTCCCATCCAATTGAAAAGAATACACCACGCATGGCTGATGATCTGCATTTCCTCTAGCGCATGACCTTGCCACAACCAGAATCCAAGGAGTTCTCATGGCATTACACTTCAATCAAGTAACGAGCCCTCTCCTGACGGTGCCGCCAGCGCCCACCCGGCGGCCGGCCGCCGGCGCTACATCCGCACAGCCTGCCGCGCAAGGGACAACCGCAACCACGGCGACCCAGGGTAATTCCAGTTTTCTATCGCTGTTGGCGAGCAGTTCGGCGGCAGAGGAGCCGGCAGCGACCGCCGCTGCGCCGGCCGCCGCCCCTGGCACGGCAGACGTTTCTTCTTCGGCCGCCAACGCGAGCGGCCTATCCGATTTCGAACTGCTGTTTGGCGGCGCAAATTACAATCCCGCGGATCCGATGGTTGCCACAGCAGCGACGTCCACAAGTTCCGCGAGTGCCGCTGAGGCGGCTGCTACGTCCACCGCACAAGCGGCTGCTCCGCCCACCGCACAATCGGTCTTCGGGCCGAACGTTTGGATGACCGATCCCACCGGACTCAACCCCGACGGCAGCACTTTCGAATACAACCCCTTCTACTTCGCCACCCAGGGCACTGCGCAAACGGTGGCCCAAATGGTCGGCGGTTCGGTGATTACCCAAGATGTCTTCACCGAGCCGGCGGGCCAGGACCCATTCGTGCAGCAGCAGCCGAACTATATGGTCCAGATGCCCAACGGGGCGGTCATCAATCCCGGCCTGGTGGCGTCGTTCTACACCTTCGGCTTTTCGCAATCGCAGATCGACACCATGATTGCTCAGGAGGTGGCCAACACGCCGTCTCCGGCACAAACGACTTAGCTTGTGGCGCGAACTACTAGCCGAAGTCACCGGGGCTAGCTAAACTCAGTGGTGACGTAAACGCCGGGTTCCTTGGAATTTGCGACTTGGCGCTGGTTCTGTGGAGAGGTATATGGATTACGCAGTATTGTTCGTGGACGACGACGCTCGGATCTTAAGTGCTATCGAGCGAAACCTGAAGAAAGCATATCGTCTCGGCACCGCCGGAAGTGGCGACGAAGCACTCAAGGCCATAGCGACAGATGTCTATGCGGTCGTGGTGTCCGATCTGAGTATGCCCGGCATGAACGGCATCGAGCTACTGAAAAAGGTCAAGCAGTTACGCCCTGACACCATTCGGATACTGTTAACGGGACACGCCGACGTGGACGCTGCGATCGCGGCTGTAAACGAAGGGAGCATCTTCCGGTTCCTCACCAAGCCTTGTCCCCAAGAGATCCTTACCAGGACGCTTGACGCGGCTTTCGAACAATACCGTCTAGTAACGGCCGAAAGAGAATTGCTGCATCAGACGCTGATGGGCACCGTTGCTGCCCTGGTTGGAGTGCTCGCCACAGTCCAGCCACTGGCGTTGGGCCGGACGGCCCGGATTGCGAGATATGTAAGGCAGTTGGCAGCCGAACTGAAGGTCTCTGACCGATGGGAGATCGAAGTCGCCGCCATGCTGTCGCAGATCGGCTGTATTGCGATGAATCCCGAGGTCCTGAAGAAGTACTACGCTGGGGAAACGCTCTCGAACGCCGAGAGGTCAGACCTCCTGTCGCAGTCCCTGATCGGGTGCGGGCTCGTCCGCAGGATTCGCCGGCTTCACACGGTGGCGCAGATAGTCGAACACCAACATGACTCGTTCAGCCGCGCCGCGGACCTGTCTCCGGAAGCGCAAATAGTCGTCTTGGGCGCCCAGTTGCTCCGCGTGGCAATCGACTTTGACCGGTTAATCGGAATACCCCTGGAGACTGAAGCCGCCCTGGCCGTAATGCGCCGGAATGAATCCGAGTACAACGCGGAGGTGCTGGCCGCGCTGGAGCGGATCGATCGCGCCACGCAACCGGAGGCGGAGCATCGCGATTATCCGTTTGCCGCCCTACTGCAACAGCTTCGAGGCCAGCGGATGGCGCAGCCGGTTGGGTGCGATACAGGGGATTAGCGGTGCCAGCGGGCGGAAAACTCGATGGGCGCTGAGTCCTTAGGTGTCCGCCGCCGTTGGGTGTTCCCTGGGTAAGGAAAGGTGTTGAATAGATCGTGGGCACGATCATGGATTGGCGACTCCCACCAAAAGGCAAGGGGACCGGACAGAAGCTTTCGATCGCCCACAGTGTGATCGTACAGAACCACCGCGGCAGACTCTCGTTCGACACCCAGTGGGGGGCCGGCACGACTTTCTTGATCCAACTGCCGCTGGAACAGGCGGAGATGCCTTGAAGAGAGTGCTTTTTGTGGATGACGAGCCGAACGTGCTCGACGGGTATAAGCGGATGCTTCATCCGCTACGCAAGGAATGGGCGATGGTCTTCGCGCCCGGCGGCCGGGAAGCCCTGAAACTGCTCTCCGAGAATTCCTATGACGTGCTGGTCACCGACATCAGGATGCCGGAACTTGATGGAATCGAATTGCTGACCGAAGCGATCCGCCAATCCCCCCAGATGGTCCGCATCGTATTGTCGGGTACCGCCGATCACGAAATGACCCTGCATTCCGCGACGCTGGCGCATCAATACCTGATAAAGCCGTGCGAGGCGGACACCCTCCTCTCAACCCTGAAGAACGCACTCACCCAGAGGAACATTCTGGATGATCCGTCCTTAGCCGCGCTGATCGGGCGCATAAAATCGCTGCCCAGCCTTCCCACGGTTCATCTCAAGCTCATGCAAGCACTGTCCGAGGATACGTCGGCGGCGGTGCTCGGAGATATCATCACCCAGGACCTTGCCATGTCTGCCAAGGTCTTACAATGGGCCAATTCACCGCTCTTTGGATCGATGCGGTCCATCGCAAGCCCGAAGCATGCGGTCATCTACATGGGTGTGGAAACGGTCAAGGCCATGGCCTTTACCGAATCGGTCTTCACTCAGTTCGACGCGCGCAACAGCCCGGGCTTTCCCATCGAAAAATTGCGGAGCCACAGCTTCCGGGTCGCCACCCGGGCGCGCGAAATCGCCCGCACCCGGGGCCTACCACAATCCGTGATCGACGATGTATTCCTGGGTGGGCTCATGCACGATCTCGGGAAGTTGGTGTTGGGCTCGAATTTCCCCCGCAAGTATCAAGAAGTGGTGAAGCATTTTGAAGTACCGGAGGCCGCTCGCGAAAAAGAGCGCCAGTTCTTCAAGACGACCCATGCTGAAGTGGGTGGTTACCTGCTGTGGCTCTGGGGACTTCCCAAGACAGTCACGGAGATCGTTCTGCGCCACCACACCGCAGGCCCCGAAACGACCGAGGTAGAGGACCCGGCCGGGGTGGTGAGTCTCGCCGATGGGCTGGTGTGGGAAGAGTCCGGACACGATGAGGTGTCCTGATGATCTATCCCAAATTGGTGCTCGCCGGCGACTCCGGTCTCTTGGCTGCCTGCGCTGATTCCGCCTGCATTCGCAACAGAACCTCAAGCGGGATTTGATCGAGCACGGCGCCGTTCGTCCGGTCCACAGTTTGGACGACTAGCTTCCCGGTTTTTGTGTCTCGCCGATATATCAGCTCTCGGTCCTGCCCCAGCAGTTCCGACTGGTTAACCTGTTGGACCGCCATCACAATCTGACGGTTGGTCGCGCTGTCGCTCTGCGTCGTTTGCGGGGAGTTCAGCGGGACGCTCAAGTCAAATCGGTTTAGCGGATGGACTTCCATATAAGGAAAACCTGCCGTTAGAGTACATATCGGCAGTGTTCGAGCCGAATTTGAGGAAGATTTTGGCCGCCAGGGTGTCTCGATCCGCCGCTGCCTTCGACCAGCCGGAAGTCCATGGTCTGCTGGAGGAGCGGGGCGTGGGTGCGCGACCCGCATCCGGCGAACGACAGCGTGCAGCGGGACATTGCGGAGTGCTGGCGCGGCCGGTGGGAAGACCGAGCCATACCCCCAAAAGTGCCGGCTGCACCATCGGTGACACCTGGACGTGCAAAGTGAAAATTCCGCCGTACGATTCCAAGAAAAAACATTAGAACGCCTCTGGTACCCTCCCGATATGTGTCGGTGAAGGCCGATGTTTCGGGCATCCGAAATGGAGAACCGAACCCGAGATTTTAGCTTAGAGCTGACCGCCTCAAAGGTAGTTGGCTCAGAGATGAGACTTTAACTGATGGAACCCTCAACGATCACCCTGAGCGCAAGCGCTGCCATCGTCCCGATTGTGGTGAAAGTGCTTCAACAGCTCGCCGATCTCCAACGGCGATTGGGGTCCGGGCGAGAGCGAAATTCGCCGCTGGATTCTCGAGAATGACTGGCTTGACGTCATGCTGACCGACCGCGGTGTCCGGCTGCGAGGAGTTCCGGAGAAGCAGCAGCGGCAACGGATCTAGGATCGAAGCCTGGCACTCGGTCGCCAGCACACGGTTGTCGGCCGCAGATACCGCCGGCTTGCGCACCGCCGTGATCCAGACGTTGATTGAAACGGCGCCGAGTGCCGGTGACCGGAGTTCGCAGCAGCGTGCCGGTCTGCAGCGAGCAGCGCAATTGTGGGATGCGCTGCGAAGGTTTGACAGACGGCAAGTGGCGCGTCGGAGGCGGATTGGGGGTCGGCTTCGCAGACGGCGCTAAGGTACGTTATAGGTTAGAATTAGCGGTCTACAGTTCCGCGTCCGCAGGAAGCAGGACGGGGGCAGCAAAGCATGATCCTGAATCCGGCACAGCGTCCGGCATGGTCTCGGTACATCATTGCCGTGCTCGGTCAGAGTCTGCATCGGTAGACGGCGAGGGGCGATGAAGGTTCTGTTGGCCGACGATGATCGGGTCTTTCAATTGCTGATGGACAGCACTTTGGCACGATGGGGATATCAACCGATTGTGGTCGGCAATGGTGAAGAAGCCTGGCAACACTTGGGGGCTGCCGACGGTCCGAGTATCGCGATTCTGGACTGGGTCATGCCCCTGGCGGATGGTCTGGAGGTCTGTCGGCGGGTACGGTCCGCCAATCTCGCGCGCTATGTCTACGTCATCCTGCTGACTAGCAAATCAAGTTCCGAGGAACTGAAGTACGGCCTGGAAGCGGGCGCCGACGATTACCTTCCGAAGCCGGTGAACTTTGACGAGTTGAGGCTTCGGCTACACGCTGGTTGTCGAGTGCTGGAATCCGAAGGCAGACACCGCCATATAGCAGAAAACGCTTCGGATGGCATCGTGACCCTGGATGAGCGAAATCGAATCCACTTCGCGAACAATGCTGCAGGAGCGATCTTCGGGTACCCGCGAGCCGAACTCATGGGGTTGGCCATAGCCACTCTGATACCGGATTTTGAGCGGCATCTCCATAACACCTGCCTTCGAATACCTGGCGCTAACGACGATGCCGCACGAGTGAGGTCGAGGGATTCCGTCGAAATCACAGGTAAACAACGAACTGGAGGTAATCTCGTTCTCGAGGTCTCGGTCTCCGAGTCCCTGCAAAACGAGCAGCAACATGTGCTGACTGTCATGATCCGCGACGTAACGGAGCGACGTCGATTAGAAGGAGAGCGAACGCAGGCACAGAAGCTCGAATCAATTGGACGGCTTGCGGCCGGTGTTGCCCACGAGATCAACACGCCTATTCAATACATCGGCGACAACGCGAAGTTTCTGGAACGGGCATTTCTGGATCTCGCCCCATTCGTTGATTCCCATCTGCGAATCGAGAACGCGCTCCGCAATTCGCCCGAACCCGAACTGGCAGAGGAACTCGCGCGAGTCTTCGTGGAGGCAGATATCGATTATCTGCGCGTGGAGGTTCCCAAGGCGATCGCGCAACTGTCGGAAGGTGTGCAGCAAGTGGCGCGAATCGTTCGCGCCATGAAGGAGTTCTCCCACCGCGGTCCGGCCGAAAAGACCTCAGTGCACCTCAACCACGCCATCGAGAGCACTATCCTGATTTCCAGGAACGAATGGAAGTACGTTGCCGACATGGCCACCGATTTTGATCCGGATTTGCCCCCCGTTCCGTGCATGGCCGGAGAAATCAACCAGGTCGTGCTCAATCTGATTGTGAATGCGGCTCACGCTATCGCCGATGTGGTTAAAGATAGCGGCCAAAAGGGCTCGATCCATATATCCACGCGCCGCACTGCAGCCTGGGCCGAGATTCGGGTGCGTGACAGCGGAACGGGTATTCCGGAGGCCGTTCAGTCCAAGGTATTCGATCCGTTCTTTACCACGAAAGAAGTCGGCAAGGGGAGCGGCCAAGGGCTCTCGATCGCACACAGCGTGATAGTCCAGAAGCACGGCGGCAGGCTTTCCTTCGACACCCAGCGCGGGACCGGCACGACTTTTCTGATCCAGTTGCCCTTGGAACAGCCGGAGACGTCTTGAAGAACGCTCTCTTTGTCGATGACGAGCTTACCGTGCTCGACAGGTATAAGCGGACGCTTCACCCCTTACGTTTAGGAATGGACGATGGCCTTCGCCTCCAGCGGCCGTGAGGCGCCGCAGGTGAGCTCCGAGACGGCTTCCTCGGTGGCGCCGTCGGGATCGACAGGGCAAGCTAGGACACAGGAGCAGCCATGTTCCAGCGCTGCCAGCGGAATTCTGATGCCCCACAACGACCTTGGATGGGGTTGACCACTCGCTCCTTGGCTATCGGGCAAGGCTACCGATAGGTCTTAACGCCGGTTTTCCGGCGGTCCATCGCACCGTTTAGAAGCAAGTCAACACCTTCGCGCATGACGTTCGGGTTCGAATCGGTCGCGCAGCAACGGCGAAGCTCACTTGCTGGAGACCGCCGGAATCCTGTTTGGCGCCCAGAGTGCCGACCAAAGGCAGCAGCAAAAACGATTCTTGTTCTGCCGATAACGCTACTATATGCGGTCCATCGCTACAAATACAAGCTCGCAGCCGACGACCCAGCCCGTGGAAAACGTCGCGGGCATCAACTTCCAGACTGATCAAGTTACGATACCTGTCAAGCTGTGCAACCTCCCGCCGTTCAATGCGATTGCAACGCAGGTACTGTCTTTAACCGCGGACCCCGACATAGATCTGCGCCAGTTATCAGAGGTGATCGAGGCCGACCCGGCCTTCGCAGCCGACATCCTCTTCCTGGCGAACTCGTCCCTGTTCGGATTCCCATCCCGGATGTACATCCTTCGCCACGCGATTTCGGTGCTGGGGTTGGACCGCATCAAGGCGCTGGCTCTCATGGTGGCGATGCGCGGCTTTGTCGGCACGCGGGACCCGCTGGTTTATCAATGCTGGCAGCATAGCGTAGCCTGCGCGATGGTATGCGAAGAGTTGTCGGCCATCTTCGGCTTCTCCGGGGACCGGGCCTACACCGCTGGGATCATGCACGATATCGGCCGGCTGGGATTGCTCAAAGCCTACCCGAAAGAGACCACGTCGATCCTGAGCCGCGGACACCTGGATACTCAGGCTGTCCTTCGCGCTGAGCGGGTGGAACTGAACGTCGACCACGGACGCGCTGGCTCCTGGCTGGTCAGCAACTGGGCTCTCCCGAAGGACTTTTCCGAAATCTGCGCGCACCACCACGACGCTACGAAAGTGAGCGATCCCCAGGCTCTGAAACTGGTCAAGATAGCCTGTAACATCGCGAACACCATCGGCTTCCCGGCCGTCAAATGCGAGCAACAGCCTTCCTATATGGCAGCCACCTCGTGGCTGCCGCGGCGGTCCACACGCCACAGGGTTCCCCCGGTAGAAGATATGCGCGCCAATGTGACCGCCAGGCTGGCAGCTTTCGAATGCTGCTCCTGCGCGCTGACCGCGACGACCCGCCCAGCATCTGCCATCGATATGGCGCGCTAACGCAGTCGCGGAACTGCCACCGCCACGGCCGGCCGGATCGTCGTTTTCATTGGAACGCCGTTTCGCGGGAGTTTGCCGATGACCCGCCAGTTTGGCGAGTCGGCGCCAAACGGTCCAGGTGCAACGCCTCAAGCGATCAGTTGCGCCTTGCGCAGCTCACAGAGCAAAGCGAACGTAGTTTGTTACGAACATTGTTCTTGACGAACGATGTTCGCTAGGCTATCCTATGAATATGAGTGAAGAGGCTCCCCGAAACATCGTCAGCCGCCGGAATCGTCCGGCTAAGGCTCCGCTGAGCCGCGATGCGATCGTTTCGACGGCTCTTCACATTCTGGAGCGGGACGGCCTTTCCGGATTGAGCCTGCGGCGAGTTGCGGCCGCTC
>Ga0182030_10001253_pt1 | contig 51805 bp, 42 predicted proteins | sample 812S3MmetaG_FD_121299 | JGI IMG/M metagenome (GOLD analysis project Ga0182030, IMG submission 121299) | Permafrost microbial communities from Stordalen Mire, Sweden - 812S3M metaG (Illumina Assembly) | ecosystem: Environmental > Terrestrial > Soil > Wetlands > Permafrost | place: Sweden...
CCGGCGCAGCAGCCCGTAACCGAACAGCAGGCGGCTTCGGCGACCGTCTCCAGTCCGCAGATCTTTGCAGGACCCGGCGGTTTCTCGTTTCAATCGGCGGACGGTGCGAACCAAATCCGCTTCCACGGTGAGTTCGATTTCGACGGCCGCTTTTACGATGACAATCTGACGCCTGATGGCGCGCGCAGTACGTGGCTGCTGCGCCGGGCACGGCCCATCGTCGAAGGCACGTTCGCCAATATGTTCGATTTTCGCTTCAACCCGGATTTCGCCGGCGGCAAAACGGTCATACAAGACGCCTTCGTTGCGGCACGATTCAATCCGCTGTTCGTGGTCACGGCAGGCAAATTCAAGGAGCCGTTCGGCCTCGAACGCCTGCAGCTGTCGCCGAACAATGAATTCATCGAACTGGGTTTGCCGAGCGATCTCGTGCCGAACCGCGATTTAGGATTGCAGATTTCCGGTACCTACGCCTTCGCGAGCGGCACGCTCACGTACCAGGTGGGCTACTTCGACGGCGTCAATGACGGTACGAGCACCGACGCCAATGCCACGCCGGACATAGACAACAACGACAAGAAAGACTGGGTTGCGCGCGTGTTCACCCAGCCCTTCCTGACGACGGGCTGGCCGGCGTTGAAGGGCCTCGGCGCCGGAATCGCGGTGAGCTATGTGAACCAGGTCGGCACCGCCGCCAACACCCTGTTGCCTGCATACAAGACGGAAACGCAGCGCAACTTCTTTACCTACGCGACGGCCACCAACGCGGCGGGCACGGCATCCGCCAACGGTACGACATTCGCCGACGGCGAGCGTCTGCGCATTTCACCGCAGGCCTATTACTACTACCAGAGTTTCGGACTGTTGAGCGAATACGTTCGTGAATCCCAGGACGTGGCGCGCACCTTGGGCAGCGGCGCCGGCGCATTTACGCACCGGGCGCGTCTGAACCCCGACAGCTGGCAGCTCATGGCTACCTACCTGGTCACGGGGGATGACGCGAGTTTCGGAACGGTGGTCCCGAAGCGGCCATTCACCATCGGCGAGCCCGGCTGGGGGGCGGTGGAGCTGGCGGCCCGGATCAGCGAATTGACGCTCGACGCCGCGACGTTCACCGATGCCAAGGGAGTGGTCGACAGTTGGTTTGCCGATCCGAGCGCCCAGGCGAACAAGGCCACGGCGTGGACTCTGGGCGTGAACTGGTATCTGACGCAGAACGTGGAATGGGTGCTGGACTATACTGCGACCCGCTTCGACGGAGGCGCCAAGGACGGCAAGGATCGCGCCGACGAGAAGGCTTTTTTCACCCGGTTCCAGGTGGCTTTCTAGCAATATCTGCCGCCATATCGCTATATACTGTGCGATATGGCGGCCGCTCGCGGGGCTTTCCGCCCGCGCTGGAGCTTCTCCGCACAATTGTTGCTAAAATAATACAATAGCCTGCTAAATCGCGGGAAAATATGTGATATATATGCCTCTCGCGGCCCAAGTTTGCCTTAATTGCGGAATGTTACATTCGGTCATATTACTGTAACAATACGTCGATTAAATCCAACAACCAATTTTTGACGGGGGTTAGAGCAGTGAGCAAGCCAAGCATGATTTCCAATTTATCTGTCGCACACGGACGGCGCAGCTGGGGAGTTCTCAGCGCTTGGCTGCCGCTGTGCGTTCTGTCGGTGGCCGCCGGCGCGGCGGCGGCGCAGTCGCCCGCGGGCGCAGCACCGGCGACGGCGGGAACCGCAGCGCCGGTCGACGATACCCTGACCTGGCATGGCATTACCTTGTACGGCATCGTCGACATCGGTCTGCAGTATGAGTCGCACGGAGCGCCGTTCAGCGACTCCCATCCGGCCGGCAGCGCCAACATCGTTCAGAAGAACAGCCGTCAATCAGTGACTGGCGCAACGCCCAGCAATTTGAGCCAGTCCCGGGTCGGATTGCAGGGTGCGGAGCCCTTGTCCGGAGATTGGAGCGCGGTGTTCAAGATCGAAACCTTCTTCAACCCGCAATCCGGACAGATCAGCGATGCGCTGAAATCCATGGTGCAAAATAACGGCCGCAGCGCCGGCGAGCAGACCACCAATCTGGATTCCAGCGTGGCGGGGCAGGCATTCCAGACCGCGTACGCAGGGGTCAGTTCGAAGACCTTCGGCACGCTGACCTTCGGCCGCCAGACGGGTTGGGTCGCCGACGGCGTCTCCAAGTACGATCCGAACTATGCGTCCCAGGCGTTTTCGCTCATCGGAATGTCGGGATCGTACGCCGGTGCCGGCGACACCCAGGATCGGCGGACCGACAACACACTGAAGTACGTCGTACCGCTGGCCGATGTGGGCCGCCTGGGTCTCTTGTACAAGTTCAACAATTCCAACGGCGGCTCGAATTCGGAGTACCAGGCGGACATCGGCGGCGATTTTGCCGGCGCCTCGGTGGATGCCTACTACTCGAAAGCGAAAGGCGCCATCTCGGCCTCGCCCTTGAGTGCCGCGCAGGTTGCCGACCTGCCGATCGGATTTTCAGTCACGAATTCGCTGTCGGCGACCATTTCCGACAACACCACTTACTCCATCATGGGTTCGTACAAGGTGGACGCGTTCAAATTCCTGGCAGGCTACGAGCATATTCAGTATGCGAATCCCTCCACGCCGATCGAGGCGGGCTTCAGCGACATCGGCAACTACAACCTGGCCTTCGTCAACAATGCGGCCTTCCCCAACGACAAGGTTCTGCAGGTCTATTGGGCGGGCGTGCGCTACACGGTCATTCCCGGGCTGGATCTGACGGGAGCGTATTACGGCTACCACCAGAACAGCTACGGCAGCGGGGCGAATGCCGGATGCACCACCAACAAAGCGGGCACCTGCAGCGGCCGTTTCGAGGCGTTCTCGTTCAACGCGGTGTATGCGTTCACGAAGCGGTTCGACGGCTACGCCGGCGCCATGTACAGCGCGGTGTATGACGGCGTCGCCAACGGCTACGCCTTTCAGAGGACCAACATCAACCCCACCATCGGTGTGCGGTTCAAGTTCTAACTTAGTGTAGATCGACCGCGAAATCCCGGCGCCATGGCCCGTACCAGGACCATGGCGCCGGACTTGCGATTCCGGTACTGTGCGCGAAAGACGTAAGCCCGGGAGTGGTCGCGATGCACGGTGAACCCAGGAGACGCGGCGGATGGAGTTGGTGGTATCTGCTCTTCGTCGTTCAATTCGTGGTGGCACTCTGGCCGCCGTTTTATAATCGAATCGAGCCCACACTGCTGGGCATCCCATTTTTCTATTGGTTCCAGCTCCTGTGGGTATTCGTCAGCGCGGTATTCACCGCGATCGTTTATTTTGCCACGAGCGATTGATCAAAAAGAACTAGACGAAACGACGGGGGATTGCCGTGCAGGAAGTGAATTGGGTTGCGCTGATCATTTTCGTCGCGTTGTTCGGCTTTATTTCATGGCTGGGCTTCGCCGCCGCACATTGGCGCAAGGGCGATCTGGATCAACTGCACGAATGGGGCCTCGGCGGCAGGCGCTTCGGTACGCTCATCACCTGGTTTCTCGTCGGCGGCGACATCTATACCGCCTATACGTTCATCGCGGTGCCTGCGCTCGCCTACGGCGCCGGCGCCGTTGCGTTCTTTGCCGTCCCGTACACCATCATCATTTATCCTCTGATGTTCCTCGTGTTCCGCCGTCTCTGGCACGTATGCCACAAGCACGGCTACATCACGGCGGGCGACTTCGTGCGCGGCCGCTTCGGCAACCGCTGGCTGGCGCTTGCCGTGACCGTGACCGGTATCGTCGCGACCATGCCGTACATCGCCCTGCAACTGGTCGGAATCCAGGTGGTGATCGGCGCGCTCGGCATCTCGGGAACGGGTTTGGCCGCAGACATTCCGCTGTTCGCCGCGTTCGTAGTACTGGCGGCCTTCACGTATTCCAGCGGCCTCCGGGCTCCGGCATCGATCGCCATCGTCAAGGACATTCTGATCTATATCACCGCATTGACCGCGATCGTCGTCATCCCCATGCAGCTGGGCGGTTTCGGAAAGATCTTCGCCGCCGTTCCCCATCAGAAGCTGCTGCTGGCGATTCCCGGCCCCAACACGACGGGCGCCTACAGCGGCTATGCGACCCTGGCGCTGGGCTCCGCACTGGCACTCTTTCTCTATCCGCATTCCCTGACCGGGATACTGAGCGCCAGCAGCGGCCATGCGATCCGCCGCAATGCGGCGATGCTGCCCGGCTACTCCTTCATGCTCGGTTTGCTGGCCCTGTTCGGCTTCTTCGTCATCGCCGCGGGCGTCGACAAGCTGCCGGAGTACGCCGCGGGATTCAAGCAGTTCGGCAATAATTTCGCGGTGCCGGCGCTGCTGCTCCACAGCTTTCCGTCATGGTTCGTCGGCGTGGCGTTTGCCGCGATCGGCATCGGCGCGCTGGTGCCGGCGGCAATCATGTCCATCGCGGCCGCGAATCTGTATACGCGCAATATCCATCGCGAATTCATCAACAAAAACCCCACGGACAAGCAGGAGTCGCGCATCGCGAAAATGGTTTCGCTGATCGTCAAGGTCGGGGCGCTCGTGTTCATTCTGTTCGTTCCGACGCAATACGCCATTCAGCTGCAATTGCTGGGCGGAATTTGGATCATTCAGACCCTGCCTCCGGTCATGCTGGGTGCCTACACGCGCTGGTTCAATTCCTGGGCGCTGCTCGCCGGTTGGGCGGTGGGAACGTTCGCGGGCACCGCCATGGCGATTTCGACGAAGCTCACCCCGGCGTTCTCGCTTACCCTGGGGGGCCACACTTTTCCCGGCTATACCGCCGTCTACACGGTGATCCTGAACCTCGCCGTCGCGTCCATCCTCACGCCCCTGTTCAATGGCGCAAGCGCCTCGCGAGACCCGGAGGACGCGACCGCGGCGGCGGACTATCGCGCCTGAGGGAGAGGGGCGGGCGGCCCGGCGCAGCCAGGCGCCCGCGATCCGATTACTCGTCGACGGGTCTCCTGAAGGTCTCCGGCAGGAACAATAGACCGAGCAGCAAGGTGGCACCCGCCACCACGATCGGGTACCAGAGCCCGTAGTAAATGTCGCCGGTGGCGGCCACCATGGCGAAGGCCGTCGTCGGCAGGAATCCGCCGAACCAGCCGTTGCCGATGTGATAGGGCAGCGACATTGCACTATAGCGGATTCTGGGTGGAAACAATTCCACCAGCAGGGCGGCGATCGGGCCGTAGACGAGGGTCACATACACGACCAACACCCACAGGATCAGCACCACCATGGGCTTGTTGATGGCCTTTGGATCCGCTTTGTCGGGATAGCCCGCGGCCGCGAGTGCTGCCTTCGCCGAGGTCTGGAAGCTCGCGATCGCGGCCTTGCGCTCCTTGCCTGTCACGACCCGCGGGTCCGGCGCCGTGAGCGTGGTGCTGCCGCTGCGAATTTCCGCGACGGCGCCGGCCGGCGCGTCGAGCCGCCGGTACGAGACTCCGGCTTTTGCGAGAAAGCTCTTGGCGATATCGCACGACGTCGAATCGAATTTGTTCTTTCCGATCGGGTCGAACTGAAACGAGCACTGCTGCGGGTCGGCATAGACCGTAACCGGCGACGCCGCCTGCGCCGCATATAGAGCCGGATTGGCGTAACGCGTCAGCCCCTCGAACAGGGGGAAATAGGTCAGCATCGCCAGCAGGCAGCCGGTCAGGATGATTTTCTTTCTGCCGATCTTGTCCGACAGCCAGCCGAAGAATATGAATCCCGGCGTCGCCAGCGCGAGCGCAATCGCCGTGAGAATGTTGGTCGTCGCGCCATCGACGCGCAGCGTGCGCTCGAGAAAAAACAAGGCGTAGAACTGGCCCGTGTACCACACCACGGCCTGGCCCATGACGGCACCGAAGAGGGCGATCAGCACGATCTTCAGGTTGCCCCAGCGCCCGAAGGCCTCCGCGAGCGGCGCTTTCGAGGTGGTTCCATGCTTCTTCATCCTGAGAAACACCGGGCTCTCGGCAAGCTGCATGCGGATCCACAACGAGACCGCCAGCAGCAGGATGGAGATCAGAAAGGGAATGCGCCAACCCCAATTCTTGAATTCATCCTCTCCCAGGGCGGTCCGGGTCCCGATAACGACCAGCAATGCGGCGAACAAGCCCAAGGTCGCGGTAGTCTGGATCCAGCTGGTGAACAGACCCCGCTTCCCCGCCGGAGCGAACTCGGCGACATAGGTTGCCGCTCCGCCGTACTCCCCGCCGAGAGCCAATCCCTGCAGCAGCCTCAAGGTCACCAGCATGATGGGCGCGGCAACGCCGATGGTCGCGTAGTTCGGCAGTACGCCCACCACGAACGTCGCTCCGCCCATGATGCTCATGGTGATCAAAAAGGTGTGCTTGCGGCCGACGAGATCGCCGAGCCGGCCGAATACCAGCGCGCCGAACGGCCGCACTGCGAAGCCGGCGGCAAATGCGGCGAGCGCGAAAATAAAACCCGTGACTTCGTTGACGCCGGAAAAGAACTGGGCGCTGATGACGGTCGCCAGCAAGCCGTACAAATAGAAGTCATACCATTCGAACACGGTTCCCAGCGACGATGCGCCGATGACTAGCCACTCGCCGCGCCGTTCCGCTTGGGCGCCTGTCAATGCCGCTTGTGAACTGATAGACATAGAGTCCTCTTCGGGTTGGATCTTGAGTCCGAGGCTTCGCGCAGCAGTATACAAAGATATTTAATTGCTGTTGAATCTGCGCGAGCGCGGCCCCGAATGGGGCGAAAGCGGCGTTGTCACAAAAATGACACATTTGCTGCCGACAATGCCGGGTTCACGACGTTTTCTCACACCGGAGCGAATATGAAACTTTCGAATTCAAAGCGCCTGTTGATCGCGGCCGCCGCGGTTTGCTTCGGGCTGGCGGCTGCGGCTGCCGATATTTCGGGTGCCGGCGCAACCTTCCCCTATCCGATCTATGCAAAGTGGGCGGACGCGTACAAGAAGCTCACGAATGTGGGCCTGAATTATCAGTCCATCGGTTCCGGCGGCGGCATCAAGCAGATCAAGGCGAAAACCGTGACCTTCGGGGCGTCCGATATGCCGTTGAAGCCCGATGATTTGAAGGCTGCCGGGCTGCTGCAGTTTCCCATGATCATCGGCGGCGTCGTACCGGTGGTCAACATCAAGGGTATTCAGGCGGGCCAATTGCACCTGGACGGGGATACGGTCGCCGGCATCTACTTGGGCGACATCACGAAGTGGAACGACCCGAAGATCAAGCGCCTGAATCCCAAGCTGGCGCTTCCCGCCGCCGCAATCGCTCCCGTCTATCGTTCCGACGGTTCGGGCACGAATTTCCTGTTCTCAGACTATCTGTCCAAATCCAGTCCGAAGTTCCTGTCGAGCATCGGCGCCAATACCTCGGTGCAGTGGCCGACGGGCATCGGCGCCAAGGGCAATGAGGGAGTCGCCAACATGACTACTCAAACGGACGGCGCCATCGGCTACGTCGAATACGCCTACGCGAAGCAGAACAAGATGGCCTACACCTTGCTCACCAACAAGGCCGGTTCCACGGTCGCGCCGGCTTCGGACAGCTTTCAGGCCGCCGCCGCGAATGCCGACTGGGCGCACTCCGATGGCTACTATGTGATTTTGACCGATCAGGCCGGCGCCAAGAGCTGGCCGATCACCGGCGCGAGCTTCATCCTCGTGTACAAGCAGCCGGCCGATGCGGCTCCGGTCAACGAAGCGCTGAAGTTCTTTGCGTGGGCTTACAAGGATGGCGGTAATATGGCGGCCGAGCTTGATTATGTGCCGCTGCCCGCGCCCTTGATTGCGCAAGTGAAAAAGAGCTGGACCTCGGAAATCACCTCGGGCGGCCGTCCTGTGTGGAGCGGACAATAGCGGGAGCGAAGTTGACATCGTGGCGATCATCGATCCGAGGCACGCCGCAAAGCAGTTAATCTACGAGAGAATCTTCCGCTCCGCGACGCTGAGTGCGGCGATACTCGTCCTGCTGATCCTGGGCGGCGTGGCGGTCTCCCTGGTGCGCGGCGCCTGGCCCGCCGTCGCGCATTTCGGATTTTCGTTTGTCACGCGGGAGATCTGGAACCCGGTGACCGACGAGTACGGTGCGCTGGCGCCGATTTACGGCACGGTCGTCACCTCGCTGATAGCCATGCTGCTGGCCGTGCCGGCGGGGTTCGGCATCGCTCTGTTCCTGACGGAACTCTGTCCCCCCTTGCTGAAGCGGCCGATCGGCGTGGCGGTCGAACTGTTGGCCGCCGTGCCCAGCATCATTTTCGGCATCTGGGGGCTGTTCGTGCTCGCGCCGGTGCTGCAACGCCACGTGCAGCCCTGGCTGATCGCGCACGTCGGCGGCATTCCCGTGGTCGGGCACCTGTTCAAGGGGCCGCCGTTCGGCATCGGCATTCTGACGGCAGGCATCGTGCTCGCCATCATGGTCTTGCCCTTCATCGCGGCGACCATGCGCGACGTCTTCGACACCGTACCTCCCATGCTCAAGGAATCGGGGTACGGGCTCGGCGCCACGACCTGGGAGGTCATGTGGAACGTGGTGGTGCCGCATTCGCGGGTGGGCATCGTGGGCGGCGTCATGTTGGGATTGGGACGGGCGCTGGGCGAGACCATGGCCGTCACCTTCGTCATCGGCAATGCGCATAGAATCAGTTCCTCCCTGCTGGCTCCGGGGACGACCATTTCCTCAGCCATCGCCAACGAATTCACGGAAGCTGTCGGAGACCTCTATACGTCTTCGCTCATCGCGCTCGGCCTGCTGCTGTTTCTCATCACCTTCACCGTGATCGCCGCGGCGCAAGCCATGCTGCGCCGGCTGGAGAGGCGGGCGGGGACGGGCGTATGAGCCGGCGCGCGTTCCGCAAGGCGAATAACGCCGTGTTTCTCGTGCTGTCGCTGATCGCCACCATGACCGGCCTGGCGTGCCTGGCCGCGATCCTGTGGACCCTGATCTCGCACGGATTGGCCGGCATGTCCCTGCATCTGTTCACGCAGATGACGCCGCCTCCCGGCAGCCAGGGCGGACTGCTCAACGCTCTGTACGGCAGCGCCGTGATGACGCTGCTGGGCATCTTGATCGGATCGCCGATCGGCGTGCTGGCCGGCACCTACCTCGCCGAGTACGGGCGCGGCTCGCGGCTGAGCACCGTGATTCGCTTCATCAACGATGTGCTGTTGAGCGCGCCGTCGATCATCATCGGTTTGTTCATCTACGAGATCGTCGTGGTTCGCATGGGCCATTTTTCCGCGATTGCCGGCGCCCTGGCGCTCGCCATACTGGCGATTCCGGTGACGTTGCGGACCACCGAGGACATGCTCAATCTCGTCCCGGTCGGCATGAAGGACTCTTCCGCCGCGCTCGGCGCCTACCCCTGGCGCACCACGTTGAGCGTGCTGTACCCGGCGGCCCGCAGCGGCATCGTCACGGGCCTGCTGCTGGCCATCGCGCGCATCAGCGGCGAGACGGCACCGCTGCTGTTCACGGCCCTCAACAATCAATTTTGGAGCACCCAGTTGAATGCGCCGATGGCGAACCTTCCGGTGGTCATTTTCCAGTTTGCGCTGAGCCCCTACAAGGATTGGCAGAATCTCGCCTGGGCGGGTGCCTTGATCATCACCGTGACGATACTGTTGCTGAGTATCTCCGCGCGCGTGCTGCTGGCCTTGCTGCAGGCGGACCGGGGGACAGGGCGATGATGCCATCGACCAAACCGCCGAAGCATTTGAAAATGCGCATGCCGCTGCCCGCGGCGGCCGAACCGGTGAAGGATCAAGGGCCGCCTAAAATCGAAATTCGCAGCCTGAATTTCTATTATGGAAACGTGCAGTCCCTGCACGGCGTCAACATGACCCTGGCCGACCGTTCGATAACCGCCTTCATCGGCCCTTCGGGGTGCGGTAAATCGACTCTGCTGCGGGTGCTGAACCGAATGTATGCGCTGTATGCGAATCAGCGCGCGGAGGGCGAGGTGCTCATCAGCGGCCGCGACATCCTGGGTCCGACCGTGGACGTCGCGGAATTGCGCTACCGGGTCGGCATGGTGTTCCAGAAGCCGACGCCGTTTCCCATGTCGGTGTTCGACAATGTGGCGTTCGGGCTGCGCCTGGCGGGCGGAATTCGCGGAGCGGAGCTCAAGGTCCGCGTCGAAGCCGCGCTGCGCGACGCGGCCATATGGGATGAAGTGAAGGACAAGCTCAATGCCGACGGCCGCAGCTTGTCGGGCGGCCAGCAGCAGAGGCTGTGCATAGCCCGCGCCATCGCCGTGCAGCCCGAGGTGTTGCTGCTCGATGAGCCCACCGCGGCGCTCGATCCCATTTCCACGCTGCGCGTCGAGGAGACATTGCAGGCGCTGCGCGAAAAATACTGCATCGTCGTGGTGACTCACAATCTGCAGCAGGCGGCGCGCGTCTCGAACGTCACCGGATTCATGTTCATGGGCGAACTGGTTGAGATGGGCCCGTCGGGACAAATTTTCACCTCTCCGAGCAACCGCCGCACCGACGACTACATCACCGGGCGCTTCGGCTGAGCCGAGCCATCGATGCCCGACACCCATGTCTCCGATCCTGTTTACGATGCCGTGATGACCGCACGCGGCGTCAACGTGCGCTACGGCGACAAGCATGCCGTCAAGAACGTGAGCCTCGACATCGGCCGCAACCAGGTTCTCGCGATGATCGGCCCTTCGGGCTGCGGCAAGTCGACTTTTTTGCGCTGTCTCAACCGCATGAACGACACCATCGTGGGCGCGCATGTCGACGGGGTCATCACGCTCGACGGCAACGACATCTACGATCGCAAGCAGGATGTGGCCCAGTTGCGCGCGCGAGTGGGCATTGTGTTCCAGAAGCCCACGCCGTTCCCGCATTCGATCTATGCCAATGTCGCCTACGGCCCCAAGATCCACGGCTTGACGAAGAACCGCAGCGACATGGACGAACTGGTCCAAACCAGCCTGGCCCGCGCGGGCCTCTGGAATGAGGTGAAGGACCGGCTGTCGACTCCGGGGACCAGCCTCTCGGGAGGCCAGCAGCAGCGTCTGTGCATCGCGCGCACCATCGCGGTGAATCCCGAGGTCATTCTGATGGACGAACCGACTTCGGCGCTCGATCCGATCGCGAGCGCCAGGATCGAGGATCTCATCGATGAACTGCGGGCCAACTACGCCATCGTGATCGTCACGCACAACATGCAGCAGGCCGCCCGTGTCTCGCAGCGCACCGCCTATTTCCACCTCGGAGATCTGATCGAGGTCGGACTCACGGAGCGGATTTTCACCAACCCGCAGCAGAAGCTGACCGAAGACTACATCACCGGACGCTTCGGCTGAAAGCCGCCGAATTGATGCGATTGGCGTGTTTCGGTCGATTAGACTCCCAATTTTGCCGCCTGCAACGCGCCTGCGCTAAATTTCCCAAGCCAATGCTGTTTGGAGTGCTGCAGCAAGGACCGGCACTCATTCGGATCCACAGGTTTGCTGAAGTAGTAACCTTGCCCCTCGTTGCATTCGTGGGCCTGCAGAAATTGCAATTGTTGAAGCGTCTCCACCCCTTCGCCCACGACCTGCAGGTGCAGGCAGTGAGCCATGCGGATTACGGAACTCACGATGGTGCAGACATCGGGGCTCTCGGGGAGTTCATGGATGAATGTTTGGTCGAGTTTTAGCGTATTGATCGGAAAGCGCTTCAGATAGCTCAAGTTGGAATAGCCAGTCCCGAAGTCATCGACGGCGATGCGCACCCCCATGGTGCTAAGAGCGTGCAAGACAATGCTGGTCGCATCGAAATCGCGCATGACCGCGGTTTCCGTCAGCTCCAACTCCAAATAGCGGGCGTCGAGGCCGGTTGTGCGCAAAATGCGACAGACGCCGTCGAAGAAGCGGGTGCTGCGAAACTCGACGGCGGAAATATTGACCGACATTGTGTCGAATACAAGGCCGGCCGCATGCCACTGTTGCGCCTGTCTACACGCCTCCCTCAGCACCCACTCGCCGATCGGTATGATGAGACCGCATTCTTCCGCAATTGGGATGAAGTCGGCGGGAGAGAGTGTGCCGCGAGTGGGGTGGCGCCAGCGAATTAGCGCCTCAAACCCCATGATGGCGCCGCTGACGAGATTGATCTTCGGTTGATAAACGAGAAAGAATTCACCGCCGGCGAGAGCATGGCGCAAATCCGCCGTCAACACCTCGCGCTCCGCCGCACGCACGTTCAAGTCGTCTCTGAAGAACTGACAGTTGTTGCGGCCCTTCTCTTTGGCGTGATACATCGCAGTGTCGGCGTACTGAAGCAGATCGGTAGCGGTCTCCCCGTCATTGGGATAGATGCTGACGCCGACGCTGGCGGTCAGGTGCAAATAATGCGCATCGATGGTATACGGCTCCATGACGGCCAGCCGTATTTTTTCGGCAATCAGTCCGGCGTCTTCCGCTCGGTTGACATCCGACAGCAGAACGATGAATTCGTCGCCTCCCAGCCTGCTTACCGTGTCGGACTTGCGGATACAGGGGGTGATGCGTTGCGCGACCGCCCGTAGGATCTGGTCCCCGATCAGATGGCCGAGAGAGTCGTTGATATGCTTGAAATGGTCGAGATCGATGAAGAGTACCGCCATCCGGCGGCCATTGCGTTTCGCGAAGGTGATGCAATGTTCAAGCCGATCGTTGAGCAGTGCACGGTTCGGAAGCGACGTGAGCGCATCGTGCTCGGCCAGGTGAGACATCTTTTTCGTTACGGCACGCGATTCGCTCACATCGTGAAAGACAACGACCATCCCTTTGAACTTTCCGCCGGCATCACGGATCGGCGCGGCCGAGTCCTCGATATGCAGTTCTTGGCGATTGCGGCGCACGAGTACGCAGTTAGGAGGCAATATAATTGCGTGGCCTTTTTTTATCGCGAGCTCCATCTGAAGTCCGATCGGTTCGCGGGTATTTCCGTCGATCACCTGAAACACTTCTGAGACGGGCCTTCCGGCGGCCTGCGCGCAAGTCCATCCCGTCAACTTTTCCGCGATCGGATTGATATAGTTGACGAGCCAGCGGCTATCGGTACTAAGGACGGCGTCGCCGATGGACGCGAGAGTCAGACGAGCGCGTTCGTTGTCGTCATGTGCCGCGACTTCCCGTGCTTTGCGCGCGATGGCGTTGCGCACTGCACGACGGAGCCCGGAACCGTCCAGGTTGCTGCTGAGCAAAAGGTCCTGTGCCCCGTGCTGCAGCAGCGTCCGGTGGTACTCGAGATCGCGGTCGTCGCCGACCCCGAGAAGCGGCATATTGGGTGCGGTATCCATCATCGCCCGGAGCGCTTCGTGGTCGTCCCGATTTAGCGGGCTTAGATCCACCACCAATGCTCGAATTGCGTCGCGTACTTTGAGTCGCGAGACGGCCTCCGAAAGGCCACCGACGCATTCCATAGAGAGAGAGCCGGCTTCGGACGACTTCGCAGCGCTTTCGATCAGGCCGTCGTCGCGCGTTACGACAAGGACTAGGTCATTCAACAGGATGGCTCTAAAGAATGCGAAAGCATGGATTGCGGAACGATCGATCGCAAGCGATCTATCGTCGAGATAAAAGACTGCGCTGACGAATGCATAAGTGATGCCCTCCTTAGTGTCCAATTGACAATGCCCGATGCGGGCTCCATCCACCGTCAGGTAACGAACATAACGCCGCCCGGCGACTGCCTAAATGCGTGACGTGGTATGCACTATCGAATTGGTGCGCTGCAAAGCAGGGATTCCATGGCGGCCGCGACGGGCTATGGCTTCTTCAAGTCCTCGGCGGGGACGAAGCGAGGCGAGCACTCATCTCCGGGATATATCGCAGGCAGTTGTTCCCACCGCTTCGCTTGGCACAATACATCGCGGCGTCTGCGTTCGCCAAAACCGCTTCTGCATCTTTCCCGTCATCCGGAAAGATGCTCACGCCGATGCTGAGTGTCACGTTCAAGCTGTGGCCGCCGACAAGGAAGCCTTTTGCGACAGTCCGGATCAATTTATCGGCGGCAACTAAGGCGTCGCTTGCCGCGTTGATTTCGTTCAAAAGCACTACAAACTCGTCTCCCCCTTGCCGGCTGACGGTGTCGGAGCCTCGAATGCACGCTTGCATCCGTTGGGCGACGGATTGAAGGACCAAGTCGCCCACTGCATGCCCTTGCAAGTCATTGACGTCCTTAAAGTGGTCGATATCGATAAACATCAGGGCAACCTTCTTCGAATGGCGTTTCGCAAGCGCAATCGACTGCGCCAGGCGATCGGTAAGCAAAGCGCGGTTTGGCAGGCCGGTAAGAAAGTCGCGTTCGGCTTTCAGCGACATTTCTGCCGCGGTGTGCTCGGCCACTGCGGTGATTGTGCGGGCGCGAATGGTTGCTATGACGAGTTGCTCATTCGCCTCTCGAAGTTCTGCATCGGCCTGCTCCCGTCGCTCCGCGGCCAATTGCGCGGCGTGCTCGCGTCGATCGGCCATTTGTTCGCGGGCAAGAACAGCGGCCTCGCGCTCGGCGAGAGTTAGCTCACACGCCGGGTCCTGATGGTGTGATGCCGTCCGCGCCTTCGTCTGGATTTCTCGAGTACTGCCCATGCCGCCCCAATCCTAGGATTTCTTGCGTCTTGCGGAAGAGGTCGGACGGCCTGACAACAGGCCCTCATAGTCGACCACCGGTTTACCGATGACGATGCCGGCGTCGGTGATCTCGAACTGGCGGAGTTCGTCGCTGTGGGCACTTCCCCGCATTTTGACCACCGCCATGACCCGCTTCAATTGGCTCTGGATTTCGATGTATCGTTCGACGATGATCGCGTCGGTAAGGAACGCCGATCCATAGGGACTGAAGCGTAGATCCGTGTAGCGGTCTTCCAGCTCGGATGTCATGAGGACCGTCACGCCGAGAGCCGCCAATACGGCGACCATGCGGAACAGCGATTCACGGAAATCCTCGCGGAAAGACGGGGCAACTGCAAGCTCGAAGCCCGATAATGAGTCGATCACCACGCGGGTGGCTTTCGTCTTGTGAATGAGATCGATGAGACGCTGGACGATCTCATCTATCGATAAATCCAGTGAGCGGGTATTAATGAGACGTACTTGTCCCGCCCGGACCATATCACCGATGGTGGGGCTCCGTGATTGGCCCGGCGTCTGTTCAAATGCCACGATCACGCCAGCCTCGCTTTGGCGGACTCCTTCCGCCAAAAATGCCGTGGCAAGGATGGTTTTTCCTGATCCCGAGGGCCCGGCTACGAGTATCGAGTACCCGGATGGCAGACCGCCGCCCAGCATCTCGTCGAGACCCGGGACTCCCATGCTCAAGCGGGGCTTGGCGCGCCGCGCGTCCGCCGCCTCCTGCGTCCCTGCGGAATCCCCGTGAACCAACGCCGCCTGAAACACTTCGATTCCATCATCCGAGATTCGGAATGTCTGCATCCCCGGGCGAGTCGGCTGACCGCGCATTTTCAGCACCTGCATCTGCCGAACCATTGAATTGCGGTAAGTGCGCTGACTCAGCAATAGCAGGCCGTCGGCCACGGCGTAAATCGGGTGATCGTCGCTATCGGCTCCATAGTCCCCGACCATGAAGCTGGTCACCTGCCATCCGCTCAGATGTATCCCAAGTTGCTGGATGAACTGCTGCAGGCTGACCTCGGCCGGCGGCTGCCGTCCAGCTTCCATGATGACCGACCGAAATGAGTCGACGAAGACGAGTGCGGGAGTTCTTTGCTCCACTTCCTGCTCGATACGTGCCAGTACTCTGTCAAACTGTCCGGACGACAGCTCATCGCTCAAATTTACGTAATGGATCGCCTCGTTGATTTTTTCGAAATCAAAAAATGAAAACTGTTGCTGGTAGCGGAGCATTTTCAACGGCGGCTCGCCCAAAACCGTAAAAAATACAGCCGGACGTTGAGGTGCAGCCAACGCAAACATGATCTGATGGACCAGCGTCGTCTTGCCCGACCCGGGTGCACCCACGACGAGGTTGAATGAGAATTCCGGGATTCCACCGCCCAAAATGGCATCGAGACCGGGCACGCCCGAGGCAAGGCGGCGGATAATGACTTTGGAGCTCACGTTTCGCTCTCGTGTCGAGATTTCATGCGAGTCGCGGCGCCTGCCGGGCCGAGAAGACGATCGGCTAAGGACTGGCCTATCAATGTCGCCAGCAGTTCCGTGAACGTTGCCAGCACCGCCTTGGCGGCATTCGCGGCTTCATCCCTCTCTCTTCCGGCGATGCGGATCTCCAATGCGGCAAGAACGCTATCCTGATCCTTCGGCGCTCCCGCGGGCGCGAGCCACGGGAAGTCGACGCTTGCCCGATGCAAGGCGTGTTCGAAGAGCACCTCCACTCCCCGCGTACCAATGATGGGCGCTAAACGAACCGTGATCTCGTTGCAAGTCCGGATGGTTGCGGCGGCGAGCGATTTCGCATCCAAGCTTTTCCCCTTGGATCGGATACGCGTTGTTAGTGCCGTCGCGTGGCTCGGGCGGATCGTGGGACGCGGCACCGTGGCGGGCAGGGATCCGGCACGCCCGAGGTCGGCTGAAGGTCGTGACGAAGCGTAGGCGTTCTCCATCGATAAACCGGTAATTGAAGCATCGCGTCTTAGGACCGACCGATTCCGTCATTCGAATTATCGCGCCGGAATTGTGCCCCGTCCGTGCGTTGTCGCACAGACTACACGTTGCGAATTCACGTAGAAGAAGTTCGAGCATCTCCCTGCTCTCTTAGATTGACGCGGCTTCTAGCCGCGTTCTTTTTGCACATGCCCTTTGCCGCCCGGCCCCGACGCGCGAGCTGCCCTTGGAGGGTCGGCTGTTCACGGAGCCAAGCTCGTGAGTGCGCGCCGGAACGCGGCGATGATCGCCGGCTGCGGCCGGCCGGCTCATGTGGGGGCAGGCTTGCGTGCCAATTGCAGCTTCTGTATTTCGCGGGTCGTCAAGCGCGCGTCGTAGATCGACCGCGGATCGAGGGTTCGGGCCACGACGGTCGCCGAGACGACTGCCAGGATCAGGGGAAGAACGAAGGAGCGGTCGAGTCCGGTGAGCTCCATGACCAGAACCACGGCGGAGATCGGCCCATGAGTGGTGGCCGCCAACACGGCCGCGGCGCCCAGAACCGCGTAGAGACCCGGCGGTACGCCAGGCCAGATCCACGACCACGCGAGTCCCAGAACGCCGCCCAGCAACGCTCCCAGCGTCAGTGATGGGGTGAACAACCCGCCCGGCACGCCGCTTCCAAGGCACAGAATAGTGGACAAGGGTCGGAGCACCAGCAGCGTCAGCAGGAGCAGGGGCGCGACTTGGTTGCTGAATGCCAGTTCAGCGATGTCCTTCCCATTGCCGAGCAGTTGCGGAAATTCCACGGATGCGGCGCCGAGCGCCCCCAACGCTATTACCGGAGCGACCAGGCGGCGCCAGCCCACGGGTTTGTTGCGATCGGCCCACGCCACCAAATGCACGTAGCCTATCGACACCAGGCCCGCAATAGGCCCCGCGACGATTGCCCAACAAACCACCGAAGGGGAGGAAGAGTAGGCGGGAATCAGGTACGTCGGCGCATTCGGCAGAGCCAGCCATGAGATGCCTGCGGCTATGGCGGACGCCAACAGTGCCGGCAATATCAGCCGCAGCGCCAAGACGCCGCGCAAGACCTCCAGAGCGAACAGCGCGCCTCCGAGCGGTACGCCGTATGCCGCCGCCATGCCCGCTCCGGCACCACAGGCCACCAGTAGCCGCCGCTGTTCATCGGATAGATGCGCCCGGTCCGACAACGCATTGGCGAGCACGGCTCCGACCTGCTTCGGAGCGCCCTCGCGACCCAGCGAGGCCCCCATCGCGACCACGAGTATCGAGAGCACGGCGCTGCCCAGAGTACGAAGTGCCGGCAGTCTTCCGGCGAACTCGGATATCGCCTCGGTAATATCGATGCCGTTGCCGCTCGTCAGGCGGCGCAGAATGATCTGGCCGGCGCCCGTGAGCGCGCCCGCGCCGAGAAGCACCCAAACATGCCTCCACGCGCCGGCGTTCGTCGCGGCGTCGAGCAAGGTGGGCCCGGGCCACATGAGATGCTGTACTGTTTGCAGCAGCATGGTGAGCACGACCGCGCCCAGGCCGGCTCCCACTCCGGTCAGGACGACCACGGTCCAAAATCCGACGGCGCCCTTGCTCAGAAGCGTCGGCGGAATATCCGTGCCCTTTGCGTGCGGCGGCGTCAATGCGACTCCTTTCTGCGATCGATCATGCAAAGCCAGATTCAAAAAAGAAACTGCAGTCCGGCCACCATCCTGCGATCGATGGGCGAGCCGCCTTCGCGCCGTGCATAAGTTGCGGAAGCGCCGAATCTACGGTCCCAGACGAAGCCGGCATAGGGCGCGAAACCGCGCGTGAATTCGTATCGCAAGCGAAGTTCGAATTGACCGTCCGACAGGCCGGCGCCGATGCCGCGGTCCGGATCCGCTTTGCCGTAGCCGTTCAATTCGAACTCCGGCTTCAAAATGAGGCGTTGCGTAAGGTATAGATCGTACTCCGCTTTCAAGCGGCCCGCGGTGCGTCCCGCATCACCCGCATAACCGGTCGCTTCGATATTGATCCAGTAGGGAGAGATTCCTTGAACACCGAAAGCCAGCCACTCGCGCGCGGGGCCGCCGCCGAAGTCATGGCGCAGGCCGAGTTGCCCATCCCAAAACGGCAATAGAGCATGCGCCCAAAGTGCCTCCACCTTCGAGCCTGCCGTGCGCTCGCCGAGAGTTTCCCCCTCGCTCTTCACCCACAGCTTATCGAGGTCGCCGCCATACCATGCTTGAACATCCCACGCACCGCCCGTGCGATTGCCATCCACCCCCTCCAAGTTCTCCACGAAGACCGAGTGCTGTTTGGCGGCATCGTCCATGTCCATGCCCGCGGTCATCCGGGCGTGTACGCAGAGGGTCGTGAGAAGCGCCGCGGCGCCGGCCATGCGCGCGCCCTGGGTGAGCGCGCGTTTCATGCCACCACTACCTCGCGGAACATCCCGGCCTCCATGTGATAGAGCAGATGGCAGTGGTAGGCCCATCGCCCCGGGTTGTCGGCTGTGACCAGGTAGCTCAACTGTTTGCCGGGTTGCACCACGAAGGTGTGCTTGCGTACCAGCACCTCGCCGTTGGGCGCTTCCAACTCGCCGAACATTCCATGCAAATGAATCGGGTGCGCCATCATGGTGTCGTTGCGGAGGACGATGCGCAGCCGTTCGCCATGATGGAATTGCACCGGCTGCGATTCCGAAAACTTCCTGCCGTCGAAGCCCCAGATGAAGCGCTGCATGTTCCCGGTCAGGCGCAGAGCGATCTCGCGCGCCGCGCCGCGCCCATCGGCGGCGCCGCCGATGGTGTGCAGATCCGCGTAAGTGAGCACGCGCCGGCCGTTGCCGCGAAGGCGCGGACCCGGATCGTTCAAATCACGTGCGGGGTTCACCACGCGCATGTCGATTTCCGGGTCGCGGCTCTTCATGCCGTGCCCCGTCATGTCCATGTTCACGTCCATGTTCACGTCCATGTTCATGTCCGCGCCGCTGCCCATGTCCATGCCCATGTCGGCGGCGGTAAGCCAGGACTTCGGATCGAGCGGGGGCACCTCTGCGGCCATACCAGGACGCGGCGCCAGGGTGGCGCGTGCATAGCCGCTTCGGTCCATGGATTGGGCGAAGATCGTGTAGGCACGATCACCGTCCGGCTCGACGATGACATCGTAGGTTTCGGCAACGCCGATCCGGATCTCCTCGACCGTCACCGGCTCAACGCGCTGACCGTCGGCGCTGACCACCGTCATTTTCAGGCCTGGTATGCGCACATCGAAAAAAGTGGACGAAGATCCGTTGATCATGCGCAGCCGAACCCGCTCGCCCCGATCGGCGATCGCGGTCCAATTCGCGCCGGGCGGCGCGCCGTTGACCAGATAGGTATAAGCCGCGCCGGAGACATCGCCGAAATCGGCCGGATTCATGCGCATCCGGTTCCACATGCGCCGTCTGGCGAGCGCGGCGCCGATGCCCTGCGAACGCGCATCCGCCAGAAATTGGCCTGCGTCCGGCAATTGATAATTGAAGTAGTCGCTCCGGCGCTTCAAAGTCGAGTACACGTGTTCCGGATCTCGATCGGTCCAGTCGGAAAAGAGCACGACATGGTCGCGGTCAGCCTGAACGGGATCGGCCCCGGCGGGATCGATGATGATGGCGCCGTACAGCCCGGTCTGCTCTTGGAACCGCGAATGGCTGTGATACCAATACGTGCCGCTCTGTCTGACGGGAAATTCGGCCGTGAAGGTCTCGCCGGGGGGAATGCCCGGAAAACTGATGCCGGGCACGCCGTCCATTTGAAACGGCAAGCGGATGCCGTGCCAGTGGATCGAACTCGCCGTCGGCAGGCGGTTGTGAATCCGCAACGTGACGGTGGTGCCCTCGCGCCAACGCAGCGTCGGGGCGGGGACCGAGCCATTCACCGATGTCGTCGGCTGCAGGCGTCCCGTGAACGCCATGGGTGTGCTGCCGATGGTCAGATCAAAATCCGTCCCGCTCAAGACTCGAGGAGTCTGCGGCGCGTTCATTCGAGCATCGGCGGCGAAGAGCCGCGGCCATGGAAGTCCCAATGAGAAGGCGCCGGCGCCGACGCTCAAATCCTGAACGAAGCGGCGCCGGCCGGCATTCGCCGGCGCTCCGTCATTGCTGTGTTTCATCCGAGTACCGCTTTTTCATCATGCAAAACAGTTTAGACTATGTGTACGGGCGTTGAGTTGCCGGCGGCGCGCGTCAAGTTGCGCAATCCTTTCCGGGAGGCCGAACGTGTCCAGAAGTTTGTTCATCGGGCTTTTCGCGGCCGCGGTCCTGTCAGCGCAGGCCGCTTTCGGCCATGCGAAGCTGCAGACCTCGTCGCCGGCCGATCATGCACGGCTCGCGGCAGCACCGTCCGCTTTGACGCTCATCTTCAATGAGAATACGCAATTGGCGATGCTCAAGTTGAAGACCGCCTCGAGAGACATCCCGGTGTCCGTCGATCGCGGTGCCAAGGCCGCCACGACCATCAAAGTGGGACTGCCCGTTCTCGCCCCGGGTTCGTACTTAGTCGAGTGGTCGGCGATGGCAGCCGATGATGGCCACATCACCAAGGGATCCTTTTCCTTTACCGTCCTGGACGGTAAACCGCCATAGGCTCGAAGGGATGACGCTCGATCCGTGGGACGGTGGGATGGTTCTCGTCAAGACGATTCTCTATGCGGCAACCTTCGGTGCGGCGGGCGGCGTGTTTTTCCTCGGCTACTGCGGCAGGCAGCTGCCGGTCCTTGATTACCGCCGCATCCAAAGACTGACCGGAGCTTTCATCCTTTCCGGGATCGCAGTCAGCGGCGCAAGAATCCTCTTGCTCGCCGGTTCCATGAGCGGCGATGCCTCGGGCATGATTGATCCGTCGTTGACGCGGATGATCGTGCAAGGCCCGGAGGGAGCAGCCGCGGGCATTCGCATGGCGGGGTTGGGACTTGCCGCCTTTGCCCTGTCGAAGGATCGCCGCTTCTTTGCCGTGGCGATCATCGGGGCATCGCTCGCCGCAACCTCGTTTGCTTGGGTCGGGCACGCGCGGGCGGCGGCCCTGCGAGCTCCCGCCACCGTGCTGGTCGGCGTACATCTCTTGAGCGCGGCTTTTTGGCTGGGCGCTCTGATGCCTTTGCACATCCTTGCCCGCGACCCGCAGTCGACGGCGATCGCCGCCGCGGCGGCGCGTTTTGGCCGAATGGCAGTCATCGTGGTGGGACTTCTCTTGACCGCGGGCATCATCCTTCTGTGGATTTTGCTCGATACACCATCGCAACTGTGGATGAGCGGCTACGGCCGGCTGGTAATGATCAAAATGGGGCTGGTCGCCGTTCTTTTGAGCCTGGCGGCGCTCAACAAGTGGCGCTTGACGCCGCGATTGAGGGATCGAGACGCGCGGGCGGTTCGGTGGTTGCGGCGGTCGATCACGGCGGAATTGCTGCTCGCCGGCCTGATCCTGGCCGTGACCGCGGCCTTTACGACCTTGATGGGTCCGCCCGCGCCGCAGTGACCGCGCCGATTTTCAGTCGGTGTTGCGTAAAAGCTCGTTGAGCGAGGTCTTGGCGCGAGTCTGCGCGTCGACGCGCTTGACGATGACGGCGCAGGCGAGCCCGTACTTGCCGTTCGCAGCCGGCAGGGTTCCCGGGACGACCACCGCGCCTGCGGGCACGCGGCCATAGAGTATCTCGTCGCGCTCACGATCGTAGATGCGCGTGCTCTGGCCGATGAACACGCCCATGGAGATCACAGCGCCTGATTCGACGATGACGCCTTCGACGATTTCCGAGCGGGCGCCGATGAAACATCCGTCCTCGATGATGGTGGGCGCGGCTTGCAGGGGCTCGAGTACGCCTCCGATGCCGACGCCGCCGGACAAGTGCACGTTCTTGCCGATCTGTGCGCAGGACCCGACGGTGGCCCAGGTATCCACCATCGTGCCCGAATCGACGTAGGCACCGATGTTGACGTAGCTCGGCATGAGCACGGCATTCGCGGCGATGAAGGCGCCGCGGCGCACGGTCGCCGGGGGCACCACCCGCACTCCGGCGGCGGCGAATCGCGCCGCGTCCCAGCCCTCGTATTTGAGAGGAACCTTGTCGAAGAAATTCATGCCGCCCGCCCGGACGACGCCGTTGTCGGCGATGCGAAACGACAGCAGCACCGCCTTCTTGAGCCATTCGTGGACGCGCCAGGTTCCATTCGAGCGTTCCGCCACGCGCACCGCACCGGCGTCGAGCAAATCGAGTACGGCGTCGACGGCCGCGCGAACCTCCCGCGAAACATTCTGCGGCGTGATCTGTGCGCGAAGTTCGAATGCGGCCTCGATGACCGCTTGGTGTTCATTGTGGAGCATGGCTGGCGGTAGGTACCAAAGGTTGAGTTGAAGCTTGCGGGCGGGACGCCGGGTCAGCGCGCGGCGTCGCGCCGATCCAGCGCCCGCACCAGCGAATCCTGCAGGCGTTGGCAGGCTTCGTCCTGCAGCAGACCGCCTTCGGCGTCGGTGATGTAGAAAACGTCCTCGGCTCGTTCGCCGACCGTCATGATCTTGGCGCCATTGATCGCCACGCGCTCGGTCCTGAACACCTTGCCGACCTCGGACAGCAGCCCGGGCCGGTCCGCCGCGACGAGTTCGAGGATGGTGCGGCCGTTGCGGCTGTCGACGCTGAAATTGACCTGCGTCGGCGTCGAGAACATCCGCACCTGGCGCGGCGCGCGGCGCGTGACGGTCGCCGGCGAATCCTCGGGCTGCTGCAAGTTGCGCCACAGACCCTGTTCGATTTCACGGATCCGCCCGGCGTCGGCGATGACCGCGCCGTTGTCCTCGAGCACCACGTAGGTTTCCAGGCTGAAGCCGTTGGCGCTGGTGATCAGGCGGGCGTCGACGACGTTGAGCCCCATCTGATCCAGCACCGCGGTCGTGCGGGCGAAGCTTCGAAGGCGCCGCGGGGCATAGGTGAGCACCGCCGTGCCGCCGCGCTCCGCCAGTTGCCGAATGGCGACCAAGGGGGTGTCGTCCTGTGGAAGCCGGCCCGCGAGCAGCGCCGTTTGCCAGGCGATCTCTTCGGGCGTGAAGCGCAGAAAGTACGCTTCGGTCCATTGCGACCAGACCTCCGAGATTTGTGCTGCCGGAACCTCGGGCATTTTCGCCCGCGATTGTTCCTGGGTTTCGCGGATCAGCTCCTCTTGATCGACCGGCGTCTCCAGGCCGCGGCGCAGGGCCCGCTTGGTGCGCTCGTAGAACTCCTCGAACAGCCGCGCCTTCCAGGCGTTCCACAATTTCGGATTGGTGCCGCGCACGTCCGCCACGGTCAGGACGTACAGATAGTCCAGATGCGCCTGATCGCCGACGTGACGCGCGAAATCGTGGATGATGTCCGGATCGCTGATGTCTTTTTTCTGCGCCGTGATCGACAGGATCAGATGGTTCTTGACCAGCCAGGCGACCAGCCGCGCTTCGTAGCGCCCGAGCCCCTGTTCCAGGCAGAACGCCTCGGCATCGACGGCCCCGAGCTCGGAATGGTCGCCGCCCCGGCCCTTGGCAATATCATGAAACAGCGCCGCGAGATAGGCGATCTCCTGCCGCGGCAGCGACTGCATGATCTGGCTCAAGGCGGGGAATTCATCGTTGAATTTCGGCATCGCCAGCCGGCGCAGGTTGCTGACCACGAACAAGGTATGCGCGTCCACGGTATAGGCGTGGAACAGGTCGTATTGCATGCGGCCGACGATGCGCCCGAAGGAGGGGATGTAGCGTCCGAGAACGCCGTACAAATTCATGCGCCGCAGCTCGTGCGTGACGCCGACCGGCGCGCACAGGATCTCGATGAAGAGGCGATGATGGCGCGGGTTCTGCCGGAACTCCTCGTCGATGAGCGAGACATGGGTGCCGATCAGGCGGATGGTTTCGGCGCGCACGCCGCGCAAGTCCGGGTGCTGCTGCAGCAGCAGGAACAGTTCGAGCAGGGCCGAGGGATGGCGCGCGAACACCTCCGCATGCGTGACCTCGAGGTAATCGTTGCGGATCTGGAAGCGCGCGTTGACGGGCGTGGGCGGACCGCTTTGCGTCAGGATCGCCTCGCGAAACAGCTGCAGCAGCATTTCGTTGAGCAAGCTCACGTCCATGACCGTGCGGTAATATTTCTGCATCAGCTGTTCGACGGCCAGCGTGAAGCTTGCGTCCTCATAGCCGAACATTTTCGCGAGCTTGATCTGGTAATCGAACAGCAGACGGTCTTCGCGGCGCCCGGTCAACACATGCAATCCGAAGCGCACCTTCCACAGGAAGGATTGGCCGGCCTTGAGCTTGCGCAGTTCCTCGCGGGTCAAAAAGCCGTGCGCCACCAGCTCGTCCAGCGTTTCGGTGCCGAAGTGCCGCTTGGCCACCCAGCCGATGGTTTGAATGTCGCGCAGGCCGCCGGGGCTGGATTTGACGTTCGGCTCGAGGTTGTATGCGGTGTCGAAGTAGCGGTGATGCCGCTCGGTCTGCTCCTTGACCTTCGCCGCAAAAAAATCCTGGGACGACCACAGGCGGTCCGGAGCGAGGGCGCGGCGCATGCCGGCGAACAGGGATTCCGGGCCGGCGAGCAGCCGCGCTTCGAACAGCGTCGAGGCGACGGTGAGGTCGGCGAGACTCTCGCGCTGACAGTCGTCGATGGAGCGGACGCTGTGACCCACCTCGAGCCCGATGTCCCAGAGAAAGGTGAGAAATCTCTCGATGTCGGGCTGCCAATCGGCCGAGTCGCTCTTCGGCAGCAGCACCATGATGTCGATGTCTGAGCTGGGATGCAGCTCGCCGCGGCCGTAGCCGCCCACCGCCACCAGGGCCAGATCGTCGGTGAAGCCGCCGGCGTGCCGGGCCCAGGCCGCGCGCAGCGTAATGTCGACGAGACGCGCGCGGTCGATGACCAGCTCTTCGACGGCAGCATCCGCCACGAAGCGGTCCTTCAGAAGCTCGGTGCCCTGGTCCAGGACCTGGCGGAAAACGACGGGCGAGAATTGCCCCTCTCGTAGCGCCTGGGTCGCGGCCGTCAGGTAGGGCCAGTCTGGGGTTTGATCGAGAAACTTTCCGTGCGCGTTCAAGAGGCTGCCGCGGCGGCGGGCAGGTCTGCATTGGCGCTCAAGGTGAGCACCTCGAAGCCTGTGTCCGTCACCAATATCGTGTGTTCCCACTGCGCCGACAACGACTGATCCTTGGTGACCACCGTCCAGCCGTCCGGCAGCAGCCGCACGTCGCGCCGTCCGGCGTTGATCATGGGTTCGATGGTAAACGTCATGCCGGTATGCAGTTCGATGCCCGTGCCCGGCTTGCCGTAGTGCAGCACCTGGGGATCCTCGTGGTAGATTCTACCGATCCCGTGGCCGCAGTATTCCCTCACCACCGAGAAGTTATTGCTTTCGGCATAGGTCTGGATGGCGTGCCCAATATCGCCCAGGCGGGCGCCGGGCTTGACCACACGGATGCCGCGCCACATGGCTTCGTGGCATGCCACCGTCAGCCGTCGGGCGAGGACCGGGGCGGTGCCGACGAAATACATGCGGCTGGTATCGCCGTGAAACCCGTCGCGGATGACCGTGACGTCGATGTTGATGATATCGCCGCTTTTCAGCTTCTTGTCGCCCGGGATTCCGTGGCAAACCACATGGTTCACCGAGGTGCAGATGGTTTTCGGAAAACCCCGATAGTTCAGGTTCGCAGGGATGGATTTCAGCTCGTCGACGATGAAGTCGTGGCAGCGCTTGTCGAGCTCTTCGGTGGTGGCGCCGGGCTGGACGAACGGCTCGATCATATCCAGCACACTGGCGGCCAGGCGGCCGGCGGCGCGCATTTTGTCCTGTTCGGTTTGGGTTTTGATGGTCACGGTCATAGGGCAGCAGGCTTTGTTTCCATTAGGTGTTCATGGTATAAAGCGCGGCTATTTTTAACAACCCCGCACGCGTGTCGTCACAATCGGCCGGGTGCCCGGCGAAACGGTGGAAACGGAAGGCGAAAGGCTTCATTCCAAGGCTTCGACGGGTTGCCGATTGGGATACGCGGAGGCTCAACCCGACCAGGAGTATTTTATGACCAGCGTGTCAATGCGACAAATGCTGGAAGCGGGCGTCCATTTTGGACATCAAACCCGCTTCTGGAACCCCAAGATGGCTCCGTTCATCTTCGGCGAACGTAACAAGATCCACATCATCAATCTGGAGAAGACCCAGCCTCTGTATGCGCAGGCGGCGGCCTTCATCAAGAGCGTGGCGGCCGACGGCGGCAAGATTCTGTTCGTGGGCACCAAGCGGTCCGCCCGCGACGCCATACAGAAGGAAGCCTCCCGCTGCAGCATGCCCTACGTGAACCAGCGTTGGCTGGGCGGCATGCTCACGAATTTCAAGACCATCCGCGGGTCCATCAAGCGCTTGAACGAATTGGACGAGATGGCGCAGAGCGGCGCCCTCGACCGGCGCGGCAAGAAAGAGGCGCAAATGCTGCGCCGGGAAATGGACAAGCTGCTGCGCAGCCTGGGCGGCATCCGCCACATGACGGCGCTGCCCGATGCCTTGTTCGTGATCGATGTGGGTCATGAGCAAATTGCGATTCACGAGGCCCGCAAGCTCGGGATTCCCGTGGTCGCGGTGGTGGACACGAACTGCTCGCCCGACGGCATCGACTATGTGATCCCGGGCAACGACGATGCCATGCGCGCCATTTTGCTGTACGCGGGCGGCGTCGCCGAATCCGTGCTGGAAGGCAAGGCGTCCCTGCCCGAAATGCCGGTGGGCGAAGATGAATTCGTCGAATTGGACGAGGAAGGAAACCCGAAGAAGCGGGCAGCGGGCGCCCGGCGCCCGGCGCCTCCCGCGCGCGGCGGCCACAAGAAGCCTCCGCCCCGCCGCAAGGTTCCGGTAACGGTCGTGCCGAGCGTCGCTGCCGTCGCCGGAGCCGTGCTCGACGAGGTCGAGGTGGACGATGTCGATGCCGCGGATACGCCTCCGGCCGAGACGCGTCCGGCCAGTGCCCCGCGGCGCCGGCCGGTCGGCCGCAGCAGCGCGCCGCGGCGCGGCGCGTAGCCGCCGCACTCGAGGACGGGCGGCGCTCGATCGACACCTTTGACGGGGTATCGGGCGCCGGCCGGCCATTTTACTTGGGTCAAATTTTTAAGGAGAACCGCCGTTCGCGGCCGTTCCAAGCACCATGAATATTACGGCAGAGACAGTCAAACAGCTCCGCGAGCGAACCGGCGCGGGGATGATGGAGTGCAAGAAGGCGCTCGTCGAGACGGGCGGCGATTTGGACGCCGCGGCGGAATTGATGCGCAAGAGCGGCCTGGCCAAGGCCGACAAGAAGGCGGCGCGCGGCGGCGCCGAAGGTACCGTGGCCGTGGAGCGGTCGGGCTTGAGCGCCGTGCTCGTCGAGGTCAATTGTGAAACCGACTTCGTGGCGCGCGGCGATGAATTCCAGGCCTTCGCCCGCGATGTCGCGCGAACGGCGCTCGACAAGGCGCCTGCGGACGTGAACGCGTTGCTAACGCAGGCGAACGGAGCGACCACGCTCGACGAGCAGCGGCGCACCTTGATCGCCAAAATCGGTGAAAACATCTCGGTCAGGCGCTTCGTGCGGGTGACTGCTCCTACGGCCCTCGGCGCTTACATCCATGGCGGGCGAATCGGCAGTCTGGTGGCGTTGAAGGGGGGCGATGAAGCCCTCGCGCGCGATCTGGCAATGCACGTGGCGGCGGTGAATCCCGCCTATGTCGATGCGGGCGGCGTGCCCGCCGCGGTGCTCGACAAAGAGCGCGAAATTCTGGCCGAGCAGACCAAGGCTGAGAAAAAGCCGCCGGAAATCATCGCCAAGATGGTGGAAGGCCGTCTGCGCAAGTATCTGGCGGAGATCACGCTGGTGGGCCAGCCTTTCGTCAAGGATCCGGACACCACGGTCGAGAAGCTTCTGAAGAAGGCCGATGCGTCCGTGGTGCAATTCGTGCGCTACGAAGTGGGCGCAGGCATCGAGAAGAAACAGGATGACTTCGTCGGCGAAGTCATGGCCCAGGTGAAGGCGCAGGAGAAGGGCAAGGGCGACGACCCCAAAAAGCACTGAGCTTCAACCGCTTGGACACAAAGACCCCGCGCCCGCGGGGTCTTTTATAGTAGGGTACGGATACGAGATCATGACCAACACGAACGCCACGGCTCGCTATCGCAGAATTCTGGTCAAACTATCCGGCGAAGCGCTGCTCGGCGGAGAGGACTACGGCATCGATCCCGTCATCCTCAAGCGCATTGCCGGCGAGATCCGCGACCTGACCCAGATGGGCGTCCAGGTGGCCGTCGTCCTGGGCGGCGGAAACATCTTCCGCGGCGCCGGACTGGCGCGGGCCGGCATGGACCGGGTGACCGCCGACCACATGGGGATGCTCGCCACCGTCATCAACGCACTCGCGATGCAGGACGCCCTGGAGAGTCTCGGCACCTATGCACGCGTCATGTCCGCGTTGCGCATCAACGAGGTGTGCGAGGATTACATCCGGCGGCGCGCGGTGCGGCATCTGGAGAAAGGCCGCGTGGTGATCTTCGGCGCCGGCACCGGCAATCCGTTTTTCACCACGGATACCGCGGCGAGCTTGCGGGCCATCGAGATCAACGCCGAAATCCTCCTGAAGGCGACCAAGGTGAACGGCATCTACGATTCCGACCCGGTGAGCAACCCGGACGCCAAGCGCTATACCCGGCTGACTTTCGACAAGGTGCTGAACGATCGCCTCAACGTCATGGATGCGACGGCCATCGTCATGTGCCGCGAGAACAACCTGCCGCTGCAGGTATTCAACCTGTTCAATGCCGGCGATCTGATGCGCATCGTCCAGGGCGAGGACGTCGGCACCGTTGTAACTGCTTAAGGCCGAGGGGGACCCATGCTCGAGGAATTGAAGAAAGACGCCACGGTACGCATGCAGAAGTGCGTGCAGCTGTTCAGGGACCACTTGAAGAAGCTGCGCACCGGCCGCGCCCATACCAGCCTGATCGAACACATCAAGGTCGATTACTACGGCTCCGAAATGCCGCTGAATCAGGTGGCGAACATCGCGACCGAGGATTCGCGCACCTTGACGGTGAGTCCCTGGGAAAAAGCTATGGTTCCCATCATCGAGAAGGCCATCTACAAATCCGACCTGGGGCTCACGCCCAACACCGCCGGACAGATGATCCGCATCAACATGCCGGCCCTCACCGAGGAGCGCCGCCGCGACATCATCAAGGTCGTCAAGTCCGAGGCGGAGAACGCCCGGGTTGCGGTGCGCGGCGTGCGCCGCGAGGTCATGAACGAACTGAAGGAAATGCTCAAGGAGAAGCTGATCGCGCAGGACGACGACCGCCGCGCTCAGGACGAGGTGCAGAAGCTGACCGACAAGCACGTGGCGGAAATCGATCATGCGATGGCCGACAAGGAAAAAGAGCTGATGCAGGTCTGATGGATATGGCCGATTCGCCGCAGCATGTCGCGATCATCATGGACGGCAACGGCCGATGGGCCCGGGCGCGCGGCATGCCGCGGCCCGCCGGGCATCGGGCCAGCGTCAAGGTGGTGCGCCGGGTGGTGGAGGAGTGCGCCAAATTCAATGTGCGGTACCTGACTCTGTTCGCCTTCAGCAGCGAGAATTGGCGCAGGCCTCCCGACGAAGTCGGCATGCTCATGAATCTGTTTCTGGATCTGCTGGAACGCGAGGTCGCGGACCTGCACCGCAACCAGGTCCGGGTCCGCTTCATCGGCGACCGCGGCCTGCTCGGCGCCGAACTCGCGCGGCGCATGCAGAACGCGGAACAACTGACGGCGGACAATCCGGGGCTTTGCCTGATCGTGGCGATGGCCTACGGCGGCCGCTGGGATATCGCGCAGGCCTGCCGTTCGCTGGCGGCGGACGCCGCGGCGGGAAAGATCGGCGCCGCCGACATCGACGAGGCGCGGATTTCGGAGCGTCTGGCGCTGGCCGGCGCTCCCGATCCGGACCTCCTCATCCGCACCGGGGGAGAGCAGCGGATCAGCAATTTCCTGCTGTGGAATCTCGCCTATACCGAAATGTACTTCTGCGACGTGCTGTGGCCGGAATTTTCGACTGCGCATTTGAACGCGGCGTTCGAGTTTTTCGCGCAGCGGGAGCGCCGCTTCGGCCGGACTTCGGGACAGCTTGCAGCGAACGCCGATGCTTAGGACGCGAATCATCACGGCCACGGTCCTTGCGTTGATCCTGCTGGCGGGTTTGTACCGACTGCCGCCCGCCATGGCGGTGGCGGCATTCGGCGCCGTCTTCACGATCGGCGCGTGGGAGTGGAGCGCCTTTGGCGGCTTGCGCGCTTGGCCGGCCCGCGGGGCCTATGCGGCGGCGGCCGCACTGGTGATGTTCGCCGCTTGGCGGTGGACGTGGAATCCCTCGCATCTCTTGCTGCTGCTCGGGGCGGCGTGCGCCTGGTGGGTAATCGCCCTGGTGTGGTTGTGCGCTTTTCCTTCGCGCCAAAATCCCCTGTTCGTGCTGGCCTGCGGATTGCCCGTGCTGGTGCCGCCGTTCGTCGCCCTCGCACGGCTGCAGATTTCCGCGAACGGCGTCGCGCACGGACCGCAGGCGGTGCTGGGGCTGGTGCTGCTGGTGATTTCCGCCGATATCGGCGCGTACTTCGCGGGCCGGCGTTTCGGAAAGCGGAAATTGGCACCGCGCGTGAGCCCGGGCAAGACCTGGGAGGGAGCCGTGGGCGGCTTAGGCGTGGTCGCGCTGGTCGCCTGGGGCGGCGCCGCGCATCTGGGCTTGCCCCTGCCCGCCGCGGTCGCCTTCGGCTGCGCGGTGGGGATTTTCTCGGTCATCGGCGATCTCACCGAGAGCATGTTCAAACGCGCCGCCGGCCTCAAGGACAGCGGTTCGCTGCTTCCCGGGCACGGTGGTCTGCTCGATCGGATCGACAGCGTGACCGCGGCCGCCCCGCTATACGCTCTGGGTCTATTCGGTTCCGGCGTGATTGCATGACCCGCCGCGGCCTCGCCATCTTGGGCTCCACCGGCAGCGTGGGACGCAGCACCTTGAGCGTGGCCGCGCTCCATCCGGAGCGGCTTCGGGTCGCGGTGCTGGCGGCCCGCGGCAGCTGGCAGGCCATCGTCGAACAGGCAAAGATTTTTCATCCCGACCTGGTGGTGCTGGTCGATCCCACGGCGGCGGCCCTGGCCCAGGTAGCCCTGCGCGAGGCGGGCTCCTCGACCGTCGTCGAGACCGGACCCGAGGCGCTCGCCGCAGCGGTTGCCGGCGCCAACGTCGACATGGTGATGGCGGCGATCGTCGGCTCCGCCGGCTTGCCGTCGACCCTCGCAGCGGTCCGGGCGGCCAAGCGCGTGCTGCTGGCCAACAAGGAAGCGCTGGTCATGGCGGGCCAGATCCTGATGGATGAAGTGCGCCGCGCCGGCGCCGAGATCATTCCCATCGACAGCGAGCACAACGCGATCTTCCAGTGCATGCCGGCCGGCTATCTTCCGGGCGACGCCGCTCGCGGGGTGCTGCGGGTGATTCTCACCGCGTCCGGAGGACCGTTTCGCTGCAGCGATGCCGCCAGTCTGGCGCATGTCACGCCGGATGAAGCGTGCGCCCATCCGAAATGGAAGATGGGCCGCAAAATCTCGGTCGATTCCGCGACGCTGATGAACAAGGGGCTCGAAGTCATCGAAGCAACCTTGCTGTTCGGTTTGCCGGAATCGCAGGTGGACGTCATCGTCCACCCGCAGAGCGTGGTGCATTCGCTGGTTGAATATGCCGACGGATCCATGCTGGCGCAGCTCGGTGCTCCCGACATGCGCACTCCCATCGCGCAGGCTCTGGCGTGGCCTGAGAGGTTTGCTTCCGGTGTACAATCCCTCAATCTAGCCGAGATCGGGCAGCTGGGATTCGAGCCGCCGGATCACGAGCGATTCCCCAGCTTGAGCTTGGCCCGGGCCGCGGCGCGGGCCGGCGGCACCGCGCCGGCGGTGTTGAACGCGGCCAATGAGGTCGCGGTGCAGGCGTTTCTTGACCGGCGCTTGAACTTTACTGCGATTGCCGCGGTCATTGACAAAGTGTTGCAGCGCCTCGATTCGTCCCCCGTCAAGGCTCTGGGTGATGTTTTGGACGCCGACGCGGCAGCACGACGCTTGGCTGAAGCCTTGATCGAGCCTAGCTCTGGAGCCTTCGCATGAAGATGTTGTTCTTTCTCGCAGCCTTCCTGGTCGCGATCGGCATTTTGGTGGCCGTCCACGAGTTTGGGCACTACTGGGTCGCGAAGAAGCTGGGATTCAAGGTGCTGCGCTTCAGCATCGGCTTCGGCAAGCCGCTGGTCATGCGGGTCGGCAAGGATGCGGATCGGACCGAGTATTGCGTCGCCGCCATCCCCTTGGGGGGCTACGTCAAATTGCTGGACGAGCGCGAGGGCGAGGTGAGCCCCGCGGAACTGCATCGCTCGTTCACGCGCCGCCCGGTCCTGCACCGGGTCGCCGTCCTTCTGGCGGGTCCCGCCATGAATCTGCTGTTCGCCTCCTTGCTGTACGCGATATTGGCGATGGTCGGCACGGAAATCGTCAAGCCCGTGGTCGGACAAGTGCGCCTCGACAGCCCGGCGGCTCAGGCCGGCCTGCAGCGCGGCGACCTGGTCGTACGCGTGGGCGATCGCAGCGTCGATGACACCGAAGAGCTGCAGATCGCGCTGCTGCGGCAATTCTCCGACGACGGGGTGATCAGGCTCCGCGTGCGCCGCGACGGCGGCGAACGGTCGCTCACCTTGCGGGTGGATCAGGATCGGCGCGCCATGACCGAACCCGGCAAACTGCTGCCCGGCTTGGGCTTCGATCTCGCCACCTGGAACGCGGTCACCCGGATTCACGACGCGCCGGCCGACAGCGCCGGTGCGCGCGCGGGATTGAAGGCCGGCGATCGGCTGCTGGCGGTGGACGGTCAACCGATTGCCAACCGGATGGACTTCATATCCGCCGTGAGCGGCGCGCCGGGCCGCGAGATCTCGATCGAGGTGCAGCGCGGCGGCGAGCGGCTGCGCATCGCAACGCCGGTGCCGCGCGTTATAGAGCAGGGGAAGCCGATCGGAAGATTGGGCATCAGCCTCGAAGAGGGGGCTCAGAGCTGGCCCGCGGGGCTGGTGGAGACCCACCGTTCGGGTCCGATCGATGCTTTCACTGGCGGTGTGGCGAAGACCTGGGAGATGTCTTCGCTGACCGTGCAGATGCTGTGGCGGATCGTGACCGGCCAGGTATCGGCAAAGAATATCAGCGGCCCGATCAGCATCGCCGAATTCGCCGGCATCAGCGCCTATCTGGGGCTGACGGCCTTTCTGGCGTTTCTGGCCATCATCAGCGTGAGCCTTGGCGTGCTCAACCTGATGCCCGTGCCGCTGCTCGACGGCGGCCAGATCGTCTATCAGCTGGTGGAGGCGGTCAAAGGCACGCCTCTGTCCGAGCGTGCGCAGCTTTTCGGACAGCAGGTGGGCATCGCACTGCTGGTGGTATTGATGAGTCTCGCCTTCTATAACGACATTTCAAGACATTTGAATTAACGGGAAATCATGATCAATAGAATCTGCAATCGGTCGTCGCGTGCGACTTGAATTGCGTTTGGCGTGCCTGGTGGCTCTCGCCATCCAGCCACTGGGGTCGGCCGTGCTTGCGCAAACCGCGCAGGAGCCGTTCACCGTCGGCGACATCCGAGTCGAAGGCCTGCAAAGGATTTCCGAAGGTACGGTATTCAATTATCTGCCGGTGAACATCGGCGACCACCTCGACGGCCAGCGCATCGGCGAAGCGATGCGCGCGCTGTACGCGACCGGATTCTTCCGCGACGTGGAGTTGCGCCGCGACGGCAACACCCTGCTGGTGGTGGTGGTGGAAAGGCCGTCCATCGCCAAGTTCGAACTCAAGGGCAACAAGGACATCAAGACCGAAGACCTGCAGAAGAGCTTGCGCAACGTCGGACTCGCCCAAGGGAAGACCTTCGACCGCTCGGTGCTCGATGAAGTGAAGCAGTACCTCACCGACCAATATTTCAGCCGCGGCAAGTACGCGGTGCGTGTCGACACCAAGATCACCGAGCTGCCGGGCAACAAGGTGGACATCATCGTCGACATCAAGGAAGGCAAGCGCGCGAAGATCGAAGAAATCAACCTGGTCGGCAACACCAAATTCAAAGAGAAGGACGTCCTGGGGACTTTCGAATTGAAGACGCCGAACTGGCTCTCCTGGTACAAGCAGGACGACCGCTACTCGCGCGAATCCCTGCAGGGCGACCTGGAGAAGCTGCGCTCCTATTACATGGACCGCGGCTACGCCAATTTTCAGATCGAGTCGACGCAGGTGGCGATCGCCCCTGAGAAAGACGATATGTTCATCACGGTCAACGTCAATGAAGGCGATGTCTTCAGGGTGTCGGACATCAAGCTCGCGGGTACCATGGTCGTGCCCGAGGAGCAGCTGCGCAAGCTCCTGCTGATCCAGCCGGGAGATATCTTTTCGCGCAAGCAGGTCACGAGTTCGCAGCAGCTCATGAGCTACCGGCTGGGCGCCGACGGATATGCCTTCGCCAAGATCGACCCGGTGCCGACTCCGGACAACGACAAGAAAACCGTTTCGCTGACGTTCTTCATCGAACCCGGCAACCGCGTCTACGTCCGGCACATCAACTTCAACAACACCACGGCGATCAACGATGAGACCCTGCGCCGCGAAATGCGGCAGCTCGAAGGCGGCTGGCTGTCGAATTCCGCGATCGAGCGCTCCAAGGAGCGGCTGCAGCGCCTGCCGTACGTCGAAAAGGTCGAGTTCGAGAACAAGCCGGTGCCCGGCAGCGCGGATCTGGTCGATGTCGACTACAACATCAAGGAGGGTTTGCCGGGCCAGTTCGGCGGCGGCATCGGCTACTCCGAATCGCAGAAATTCAGCCTGAACGGCAATTTCGTTCACAGCAATTTCATGGGCACGGGCGACCGCATCGCACTGGAAATCAATGCCGGCAAGTACAGCAAGAGCTACGTGTTCTCGCACACCGACCCGTACACCACCATCGACGGCGTGGCGCGCACCACTTCGCTGACCTTCCGGGACATCACGCAATTCGTGGCCGCCTCGTCGGCGTTCTCGACCAAGCAGATCACGGGCGCGATGCAGTGGTCCTATCCGATCACCGAATATCAATACCTGCAGGCGGGCGTGTCGGCGAACAAGAACACCCTGGTGGTGTCGCAGGGCTACAGCGCCCAGCAGGCCGTCGACTGGGTCAAGGAGAACGGCAATACCTTCCAGCGCGATCTCGTCGATACCAACGGCGACGGCGTGATCAATTCCCTGGACAGTCCGTATACCGTATTCGGTACGCAGTTCTACACCTACGAACTGACCGCCGGCTGGAACTACGATGCGCGCAATCGTGCGCTGTTCGCGGACCGCGGCCTGCACATGAGCTTGTCGGGCCGCTACGCCATCCCGCCGAGCGACGTGCGCTACTACGCCACGAACATGCAGTTCCTGCAGTACGTGCCCATCTGGAGAAAATGGCTGCTGTCCTTCAATGCGCAGGTCGACTACGCGTCGGCGCTGGGCCGCACGACCGGTTTGCCTCCCTATCTCAACTATTTCGCCGGCGGTCCGGACAGCGTGCGCGGCTACCGGGAAAGCCGGCTGGGGCCCCGCGACAACATCGGCCTCGGCAACCCGTTCGGCGGAAATTTCCGCATCGTCAACCGGCTGGAGCTGATATTCCCGGTGCCGGAAAAGTGGAAGAGTTCGGCCCGGGTGAGCTGGTTCTACGACATGGGGAACGTGTTTCAGACCGGCAATAAGGTCAAATTCCTCGGGGTTGACGACATAACCCCGGTCAATTACCACTTCAATTATGATAATCTGAAAAGATCGACCGGGGTCGCGGTGCAGTGGCTTGCGCCCTTAGGTCTGTTCCGATTCTCGTACGGCATCCCTTTGAATGCGTATCCCGGTGACACGGTAAGATTCAACGACGAGACGGAAAGATTTCAGTTTTCCATCGGTCAGGCTTTTTGACCGCACACAATTCGAGGTCTGAAGATCAATATGTCGACTTTCAATCGCAGCATTTCGTTGTTGGGTTTGTGCCTGGGCCTGGCTCTGCTGTCCGGCCAAGCGAGCGCCGAGATCAAGATGGGCTACGTCAATTTCCAGAAGCTCCTGGAAGAGGCGCCGCAGACCAAAACCGCCATGCAAGGGCTTGAGAACGAGTTCGCGCCCCGCCGCCGGGAGCTGCTGACGATGCAGAACGACCTGAAGGCCCGCGACGAGAAACTGCAGAAGGAAGGCGCCGTGATGTCCGAGGCGGACCGGACCAAGGCGGAGAAGGCGCTGCGCGACCAGCAGCGCGAATTCTCCCGCAAGGCCGGCGAATTCCAGGACGACGCGTCGACCCGCCGCAACGAGGAAATCGGCAAGGTGCAGCGCTATCTGGTCACCGAGATTCAAGGCTACGCGAGTGCGCAAGGCTACGATCTGGTACTGGGCGAGGGCGTGTTCTTCGCGAAGGGACCGCTCGACATAACGGCCAATGTGCTGGCGGTTCTCGCGACCAAACCGGCAAGCCTGCCCGCGGCGCCGCCGTCGTCTCTGCAGGGCAAACCCGCGGCTCCGTCGCCCGGTAAAACTCCCGGCAGCAAATAGCGTCCACCAGCCCGTTGCGCTCGAGAGCGGTGCGCAGGTGCAGGGAGAATACAGCCTAGGAGAACTGGCGGTACGGTTCGGGCTCGGACTTCAGGGCGACCCCGATCTTACGGTGCGGCGCGTCGCGACTCTGTCGAATGCTGATTCAGGCACTTTGAGCTTTCTCGCGAATTCGCGGTATCGAAAACAGCTCGATTCCACCCGCGCAACGGCCGTGTTGATCGGGCCGGAGAATGCCGAAGGCTGCCCCGTTGCCGCGCTGATCGATCCCAACCCCTATCTGGCGTACGCGCGGATAGCCGATTTGCTGCACCCCCAAGCGCAGGCCGCGGCGGGACTACACCCGACTGCGGTCGTGTCGAGCGGGGCGCACGTGCCTGCATCCGCGAGCGTGGGGCCACTGGCGGTGATCGAAGACGAAGCGCACATCGGCGAGCGCGTGTTCGTCGGGCCGGGCTGCGTCGTGCAGCGAGGGGCCCGCATCGGCGCGGATACGCGCCTCACGGCACGAGTGACCGTGTGCGCGGGCGTGTCGATCGGCCTGCGGTGCGTTCTGCATCCCGGTGCGGTGGTCGGTGCGGACGGCTTCGGCTTCGCCCTCGACGGCGGAGCCTGGGTCAAGGTGCCGCAGGTGGGGAGCGTCCAGATCGGCGATGACGTCGAGATTGGGGCGAACACCACCATCGACCGCGGCGCCATCGACGATACGGTGGTCGAGCATGGGGTGAAACTGGACAATCAGATCCAAGTGGGCCACAACGTGACCATCGGCGCACATACCGCGATTGCGGGCTGCGTGGGAATTTCCGGTAGCACGACCATAGGCCGGCGTTGCATGATCGGCGGCGGCGTCGGCATCGCAGGGCATCTGACGATCGCCGACGATGTGGTAGTGACGGGCTGCAGCCTGGTGAGCGCCTCGATCAAGAGCGCGGGCAGCTACTCGAGCGGCATGCCGGCCGTCGAGACCCGTATGTGGCGGCGGATGGTGGCGCATTTGCGCCGATTGGACACAAAGGAGCGATGATGGCGGAACCCGAGAAGATGGATATCGAAGCGATCATGCGGCAATTGCCGCATCGGTATCCCTTCTTGCTTGTGGATCGCGTTCTGAAATGCGTCGCGGGCGAATACGTCCACGCGCTGAAGAACGTCACGGTCAACGAGCCGTTCTTTCCCGGGCACTTTCCGCACCGGCCGGTGATGCCGGGCGTGATGATCATCGAGGCGCTGGCGCAGGCCGCGGGCATCCTGGCATTTCGAACCGCCAAAGTGGTGCCGGACGCCGACACGCGCTTCTACTTCGTCGCCATCGACAATGCGCGTTTCCGCAAGCCCGTCGAGCCGGGCGACCAGCTCATGCTCAAAGTCACACTGAAGCGCGCATTCAAGGGCATCTGGAAATTTCATGGGTTGGCCGAAGTCGACAACGTCGAAGTGGCCTCGGCGGAAATCATGGTGGCTCCCGAAACCAAGGGGCCGAAGGCGAAAGGAGCCGAGGGATGATCGATTCGCGCGCGGTGATATCGCCGCAAGCGCAAATTGCGCCGGACGTCCGGATCGGACCGTTCACCGTCATCGGGGCGGATGTCGTGATAGGGCCCGGCACTTGGATCGGCCCGCATGCCGTGATCAACGGTCCGACGCGCATCGGCGCCGGCAACAAGATATTTCAATTCGCATCGCTGGGCGATGCGCCCCAGGACAAGAAGTACAACGGCGAGCCGACCCGGCTCGAGATCGGCGACCGCAACGTGTTTCGCGAATCCGTCACGGTGAACCGCGGCACCACGCACGACAAGGGCGTGACCCGGATCGGCAACGACAATCTATTGATGGCCTACTCGCATGTCGCCCATGACTGCGTGCTCGGCGACCAGATCGTGATGGCGAATTGCGCGACCCTGGGCGGCCATGTGGAGATCGGCGACTGGGTGATCATGGGCGGCCTGTCCGCCGTGCATCAGCATACCAAGGTCGGCGCGCACTGCTTCATTGCGCACAATGCCGCCGTAACCCGCGATGTGCCGCCCTATGTCATGGTGGTTGGAAGGCCGGCGGCCCCGCACAGCGTGAATTCGGAGGGATTGAAGCGCCGCGGCTTCAGCCCTGAGCAAATCCTCAACATCCGACGCGCATACCGGCTGCTGTACCGTTCTGGGCTCAAGTTGAAAGCGGCCATGGAGGAACTGGAGAAAACGGCGGCAACCCAGCCGGAAATCCGCCCCTTCGTCGACTTCATCAAGCGCAGCGAACGCAGCATCGTTCGCTAGCAATGGCCTTGACCAAGATCGCGCCCGCGACGACGCCCGTATCCGGTCCGCTGCGGGTGGGCCTGGTGGCGGGGGAGGCCTCGGGCGACACCTTGGGCGCCGATTTGATCGAGGCGCTGCGCCGCCTCGTACCCGGCAGCGAATTCTTCGGCATCGCCGGCCCGAAAATGCAGGCGGCCGGATGCGAAGTCTGGGAGCCTTCCGAATCGCTCGCGGTCATGGGACTGTTCGAGATCGTACGAGATTTGCCGCGGCTGCTGCGCCTGCGCGCGCGGGTGAGGGCTCGCTTCATCGCCGCCAGGCCGCAGGTGTTCGTGGGCATCGATGCGCCGGAGTTCAATTTGCGGCTGGCCCGCAATTTGCGCGATGCCGGCATTCCGACGGTGCAATACGTCAGCCCGCAGGTTTGGGCATGGCGCCAGGGGCGGGCGCGCACGATGAATGAATCGGTGGACCTGGTGCTGTGCCTGCTGCCGTTCGAGAAGCGCTTCTACGATAAGCACGGCCTGCGCGCCGAATTCGTCGGGCATCCCCTGGCCGATGCGATTCCGATGATCGTCGACCGCGCCGCGGCGCGCGCCGCCTTAGGGTTAGATGCCGAAGCGCCCGTGGTCGCCCTGCTGCCGGGGAGCCGCCGCGGCGAGGTGGTGCGCCTCGCGGAGGATTTCGCCGTGACCGTGCGCTGGCTCGCCGCGGCGCGCCCGCAGCTGGCGTTCATCGCGCCGATGGCGAACGCGGCCGCGCGCGAGATCTTCGCGCAGGCGCTGGCTTTGCACGCGCCCGCCGTCCCGGTCCGGCTCCTCGACGGCCAGGCCCAGACGGCGCTTGCCGCCGCCAATGTGGTCATGGTGGCCTCCGGTACGGCCAGCCTGGAGGCGGCCTTGAGCAAACGTCCCATGGTCGTCGTCTATCGCCTGGGCACGATGACCGCCTGGATCCTGCGGCGCCTGAATCTGGTCAAATCCAAGTTTTTCGCCCAGCCAAATTTACTTGCGGATCGGCGCGTCGTCGGCGAGTATTTTCAGGAACAGATCGTTCCCGAGTCGATCGGAGCAGAACTCTTGATGTGGCTAGACGACGCCGGCCGCCGCAGCGATTTGGAGCGTGAGTTTTCGCGAATCCACGCCGATTTGCGCCGCGGCGCAGGTACACGCGCGGCCCAGGCCATCGTGGCCCTGCTGGGCTCGCGCGGGACGCTCGCGTCCGAGCCGCCATGAGGCGTCGAGTGGCCGGCATCGACGAGGCGGGACGCGGACCCTTGGCGGGGCCCGTGGTCGCAGCGGCGGTCATTCTGCGCCCGGGGTGCCGGATCGACGGAGTCGCAGACTCGAAGGCGCTCAAGCCCGAGGAGCGAGTGCGGTTGAGCATCCTCATCCGCCGCGATGCGTTGTGCTACGGCATCGGTTGGGCGGATCGGGCCGAGATCGACGCCTTGAATATCTTGCAGGCAACCTTTCTCGCCATGCGGCGCGCCGTACTGTCGATGACCCTGGCTCCTCATCATGTACTCGTGGACGGCAATCGTTTGCCGCACCTGGGGGGATTGGGGGCGGCCATGACCGCGCGCGCCATCGTCGACGGCGACGTCACGGAACCGGCCATCAGCGCGGCTTCAATTCTGGCGAAAACTGCGCGCGACAGTTATATGAATCATATGGATACGATATATCCTGCATATTCTTTCGCAACTCACAAGGGTTACGCCACCCCGGCGCATCAAAGGCTGCTGGAATTGCACGGGCCCTGCCCGCTGCATCGGCGTTCATTCGAGCCGGTACGCCTCGCATTGCGGATGATCTCTTGAGATCCTTCGTTCACCTTCGGCTGCACACCGAATACTCGCTGGTCGATGGCATCGTCCGCGTGCCGGAGTTGATGGCGTCGGTGGCGGCGGCGGGGATGCCGGCGGTGGCCTTGACCGACCAGAGCAATTTGTTTGCGATGGTGAAGTTCTACAAGGAGGCGCTCCGCGCCGGAGTAAAGCCCTTGATCGGGGTGGATGCTTGGATTCGCGAAGCGGGTGAACGGGCGTCGTCGCGCATCGTATTTCTTTGCCAGAACCTCGTGGGCTATCGTCACCTCACGCAATTGGTGACCCGATCCTTTCTCGAAGGCCAGCAGCGTGGCGCACCCATGCTCGAGCGCGCGTGGCTGCAGGGCGAGGTGCTGCAGGGCCTGATCGTCCTGTCGGGCGGCGCCGAAGGCGACATCGGACAGGCTATTGCGCGAGGCAGGGATGATGAAGCCGCGCGGTGTTTGGCTGCCTGGCAGGAACTATGCGGCGATCGGTTCTACCTGGAAGTTCAACGCACCGGCCGGGCGGGAGAGGATGTCTACTCCGAGGCGGTCATGGACCTGAGCACGGAACGCGGCGTCGCCGCGGTCGCCACCAACGACGTGCGATTTTTGACGCGTGCGGAATTCGAGGCGCATGAAGCGCGCGTCTGCATTCACGACGGCGCTCTGCTCGCGGACTCGAACCGCGCCCGGCGCTACTCGGAAGAGCAGTACTTGAAATCGCCGGCGGAGATGATAGATCTCTTTAAGGACGCCACTGAACTAATTGATAATACAGTAGAAATAGCCAAGAGATGCTCCCTGGAAATTCGCCTGGGGTCTTCGATGCTGCCGGCGTACCCGGTGCCTCCGGGCCATGACACCGAGGGGTTCCTGCGGCTGCAGGCATCGCGCGGCTTGGAGGCGCGGCTTGCCGCATCGAGCGCATCGGGCGCAGCAGGCGCGGGGGCCGGCGGTGAGCCAGCTTCCGGCGCGGGCACGGCGCGAGCCGACTACGAGGCGCGCCTGGAGCTGGAGCTCGGCGTCATTTGTTCGATGGGATTCGCGGGATATTTTTTGATCGTTGCCGATTTCATCCGGTGGGCGCGCGACAACGGAGTGCCGGTGGGGCCGGGGCGCGGCTCCGGCGCCGGTTCGCTGGTGGCGTATGCCCTCGGCATCACCGACTTGGACCCCATCGAACACGATCTGCTGTTCGAGCGGTTCTTGAATCCCGAACGGGTGTCGATGCCGGATTTCGACGTCGATTTCTGCATGGACGGCCGCGACCGCGTGATCGAGTACGTCGCGAATAAATATGGCCGCGAGCGCGTGTCGCAGATCATCACCTACGGAACCTTGGCGGCCAAAGCCGTCGTGCGCGACGTGGGCAGGGTGCTGGGGCACAACTACGGCTATGTGGACAAAATCGCAAAGCTGATTCCCTTCGAAATCGGCATCACTCTCGACAAGGCGCTCGAACAAGAAGAAGAGCTCAGGCGTCTGTACGAGGGCGACAACGAGGTTCGGGAGCTCATCGATCTGGCTCGAAGCCTCGAGGGCCTGGCCCGCAACGCGGGCACCCATGCGGGCGGCGTGGTCATCGCACCGTCGGTGCTGACCGATTTCACGCCGCTCTATTGTGAAGAGGGCAGCAAGACGCCGGTGACCCAGTTCGACAAGGACGACGTCGAAGCTGCCGGTCTCGTCAAATTCGACTTCCTCGGATTGCGCACGCTGACCATCATCGATTGGGCGGTGCGCGACATCAACGCGGAACTCGCCAAGGAGGGCGGCGGACCGCTGCTGATGAATGCCCTGCCCATGGACGACGCCGCCACCTTCCAGTTGCTCAAGAGCACCAAAACCACCGCGGTGTTCCAGCTCGAGTCGCGCGGCATGAAGGACTTGATCCGGCGGCTGCAACCCGACCGCTTCGGCGACATCGTCGCGCTGGTGGCATTGTTCCGTCCGGGGCCGCTGCAATCGGGCATGGTGGAAGATTTCATCGCGCGCAAGCACGACACCACCGGCGCGACCATCGACTATCTGCACCCTGATTTGAAGCCGGTGCTGGCGGCGACCTACGGCGTCATCCTGTATCAGGAACAGGTCATGCAGATCGCGCAGATCCTGGCCAATTACACGCTGGGCGGCGCCGACCTTTTGCGCCGCGCCATGGGCAAGAAAAAAGCGGAGGAAATGGCGAAGCAGCGTTCGGTTTTCGTCGGCGGCGCGGTGGCGCGCGGCGTGCCCGAGGCACAGGCCACGCATATCTTCGACTTGATGGAAAAGTTTGCGGGCTACGGATTCAACAAGTCCCACTCCGCGGCCTATGCGCTGCTGTCCTACCAGACCGCGTGGCTCAAGGCGCACTACCCGGCGTTCTTCATGGCGGCGGTGCTGTCATCGGACATGGACAAGACGGACAAGGTGGTGACGCTCATCGATGAGTGCGCAGGCATGGGGCTCAGCGTGCAGCCGCCCGACGTGAACGAATCGGTGTATGCCTTTCATGTCTCGGGACGCATGAGCATTCGCTACGGCATGGGCGCCATCAAGGGCGTGGGGGCTTCCGCGGTGGAAGCCATCATCGAAGAGCGCGCCGCCAACGGGCCATTCGCGAGCCTGCCCGACCTGTGCCGGCGCATCGATCTGCAGCGGGTGAACCGGCGGGTGTTCGATGCCCTGATCCGCTCGGGCAGTTTGGACCGGATCGGGCCCAATCGCGCGACGCTGACCGCCGAACTCGACCGCGCGATGCAGCTGGGGGAGCAGAACTCCCGCGCGATGAGCGTGGGCCAGGTCGACCTGTTCGGGTTGAGCGCGGCGCCCGACAGCGTCGTGGCGGACTGGACCGAAGCGCAGCGCCTGGCGGGAGAGCGCGAGACGCTGGGGCTGTTCCTGAGCGGGCACCCCATTACGGCCTATGAGCCGGATTTGAAATTTCTGGTGAGCGCGCGCCTTGCCGATGTCGGCGGTCCCAAGCCGGCCGCCTCCGACGGACCGCGAAGCTGGTCGGCCGGTAAGCCAACCACCGTGGCCGGCCTGGTGCTCGAGATACGCCGCCGGCCCAATCGGGTGACCTTGATCCTGGACGACCGCAGCGGCCGGCTCGAGGTGAGCCTGTACGAAGAGATTTTTCAGCAGCACCGCGACATCATCGTCAAGGACGCCATCTTGATCATCGACGGTACGCTGCGCTTCGACGATTTCATCGAAGCATGGCGGTTGCAGGCAAAATCGCTCATGGACATCGACCGCGCACGCGAGCGCTTCGCGCGCCGCCTGTGGCTGCGGTGGCCTGCCGAGTTCGACGGGCCGCAGGGAATGAATCGTTTCGAGCAGACGCTCAAGCCCTACCTGCGGGGACCGTGCGGCGTGAGCGTCGCCATCAACCGTCCGGACTATACCGGCCGCGTCAATTTGGCCGATACATGGTCGGTGCACGCCTCGCGCGCGCTCCTTGATAAGCTGACCGATTTGGTAGGCCGTCAGGGCTGGTATTTAGTGTATGGTCCGCGTAATGATGTGCGCGGCGAGGAAACGTCTTCATGGCGATGAATTTTCTGGAGTTTGAGCAGCCGATCGCGGAACTCGAAGCAAAGATCGAGGAGTTGAAGTTTCTCGGCAAGGACCAGAGCGTCAACATCAGCGAGGAAATCAAGCGCCTCCAGGCAAAGAGCCGTGCGCTGACCAACAGCATTTTCGCCAACCTCTCTCCTTGGCAAATCACACAGTTAGCGCGACATCCTCAACGTCCTTACACGCTCGACTACGTGTCCATGATTTTCACCGACTGGCATGAATTGCATGGCGATCGCATGTATAGCGACGATCTGGCCATCGTCGGCGGCTTGGCCCGCCTCGAGGGAACGCCGGTCATGCTGATCGGACATCAGAAGGGCCGCGACACCAAGGAGCGGGTGCGCCGCAATTACGGCATGCCCAAGCCCGAGGGGTATCGTAAGGCGCTGCGGCTGATGAGGATGGCGGAACGGTTCCGCATTCCCGTGATCACCTTGATCGACACGCCGGGCGCTTACCCCGGCATCGGCTCGGAGGAAAGGGGACAGAGCGAGGCCATTGCCCGCAACTTGTTCGAGATGTCCAATTTGGCCGCGCCGGTGCTGAGCGTGGTCATCGGTGAAGGCGGTTCGGGCGGAGCGCTGGCCATCGGCGTCTGCGACCGGCTGATCATGCTGCAGTTCAGCGTCTATTCGGTCATTTCCCCCGAAAGCTGCGCCTCCATTCTATGGAAGAGCACGGACAAGAAGGAAATCGCCGCCGACGCCATGGGCGGCACCGCGGAGCGCCTCAAGAAGCTGGGCTTGGTCGATGAAGTGCTCAAGGAACCCCACGGCGGCGCGCATCGCGATCCGCAGGCCATGGCGGAGGCGGTGAAGCAAAGCATGATCAAGCACTTGGCCGAGCTGCGAAACCAACCCGTGACCCAATTGCTCGACGCACGACAGGCACGACTACGCGGGTTCGGTGTGTTCGGCAACGCCTGAGCGGCGATGAACTTTTCCGCGGACGACCTGAACGCGGTATTGGATGCACACCTTCCCCGAGGCACCGCCGGGATCGTGGCCGCCGTCAGCGGCGGCGCGGACTCGGCCGGTCTGCTGGTCACGCTTTGCGCGACGGGCGCTTCATGTCGGGGTTTGCCGGTGCGGGCCGTTCACGTCGATCACGGCCTGCAGCCGGCCGCAGCCTCTTTTCGCGAGGCCTGCGCCTCGCTGTGCAAGCGATTGAACGTCCCCCTGACGGTGGTCGAAGCGCCGGTCGCCTCGGCTCCCGGCACCTCCATCGAGGCGGCGGCGCGCGACGCGCGCTACGCGGCGCTGGCGTCGCAGCTGCTGCCGGGCGAATGCTTGCTGACGGCGCATCACAGCGAAGATCAATCCGAGACGCTGCTGCTGCAGGCTCTGCGGGGAGCGGGCCTCAAAGGCATGTCGGCCATGCCCATCTGTCGGCCCCTGGGGGCGGGGTGGCACCTTCGGCCGCTGCTGGACGTGTCGCGGGGCGATCTTCGCTCCGGCGCAGCGGGCGGCAGCGCCGCGGTGGAAGATCCCATGAACGCCGATATGCGCTTCGACCGCAGCTACCTGCGTCATCAGGTGTGGCCGCTGATCGAGCAGCGCTGGCCGGGTGCGGCCGGAGCATTGGCTCGGACCGCCCGGCACCTGGCGGAGGCGCAGCTGCAATTGGACCGTACCGCGGCGAGCCCCATGGCGGCGCTGCGCGACGGCGACGCCCTGTCGCTGCAGGCCTTGAGAGCGCTGGATCAAGCGGACCGGATGAACACGGTGCGCTTCTGGTTGCGCGAGGCCGGGGCTGAACTGCCGTCCACCGCGCGCCTGACCGAGGCGCTGCGGCAAATGTTCGACGCCCGCACCGATCATCTGCCGGCGATCGAGTGGGGCACTCACGCCTTGCGGCGCTACCGGCGGCGAATGTATCTGACCCCGGCGAAGCTGCCGCGTCTGGAAGGGCTCCGGCGCTGGGAGCCCTCGCTCGGGTCGACCGTCGATCTCAAGGATCTCGGACGGCTGCGCTGGGACCTGAACTGGGGCGGCATCGATGCCGAACGACTTTCCGGCGAGCTACTCGTCCGCCGCCGCAGCGGGGGCGAAACCTTGAAGCCCGCGCCGCGTGCCAAAACCCAGAGCGTGCAGCATCTATGTCAGTCGCAGGGCGTGCTGCCGTGGGCGCGCGACGTTTTACCGCTGGTGTTCGCGGGCGGCGCCTTGATCGCGGTCGCCGATCTGTGGGCCGACGCGCGCTGGTGCGTGCCGGCAACCCGGCGGGGCCTGTGCGTGGTCTGGGATCGTGCACCGATTATTGTATAAGCGGATTGTCGCAGCCCTCATGTTCTGCTAACCTAAATTCCCGTCGAATTCCCATTGTTCCCTTTGGCTCTATTTGCACTCGCGCGATTTTCTTTCCGGCGCGAACGCAGATATTTAATCGGCGGTGACTCATCATGACTCGATTCGTATTCGTCACCGGCGGCGTGGTTTCCTCGCTCGGCAAAGGAATTGCATCCGCTTCCCTGGGCGCCATTCTCGAAGCGCGCGGATTGAAGATCAGCATGGTGAAGCTCGATCCCTACATCAACGTGGATCCGGGGACCATGAGCCCCTTCCAGCACGGCGAGGTGTTCGTCACCGCGGACGGCACCGAAGCGGATTTGGATCTCGGCCATTACGAGCGTTTCGTGCGCATGACCACCGGGCGCAACAGCAATTTCACCACGGGACGCATTTACGAGCGCGTCATCGCCAAGGAGCGGCGCGGCGACTATCTCGGTGCGACCGTGCAGGTGATCCCGCACATCACCGACGAAATCAAGTACCGGATCCGCATGGGCGCGGGCGATGCCGACGTGTGCATGGTGGAAATCGGCGGCACGGTCGGCGACATCGAATCCCTGCCGTTTCTCGAGGCCATCCGCCAGATGGGCGTGGAACTCGGGCGCAATCAAGTGCTGTACATGCATCTGACCTTGGTGCCGATCGTGGGCGGTTCGGGCGAGATCAAGACCAAGCCGACGCAGCATTCGGTCAAGGAATTGCGCGGCATCGGCATCCAGCCGGACATTCTCCTGTGCCGCTGCGCGCATTCGCTGCCGGACGAGCAGCGGCGCAAGATCGCGCTGTTCACCAACGTCGAGGAGCGCGCGGTGATCTCCGGCGTCGACGCCGACGACATCTACAAAATCCCGATGCTGCTGCACGAAGAGGGCTTGGACGACATCGTGGTCGACAAGCTGCGCCTGGAGGCGCCGCCCACGGACCTGCCGGAATGGCGGGCGGTGGTCGCCGCCAAGCAGAATCCCGAAGCCGTGGTCGACATCGGCATGGTCGGCAAGTATGTGCAGATCCGCGATTCGTACATCTCATTGAACGAGTCGCTGATGCACGCAGGCATCAAGACCCGGACGCGCGTCAACATCCACTATTTCGAATCCCAGGACATCGAGCGGCTGGGTCCGACGGCGCTGCAGAACATGGACGCCATCTTGGTGCCCGGGGGCTTCGGCGACCGCGGCATCGAGGGCAAGATCCAGGCGATCAGGTTCGCACGCGAAAACCGCATCCCATACCTCGGCATTTGCCTCGGGATGCAGCTCGCCATCATCGAATACGCGCGCAATGTGCTGGCGCTGCAAGGCGCGAACAGCACCGAGTTCGATCGCGCCACCCACCATCCGGTGGTCGCGCTGATCACCGAATGGCAGGATCTGGAGCGCGGCCAGCAGGTGCGCGACGAGAAGTCCGACCTGGGCGGCAGCATGCGGCTGGGTGCCCAGGAAGCGCGGCTGGTCGCCGGTTCCCTCGCGCATTCGCTGTACGGCAAGGAAGCGATATTCGAGCGGCATCGCCACCGCTATGAATTCAACAATCACTATCTCGAAGAACTGAGCGCCGCGGGCTTGAGTTTCTCGGGATTCTCGGCGGACGGCCTGGTCGAGTTCATCGAGCTGCGCTCGCACCCGTGGTTCGTGGCGAGCCAATTTCACCCCGAGTTCACCTCGACGCCGCGCGACGGCCATCCGCTGTTCACCGGATTCGTCCGGGCGGCCCGCCAATACCGCGCCGCTCAGCAACCCGGGCGCGCGACCGCATGAAGTTGGCGTCAGTCGAGGTCGGGCTGGATCGCCCGTTTTTCCTCATCGCCGGTCCCTGCGTCATCGAAAGCGAGGGACTGGTTCTCGATGTCGCCGGCCGGCTGAAGGAGATCACCGGAGCGCTCGGCATCCCATTCGTGTTCAAGGCATCGTTCGACAAGGCGAACCGTTCCTCGCGCGGCAGTTTTCGCGGCCCTGGCATCGACGAGGGCCTGAAGATACTGTCCCGCGTGCGCGAGCAATTCGGGATTCCGGTGCTGACGGACGTGCACGAAGATACTCCGCTGGCGCAGGTTGCCGCGGTCGTCGACGTTCTTCAGACTCCGGCGTTTCTCTGCAGGCAGACCAATTTCATCGTCGCCGCCTCCTCGCAGGGCAAGCCCGTGAACATCAAGAAGGGGCAGTTCCTGAGTCCTTGGGAAATGCAGAATGTGGTCGACAAGGCGCGCTCCACCGGCAATTCGCAGATCATGGTGTGCGAACGCGGCTTCTCCTTCGGCTACAACAATCTGGTCTCCGATATGCGCTCGCTCGCCGTGATGCGCGGCACCGGCTGTCCGGTGGTGTTCGACGCGACGCACTCGGTTCAATTGCCCGGGGGCAAGGGCGATGTGTCCGGCGGCCAGCGCGAGTTCGTTCCGGTGCTCGCGCGCGCCGCGGTCGCCGCGGGCGTCGCCGGAATCTTCATGGAGACGCATCCCGATCCGTCGAAGGCATTGTCGGACGGTCCCAACGCGTGGCCCTTGGACCGCATGGCCTCGCTGCTGGCCACGCTCAAGGAATTGGATGCAGCGGCGAAAAGACAACCCTTCGAGGAATCTTTGCTATGAGTCGTATCGTCGATATTCGCGGCCGCCAGATCATCGATTCGCGGGGAAATCCCACTGTCGAAGCGGACGTGGTGCTGCATTCCGGCACGGTGGGCCGGGCCGCCGTTCCGTCGGGCGCCTCCACCGGTTCGCGTGAGGCGGTGGAGCTGCGCGACGGCGACCCGAAGCGTTACGGCGGGAAAGGCGTGCTCAAGGCGGTCGCCCACGTCAACGGCGCGCTGCGCGATTTGCTCACCGGATTCGATGCGCAGGATCAACAGGGGCTCGATGCCAAGATGCAAAAGGCGGACGGCACCGAATTCAAATCCAATCTGGGTGCGAATGCGATCCTGGCCGTGTCGCTGGCGGCCGCGCGCGCGGCTGCGACGGACAAGGGCCTGCCGCTCTACCGCCACCTCGGCGGACCCGGCGACTTGACGCTGCCCGTGCCGATGATGAACATCATCAACGGCGGCGCGCATGCCGACAACAGCGTCGACATCCAGGAATTCATGATACTTCCCATCGGCGCGCCGTCGTTTTCCGAGGCGGTGCGCTATGGCGCGGAAGTTTTTCATGCGCTGAAAAAAGTGCTGCACGCGAAGGGCCTGAACACGGCCGTCGGCGACGAAGGCGGATTCGCACCCGACCTGCCGTCGAACGAAGCGGCGCTCACGACGATATTGGAAGCGATCGACAAGGCGGGCTATCGCGCGGGAAAGGATATCTACCTGGGGTTGGATGTCGCGAGCACGGAGTTTTTCAAGGACGGCGTCTATACGCTGGAATCCGAGGGACGCCGCTTCAGCGCGGAAGAGTTCGCCGATTATCTCGGCGGCCTCGCCGCCAGATATCCGATCGTGACCATCGAAGACGGCATGAGCGAAGGCGACTGGGACGGGTGGAGCATTCTCACCAAGAAGCTCGGAGCCAGGGTGCAATTGGTGGGCGATGATCTGTTCGTGACCAACACCAAGATCTTCGCGGAAGGCATCGCAAAGAAAATAGCCAACGCCATACTCATCAAGCCGAATCAAATCGGCACGTTGACCGAGACCTTGGCCGCGATCGACATGGCGGCCAAGGCAAAGTACGCCGCGGTGGTGTCGCATCGCTCGGGGGAAACCGAAGATTCGACCATCGCGGATATCGCGGCGGGGACGAGCGCGACGCAGATCAAGACCGGCTCCATGTCGCGCTCGGATCGAACGGCCAAGTACAACCAGCTGCTGCGAATCGAAGGCGAGCTGGGCTCGAAGGCCGCATATTCGGGTTTGCGTGCTTTATCGGTTCCAATCTCTTAAGAGTTCATGCTAAGCTCCTGTCCCCATGAGGATTTTCGCCGCTGTGCTCGGTCTTGCGCTGGTGATGCTGCAATACCGCCTATGGATTTCCGATCAAGGAGTGCGCGAGGTGTCGCGCCTGCAGGCCGCCATGGACACCCAATCGTCGGCCAACCATGAACAGGGTGAGCGCAACCGCCAATTAGTTGCCGAAGTGGCGGATTTAAAAGGGGGTTTGACCGCGCTCGAGGAGCGGGCCCGAAGCGAACTCGGCATGGTCGGCAACAGCGAAACTTTCTATCAAGTCGTCACGGCGGCGACTCCGCTGCCTGCCGCACCCACCGCTCCCGTCACCGCCCGCACGGAATGAAGTCAGGTCCGGCGACGCGGCGCGTCTGGGCGATCGTTCCCGCGGCGGGCCGGGGTGCGCGCTTCGCCGAGTCGGCGCAAGAATCGGCGCCCAAGCAATATTCGGGTCTGCGCGGAGCCACCGTGATCGAGTGGTCGCTTCGCGCGCTACTGGCGGAGCCCCGGGTGCACAAGGTGGTGGTCGTGCTCGCCGCGGGCGATACACACTGGCGGGGCGTCTCGGCCAGACTCGCCGACCCCAAGCTTCTCACCGCAATCGGCGGAGCCGACCGGCAGGCCACGGTCATGAACGGCCTGCAGTATTTGTCGGCGCACGCCGCGGCGGACGATTGGATTCTGGTGCACGACGCCGCGCGGCCTTGCCTGAGCTCGTCCGACCTGTCCAGGCTGCTCGACGCTCTCGCGGGCGTGAGCGCCGGCG
>Ga0182030_10001255_pt1 | contig 51774 bp, 7 predicted proteins | sample 812S3MmetaG_FD_121299 | JGI IMG/M metagenome (GOLD analysis project Ga0182030, IMG submission 121299) | Permafrost microbial communities from Stordalen Mire, Sweden - 812S3M metaG (Illumina Assembly) | ecosystem: Environmental > Terrestrial > Soil > Wetlands > Permafrost | place: Sweden...
CGGTGGCGGCGGTGCTGGCCGGCGCCGGAGGCGGAGCGCTTTCGCTGCACTGGAAAGGTCGGCCGGCGGCGGCGACGCGCAAGCCCGCCGCGGCACTGATGGACGCCATACCGGAAATCACGCTGTCAGGCAAACTCCGCCCGCAGCATATCACTACCGTGAAGCCGGACATCGAGGGCGACATCGACGCGCTGATTGTCGACGTAGGGGAAGACGTGTTTGCAGGCGAAGTGCTGGCGCAAATTGGCGCTTCCGGACTCGAGACCCTGCGGGATGCCGCCGCCGCGGCGGTGACCGCGGCCGAGCAGCAGGTGTCGAAGGCCGAAGCGAACGTGGCCAATGCGCGGCTGGAAGCATCGCGCGCGGAGGCCGATCGGCAACGCTCGCGTGCCGCCCTCGACAAGGCGCGGTCGACTTACGAGCGGCAGGAGATGCTCAACAAGGCCGGCGCCACTCCGCGATTGACGTGGGAGAAAGCGCAACGCGAGTTGCAGGCGGCGCAGCAGGATTTCGACGTCATCGAGAAGGCCACGCGGCTTTCCGCGGATCAGCAGCAGGCGGCGCTCAACGGCCTGGCGGCGGCGCAGAAAGCGGTAGTGGAGCGGAGTGCCGCTCTCGCTGCGGCGCGAGACAACATCCAGTCGGGTGAAGTGCACTCGCCGGTGGATGGCACGGTGGTGGCGCGCAACGGCGAGGTGGGACAGCCCGCCGGCGAGGACCTTTACGAGATCGCCACCGATATGTTCGCGCTCGAGGTAGCCTTGGAGCCCGAACCCGCGGTGTTGCAGCGCCTGCGGCCGGGCCAGGGGGCGCTGGTTTCCCTTCCCGATTTGCAAAACGCCGGCTTCCAGGGCCAGATCCGGGAGATCAAGGACAACGCGGTAATCGTGGAGTTCAACTGCACGCTCGCGGGGATCCGGCCGGGGATGCCGGTGCAGGTGCGCCTGAAGCTACAATAAGGGCTTCGGACACCATTATGGAATTCTTAGCCGGCAGTCTTCTGGAACTGATCGTACAAACCTCCACCAATCTTCCGCCCGACGTGCGCGCCGCCATGTCGATGACGGCCGCGGCTGAAACGCCGGGGACGCAGTCCGGGCAGGCGCTAGACATCATCTGCTCGAATATCGATATGGCCAAGGACGACACCGGGGCCATCTGCCAGGACACGGGCATGCCGACGTTCGTGGTGCACACGCCGGTGGGCGTGAACCAAATCCATCTGCGCAAAGCCATCAAGGAAGCGGTCGCGGAGGCTACACGGCTGGGTAAACTGCGGCCGAATTCGGTGGATTCGATTACCGGCAAGAACAGCGGCAACAACCTCGGCACTGAGACTCCGGTGATCCATTTCGAACAGTGGGAAGCGGACGAGATCGAGATCAAGCTGATACTCAAGGGCGGCGGTTGCGAGAACATGAATGCGCAATATTCGGTGCCCTGCCAACTCGACCACCTGGGCCGCGCCGATCGCAATCTGGAAGGCGTACGGAAGTGTATTCTGCACGCGGTGTGGAAGGCGCAGGGGCTGGGATGCGCGCCGGGAGCTCTTGGCGTGTGTATCGGCAGCGATCGCGCGCACGGCTACGAATTGGCGAAGGGGCAGCTTTTCCGCACGCTGGACGATGTAAATCCCGACCCGACGCTGGCCAAGCTTGAGGCCGCGATCATGGAGGAGGCGAACAAGCTCGGCGTGGGCGCGATGGGGTTCGGCGGGAAGGCGTCGCTGATCGGCTGCAAGATTACGGCGGCGAACCGTCTGCCGGCAAGCTTTTTCGTGTCGGTGGCGTACGACTGCTGGGCGTTCCGCCGGCTCGGCGTGCGGCTGGATGCGTCGACGGGCGTGATCGCGAGCTGGCTGTATCGCGATCCGCAGAGTCCGGTTCAGAGGATGGCGCGCAGCGAGGGCTTCGCGTTGACGGGGCGCGAGGTGGTGCTCACGCCGCCGCTGACCGAAGCGCAGATGCGCGCATTGCATGTAGGCGACGTGGTGCTGATCACGGGCGAGATGTTCACCGGCCGCGATAACGTGCACGCGTACCTGATGAAGAATCCGCCGCCGGTCGACCTGAACGGGTCGGTGCTGTACCATTGCGGCCCGGTGATGTTGAAGGATGGCGAGAAGTGGACGGTGAAGGCTGCGGGTCCCACGACGAGCATGCGCGAGGAGCCGTACCAGGCCGACGTGATCAAACGGTACGGAGTGCGCGCGGTGATCGGCAAGGGCGGGATGGGAGCGAAGACGCTGGCGGCGCTGAAGGATTTCGGCGCGGTGTACCTGAACGGCATCGGCGGCGCGGCGCAATTTTATGCGCGCACGGTGCAAGAGGTGCTCGGCGTGAATCTGTTCGAATTCGGCATTCCGGAAGCGATGTGGCATTTGCGCGTAAAGGGTTTCGTGGCGATCGTGACGATGGACTCGCACGGCGGCAGTCTGCACGCGGATGTAGAGCACAAGTCGGGAGAAGTGCTGGAGACGTTGCAGAAGGTATGAAGCGGCTGGTACACTAAAATTTCTCCGATTGGCCAGGTAGCTCAGTTGGTAGAGCGCGGCCCTGAAAAGGCCGGCGTCGGCGGTTCAAGTCCGTCCCTGGCCACCACATTCTAAAGCACTTAGCGATAGCCCCAAACGAACAATTTCAGTCACGCGTACAATACGCGAACATCGGCCCTAACCGATGTTTGCCTTGCCGCAATTCGGTTGCTCCAATAGTTTCCAGATTCCCCGCGCCGTGCTGCCGGTCCTGGCGATATGCTGCCGCGCCAGCTTGGCATAGCTTTCGGTCATCTTGATGTTCGAGTGGCCCAGGATCTTCGCGAGCTCGTAGAGATCGCCGCCGTTCATCATGAACCAGGACGCAAAAGTACGGCGCAGATCATGGAAGCGGAAGCTGTCGACTTGAGCTCGTTCGAGCAGATCTTCAAAGCTTCCCTCCACACGCTGCCTGCCACTCGTTGCGCCGGGTTCCGGCGGAAAAATCCGATCTTCTCCCATCACGGCGGGAAACCGCCGCAGCTCGCCGGCAAGTTCGGGAAGCATCGGGACGTAACGCATCTTGCCGCCCTTCCGCTTCGCCCTTACCGCGATCAGGCCCTCACTGTACATGACGTCCGACCATTTCCAGCCGAAGATTTCCGATGCACGCATGCCGGTTGTGACGGCAACGAGCACGATCATCCTAAGCCGGTAGAACGTTTTGTCGATCGTCTTGGTACCCTTGCGGTACGTCTTCTCATCCAATGCCTGCTTTAGCCGCCGAAGCTCTTCTTCGGACAGATAACGGTCCCTTTGGTCATCCGGACGCTTCACCTCCACCTGATCCGCAGGGTTCCGGTCGATGCCGGTTTCCTTCGACCAGATCGTCGAGGCATTCGCCATCATGTGGTGCATGACATTGAAATGCCGGACCGCCGTTCCGGGCGAAAGCTCCCGGACAGCCGTTAGACCCTCGTACCAGCGCGCCACGGCCGCGCCGTCGATTTCCCGAACGAAGGCCGTGCCCAATTCCGAGCGGATGCCTTCGAGGACGCTTTTCTCCCGGCTGGCCGAACGCTTCTTGCTGCCGTAATGCGTCCAGTACCGGTCGATCAACGCTGACATCCGGAAATTGACCTCACGCTTGATATCGAGATGCCGGTTCTCGTCGCGCGCCGACATCCGTTTTCGTTCGATCTTACGCGCCAGCTCATAGGCGCCATGAACCCGCAGGCTTTTGTTCCTGCCTCCTTCCCTCCAACGGACTTCAAATACCCCATCGGATTTCTTTGTGATGGACACTTCAATGCTTCTCCTTTCAGTCAATGGTCTCGATTGTGTGCTGCTCAACGAAGCGCTCCAGCGCTTGCAAATCGAACCGCAACGCTCGACCGACCTTGACGCAGGGAAGTTCCCGCAGCCTGGCTTTCTTGTAGACCGTGTCCACTTCGAGTCCCAGATATTGGGCCGTTTCCCTGACATTTCAGGAGCCGCCTACCGATGACTCCATTTAACACCATCGTGCTTCTTTCCCAGGTATTCGGCCGCCAACGTCGGCCCGAACCCCTTGTACACCGGCGTCGACAGAATCTTCACCGCCTGCCGCTCCGTCTTCTCCTCGATCTTCCGATTCGACGGCTTCCGGCGTAACCCGTGGACGACCGCCTTGTCTCCCTTCTTCTTCAACCCATCCAGCAGACGCTGTACCTGCCGGACACTCAACTCCATCTCCGCGGCAGCCTCTCGCTGCGTGATCAGCTTCTTCTTCGCCTTCTTCAGTGCTATCAGCCGGTCTCGATCGGCTTGAGTCATCAGTAGTGGTCCTTCCTGCATCACCCAAGCTTCGGGCTGTCAAGACGACATTTCTACTTTGCCCAAACACGACATTCTCATTTTGCTGCGACATGTGCGCCGAAGGTGTTTGCGGCGATGAGCAAATTGATATATAGTTATGCAGATCAATTACCCGTACTACTTCGCTCATAATTCCCGCCGTCGATCACGGTATTGGTCGGGCGCATAGGTATCGTTTTTTGGCCCGCTGGTTCCGAGCTTTACCCGGGATTGTCGTGCCTTGAGAGTTTCGGAACCAGGAGTCTCACATGAATCGCGCACCGTCCCTGAGTAGCATCGTCAATCCCGCGATTTTCCCGCTCCCTCACGCCGGACTTCGTGACGGGCTGCGAGAGGCCGTCTTGGCGAAGACCTCAAGGCTGTGACGATGGCATTCGAGTGCGGCAGACCGCCGCCGCGCGTCTTCCACCGCGGAGTTTTCGACCGCCACCAGGAGCACGATGCCGACGTTGAAGGAAAAGCGAGAACGGATTGCCGAGGTTCTGCGGCAGGGGGCGCGCAGCGCATCGGCCTGTGGCACAAGCTCATCCGGACTCTCGACCGGCCCGGCACCTGTGGCGTCCAGGGAGCCAATTGCCATCGTCGGGATGTCGGGCTATCTGCCGCAGAGCATGACCGTTGAGCAGTTCTGGGAATCGCTGGACGACGACCGATCGCTCATCGAGGAGATCCCACGAAGCCGGTTCGATTGGCGACAGATGTTCGATCCCACGGGCCGAGATCGATCCAAGAGCAGGAGCAAGTGGGGCGGGTTCATTCCGGACATCCGGCAGTTCGATGCTGGTTTGTTCGGCGTTTTGCCGAGCGAAGCCCGCCTGATGGATCCCAGGCTGCGTCTGCTGGCGATGTCGGTTTATCGCAGCCTGGAAGACGCCGGGCATGCGCCTTCGTCGCTTAGGCAAAAGCCCGTCGGCGTGTTTGTCGCGACGGAAGACGACGAGTATCTGCCGCTAGTTCAAGCCAGGGGCTTCGATCCGGGTGGCGGCTTCGCACACGCGACGGGCATGACGGCCAACACGATCTCATATTGGTTCGACTTCAGGGGGCCCAGTGAGACGGTGAGCGCACAGTGCGCGGGTGCCGCGGTGGCTTTGGACAGGGCGGTTCAGTTGTTACGGTCGGGGGCCATCACGCATGCGGTTGTTGGAGCTGCGAATCTACTTCTGCGGGCCGATCCCTTCATACAGCTGTCCCGCCTGGACCAGTTGAGCCGGACAGCCTCGGTTGCGTCGTTCGGCAAGGAGGCGGGCGGGTATGTGAGGGCGGAGGGTGTGGCCAGCGTCGTCCTGAGGCCGCTCTCCCAGGCGGTGATGGACGGCGACTCCGTTTATGCCGTCATCAAGAACTCAGCGGTGAACTACAACGGACACGGGTTATCGATCGCAGCGCCGAACTCCGCCTCACATGCCGAACTGATAGAAGAATGCTACCGGAAAGCCGGGATCGACCCCCGGCGAGTGCGGTACATCGAAGCGCAGGGCATGGGCAACCCGGTGACAGACGTCGCCGAATGGCTCGCCTTCGATCGCGCGCTGAACGCGCTTGCGCGGGAACAAGGTGTCAGATTGGAGGCGGGTAATTGCACGGTCAGCTCGCTGAAGCCGATGATCGGCCACATGCACTCCGCGTCCGCCCTGGGGGCGCTGTTCAAGATCATTCGCAGCCTTCAGACCGAGAGGCTGCACAAGATCGTCGGCTTCACCGAGCTCAATCCGGACCTTGGGCATCCCGGCGACATCTGCCGGCCGGCAATCGCGACGGAGTCCTGGCAGCGTGGCGACGGCCCGCGGCTGGCCGGGCTCCATTCGTACGGCGTTGGAGGCTCCAACGCACACCTGTTGATTGAGGAGTATTGTGAGAGCCCCAAGGGAACAGCCGGGGCGGGCGTGATGCTGATCCCCTTGTCGGCGCGCAGTCGCCCGGAATGTATCGACGCCGTGCGGCAGTTGCTCGCGAAGGTTCAGGGCCAATTCGACCACTCGCTTGCCGACGTTGCCCACACACTGCAACAGGGTCGGGACGAGTATGACGCGCGAGTCGCTTTTGTAGCCGACGGACGCGACACATGGATCAGACAGGCGGGGGCCTATCTGCAAGGGCAACACCTCGCAGGCGTGTATGAGGGAGCAGCCGACGCGTCACAGCGCGGCCAGCCGACGGAGGGCCTGGCCGATCCGCACGACATCGCACGCGCCTGGGTGCTGGGACAACAGGCGCCCTGGGGCGACCGCTTCCCGAACCGAAGCGCGCGGCGCCTTCACCTTCCGACATATCCGTTCGGCACCAAGCCTTATTGGTTCGACGACGGCGGCGATCAGGCAATTGCTCCCCAAACACCTGGCGCATCGCAAGCAGCGAGAGCGGAAGACATAGTGCGGGCGGCACTGAGCCCCTACCTGGGTGTCGCGCCGGCCGACATCGATCCCGACGCTCACTTCAGTGCGCTGGGTTTCGACTCGATTCTTGTGATCGGCCTTGCCGAGCGCCTGAAATTGGATTACGCGGTCCACATTGAGCGAGCGCAATTCTATGAATATCGCAGCCCCCGGGAGCTGATTCAAGGTATCGCCCGCCTGCTGGAGCGACAGTCGGGACCGGTGCTGGTCTCACGAGCAAACCCTGGCACCGCCCGCGCTACTGTCGCTGCGGCCTGGCTGGAGCCGATGGCGATCGTCGGACTCGCGGGGAGCTTCCCGCATTCGCCGACAGTGCGGGAGCTGTGGGCAAATCTCTCCAACGGCGCCAACTGCGTCGCGGCAGTGCCTGCCGAACGCTGGCCTCACGCCGACTACTTCGAGGCCGATCCGGAGCGAGCGGTGCAGCGCGGTTTGAGCTACGGGAAGTGGGGCGGTTTCCTCGACGATCTCTATTGCTTCGACCCGCGTTTCTTCAGCATCTCGCCGCGAGATGCCGCGGGGATGAATCCCAAGGAGCGCGTTTTCCTCCAGTGCGCATGGCATGTACTCGAAGATGCGGGATGGCCGCCAGGGTCGCTCGCCGGTGAGCGTGTGGGAGTGTTTGTGGGCGCCACCAAGGCGGGCCAGGATCTGTACGACAGCTCGCTCAACGCGATTGCGAACCGTGTTTCATACTGCTTCGATTTCCGCGGGCCGAGCATGGCCATCGACACGACTTGCTCATCGTCGCTGGTGGCCGTCTACGAAGCGTGTCTGCACGTGCGAGCGGGGGAGTGCAGCATCGCGATCGCCGGGGGCGTTCACGCAATCCTGCATCCAACCCATTTTGCAGCACTCGCGAAGGGACGTTTCCTATCGCCGGATGGCAAGTGCAAGCCCTTTTCGGCAGATGCGAATGGCATGGCGCCAGGCGAAGGCGTCGGCGCGGTTCTGATCAAGCCACTGAGTAAGGCGCAGAGGGATCACGATCACATTTATGCGATCATTCGCGGCGCTGCGGCGAACAGCGGCGGGAAGACGAACGGCTACACCGTACCGAATCCCCTGGCACAGCGTGGTCTGATTCGCTCGGCACTGGAGCGCAGTGGGGTTCATGCGAGGCAGGTCAGCTATGTGGAGGCGCACGGCACCGGCACCGCGCTCGGCGATCCGATTGAGGTGAGGGCACTGACGGAGGCGTTCCGCGAGGATACCGCCGACACAGAGTACTGCCGGCTCGGATCCGCCAAGGGCAACCTGGGACACCTGGAGGCGGCGGCGGGGATTGCCGGACTGGCCAAAATTCTGCTGCAGATGAAGCATCGCCAACTGGTGCCGTCTCTGCACGCGGGCGAGAGCAATCCCCAGATCGACTTTCCGAGCACTCCATTTCGGGTCCAGCGCGAGTTGGAGGACTGGAAGCCTACGGGCAGGAACGGCGAACCCATGGCGCGCGTCGCCTGTATCTCCTCTTTTGGCGCCGGCGGGACAAACGCGCACGCGGTTCTCGAGGAATACCAGGAGGTTCCGCTGTCGCATCAGGGAACCGCGCGGCGAGCGCCGCATATTGTTGTCCTGTCTGCCAAAAGCCATGAGAGGTTGGCGGAGAGCGCTCGCGCCCTGTTGCAGCACATACGAACCGACGCTTCGCGGAAGCCGGGTGCGGAGGGTCTGAGGGAGAACGAAGAGGGGGGCTTGGCGAGCGTCCGGCGCGCCCTGGCGGCGATTCTCGGAGTTGCCGAGCGCGATCTCGATGACGACGAACCTTTTGAGAGCTGCGGCGTCGATCGCCTGCAGTTGTCGCGGCTGACGGCGCAGTTCGCGCAGGAACCGGGCGCGGTCAATCCCGATGAGTTGCTCGGATCGGACTCGATCCGGTCGGCCGCGCGACGCTTGTTTCCAAAGTGCCTCGAAGCGACTGACGCCTCGAAAGCCGGCGGTGAGGGTGATCAGCTTGCCGATCTGGCCTACACGCTCCAGGTCGGGAGGGAGGCCATGGCGCAGCGTTTCGGCATGCTAGCGGATTCGCTAGACCAACTCGAGAAGGGACTCCATGCGTTCCTGCGGTCCGACGATCCGGAGCGCGACGAGCCGCGATTATTCTACCGGAGCCTTGGCGAGAGTGGACGACAGGGTGGAGCGACAGTAAACGCCAATCGAACGGATACCTCGGGTATCGCTTCCTGGATCGACAGCGGAGCTTATCGCGAGCTGCTCGCGCACTGGATAGAAGGCGGCGACGTTGACTGGAACGCACTCTATGGCGAGGGCAAGCCCCATGGGCCGGCACCCCGCCGCGTCAGCCTGCCCGGATATCCATTTGCCAGGGAAGAGTACGGTGCTCCCGACCTCGCCGAAGCGAAGCCACGTAGGGCATCAGAAGCGTTCCTGCCGGAGACGTCCCAGCCGATCTGTTTCGAGGAAGTCTGGGAAGAGCAGCGGCTGTCTTCCGACAGCCCGGCAGTTGCGGCGGACCTCAAAACGATTGTGTGTCTCCTGACGGGCCCCGAGCACCAGCGAGCCTTCATGGAGCGCGTGAGGACCCTCGATCCGCGGGCGGAAGTGATCTTCGTTGGCGCGAGAAGCGGCGAGCAGATGCAGCTAGCCACGCGCTACAACGTAGATCCTGGAACCGCGGAGGACTTCGAGGAGGTTTTCCGGAGGATTCAGGACCGGCTCGGCGCCGTGGATGCGCTGCTCTATCTCTGGCCGTTCGACGATCTGCGCGAGATCCCACGGGTCGATTCTCAAGTAGCTCTCATCAAGGCGCTGGCAGCGGTTCCCCTGGGTGTAAAGCGGGTCGTGCTTGCAGGTGGTTCGACCACCGGTCTCGAGCGATGCCACCTGGAATCCTGGATCGGCTTTGAACGCACCTTGAGGCTGGTGCTGCCGCACATACCCGTTGCGGCCTTCATCCAGGACCGGAACCCCGGGGCGCCGGCCGAGACCTTTTCATCGGTGGCACAAAGACTCCTGGTCGAGTTGCGCGCGGACAGGCTGGAGAGTGTGCTCTACCATGGTGATGAGCGTCGCGTTCTCCGTTGCAGGCGGGTGGATCCGCCGATGGGGCCGGGTGTGCTCAGGTCCGGCGGCACTTACCTGATCACCGGCGGCCTGGGAGGCCTGGGCATCGAGTTCGCCACGCACCTGGCGAAGACGCGGTCAGCCAATCTGATCCTCACAGGCCGCTCGCCGCTCGACGCCGACATGCAATGCCGAATCCGTGCATTGGAGGAGCTCGGCGCAAAGGTCCACTACCTGAGAGCCGACGTCTCCGACCTCGGCGCCATGCGTGCAGGATTGTCAGAGGCGAAAACGCGCTTCTCGTCAATACACGGCGTGATTCATGCCGCAGGGCTCCGGGGTACCGGTGACGTTCGCACGAAGGCGCTGGGCGACTTTCAGGCGGTACTGAAGCCGAAGATCGACGGTACGCTGATTCTCGACGAAGTACTGGCCGGCGAGTCCCTGGACTTCATCTGCTACTTCTCGTCGAGCTCCGCGTTCCTGGGCGATTTCGGCTCATGCGACTACGCGGTGGCCAATCGCTTCCAAATGGCGTTCGCCAGTCTGCACAATGATCGCCGTGCAAACGGGGAGCGCAGCGGCAAGGCGGTGGCGATTTGTTGGCCCCTGCTGGCATCGGGAGGAATGGGAGTCGGAGACGCCGACCAGACCCGACTCTATCTGAAAAGCAGCGGGCAGCGACCTCTTACCAGCAAGGAAGCCTTCGAACTCTTCGAGCGGCTCCTGTCGCAGACAAGGCCACATCAACTGGTGCTGGCCGGCCAGGAGGATCGGCTTCTGCGGTTGCTCAGCATGCAGGGAAACGACGCTGCCTCGGGGAAACGGACAGCGCCCCAACGACGTCAGAGGGGCACGGCGTCCGGCGGGCTGAGCATCGAGGACCGCGTCAGCCTCTATTTGAGGGAAACGATTGTCGAACTGCTGGGACCTGCCTTGGATAGCGTCGCGCCGGACACGAATCTGGCCGACTTTGGCTTCGATTCGATCACGCTACACCAATTTGCCGCCTCGCTCGCGGGGCACTATGGCATGGAGTTGACACCGGCGGTGTTCTTTGTCCACACGAACGTCGCGCAGCTTACCAAGTACCTGCTTACAGAGCACGGAGAGAGCATTCGGGCCTTCTATGGCGAGGCCGGGAGCGGCCACCACGAAGAACCGGCGCGTATCGCGATGAAGGCGCACTCCGATGGCGGCGACAGAGTGGATCGAGAGCCGATCGCCATCATTGGCATGAGCGGGCTGTTCCCGCAGTGCCGCAATACCGAGGAGATGTGGCGAGTGTTGGTGGAAGGCCGCGATACGGTGGACGAGATTCCGCCCAGCAGATTCGATTGGCGGCTGCACTACGGAGATCCGGCCGAGGACGGCACGAAGACGAACGGCAAGTGGTGCGGCACCGTCCCCGGCGTCGACGAATTCGATGCGCTGTTCTTCGGGATCTCACCGCGAGAAGCGGATGAGATGGATCCGCGCCAGCGGCTGTTACTGCAAGAGTCCTGGCGTGCCCTGGAAGATGCCGGGTATGGGTCGCGACAAATCGAACAGCATCGAATCGGGATGTTCGTGGGTGCGGAGGAAGGCGAATACGGGCGGCTCGGCGGAGCCGGTCAGATCACTTCGAACCACAACGCCCTTGTGGCGTCTCGCCTGGCCTACTTCCTGGGCTTTCGAGGGCCGGTAATGGCCATCAATACGGCTTGCTCGTCATCGTTGGTAGCAGCGCACCAGGCGTGTTCGAGCCTGCGGCTGGGTGAGTGCGATACGGCGATCGCGGCCGGCGTCAACCTCATGTTGACGCCCGGGCCCTACGTCGCCATGGCAAAGGCCGGCATGTTGTCGAGCGATGGCAAGTGCTTCGCGTTCGATGAGCGGGCGCACGGACTGGTTCCGGGAGAAGCGATTGCCGTAGTGGTGCTCAAGCGACTATCCCTGGCCGTGGCTGAGGGCGACCCAATCCACGCCGTAATCCGGGGGAGCGGGATCAACTACGACGGAAGGACGAACGGAATTACGGCGCCGAGCGGAAAGGCTCAAGCGAGCCTGCTCCAGGAAGTGTACCGCAACTCCGGCGTGAACCCGAACGAAATCGAACATGTGGTGACGCACGGCACCGGCACGGTCCTCGGCGACGCCGTGGAACTCAATGCACTGCGCGCCGCTTTCGACGCGTCACGGTTGGACGGGCCGTGCGCGTTGACGTCATGCAAGACCAATTTCGGCCACACGTTCGCGGCATCCGGTCTCGTCAGCCTCATCAGTCTTGCGTTGGGACTGCGGCATGAGACGATCCCCGCGAGTCTGCACTGCGACGGGGAGAGCGGCGATTTCCGGAAGCAGCCTACGCGGTTTTATGTCAACCGAAGCGCCAGAGCTTGGAGAAGGAGGGCGGGCCGGCCACGCGCAGGCGCGGTAAGCGCGTTCGGCATGAGCGGGACCAACGCTCATATGGTGCTGCAAGAGTGGGCCGGTGAGCGCGAAGAACCCGTCACGCCGGCAGCGCCCTTCTTCCTGCTCGCGGTCTCCGGTAAGACCCAGCAGGCATTGCAGGAGCGGATCGCCGGCATGATCCGGGCGCTGGGAACGGACGACGTGCGCGCGTACGGCCTTGCGCGAGTCAGTTATACGCTGCTGGACGGCCGCCGCCACTTCCCGCACCGCTGCGCCATCGTGGTGCGCGATCCGGAGGAAGCGATCGAGGTGTGGCAAGGGTTCGGGAAACAACGCCGTCCCAATCTCTTCACGGGTCAGGTTGCCAGAGGGTTCACCGGCAGCGAGGCCGTTCGCAATTCTGCGATCGAGCTGGTTGCGGCGAGTCGCGCGCTGTGCGGCGAGCCGGAAGAATACCGGAAGAGCTTATGCGCCTTGGCCGAGACGTATTGTCAGGGCTACGAGTTGCCCTGGGCGGACCTGTACGACGCCGGTCCCCCGCGGCGAGTAAGCCTCCCGACATACCCGTTTTCCCGGGAGCGCCATTGGGTGACCCAAGGGGAAACCGACGCGAAGCCCACGCCGCGAGACGAGCAAGGCGCCTCTTCGATGAAGACGCACTTGCTGTACCCTGCCTGGAATCCGGTCGCTCTCTCACCCGACGCGCCTCTATTGCCGGGCGAGACCTCGCAGCCGATCGTCCTCGGATGCACCACAGCGCAGCTTAATGAGGTGCTGAGTCTCTATCCTCGGGCGCGCGTGCTCAAGCCGGGCGACGGCGATTCACCTGCCACGCTGGCGGCTGCGCTGCAGGGCCCGGCGCCTGTAGAGCACATTTTATGGATTGCCCCGGAGACGCGTCTGCACGCTGCGATCGACGAAACCTGTCTGGAAGAGCAAGAGCGGGGCGTCATTGCAGTTTTTCGCTTACTGAAGGCCGTCCTGGCGCTGGGATACCGGGACCGGGATCTGGGCTGGACCTTCCTGACGACGCAGGCTCGCGCCGTCTATCCGCACGAGATCGTCGATCCGGTTCATGCGGGTGTGCACGGCTTGGTTGGCGCTCTGGCGAAGGAATTCCCGCGCTGGAAGGTCCGCCTCGTCGATATCGAGCCAGGCAGCGACCTGCCGTTTCGAGAACTTTTCAGTCTGCCGTTCGATCCGCAGGGCCACGCCCTGGCGCATCGGGGTAGCCAATGGCTGGCCGAGACATTGATTCCCGTGCACGACATCGAGACCGGTCCGACGCTATATCGCCGGGGCGGCGTTTACGTCGTGATTGGCGGCGCCGGTGGAATCGGCGAAGTCTGGACCAGATGGGTCATCGAACGGCATCAGGCGCACGTCATCTGGATCGGGAGACGGCAGCAGGACAATCGGATCGAGGCGAAGCTCGATGCTCTGTCCGCCGCCGGTCCGCGCCCTGTGTACATCCAGGCCGATGCCAGCAATCGCGAGGCGCTGGAGCGTGCATACCAGACGATCAAGCGACAGCACCCGCAGATTCACGGCGTCATACATTCGGCGGTCGGTCTTTTCGACAGGAATCTCGAAGAAACGGACGAGGAGCGCTTCCGCACTATCCTGTCGGCGAAGGTGGGCGTCAGCGTGCGGCTCGCCCAGGTGTTCGGAGTGGAACCGCTGGACTTCCTGTTGTTCTTTTCTTCCATGGTTGCGTTCGGAAAGAATGGCGGGTTGAGCGGCTACGCAGCCGGTTGCTGCTTTGCCGATGCCTTCGCCCATCGTCTTGGGGCGCAGACCTCCGGCAAAGTCAAGGTCATGAACTGGGGTTACTGGAGTACCGGTGCAGGACTGGCGGTGCCTCCGGCGGCGAAGGCGCGTCTGAAAACTGGCGGAATCGGAGCGATCGAAGCTGGCGAAGGCATGCAGACTCTGGACGCTCTCCTCGGCGGCCCGTTTAATCAACTGGCATGTGTCAAGGCGCTGGAGTTGTCTGCAATCAGCGGGGTCGATACGGAAGAGTGGGCCACGAACTATCCCGCGACGATTCCGCCGCTACTCCAGAACCTCGACGCGGTGTCCCTGCCGCAGGATCGCGGGCTGTCTGAACTGGAGGCAGCGCACTTCATCGAAGATCCCTTGCTCAAGGATCTTCTGTTGAAGTTCCTGAGACGAACGCTGGAAGGCGTCGAGAAGCATGGGGACCGGCCGGCTTTTTACGATCGTTGGCTCGACGAGAGCCGCCGGATCCTCGCGAAGAACCCGCTCTTGCAATCGGGCTGCCCATCGCGGGAAGAACTGTGGGGCAAGTGGGAGCAGGCAAAGCATGGCTGGCTGCAGAATTCGCATGCCAAAGCCTCTGTGGTTTTGATGGAGGCGTGTCTGCGGAATCTCCCCGACGTGCTCGCCGGAACACGCCGCGCCGTTGATGTCTTGTTTCCGGATTCGACAGTGTCGCTAGTGGAGGGCGTCTATCAGGGGCATCCAGTAGCCGATTTCTTCAACGACGCGCTGGCAAAGACGCTCTGCGCCTACCTGAAGGCCGGTCAGTCGGGAGAGAGGTCCGCTGCGAGCGAGGCGCGCCGGCTGCGCATTCTCGAGATTGGCGCGGGTACGGGAGGAACGACCGCTAAAGTGTTACCCGTGCTGGGGCCGTTCGCCGCCGAGCTTGCCGAGTACTGCTACACCGACGTTTCCAAGGCCTTCTTGTTCCACGCGGAAGAGGCATTCGCGCGCGACGCTCCCTATTTGTCGACACGCATCTTCGATGTCATGGAGCCTCTTGCCGCACAGAAGATCGACTGCAACGGCTTCGACATTGTGATTGCTACAAATGTCCTGCATGCGACGCGCGACATCCGTCAGGCGCTGCGAAATGCAAAGGCCGCTCTCAAGAACAACGGCCTGCTGCTGATCAACGAAATCACACGCGGCTCCCTGTTTGGCCACCTGACGTTCGGCCTACTCGAGGGTTGGTGGATGCCGTTAGATCGTGAGTTGCGCCTGCAGGGTTCGCCGGGTCTTTCTCCGGAACGCTGGCGCGCAGTTTTGAGAGAGGAGGGCTTCCGGTCAATTCTCTTTCCCGTCGAGTTTGCGGTTGCATTGGGGCAGCAGGTGATTGCCGCCGAGAGCGACGGGATCGTACGGCAGCGGAGAGCGCTCTCCTGGAGGGCGCCCAAGCAGGGCAGGACCTCGGCGCCAGATGCAGAGGCAGAAGCGTCGCGCCGGGCGACGGATGAGTCTCTGCGGGAAAAGACCAGAAAGTACTTGACGAATTTGCTCGCGAAGACGCTGCGAATGCCGGTCGACCAGTTGGACACGGCTGAGCCGCTGGAGAACTACGGCATCGACTCGATCCTGGCGGTGCAAGCCGTGAACGAGCTGAGAAAGGCTTTTGGCGGCCTGAGCAGCACGCTGTTCTTCGAGATCGGAACGATAGACGAACTCGTGTCGTACTTCGTGTCTCTTCACCGGGAGGCGCTAGTCTCCCTGCTTGGCCTCGATGACGTTGCGATTTCCGATCGGACTCCGAACCGTGCCGCCATAACGGCGACGGCGGCAATGTGCAGTGGACCAGCTCATACCGAGAAGGAGGCAATCGCGATCATCGGCATGAGCGGGCGATATCCGGAAGCGGAGACGCTCGAGCAGTTCTGGGAGAACCTCAAGGCGGGAAGAGACTGTGTCGGCGAAGTCCCGGCCGGGCGCTGGCCCCTGGACGGTTTCTACGAGGAGGACAAGGAGCAGGCGGTCACGCAAGGCAAGAGCTATAGCAAGTGGGGCGCCTTCCTCGAAGGCTTCGCCGAATTCGATCCGCTCTTTTTCAACATCTCACCTCGCGAAGCCATGGCGATGGATCCGCAGGAGCGCCTCTTTCTACAGTCGGCCTGGTGGGCGCTGGAAGACGCGGGATATACACGGCAAGCGCTGAAAGCAATCTATCGTCAACGGGTCGGGGTCTTCGCCGGAATCACGCGGACGGGGTTCGAGCTGTATGGCCCGGAGCTTCGGAGACGGGGAGGGGACCTTCAGCTGCACACATCGTTCAGCTCGGTGGCGAACCGGGTGTCGTATGTCCTGGACCTGACGGGGCCGAGCATGCCCATCGATACCATGTGCTCGTCTTCCCTGACCGCGATTCACGAGGCCTGCGAGCATCTGCACCGCGGCGAATGCGAGATGGCGTTCGCAGGCGGAGTGAACCTCTACCTTCATCCCTCAAGCTATATGGACCTGTGTTCGCAGCGTATGCTCTCCCTGGACGGACGCTGCCGCAGCTTTGGGCGCGGCGCCGATGGCTTCGTGCCCGGGGAAGGTGTCGGCGTGGTGCTGCTGAAACCCCTGTCGCGGGCCGTTCAGGACGGCGATCGGATCTACGCAGCGATTCGCGGAACGAGCGCAAATCACGGAGGCAGGACCAGCGGCTACACGGTTCCGAACCCGGTCGCACAGTCGGAACTCATCAGAGATGCCCTCACCAAAGCAGGTGTAAATGCGCGAACGGTCAGCTACGTGGAGGCTCACGGGACCGGAACTGAGCTCGGCGACCCGATCGAGATCAACGGGCTCACGCGGGCCTACCGGGAGGACACGCGAGACATCGCATTCTGCGCGCTGGGTTCCGTAAAGTCGAATCTTGGCCACCTGGAGGCTGCTTCGGGCATCGCGGGCCTTACCAAGACCGTCCTGCAGATGAAGCACGGACAACTGGTTGCGAGCCTGCACGCATCGGCCCTGAATCCTCTGATCGACTTCGAGGGTAGTCCGTTCGTTGTCCAGCAGCAGCTCACGGCGTGGGAGCGTCCTGTCGTGGCAATCGACGGCCAGACACGCGAATTTCCGAGAGTGGCGGGAGTGTCCTCATTCGGAGCGGGTGGCGCTAACGCGCACGTCATCCTCGAGGAGTATGTACCGGTTGCAACGCAGGCCGGCAGCGTCGCACCGACGTGGACAACCCCGGCGATCGTTCCCCTGTCGGCCCGGACCGAGGAACGTTTGCAGTGCTACGCCACCGAACTGCTGGCTTTTCTACGCCGGGGCGACCGGGCGCTGCAACTCGCCGACGTGGCGTACACGCTGCAAGTGGGACGAGAAGCGTTGGACATCCGTCTTGGCCTGATCGTGACGAGCCTCCGGGAACTGGAGGTGAAGCTCGACGAATTCCTTCAGGGCCGGCGCGACGACGCCGATGTGTTCGTGGGGCAGGTCGAGCGCGGACGAGGCTCAATGGCTGTCTTTTCGGCCGACGAAGACCTGGCGGGAGCCATCGATGCCTGGATTGCTCATGGCAAGTACTCGAAGCTGGTCGAGTTCTGGGTCAGGGGGCTGACGTTCGATTGGAGCAAAATTTACCCGCAAGGGCGCGAGGGGACGGGTCTTCCCATGCGTCCCCGGCGCATTGACCTTCCAAAGTATCCGTTCGCCAGGGACCGTTACTGGATATTGGACCAAGCTCCCGCCAGTCGCGAAGACGAGACTCCGGTCCGAATCGGAAGACCTGGCCAGGAGTCCACGTTCCTGGTTCCCGGGTGGGATTTGGTTGCGCTGTCCGAACCAGGCGTGGCCCAGACGCGGGGGCGCATGGTTGTAGCGAGTAGCCGCGAAGCGCGGGCGGAGTACGTGAACCAGGTCGATGGAAACCCGGGCATAGAGATTGATGTTGACGACACGGCCGAGACGCTGGCGGGCAAAGTCGCGGGGTTCGATTCCCTCGACCACGTCGTCTGGATCGCGCCAGCCTCCCCTTTGAGTTCGGCGACAGATGAGGCTCTGATTCAAGAGCAGGATGTGGGAGTCCTTCAGCTCTTCAGGTTGGTGAAGGCGCTTCTGGCGAGGGGCTACGGGCTTGAAACTCTCCGCTTGACGGCGATTACGAGTGGATCGCAGTGCGTGCTGGCCGGAGAGGCAGTGAATCCGACTCACGCCGGCGTCCATGGCCTGATGGGCTCGCTGGCGAAGGAATACCCTCACTGGAGTGTCGAGTCGATCGACGTCGAGCCCGGCTGCCGCTGGCCTGCCGCTGAGATGCTTCGCTTGCCGGTGGGAGCGGGGGGCGCCGAGTACGGGTATCGCCGCGGGGAATGGCGGCGACGGGTGCTGTTGTCCGCTCGTGAGATTCCACGCGGAGGCGGCCTGTACCGTCCGCAGGGCGTCTACGTGGTTATCGGAGGCAGCGGCGGGCTGGGTGAGGCTTGGTCGCGGGTCATGATACGGGAGCATCGGGCGCAGATCGTATGGCTCGGCCGCAGAGAGCTCGACGCGCAGATCCAGGCGCAGTTACGTGCGCTTTCGTCGCCGGGGCCGGCTCCCATATACATCCGCGCCGACGCGACGGACCGAGTGGCCCTTCAGTCCGCGTACGAGGAGATTAAACAGCGGCACGGTCATATCCATGGCGTGATTCACGCTGCCATCGTGCTATCGGACCAGACTGTCGAAAAGATGGACGAGGCACGGTTCCGAAGTGTCCTGGAGTCAAAGGTCGATGTCTGCACGCGCCTGGCGCAGGTGTTTGCCAGGGAGCCCCTCGATTTCGCGCTGTTCTTTTCCTCGACCGCCGCGTTCGGAAAGCCGGCGGGGCAGAGCAACTACGCGGCAGGGTGCACATTCAAAGATGCGTTCGCCCGCCGCCTCTCACAGGAATGGACGTGCCCTGTGAAGGTAATGAACTGGGGCTACTGGGGCAGCGTTGGCGTTGCCGCCCGCTCATCCTATGGCGAGCTTATGGAGCGTGCGGGTGTGGGGTCGATCGAACCCGAGGAAGGATGGAAAGCACTCGAAGTCCTGATGCGAGCTCCGCTCGAGCAACTGGGCTTCATCAAATTGTTGAGATCGGATTCGATCGCGGAATTGAGGACCGACGCATCGCTGACCTACTATCCTGAAACCATTCCTTCCGTGATCGGGAGCCTCGAGGAACCTCGGCAGGAGCCGATCGCGCACCTGGAAAGAGCCAGGCGGGCCGAGTTGCGGCACGTCATTCCGGACGGCGTTCTGTTGAAGCTCCTCATGGGCGGTTTGCAGGGTGCCGGTGTATTTCCCGGCGGCAGAGCATCGACGGCGGATATCCAGGCGGCGCTGAAGCGGTCGGGACTTCAGGAGCGATGGTTCGCCGAGAGCCTGGGTGTGCTGGCAGCGGGCGGCTTTTTGAAACGGACCGGGAGCGGCTGGACGGTGGTGAGCGGCGAGGTCGATCTGCCGACACTCTGGCGTGATTGGGATCGTACGGGAGCGGAGCTCAAGACCGACGCGCGGGAGGGCGCCCCGTTCCGACTTGTCGAGACGTGCCTGAGGTCGTTGCCAAGAGTGTTGACCGGCGAGTTGTCGCCCGCGAGCGTTCTCTTCCCCGACTCGTCGTTGGCCATGGTTGAGGGAGTCTACCGCGGGAACGCCATCGCAGACTACTTCAATCAGGTGCTGCGCGAGACGCTCGAAACCTACCTGGAGAGCCGTCTGTGCCGCGAGCCCGACGCAGACGTACGGATTCTGGAGATTGGCGCTGGGACGGGTGGAACGACGGCGTCGGTGCTCGAAGTGTTGAAACGGTTCGCAGAGAGGGTCGTCGAATACTGCTACACGGATGTCTCGAATGCGTTCCTGCTGCACGGGAGGACGCAGTACGGGCCGCAGATCCCCCAGTTCGTCACGAAGATCTTCGACGTGACGATGCCGATCGCGGCCCAGGGGATCGCTGCCGGCCACTACGACATCGTGATTGCCGCGAATGTGCTGCATGCAACCCCAAACATCCGGGAGTCGGTGCGAAACGCCAAGGCGGCGCTGCGCAAGAACGGCATCCTTCTGCTAAACGAGATCGACCGCAACAGCTTGTTCCATCACCTGACGTTCGGCATGTTGAAGGAATGGTGGAGTTACGAGGATGCGGCGCTTCGGATGCCAGGCTGCCCCGCTTTGTCGGCAGATAACTGGTCGCGTGTCTTGGGTGACGAAGGCTTTGGGACGGTGCTCTTGCCAGGAGCGGCGGGAAGCGATCTGGGCCAGCAGGTGATCGTTGCCGAGAGCGACGGCATCGTGCGGCAGCGTGCCAAGCGTACTCCCACCGAGCCGAAATCGAAGAAGTCGACGCAGTTCCCTCCCCCGTCCAGCCAGGCACCTCCGTCACGTCCTCCCCCGGCAATGGGGGATGGGACAGGCTCGCTCGTGACCGCGGCCGTTGTGGAGAGCTTGTCCCAGTGTTTGCAGGTTCCCAATGCCTCGATCGATCACAGGATCCCGTTTGCGGACTACGGTCTGGATTCGATTCTCGGCATCAGGGTGGTCCGGAGCATCAACGATCGACTGGGGATCAAACTGAACAGCACGGTTCTGTTCGAGCACGCGACGGTTGAGCGCCTGACGGGTTACATTGCGTCCGTGCACAAGGACGCCATTGCGCGTCCCGTGGCGGAAGGTGTTCGCAGCGGCCCGCGAGCTGAGTCGCGGGCGATCTCCGGCAGACCGCCGGACGTGGCAGTGATCGGCATGTCCGGCCAGTTCCCCGGCGCCTCCGATGTGGCCGGCTTCTGGCAGAACCTGCTCGACGGACGAGACAGTATTTCGGATCTGCCCGCGCACTATCTCGAGCCGATGCCGGGTGACTCGACACCGGGCCAGGCTCCGGAATGCTTGCGTGGCGGGTACCTGGAGAATCGCGCCCGGTTCGATCCGCTTTTCTTCAATCTGTCTCCCCGAGAGGCAGAGGCCATGAATCCACATCAGCGCCTGATCCTGCAAGAGGGCTGGCGGAGCCTGGAAGACGCGGGTTACAACCCCAAGAGCCTGGCGGACTCCAAGGTTGCCGTGTATATCGGCGCTGAACTCAGCAGATACGGTAACGCGTCCTTCACAGGTTCCTCGGAAGCGCTGGTCGCCTCTCGCCTTTCCTATTACCTCGATTTGAAGGGGCCGGCGATGGTGATCAATACCGGGTGCTCATCCTCCGGTACGGCCATCCACCTGGCATGTGAGTCGCTCCGCCATGGGGAAGCCTGCATGGCGCTGGCTGGAGGCGTCTTCGCCGCTCTCGATCGGGAGATGATCGCGACGGTGGGCCGTGCAGGGATGGTCTCGCGCAAGGGCAGGTGTAACACTTTCGACGCCGGGGCCGACGGTACGGTGTTCGCGGAGGCAGTCGGCGTGGTCGTGCTGAAGCGTCTGGAAGATGCGCTAAGGGACAGCGATCACATCTATGGCGTAATTCAAGGCTCCGGGGTGAATCAGGACGGCACGAGTAACGGCATCACCGCGCCAAACGGCGCCGCGCAAGAGGCGCTGCTCGCCGATGTCTACCGGCGCTTCAACGTCGAACCTGCCGAGATCGGCTACGTCGAAGTGCACGGAACCGGGACCGCATTGGGAGATCCGGTTGAGGGCAACGCCTTGGTACGCGCCTTCGGGGCGTTTACCGATCGACAGCATTACTGTGCCGTGGGCAGCGCCAAGTCGCACATCGGGCATACGGCGGCCGCATCCGCCGTTGTGGGTCTCATCAAACTTCTGCTCTCGTTGAAGCACGGCCTGATTCCGCGCATGCCGCACTTCGAACGTCTCAACCCGCTCATCGAATTCGACCGCTCTCCGTTTTACGTGAATCCAGAGCGTGTCGCCTGGGAGTCGCCGGGCGGAGGGCTTCGCATGGGGGCGTTGAGTTCGTTCGGCCACGGCGGAACCAACGTCCATCTCGTGGTCCGAGAACACCCGGTACCCGCACGCGGCCGGCGAGACATCGAGAGGCAACCCAGAGAGTTGGTGGTGCTCTCCGCCAGAAACAGCGAGCGTCTGATGGAATCTGCACAGAAGCTCCGGGAGTTTCTCCTGAAGACTCCGCCGGACCTTGGAGACCTGGCCTACACGCTCCAGGTGGGACGTGAAGCAATGGAAGAGCGCGTCGCGTTCGAGACGAACGGCATCGCCGAGTGTGTGGCGCGGCTGGAAGAGATCGGCGAAGGCAGGATACCCGAGCGGAAGAGTTGGAGGGGAAGCGTTGGCGACGGCCGGAAGAGCGCTGCCGCGAGGGAGCAGTGCAGCGGGACGGCAGGTCTCGACGAGATCGCGGAGTGTTGGGTCAACGGCGGCGAGGTGGACTGGCGTCTGCTGCGTCGGGACGAGGTGCCGCGACGAGTGAGCCTGCCTTCTTACCCATTCGCCCTTGAGTACCACTGGTTGACGCGGACAGATGTTGCGGCCCGAGCGCCGGCGGCAACGCAGGCACGCGAGGAGGAGGCTTTCGAGTTGCTGTGTTTCGAGGAGACCTGGTGCACGTCTGAACTGGTGCCGCCGACCCGCAAGGGTGAGTGCGCCCGTAAGACAGTGCTCTGTTTCCTGTCGGGCGCGCAGGCGCAGCGCGCGGTACGGGACGAGATGAGTCTGCTCCATCCGGAGACGCGGGTTGTCTTTGCCGCCGTATCGGACGGCTACCGGCGCGACTCCGCGGACACGTATCGGGTCGCCGTCGACGATCCGGAGAGCTACGGCCAGCTTTTTCGAACCGTGCGCGCAGAGAGCGAAAGCGGCGCGATCGATGACATTCTTTATCTCTGGGCTCTCGAGGATCAGGCATACATCCGGGATACCGCTCCCATCGTTACGATTCTTCAGCAGGCCGCCGACGCGCAACTGCGTCCGAAGCGCGTGCTGTTAGCGGGCACGTACGGCCCGGACCTGGATCGCTGCTATCTGGAGTCCTGGATTGGCTTCGAACGCTCTCTTCGACTAGTGTGGCCGCAGACCGAGGTGCGGGTGGTCGTACAGGAGAATGGAGCGGCGGCGGGCAGCGATCTCGTCAAACGTGTCGTCGCCGAACTGGAGGCGGGTGAGGCGCGGAGCGTCCTGTATAAGAATACGGAGCGCCGGGAACCGGGGATGGTTTCCCGGACGCTTTCGGGGGCGGAAAGCGCCATCCCACAGGAGGGAAGCATACTGATCGCGGGCGGTCTGGGTGGTCTCGGCGCGATCTTCGCGGAGCACCTGGCGCGGACCCGAGGACTCAATTTGATCCTTACCGGGCGTTCCGGCCTGGATCGCGTCAAGCAGGCACGCATAGAGAAGTTGAGGACTTTGGGGAGCGCGGCGATCTATGTGCAGGCCGATATTTGCGACGAGACAGCGATGCGTCGCGGTATTGAGACCGCGAAGCATCGGTTTGGAGAGATCAGCGGCGTCATTCACGCGGCAGGGGTGAGCAGCGGGTTGAGCATCTTCCAGAAGGATCACAAGGCATTCCAGAGCGTGCTGGGTCCGAAAGTTACGGGGACCGTCGTCCTGGACAGGCTGCTCGCCGAAGACCCGCTCCGGTTCGTCTGCTACTTTTCCTCCACGGCCGCCGTGCTGGGCGATTTCGGCGCTTGCGACTACGCGGTTGGGAATCGGTTTCAGATGGCCTATGCGAGCCATCGGGAGGAACTACGCGCACAGGGAACGCGCTCAGGGAAGACCGTCGTCATTAATTGGCCGCTGTGGAGAGACGGGGGCATGGGCGTTGGCGATGAGGAACAACAGGCGTTCTATCTCAAGTCCAGCGGACAGCGCGCGTTGGAAGCGGAAGAGGGGTTGTCCACCTTCGAACGGATCATGCGCGCCGATGGCGTGCAGCACATCGTATTGGTGGGGAAGCCCAGTCGAGTAGTTCGATTCCTGAAACAAGGCCATGCCACCGCTGTCGCCCCGTCTGGCGCTGCCCACCACGATGCCGAAGAGTTTGCTGGCTGGGGTGGAGCGAGAGAACGCCTCGTTGCGGAGCTGCGGTCTCTGGTGAGCCAGCATCTCAAGGTGCCTGAAAACCTTCTGAATGAGGATAAAAACCTCGCCGAGGTCGGACTCGATTCCATCCTCCTGGCCGAATTGGCACAGCGGCTTTCGCAACGCTATGCCACGGAGATAACTCCCGCCATTCTATTCGGGCATCCTTCGCTTGGAAAGCTCGCCCGGCACTTTTGGGAAGACCATCAAGACCTGGTGCGGCGTCACTACTCCGCGCCGCCGGAGGCATCGCTGCCGGTGGCCGCGCCTGTGTCATCACGACCCCGCCGCGGGTGCCGTGGCGTCAAGGAAGAGCCGATCGCCATCATCGGCATGAGCGGCCGCTTCGCGCAGGCGGACTCCGTCGCCGAGCTATGGGCGAGAGTGAAACGGAGCGCGAGTTGCATCTCGGAGGTTCCCGACGAGCGCTGGTTCTGGCGAAGCGCAGAGCGCGTGCGCGGCGGCTTCATCCGCGGGGTAGATCGATTCGATCCGCTGTTCTTTGCGATCGCGCCCAGGGACGCCAATGCCATGGATCCAGGTCAGCGTCTTTTCCTTGAGGAGGCGTGGCACACGTTCGAAGACGCGGGGTACATGGGAGCGCGCATTCGCGGAACATCGTGCGGTGTGTTTGTCGGAGTGGAAGAAAGCGAGTACCGAGTCCTGACGGGCGCGCGAAGCATCGACGGCAATCAGAATGCGACGCTGGCGGCGAGGATTGCCTACGCCCTGGATTTGAAAGGACCGAATTTCGCTCTCACGGCCTCCTGTTCGTCCGGACTGGTGGCGGTGCATCAAGCGTGTCTAGCGCTACGGCAACAGGATTGCGAACTCGCCCTGGCCGGCGGCGTGAGCCTGATGCTCTCGCCGGCGAACCACCAGGCTTTGCTCGCGGCGGGCATGCTCTCACCCGATGGCGTGTGCCGTGTCTTCGACGGCCGGGCGAACGGCTTAGTGCCGGGAGAAGCCGTGGCCGCGGTTCTCCTGAAGCCGCTGAACAAGGCGCTGCGCGACGGCGATCGTGTGTACGCGTGTATCACGGGGAGCGGCATAAATTACGACGGCGCCAGCAACGGTATAACGGCGCCGAATTACGTGAGCCAGAGCGAGCTTCTCGCCAACACTTATGACAGACACGGAATCGACCCGGCCGACATCCAGTTCGTCATGGCCCACAGCGTCGGGTCCAGCCTTACCGATCCGGTGGAAGTCGAGGCTCTGACCACCGCGTTCCGGAAATATTCGAGCGAAACCGGATACTGCCATCTGGGCTCGATCAAACCGCTCATCGGGCACACGTTCGCGGCGTCGGGCGTGGTCGGCCTGATCGGCGTCGTCATGGCAATGAGGGACCGCATCATTCCCGGAACGCAGGGCTACGAGCGGGCGAACAGCGCTCTTCGCCTCGAAGGTTCCCCGTTTGTCCTGAGCGCACAGAACACCGACTGGACCTCGCAAGACGGGCGGCCTCGCGTTGGCGCCGTCAGCACCGCCGGGATCAGCGGTACGAATGCCCATATCGTGATCGAGGAGCACGTCGAGACAGAGGACAGGACGACGGAGCGCCCGGCGCCGGCACCTCAGCTCGCGGTGCTCTCGGCCAGGAATCGGGAGCGCCTCATGGCTGTCGCCGATCAGATGGTCCGTTTTCTCGAGACAAATCCCGACATCTCGTTGCCGGATCTCTGTTACACGCTGCAGGTGGGGCGCGATCCGATGCAAGAGCGCTGGGCGGCGGTGGTGGGTTCGGTCGAGCAGCTGATTCAGGGAATGCGCGGCTTCGTGGCTCCCGCGGCGACCTCCGAGGGACAGCCTGCCCACGATGGCCCAACCTCTGCAGCTCTGGAGGGACTCCGTGACGCCTGGCTCGATGGAGCGGTAGTTCCGTTCGAGAGGCTTCACGCCGGCCGATCGCCGAGGATCGTCTCGCTCCCGACTTACCCCTTCGTCAGGCGCTCGTGCTGGATTCGACAGGGAGCGGAGCCTCACCACGGTGACCTTGCGCCTAGCGGCAACAAGGTTGTCGATCTCTACAGCTACCTGGCCAAGGACAAGACGGCCGAGTATCAGATGGAGTATCTCACGTTCTTTCCATTCACGAAGAGAATTCCCGGGTTCTCGATGACTCGAGTCGCGCTCAATCCTGAGAGGTACCCCGACGAAGTGGCTCTTATCAAGGCCAGGCAGATCGAGCTGAGACAGGTTCTCTTCTGCAGGGAAGACTTCTCTGCGATGCAGTCCGTGCTGGATTTCGGGTGCGGCCATGGCACCGACGTCATTCAGATGGCAAGTCAATACCCGCACATTCACGTGCATGGCATCACGATCACTCCGGCGCAGGCAGAGTTGGGGCGCTCGCGAATCGAGCGGCTGGGCCTGAGTCCCCGCGCCGCGATTTTCAACCAGGACAGCGCGAAGAACAGCTTTCCGGGACGCTACGACATGGTGTTCGGCATCGAGGTGGCGTGCCACATCCAGGACAAACAAAGCCTGTTCCAGAACATCGTTTCCTCACTGAAGGAGGGTGGGCGGGTGCTGCTCATGGAATTCATTGCGAACCTGAGGGGACCAATCGCGGACCCGAACGTGTCCGTCTACATTCCGACCCGGGAGAATTGGGCGGAGTTGCTGGCGGAGCACGGCCTGGTCATCGATGAGAACGTGGACGTTACCGCCGAGATCGCGAACGGCCAATACGATCCGGAGTTCGAGCAGAACACGAAGGATCTCCCAGAGGTGGTGCGCGCCTCGTGGCGGAACTATGCGAACAACTCCATCGCGATGTCGAAGGGATGGGTGGGCTACAGTCTCTTCCGGCTGTACGTCGACCGAAGGCTTTGCTTCGCTGGGCGCAAGGCCCACAACGCACGTAAGCTCGCGGACGAAACACCTTATCGCGATGCTCTCGAGCAGACACTACGGCGAGGAAGTCCCTACCCTGGGGCGGAGGATCAGCGCGCAGTCATGGGGAGCAGTCTGGGGGAAGGCCGATGAAAGCTCTATCTATACCGGAAATCGTTGACGGTCTGACCGACATTCTGGTTGCGGTGCTTGAATTCGACAGGTCCGAGGTCCGCGCGGCAACGACGATCCGGGAGTTGGGCGTGACGTCGCTGCATGCGATCGAACTACTGGAGAAGATCAACGCGAGGTTCGAGCTGCACCAACCGACGAGTGTTGTGTTCGAGTTCGGCACGATCAGAGAGCTTGCGACTCACCTGGCGAAGGCGCTCGCCGCGCGCACAACCGCCCAGGACGAGCAGGCGGAGGAAGAACCCGCGGCGGCGATACTCCATAAGGCGTCCGCACGTACCGGAGATGGCTTCAGGCGCGGCGAAGGCATCGACATCGCGATCATCGGGCTCGCATGTCGATGCGCAGGCGCGAACGACAAGGAGTCATTTTGGAGCCTGGTAAGCGAAGGACGGGTCTGCACGCGGGAGATCGAGAGCCCGGATTGGCAGGAGTACTTCCGGGCTCACGGGGGAAGCACAAAGTCGATTCGTTACGGCGCGATGTCCGGCGTGGAATTCTTCGATCCGCTGTTCTTCAATATCTCTCCGAAAGAAGCTGCCGCGATGGATGTCTCGCACCGCATTCTTCTGGAGGAGAGTTACAAGGCGTTGGAGGATGCGGGGTACGCGCCCGGTCTGCTAAAAGGGTCGCGGGTCGGGACCTATATCGGCGCCTTCGGTAGCAGTGTGCCCTTGCCTCCCGACCATTCCCACTACTCCATGCTCGGGTCGGACACCAGCATCCTCGCGTCGCGCCTCGCCTACCATCTGGATCTGAAGGGTCCATCGCTGGCGGTGAACACGTCGTGCTCGTCGTCACTGGTGGCATTGGACCTCGGTTGCAGCGCTCTTCGGAACGGGCAAATCGATCTCGCCCTGGCGGGCGGGATCACGATCTGGGGTCATCCGCACCCGTTCATCTCGATGGGCAACGCCGGAATGCTGTCTCCTTCGGGTGAATGCCGCCCGTTCGACAGCCGGGCGGACGGGATCCTCGTGGGCGACGGTGTCGGCGTGCTGATCCTCAAGCGCCTCGAAGATGCCGAGCGGGACCGGGATTCGATCTACGGCATCGTTCGAGGAATCGGAACGAATCAGGACGGACAGACCTCCGGCATCACCGTTCCCAGTTTCCTGGCGCAAAGCGCGCTGCAGACCGAGGTCTACGAGCGTGCGGGGATCAACGTCGAGGACATCCAATACATCGAGGCTCATGGCACCGGGACCAGGCTGGGAGATCCGGTGGAGGTTCACGCCCTGACGGAGACCTTCGGCAAGTTCACTTCAAAGAGAGGGTTCTGCGCGATTGGATCCGTAAAGGCGAATATCGGCCATACGAGCGCCGCGGCTGGAGCGATGGGAGTGATTAAAGTCCTTCTGAGCCTCCGCCATCGACAGTTGCCTCCCGCCGTCAACTTCACTGAGGGAAACCCGCACATCGGCTTTGCCGACAGCCCGGTCTATGTCAACACGACCTTGCGGAAGTGGGTGGAGAATTCCGCGGGGTCGCGGTTGGCGGCGGTCAGTTCGTTTGGCTACAGCGGCACCAATGCGCACGTGGTGCTGGAAGAGCACAGCGCGAGCTTCCAGACGTCAAAGGGGGTGGACGACGCCATTCTGGTTCCACTGTCGGCGAGAACCAAGCGCGCTCTCCAGACGAATATCGAGAGACTGCACTGCTTCCTCTCATCGAGCGATCCGGCCGTCGCATGCGAGGATGCTTTGGCGGCGATCGCTTTCAGCCTCCAGGCGGGACGCGACGCCATGGAACACAGGCTGGCTGTGGTGGTGAACAGCCTTTCGGAGCTGAGGGAGCGGCTGGCCGCTATCCTGAACGGAGAGTGTGACCTCCCCGGCTGTTGGATCGGGCAGGTGGAAAGCGGGCCACACAGCGATCTCCTGCTGGGCAGCGACAACGACTCACGCGAGTTGATTCACAACTGGACGGTCAAACGGAGGTTGGCCACGCTGGCCCGGCTCTGGACATCGGGCGCTTCAGTGGAGTGGAGGGCGCTCTACGGCGACCGGCATCCCAGACGCGTCCACCTTCCTACTTACTCCTTCGCGAGCGAGCCGTTCGCGTTGCCGACGTGCATGGCATCGAGTGCAGAGGCATCGCAGCAGCCGGCTTTACTTCATCCGCTGGTGCATCGAAACACGTCCGACATTTTGGAGCAGAGATTCACCTCCAGCTTTACCGGACGCGAATTCTTCTTTGCGGACCACGTCGTCCAGGGGCGTCGTATCCTGCCCGGGGTCGCGTATCTCGAAATGGCAAGGGCCGCTGTGGAGCAAGGCGCTGCCTGGATGGAACCGGGCACTTCCATTCGACTTCGCAACGTCGTGTGGACGCGCCCCCTCGCCGTAAGCGAGCCGGCAGCGGGCACTCAAGCCGTGGATGTCCACGTCGGCCTGTTCCCCGATGCCCGTGGTGGAATCGAATTCGACGTCTACACGCAGCCCGGCGACGGAACGGAGAGAGTGTCGCACTGCACGGGCGTTGCGAGCTTTGGCGATTCGCCCCAGCCCGCCACCGTAAACATCGATGAACTCCGGGCAACCATGCGTGAAGGCTCCGCCGACCGGGGCGAGTTCTACGCAGCTTTCGAGGCGGCGGGAGTCGCCTACGGTCCGGGTCATCGGGCGGTCGAGGTGGTCCACGCCGGCGAGGGACAAGTGCTGGCGAGACTTTCCCTGCCTGGGAGCCTGCGGGCAGGCTCGCTGGATGCTGAGTTCCCGTTCGTCCTGCATCCGAGCTTGATGGATGCGGCTCTCCAAGCCTCCATCAAACTTGCGCCGAGGCCGGGCGAACGATCGCCCCGGACACCGGCGCTTCCCTTCACGCTGCGCGAACTCTCGATTCACGGCGAGTGTTCGGCGTCCATGTGGGCCTGGACACGACTGTCGATCGAGGGTGTCGCGGAAAAGAGCGTGAAGACGGTCGATATCGATCTGATGGACGACGCGGGCGCTGTCTGTGTGCGATTGAAAGGGCTCAGTTCGAGAGCGGCGGATGTGGACGAACTGGCATCGCCGCGTCGCGACGGCGCGCCGCAAAGCCTTCATCCGCTGGTTCATCAGGATCGTTCGACAGGGAATCGCCGAGTCTTCGCGAGCACGTTTGACGGCTCGGAGTTCTTTCTCGACGACCACCGAATCGACGGACAGAGAGTGCTCCCGGGAGCCGCCTACGTGGAGATGGTGCGCTTCGCGGGCAGCCAACTGGGCGCTGGAGATGTGGTCGGGCTCAAGAAAGTTGTCTGGGCGAAACCCATTCGGCTGGACGACAGGCCTGCACAAGTCGAGATCCGGTTCGATGCCGACGCAGGCAGCTATTCCTATCAGGTGTGCACGGTCCGCGGCGCCTCAGGAGTGGAGGACACCGTGCATTGCCAGGGTAGGCTGCTGCTGAACCAGGCCTACTCAGAAGCGGCACCGAGGGTCATCGACATTCCGACGGTCGATGGGCGCTGCACCGTGCGCAAGGCGCATGAAGAGCTGGCAGACGACCTGAAGCGCGTCTATGGCGACTATGGGACCGGACGGAGCTTTCAGGCGGCGGAGTATTTGGCCTGCAACGAAGAGGAGGCCCTTGTCACTCTGGAGTTGCCGGAGTGCGTGCGGGACGGAAACTCCGCGTACTTCCTGCATCCCAGCATGATCAATGGCGCATTCGAGGCCGCGCAGCTGTGGTCGATGGCGCGTTCGCGCGATACGGCGATGCAGTTGCCGTTCGCGATAGAGCAGATCCGGATCCATGGTCCGCTGCCGGGTCGCGCGTATGCCTACGTTCGCCGGGCGCACGCGAGCAGCGCGAGTTACGACATCGACATCGCGGATCGGGAGGGCCTCGTCGCGATATCGCTGGCCGGGTACTCGACCATGCCGGCGGGCTCTTCGAGACGGAACGCACTGGTGTACGCGGCGCCGCATTGGCGGGAGCGTCCGCTGCCCAACGAGGTTGCGCGCACGCAGACCGCTGAGCCGGTTTTCCTGCTTGCGCAAGAAGCCGCGGAGTTAAGGGCGGAACTGGGCAGGCGTTGGCCGCGGGCAAGAGTGGAAGCGCTGAGTGCAGGTGGAATGGACCCGGCAGAGGGTGCGTGTGCGAGCGTGCTTCAGGTGTTTCACCTGATCCAGAGCTGTGTGAAGACGCCGGTGAAGGAGGCACAACCGATTCTGGCACTCGTGCCCGACGGTGAGAATAGCTACCTTCCTGGCGCTTTGAGCGGTCTGCTGAGAACCGCGATGCGCGAGTGCCCACGGATCGCCGGCAAGATCATCCGCTACGATGCGGCTTCCGCGCCCGCGCCGGAGCTGGTGGCGTTTTTGCGCGCCGAGTTGGACTCCAGCGATGTTGAGGTTGAGATTCGGCGCAGCCGCGACGGCCGCAGGACAGTCAAGCGGCTCGAGGAAATCGATCTTCGTCCAGCAGCCGCGATTTCCGGACCGACCAGGAGCGACGTACTCTGGATCACGGGCGGCCTGGGAGGGCTGGGCCGGATTCTCGCCCAACATTTCGCATCGCGCTACGGCGCCACGCTGATCCTGAGCGGCCGGTCCGGCCTGTCGTCCTCCGGCCGGGAGTTCCTCGCCGGTCTGGAGCGGTGTGGCAGCCAGGTCGAGTACCGGCCATGCGACGTCAGCGACGAGCGACAGGTATCGGACCTGGTGGCACGCGCGGTCGGCAGGTATGGCAGGCTCACGGGCATCATCCACAACGCTGGATTGATTCAGGACGCGCTCATCGTCAACAAGACAGAGCAGCAGATCCGGCAAGTCCTCGCCCCGAAGGTGGCCGGAACTCTGGCAATCCAACGCGCTACCCAGGATCTGGAACTGAAGTTTCTCGTTCTCGCTTCCTCTTTTGGCGCTCTCTTCGGGAACTCAGGACAGGCCGACTATTCGGCCGCCAACTCGTTCCTGGATGCGTTTGCCGAACACCGCAACCGGCTGGTGGCGCAGGGACGCTGTCACGGAAACACGATCAGCATCAATTGGCCGCTCTGGCGGAGCGGGGGCATGAGCGTGACTCGCCAGGCGGAGCTATTGATGGAGCGAGCCACGGGAATGGCGCCGATGGACACCGACCGCGGCATCGAGGCCTTTGAACTGGTCCTGAGAAGCGGGTGCGAGCAAGTCCTGATCGCACAGGGCGACGCGGAGAAGATCCGGGGCGCGCTGCTCGGTGGCGCTCCTGCGCGAGCTAAAGCAACACAACCGGTCCTGTCGGCGGATGCGACGCTCATCCAGGAGATGCAAACGGGTCTCGTCGCGGCGGTCTCCGAGCTTCAGAAGGTGGAGGCGGCGAAGGTGGACCTCGACACGCCGTTGTCGCGGTACGGATTCGATTCCATCGGCTTTACCGAGTTGGCGAACATCCTGAACCGGAGGTACGGGTTCGAGGAGATGCCGACGCTCTTCTTCGAGTACTCGGATTTGAGATCGGCTGCGCGTCACCTCGTCGAGCTGTATCGCAACCTGCTTCACGCGCGGACGGATCGGATCGAGGGCCGCGCCATAGATGAGCAGGGAACGCCGGCTAAACCCGAGGCGCCGGTCCGTGGAGCTCGCAAATTGGGTCGCCTTTCTCGTGCACGCCCGGAACTCCCGGGCTCCCGGTCTCCGCGTGCGGAGCGGATCGCGATTATCGGAATCGGAGCAAAGTTCCCGGGGTCGAAAAACCTTGCCGAGTTCTGGCACCACCTCGAATCGAACCGTGACCTGGTCACCGAAGTGCCCGCGGGCCGATGGGAGTGGCCCGACGGCGGCAGCGCCCCTGGTCTGAGCGGAAAGCGGAGACCGATTACAGCGGGCGGATTCCTGTCCGACGTCGATCGCTTCGATCCGTCCTTCTTCAAGATATCGCCGCGAGAGGCAGAGCAGATCGATCCGCAGCTGCGCGTGCTGCTGGAGACTGTGTGGGCGACGATCGAGGACGCCGGCTACCGAGCGAGCGCGCTCTCCGGCTGCCGGATTGGCGTCTTTGCGGGTGTCGGCGCCGGTGGCTACAGGGAGCTGTGGGAGCAATCGGCCTCCGTGGACAGCATCCAGGGAGCGGTGGGCCTCTATCCTTTCATGGCCGCCAATCGCATCTCGTATGCGTTGAACCTCCAGGGGCCAAGCGAGGTGATCGACACCGCGTGTTCCAGCTCACTGGTCGCGCTGCACCGCGCGGTGGAGAGCCTGCGCAACGGCAGCTGCGACATGGCGCTGGCAGGCGGGGCGAACATTATGTCGAGCCCCTCGATCACGCTGGACGCAGGCGAAGCGGGAGTGCTCAGCCCCGACGGGCGGTGCAAGACGTTTTCGAAGCACGCTAACGGTTACGGGCGGGGCGAGGCTGTCGTTGCCGTCCTGCTCAAGCCGCTCGACCAGGCGGTGGAAGCCGGCGATCGTATCTATGCGGTGATTCGCGGCTCCGCCGAAAACCACGGCGGCAGGGCCACGTCGCCGACGGCTCCCAATCCAACTGCTCAACAGGCTCTCCTCGTCGATGCTTATACCCGGGCGGACGTCGATCCTCGAACCGTCAGTTACATCGAGGTCCACGGCACCGGTACGGAACTGGGAGACCCAATAGAGGTCAAGGGTCTGAAGGGCGCGTTCGCGGAATTGTACCGCCGGGCCGGGTACGCGCACGGGGGCAAGCCCCACTGTGGGCTGGGCTCGGTGAAGACCAACATCGGACACTCCGAGGCCGCATCCGGTCTCGCCGGAGCGATCAAGGTGCTGTTGATGCTTCGGCACCGGAAAATACCGGGCAACGTTCACCTGACGGAGGAGAATCCCTACCTGCAACTCGAAGGCAGCCCCTTCTATCTGGCGAGGGAGACTCGAGATTGGCCGGCGATGACGGATCCGCAGCATCGAGCGCTGCCGCGCCTTGCCGGTGTGAGCAGCTTTGGAGTGGGCGGGACCAACGTCCACGTGATTCTGGAGGAGTACGTTCCTGTCGAAGAGAACGCGGGCGGCCTTTCGGACCGGCCGCATCCGATCGTACTCTCCGCGCGGAACGAGGACCGGCTGAAAGAGTATGCGCGAAATCTGCTGGCCTTTGTCGACGGTGGCGGCCATCGACACGATGAAGTCGCGGCGAGTTCGCCGGCCGCGATCGAAGTGGAGATCCGCCGGCTCGTCGCGGCTGCTCTCGCGGTCAGCGAGTCCGACCTCGACGCGCACGAGCATTTCGAGGACTACGGCTTCGACCGAGCGCAGCGAGTCTCGCTCCTGGAGAAACTCGCGAACCGCTTCGATGTGTCGAGTTGGACCGCGGCGCTCCCGGGCAACGAAAGCATCGCGTCGGTTGCCCGAGGGGTGACGCGGACGCAGAGTGACCGTGCCGACCGCGAAGGCTGCGGGCTCAACCTCCGCGACCTGGCCTACACGCTGCAGGTCGGGCGGGAGCCGATGGACGAACGCCTGGGTCTCCTCGTCCGCTCGGAGCGTGAGCTCCGGGAGTGTCTGGACGGGTTTCTGCATGACGGTGAATTGCCGAACCTTTACCGCGGACGAGCCGAGCAGAGGTCGGTGGATTCGTACCACGCAGATACCGTCGCTGGGTCGATCGACCACGGTCGCTACGCGGAGATCCTGAGCCACTGGGTGAAAGGAGCAAGCGTCGACTGGCGCAAGCTCTATGCAGGGGCCAAGCCCCGGCCCATCTCCGCGCCCACCTATCCGTTCGCGCGCGAGCGCTACTGGATTTCCGGGGGCGGCGGTGTGTCGGGCGAGGCGACGCAGGCTACTGACGGAACCGGTCTTCCGGCGCCCGCGCTTAAGGCCGCGGATGCGGCGCGGATCGCGACGCAGGCTACTGACGGAACCGGTCTTCCGGCGCCCGGGCACGAAGTCCGTCACGACCTCTGGGACGGCGTGTCGTACCTCCCAGCCTGGGAGGAGCGTCCTGTGGCGAACGCTGCGACGCCGCTTACGGAGCATCGCGCGACGTTGATCGTTTACTCCAATCCCTCATTCGGGTTTGAGGAAACCATCGCCAGCCACTATCGGCGGGTCCAGCCGCTCGCCGGGATGATTCACGTCCAGCTTGCAAGAGAGACGCGACAGACAGGCGAGCATCGTTACACGTGCGGTGTTGACGACCCCGGTGGTTTTGACCGATGTCTCGGCGATTACCCCAAGGTCGACCGCGTGGTCTTCGTGGCAGCGCTACGCGATCCGACGCCATTCAGATCGGGGGAGGATCTCGCGTCAAGCCTGGAGTCGAACGAGATCCAGTTGCTGCGCCTGATCCAGTGTCTGCAGCGGAGGACGGCGCAAGATTCGTTCGTGGATTGTTTCATCGTGACGCAGGATAACCACCCCGCTTTCGGTTCATCGATCACCCCACACGGCGGCGGCTTGACCGGACTGGCTTACGCCGCGGCGCAAGGAGAACACCGGTTGCGCCTGCGAAATATCGATATCTCTTTCGAGGATCTCAAAACTGCCGAATCGCGAGAGAGGCTGCTGACGATGATTCTGCAGGAGGCGCCCTCGGATCTGGGAGAGGCGGTCAAGTTCCAATCCGGTCATCGCTACGAGCGAAGTTTCCAGCCGCTGGCCTGGCCGGAGCCGGGGCGTGAGTCCGGCATCCGAAGAGGCGGCGTATACGTAATTCTCGGCGGCGGCGGAACCGTGGGCCGAATCATAACCCGTCGCCTGATGCGCGACTATGAGGCGGATGTCGTGTGGATCGGGCGCAGGTCGATCCAGGACCTTGACGACAGGCCGTCGCTCTATGTGCAGGCGGACGCCACTGACCTGGCGTCGATGACGCGCGCCGTGGAAACGGTTAAACAGCGGTACAAGACCATCAACGGTGCGATCTTCTCGGCGGTGATCTTCGAGGACCGGAACCCGGTGCAGGAGACGTCGGAAGCGCAGTTCCGGCGCATCCTGGAGGTGAAGACCAGAGGACTGATCAACTTCTACTCGGTCTTCGAGGACGAGCCGCTGGACTTCCTGTGCAGTTTCTCGTCCGGGCAGAGCTATTCCTTTTCAGGCGCCGCCAGGTTTGCCGCCTATGCCACTGGGATCACGTTTGCCGACTGTTTTCTCAATTCCATCCGTGAGAGCGCGCTGTTCCCCGTGGGCATCGTCAACTGGGGCTTCTGGGCTCGCTCCCTCGACGGCCTCTCTGTCCACGACGACATCGCCTCACTGCAAGATGAAGAGGGGTTCAGGTGCTTCGAGCGGTTTGTCTCCGCATTGTGTCGGCGGGTGCTGGGTCAGGTCCTCTGTCTGAAGGCCTCCGAGCCTGTGCGCCGCCTGATGCGTGTTCAGCCGGGCCAGATTGTGGTTTGTCCCGAGGACGGGCCGGCATCGGCTATGCGGCATCTGACGCAGGGACAAGGCTGGCAGGACCAGGCGTCTATCGTGCCCACCACGGAGCGCGGCGCTGAAGAGTTCAGTGTCTGGCTCCGGGACCTTTTGTTTGCTCAGCTACTGAGGCTCGGCGCCTTCCCGTCTGAGGAGCAAGGTCGGGACCGTGCGGTCTTTGGCCCGAACGCCGGGCTCAGCGACCGTTTTGGAGGCTGGTGGCACGAGTCGCTCGCGGTCCTGGCGAACCATGGCTACATCCGGCGCAGCAATTCATGGCTCGTCCCCGCAAGGAACGACCTGGCGTTCGACCCGTGGGATGGATGGTCCGCAAGGAAAGAGGCGTACGCAGCGGATCCCGAGATGCGAGATGGAGTGGAGCTTGTCGACCGATGCCTGCGAAGGTTGCCGGAGGTCCTCAGAGGAGACGTTCGGGCGACGGAGGTACTTTTCCCGCGCTCATCGTTGGACGGCGTCAAGAGGTTGTACACGCGGGATGCCGTGGCCGACTATTTCAACAAGACGCTCGCGGCAATCGCAGGGGCGTATGTCAATGCCCGAATCGGCGATGAGCCGGGACTGCGTTTGCGCATTCTGGAGATCGGAGCGGGAACGGGTGGCACGAGCGCGAGTGTCCTGGAGAGGCTCTCCCCCCAAGCCAGCCACATCGCTGAGTATCGTTACACGGATCTCTCCAAGGCCTTCCTCCTTCATGGCCAGCAGCACTACGGAGCAACTCCCTATCTTCGCTTCGAACTCGCGAACATTGACGAACCGCTGGCTGGCCAAGGCATAGAGCCAGGCGCCTACGATATCGTGATCGCCGGGAACGTCGTGCACGCGTCGCGGGATGTCCGGGCGGCGGTGTGGAACATCAAGTCGGCGCTGCGCCGACATGGTCTGCTGCTGCTCAATGAGCTTGTCGATAAGTCGCTGTTCGCGCATCTGACATTCGGTCTGCTCGAAGGATGGTGGCGCCATGACGACGCGGCGCTGCGGATTCCGGGCAGTCCCCTACTCTCTTCAGGGACATGGCGCCGCGTGCTCCAGGAGGCGGGCTTCCTTTCGGTGCTGTTCCCCGCGAAGGCAGCTGCGAGCCTGGGGCAACAGGTCATAGTTGCCGAGAGCGATGGCTTCCGCAAGCGGGCGCAGGCGCCTGGCTTAAGCAGCGAGCGGACAGACGCGGGCGGTGCGCCTGACCGCAGCCAGCGGCGGCGCGCTCCGAGCGACAAAGCCGAGCGCGCCGGCCTGCGCAAAGCCGTATCGCGGGAACTGGTGTCACAGGCGATCCGGGATTCTCTGTGCCGGTCTCTCAAGATCGCCCCGGACGCCCTCGACCCGAGTGTCCAATTCTCGGACTTGGGAATGGACTCGTTGATCGGAGTCCGATTCATCGACGAGATTGGCGAACGGCTGGGGATACGGCTGAACCGGGCGATCATCTTCGATTATTCGAACGTCGATCGCCTGACTCAATACGCGATCGATACTTTTGGCGGCCAAATCGCGGTGGCGGCCTCGGCGGCGCCCCAGAACGCCGCGGAGGCTGTGCTGCCCGAAGCGGTTCCACAGATGCCACCCCCGATACACGTCGCCGGATCGACCTGCGAGCCGATCGAGATAGCGGTGGTCGGCATGTCCGGACAATTTCCGGGCGCCGCGGATGTCGCCACTTTCTGGGCAAACCTGGAGCAGGGCAGAGACTGCGTAGGCGAACTTCCCCGTCGCGATGCGGGCGCGGCGCCGGCGGACGGAGACGTATGGTCCGTCGCGGGTTGCCGCTGGGGAGGTGTTCTCGAGAACCGGGATTGCTTCGATCCTCTGTTCTTCAACATCTCGCCGCGCGAAGCGCTCTCGATGAACCCTCATCAGCGATTGGTTTTGCAGGAGGGCTGGAGGACGATCGAAGATGCAGGTTATAACCCCAGGGCGCTGGCGAACTCGCCGATGGGTGTCTTCATCGGCGCGGAACCATCGGGTTATGCCCACGAGTCTTTTACGGGAGCTTCCGATGCGATCGTTGCCTCCCGTCTTTCGTACATCCTCGATCTCAAGGGGCCGGCACTGGTGGTCAACACCGGTTGTTCGTCATCCGCCGTCGCCATTCATCTGGCCTGCCAGAGCCTGCGGCAGATGGAGTCGAACGCCTGTCTGGCCGGCGGTGTGTTCGTGTCCTCGGGTCCGTCCGGGGCCGTGACCCCGGCGGAGATGCTGTCTCCTACCGGCCGATGCCGGACGTTCGATGAGCGTGCGGACGGCGCGGTTTTCTCGGAAGGGGTTGGAATTGTGATGCTGAAGCGTCTCGCGGACGCGCGAGCGGACGGCGATGCCATCTATGGCGTCATCCTGGCGTCCGGCATCAATCAGGACGGCGCAAGCAACGGCATCACCGCACCGAACGGCATTGCTCAAGAAGCCTTGATTGTCGATCTCTACCGGCGATGCGGCATAAATCCGGACGATATCGGCTACGTCGAGGCGCACGGCACTGGAACTAAATTGGGCGATCCCGTGGAGGGGAACGCCCTGGTACGAGCGTTCAACCAGTTCACGGACAGACGCCATTACTGCGTGATCGGCAGCGCGAAGGCACACATCGGCCACACCGGCGCGAGTGCCGGCGTCATCGGTCTGATCAAGCTGCTGCTGGCTTTGAAGCACCGGCGAATCCCTGGCCTGCTGCACTTCGAGAACCTCAACTCATCGATCGAGCTGGAAGAATCGGCCTTCTTCATCTCGAAGCGCGCCGCGGCTTGGACGCCGCAGGACGGCCGCCGTCGCGTGGCGGCTCTCAATTCCTTCGGACACGGAGGCACCAACGTACATATCGTCGTCGCGGAGTGTGCGGCCCCAGGGGCGGCCGGGCGTGCGCACGAAGAGAGCGCGGGTCCTTACCTGATCCTGCTCTCCGCGAGGAGCGGAGAGCGCCTGCGCGACGCTGAGAAGAATCTCCGGGATCACCTGCTTCAGACGCGGGGCATCGACATGGCCGACCTCGCCTACACGCTACAAGTGGGACGGCACGCTATGAAGGAGCGCGTGGCGTTGCTGGTGGAGAGCGCCGGCGAGTTGAGCGACCGGTTGGGATCGCTCGTCGAGGGGCAGCCAGACATCGAACGGTGCTGGCAGGGAGCGGGTGAGAGCAAGGGACGCATTCGTCAGCTGAGCGCGGATGACGACACGAAAGGGCTGATCGATCGCTGGATCGCCGACCGCAAGCTGGCAAAACTAGCGGAATTGTGGATCCAGGGGCTCGATATCGATTGGCAGCGGATGTACCAGAGCGTGAAGCGACGGCGCCATCACCTGCCGACATATGTATTCGAGAAAGAGCACTTTTGGGTACACCAGTCCCGAGGCGACGACCCGCCATCGTCCTGCGTGTCCGAAGTCGTCCGGCCTCAGACGCCGGACGCTGCCGCGCGCGGGATCGTCTCGCTCACGCCGGTGTGGAACCGTGTGGCATGGCCCGACGGCGGTGCATTGATGCCCGAAGCGACCGCCCGGACCGTCGTCGTTGGCGGCGCGGGAAAGCGGCACGCCGAAATACGGCGGATCTATTCACAAGCCTGCGCCATCGACTCATGCGAAACCACGACCGAAGCGAGACTGGCGGCCGCACTCAGGGGAAGCGAACCTATCGAACACGTGGTCTGGTTCGCCCCGGAGACAGCGACATCCGGGGTCGCGGACGAATCGCGCCTCGAACAACAGGAACAGGGAGTCTTGTTGGTATTCCGGCTGGTGAAGGCGCTGCTGTCGTTGGGCTATGGGGACCGGGACCTGAGTTGGACCCTCGTGACGACGCAGACTCAGGCGACTTACGCGAACGAAGCGATCGATCCCACTCACGCGGGTGTGCATGGTCTGGCCGGCTCGATCGCGAAGGAGTATCCGGCGTGGAGGGTGCGTCTTGTCGATGTGGCGGCGGGACACGATGCATCGCTTCGCGAGTTGTTCACGCTACCGTTCGATTCGCGGGGAAACGCTCTCGCTTATCGCAACAGACAGTGGCTCCGGCAGACTTTGATTGCAGTGCGGGATCTGGAGACTCATCCTCCGGTTTATCGGCATGGCGGCGTCTATGTGGTCATTGGAGGTGCGGGCGCGATTGGCGAGGTGTGGAGCAGGTGGGTCATCGAAAGGTATCAGGCGCGGGTGATCTGGATCGGGCGGCGCGACAGGGACGACGAGATTCAGAGGAAGATCGATGCGCTCTCCAAGTTTGGTCCGAGCCCCGTATACATCCAGGCAGACGCCAGCGACCTCGGCGAGCTACAGCGGGCGTACGGGGCAATCAAGCGACTTCATCCGCAAGTGCACGGCGTGGTTCATTCGGCGGTCGGTCTCTTCGACCGGAGCCTGGCGGCAACCGACGAGCCACGCTTCCGTGCCATCTTGTCGCCAAAGGTCGAGGTCAGTGTGCGACTGGCGCAAGTGTTCGGCGCGGAGCCGCTCGAACTCGTACTCTTCTTCTCTTCGGTGAGCGCGTTTGGGAGAGGAGGAGGACTGAGCGGGTATTCGGCCGGTTGTACCTTTGTCGACGCGTTCGCCCGCCGGCTTGGGACGGAGTGTGCCGGTAAAGTGAAGGTGATCAACTGGGGCTACTGGCATATTGGCGCCGGTGCCGCGCTAACCGACACGGCGAAAGCGCGCCTGGCGCACGACGGGCTCGGATCGCTTGAGCCGGCCGAAGGCATGCAAGCGCTCGACCAGTTGGTGAGCAGTCCTCTCAGTCAGCTTGCGTGCCTGGACGCACTGAAGCCCGGCGCGCTCCAAGGTACCGACCCAACCGAATGGATGACGGTTTATCCGGAGACGATTCCGTCCGCCATCGCAGCGATCCCGACGTACCTCAAGGGCATCGAGGTTGCGAGCGAGAGCCTCTGTCAGGACGACGAGTTGGAGAACCTGCTGCGCGACTTTCTGCACGGGACATTATCCAGCCTCGGGTGGCTCCGCCGGGGCGAGCCTCCGTCACTGGCGAACCTTCCGGGGTACTACCGTCGCTGGCTGGACGAGAGCCGGCGGATCCTCGGGTCGCGTCCAGAGAACGAGCCTCCCGTGGAATTCGCAAGCCTCTGGAAAGACTGGGAACACATCAAGGGGCGGCGGACAAAGCACGCCGGCGGCGAACCAGTGGTCAGCCTCCTGGAAATCTGTTTGAGAGCATTGCCAAACATCCTGACCGGGAAGCGGCTAGCCACGAGTGTCATCTTTCCGAAGGCCGGCGGCGTCTATCAAGGCAGTCCCGCCGCCGAGGGCCACAGCGAGGTTCTCGGCCAGGCTCTGGTTGCGTATCTTCAGGCCCGGCGATCGACCGAGGCCGCGGGGGGGCGGGAGATGCCTCGCGTGCGGATCCTCGAAGTGGGCGCCGGCACGGGCAGCACGACAGGCGAGCTATTGCGAAGGCTGAAGCCGTTCGCGCAGCAGATTGAAGAGTACTGCTACACCGATGTCACTGAGGCTTTCCTGTTGCACGCGCAGGAGACCTGCGCGAACCAACCCGTCACTCTCACGACCAGCCTCCTGGACCTTGCGGCGCCGCTCGCTGAGCAGAACGTCGAAGCGAACGCCTTCGACATCGTGATCGCGGCCAACGCACTCCACGGGGCGCGCGATGTACGTCAGGCGCTGCGAAATGCGAAAGCAGCACTCCGCAGGAACGGTCTGCTGCTACTCAACGAGATGGATCGAGGGTCATTGATCGGACACCTGACCTTCGGGCTGCTCGAAGGGTGGTGGGCCCGGGAGGATGGCTCGGAGTCATGGTCCCGGGTCCTGGCCGAGGAGGGGTTCCGCTCCGTGACTCGGCTGGTCTCCGGGCTGGTACTGCAGGTGATTGCGGCCGAGAGTGACGGGGTCGTTCGACAGACCACCGCAAGACGTTACGACGCTGGAGAAGGAATTGCGCGGGCACATCCTAGGCCGGCGACCAAGAGCGCTCCGGCGAGTGTGCCGTCCGATGCGACATCGCTACAGGCGCTACGCGAGAGGAGCGCCAGCTACTTCAAACACCTGGTTGGGCGGACGTTAAGAATGGACAGCGCCATTATTGATGCTTCGGAACCGCTGCTCAGCTACGGCATGGACTCGATTCTGATTCTCCATTTCACGGACAAGCTGCGAAACATTTTCGGTGACATCAAGAGCACATTGCTCTTCGAAACCCAGAGCATAGACGCGCTGGTCGAATACTTCCTCGATAGGAATCGAGAGTCGCTGGCGAAGCTTGTGGGGTTGACCGGGGCCGCCGCTGAGTCCGGCGCTCAACGCCAGGCGCCAACCGTCACGGCGGCGCTAGGGCGAGGCGCACCACCGCCCGTTCCCAACGGCTCGCGAGTCCACGTTGAGCCGATCGCCATCATCGGCCTGAGTGGGCGCTATGCCCGCGCGGACAGCGTAGAGGCGCTGTGGCACAACCTCGAGAGCGGCAAGGACTGCATCGAGGAAATCCCGGCAGATCGCTGGCCCCTGGATGGGTTTTTCCATCCGGATCCGCAGGAGGCAGTCGAAAGGGGAAGAAGCTATTCCAAGTGGGGCAGCTTCCTCGCGGAATTTGCCTGCTTCGATCCAGATTTCTTCAGGATCTCTCGTGTGGAGGCCATGGCGATGGACCCGCAGGAGCGTTTGTTCCTCGAGGGCTGCTGGGAAGTGTTGGAGGACGCCGGCTACACGCGCGAGACGCTGCGCCAGGACTACGAGCAGCGCGTTGGGGTTTTTGTTGGCGTCACGAAGAACGGCTACAGCCTCTATGCTCCGGAGCTGTGGCGCCAGGGCGAGTTGACCTATCCCTACACTTCATTCAGCTCGGTGGCCAATCGCGTCTCGTACGTCCTGAACCTGCGAGGTCCCAGCTTCCCGATCGATACCATGTGCTCGTCGTCGCTTACTGCGATTCACGAAGCATGCGAACACCTGCAACGTCAGGAGTGCGACATGGCAATCGCCGGCGGCGTGAATCTGTCCCTTCACCCTTTGTCCTATATCGGACTCTCCTCGCAACAGATGTTATCGGTAGACGGCCGGTGCCGCAGCTTCGGCGCCGGAGCGAACGGGTTCGTACCGGGAGAAGGCTTCGGCGTGGTCCTGCTGAAACCGTTGGCGCGCGCTGTCCAGGATGGAGATCGCATCCACGCGGTGATCCGCGGAACCAGCGTGAATCACGGCGGGAGGACCGGCGGCTACACGGTCCCGAACCCGATCGCGCAGGGACAGGTCATTCGAGCCGCGCTCGACAGGGCAGGCGTGAGCGCGGAGGCCGTCAGTTACATAGAAGCGCATGGCACCGGAACCGAACTGGGAGATCCCATAGAGATCCAAGGGTTGACCTGGGCCTTCCGCAAGGACACCGATCGGACCGGATACTGTTCGGTGGGATCGATCAAGTCGAACCTGGGACACCTGGAGTCTGCCGCCGGGATCGCGGGTCTCACCAAAGTCATACTGCAGATGAAGCATGGGATGCTTGTCCCGACCCTCCACGCGTCCGAGCCAAACCCACATATCGATTTCGAGAGCACGCCGTTCGTCGTGCAACGCGGGCTGGCGGAGTGGAGAAGGCCGGTCGTCGAGGTAAACGGCGAGACGAGAGAGCTGCCCCGAATTGCAGGCATCTCGTCGTTTGGCGCCGGAGGCTCGAATGCTCACGTAGTGATGGAGGAGTACATCCCTGACGGACAAGACGAGCACCATCGGGGAGCAGAAGGGTTACAGATTGTTCCCCTTTCGGCTCGCACAGAGGAGCGCCTCTCCGAATACGCCCGCAGGCTCCGCGACTACCTGCAGAAGCAGCAGCCCCTGGTGGAACTGCGCGATGTCGCGTACACCTTGCAGGTAGGGCGTGAGGCGATGGAGTGCCGCCTCGGACTGATCGCGGAATCCGTCGATGAGCTGATCGGGAAGCTTGGCCGGTTCCTGGACAACGATCTGGAAATCCACGGCCTATATCGGGGGAAGGTCAGCCCGGGTGGCGAGGCGATGTCGGTATTTGCGGCCGACGAAGATCTTGCGGAAGCGGTCGAGGCCTGGATCGGGAAGCGCAAGTATGCCAGGATCGTCGAGCTGTGGGTGAAAGGATTGTCGTTCGACTGGAGGAAGATCCATGAAACGGCGGCCGAGGGCCGAACGGCGCCGCGCCGAATCGGCTTGCCAACCTACCCCTTCGCGAAAGAGCGGTACTGGATGCCCGCGCAAGACGCGGGCGCAGTCCGCTCCACATCCCCGTCCCCGGCGCTGCACCCTCTCGTGCATACCAACACTTCAGACTTCGCTACGCAGCGTTACACCTCTACGTTCACGGGGCTCGAATCCTTCCTGGTGGATCATGTCGTGCGGGGCGAGAAAGTCGTGCCGGCCGTCGCATACCTGGAGATGGTCCGAGCGGCAATGGCGCACGCTTCTCCGAACTCCGGTCCCGCTGCGCCTGGATTTACACTGCGGAACGTGGTGTGGCTGCGCCCGTTGGCGGTGGGCTCATCGGGACGGCGCGTCCATGTCAGGCTGGTTAGCCACGTCGACGGCCACGCCGCGTTCGAGGTGTGCACAGGCACCGCGCTAACGGCTGACGATGGCGAGGTGCACTGCCAGGGGACGGCGGCATTCCGCTTCGTTCCCGGAGCGGACCCGTTGGACCTCGCAGGTCTTCGCGCGAGTTTGAACGTGCGCGAGATCTCAAGGGAGTCACTATACGGCGCCTTCGCTGCGATGGCGATCGATTACGGCGCCAGCCACAGGTGCGTAGAGACTGTTTTCGTGGGGCACCGGCAGGTCCTCGCCAAGCTGACGGTCCCCGCCGCGGGGAAAGCGAGCCGGGTCGACAGCCACGATGAGATCGTGCTGCCGATCGGCCTCATGGACGCTGCCCTGCAAGCTTCGGTTGCGCTGGGAATGGGAGACTGGCCGCGAGGCGCTGCCGGCACCACCTTTTGCGCACCGCTTCCGTTTAGCGCCGAAGAGGTTGAGATTTCCGGGGAGATCGGCGCTTGGGAATGGGCGTGGATCCGCTATGCCGACGGCAGTACTCCAGGCGACAACATCCAGAAGCTCGATATCGATTGCTGCGATGGCGCGGGCAACATCAACGTTCGCATCAGGGGCTTCTCCTCGAAGACGGCGGTCGATCGCGCGGCGGAGCCCGGTCTGACGAACGCAACCGGATTGATTACGCTCAGCCCCGTGTGGGACGCCGTTCGCTCGACCTCGAACCATCGTCTGTCTCCCGAGGTAGACGCCCGCATCGCGCTGGTTGGCGGGAGCGCGGAACGCCAGCAGGCGATACAGGCTCTGTATCCGAACACTCACGTTGTCGAGCCCGGTTCCGGCGACGATGCCGAGGGGATCGCCAACAAGCTGCGCGCCGCTGGCTGGATCGATCATCTGGTGTGGCTGCCGCCGTCGCGTCCTTTGGTTTCCGCGGTTGTTGAGTCCGTCATCGGGGACCAGGAGCGTGGGGTCCTTCAGCTGTTTAGAATTATCAAGGCGCTTCTTGCCCTGGGTTACGAACACCGGGACTTCGGCTGCACCGTGCTCACCGAGCAGGTGTGCTCACTACAACCGGATGATTTGGTGAACCCGACGCACGCCGGCGTTCACGGGTTGGTCGGCTCGCTGGCTAAGGAATATCCGCAGTGGCGGATTCGCCTGCTGGATCTCGGGGCCGAGGACACCTGTCCGGTCCGCGAGTTGTTCGCGCAGCCCTACGATGCCGATGGCGACTGTCTGGTCCACCGCTCGCTCCAGTGGTCGAAGCAACGTCTCGCGCAGGTGCGAACTGCCGTCTCCGATCGCTCTGCGTATCGCGAGAACGGCACTTATGTCGTGATCGGCGGCGCCGGTGGCATCGGCGAGGCCTGGACCCGGTCTGTGCTCGCGAGCCACAAGGCACGCGTGGTCTGGATCGGACGGCGCGGCCACGACGCGTCCATTCAGGCGAAGCTCGAAGGTCTACGAACCCTGGGCCCGGCGCCGGCTTACATCCAGGCTGACGCATCCGATCGCAGCGCACTGGAAGCAGCGCGGAGAGAAATCGTGGATAGCTACGGCCAGATTCACGGTGTGATTCATTCGGCGATCGTTCTGCTGGATCGAAGCATCGCTAATATGGACGAGGAACAGTTCCTTGCGGTGCTGCGCGCCAAGCTCGACGTGAGCGTCCGGCTGGCCCAGGTCTTCCAACACGACCGGCTCGACTTCGTCCTGTTCTTCTCTTCGCTCACCGCTTTCGGCAAGAGCGCGGGGCAAGGCAACTACGCCGCGGGTTGCACTTTCGGGGACGCGTTTGCGCGCCGGCTTGCGCAAGATTGGCCGTGCGCCGTCAAGGTCATGAACTGGGGCTATTGGGGCAGCGTCGGAATCGTGGCAGATACCGCTCATCGAGAGCGCATGCGGCGTGCCGGGATTGGATCGATCGAGCCGGCTGAGGGGATGCGCGCGGTGGAGGAACTGCTGCAATCGCCGCTTGACCAGGTGGCATTGGTCCGGACCCTCAGTCCGGACGCCCTCGGCAATACCACGGGCACTCAGTATTTGACGACGTATCCAGAGACGATCCCGTCATGCGGCAACGCCTTCTCGCGCGGCCTTCCAGAACGGGACGCTGAACTGCACCACTTGATCGCTGTCGAAGCTCGGCAACGATCGGAGGCCGAGGCTTTGCTGCTGCAAATTGTGTGGAGCAGCTTGCGCACCCCGGGCCTCTGTCCCCTCCTGTCCGGCGGGAAGCTACCCGGCCTGAGCGCAAGGTGGCTTGAGGAGACAATGCGGATGCTCGAAGCCGGTGGCGTCGTCCGGATCGAAGCCGGACGCTCAGTGGAAGTCTGCGCTCCGAAGAGCCTGGACGCGCTGTGGGAGCAATGGCACGGCACAGTAGCAGGCTGGAAGGACGACCCGGCGCGCGCATCCCTGGTGCTGTTGCTGGAGGCCTGCCTGCGTGCGTTGCCAGAGATCGCGCGTGGAGAGCGCGCGGCAACGGAGGTCCTGTTTCCCGACTCCTCGCTCGATCTCGTTGAAGGCGTCTACCAGGGCAGTCCCGTCGTCGACTACTTCAGTGACGTCTTCGGCGAGACTGTTGAGCGATACCTGAAGGAGCGGATCTTAAAGGATCCGGCCGCCGGGATTCGGTTGATCGAAATCGGCGCTGGGACAGGAGCCACTACGGCAGGGCTGCTACCGAGGCTGGCTGGATTCCGCACGAACATCGAAGAGTACTGCTACACGGATATTTCCAGAGCATTTCTCATCCATGCGGAGGACCGATACGCGCAGCGATACTCCTACCTGACGACCAGACTCTTCGATGTATCGCGGCCGATCGCCGAGCAGGGGCTCGATGCCGGCCGCTACGATCTCGCCCTTGCGACCAACGTGCTGCACGCGACCGCGGACATCCGATGGGCACTGCGGAACGCGAAAGCCGCCCTGCGGCGCAACGGCCTTCTGATCCTGAACGAAATCAGCGACAGGTCCCTGCTCACCCACTTGACGTTCGGCCTGCTGGACGGGTGGTGGCTCTACGAGGATCAGCAACTGCGGATTCCCGGCTGCCCCGGGTTATATCCCGCGGTCTGGAAAGAGACGCTCTCCGAAGAGGGATTCCGGTCGGTGAGGTTCCCGGCTCAGGGTGCCCACGCCCTCGGCCAGCAGATCATCGTCGCGGAAAGCGACGGGATCGTGCGTCAGGAGTTTCGGCCGTCGAATACGCCGCACCGGTCCGCGAATGAGCCCGTCGCGCGAAGCGCGGAGGAGCCTCGCAGTGTCAGCCCCGCATCGACATCCGGGGCACGGAACTCCGAATCGCTTCGAGCGTTGAGCGTGACTCATGTCAAGAGGCTGGTCGCATCGACTCTAAAGATGTCGCCCGTCGAGATCGACACATCGCGGCCCCTGGAGGAGTACGGGGTAGATTCAATCCTGGTGGTTCGTCTCACGAACGCCCTCCGCAAGGAGTTCACCGGCATCACCAGCACTCTTCTCTTTGAGGTCCGGTCCATTGAGGCGTTGATCGAGCACTTGCTACGGACGCAGAGAGAAACGCTTGTGCGGCTCGTGGGGCTCGACGAAGAACCTGCCGGAACAAGAGTGATCGGATCCGAACCGCTTCGAAGCGTCGCGTCGCGGCCGTCGGCCCAGCCTGTTTCTTTGCGAGGACCACAAGCGGCGCCGCTTCGCACGCAGGACGTCGCTGTGATCGGACTGAGCGGGAGATACCCTCAGGCGGGAGATGTGGAAGCCTTCATGGCCAACCTTAGAGCGGGGCGGAACTGCATCTCAGAGATTCCGCGTGCGCGTTGGAACTGGCAGCAGTACTACGACGAGAAGAAAGGGCAGGAGGGCCGCATGTATTCAAAATGGGGGGGCTTCCTGGACGATGTCGATAAGTTCGATCCACTCTTCTTCCGAATCTCTCCCGGAGAAGCCGAGCGCATGGATCCCCAGGAACGGCTGTTCCTGCAAATCGCGCACGGCGCGGTGGAGGATGCCGGATACACTCCGGCCACACTGTGCGAGAGCCGCAGAGTTGGCGTGTTCGTCGGCGCGATGAACAGCACGTACGCACCGGAACCCAACCACTACTCCATCGCCAACCGGGTCTCTTACCTGATGGATCTCACCGGACCCAGTCTCGCGGTCGATACCGCCTGCTCCTCGTCGCTCACGGCAATCCACCTGGCGTTGGAGAGCATCTACAGCGGGTCCAGCGAATGTGCGATCGCGGGCGGAGTGAGCTTGATCCTCGATCCGGTTCACTATCTGACACTGAGTCAGATGTTAATGCTCTCGGCAACCGACGCGTGCAAGCCGTTCGGAGCCCGGGCGGACGGCTTCGTCGATGGAGAGGCAGTGGGCGCGGTCGTCCTGAAGCCCCTCCGCAACGCGATCGTGGATCGGGATCACATTTACGGAGTCATCAAGGGAAGCATGGTCAATGCCAGCGGGAAGACGAACGGCTACACGGTGCCGAATCCCCGGGCGCAGGCCCAGCTAATCCAGCAGGCGCTGAATCGCGCAGGGGTGAAAGCGAGAGACGTCAGCTACGTGGAAGCCCATGGAACGGGGACGGCTCTGGGCGACCCCATCGAGATCGCGGGCCTGACGCAGTGTTTCGAGCGGGAGACGAGTGACAAACAGTTCTGCGCAATCGGCTCCGTGAAGTCGAACATCGGACACTGCGAGAGCGCTGCCGGCATCGCGGGACTCACCAAAGTGCTCCTGCAAATCAGGGAGGGCCGGTTGGTGCCGTCTCTCCATGCCGAAGAGCTGAATCGGGAGATCGATTTCCAGAGCACTCCATTTTTCGTGCAGCGGGGTCTTGCGGACTGGAAGCGGCCAACCCATCTCGTCGGGAGCGAGACCAAGTTCCTCCCGCGGATTGCCGGGGTCTCCTCTTTCGGCGCCGGCGGGGCGAACGCTCACCTGGTCATCGAGGAGTACCTCGAAGGCGCCCGGCCCGAAGAGGACCGCGGCGTGCAGCCGGAAGCCCATGTCATCGTTCTGTCCGCGCGAGACGAGAGCCGGCTCAGGGAGATGGCGGACAATCTGCGCCGGTTCGTGCTGGATGGGACCGATCTCACACTTTCCGACCTGGCCTACACGCTTCAGGTGGGGCGAGAGTCCATGGAGGAACGAGTCGCGCTGATCGTGAGTTCTCCGGAGGAACTCGCCCGGAAACTGGAGCGGTTCCTCGCAGGTGAAGAGGTAAGCGATATCTTTCGAGGACAGGTAAAACGGCACGACGAAACCCTGGCGGTATTCAGCGCCGACGACGAGTTGAGAGGCGCCATCGAGCAGTGGATTCGCCTCCGCAAGTATTCGGTGCTGCTTTCCCTCTGGGTGAAGGGGCTGATTGTGGATTGGGCGAAGCTGCACGAGGGAAAGCGGCCTCGTCGAATCAGTGCTCCGACTTACCCCTTTGCAAAAGAACGCTACTGGGCCGAGAATCCGAAGCCCGAAGTTTCTGCCGGGGGCAATGGCCATGCGGCCAATGGTTCTACCGACGGCGGCAGGCTGCACGACCGCTCCTTTCACGAGCATTTGTTGGATAGGCTGGGCGCTCACGACATTGGGATCGAGGACGCGATTCGCGCCGTGAGGCCAGCACAATGAGCGCCTTAACCGGTATCGAGCTGGTCTACAGGCTGTTCGCCGAGAAGCGGTTGACCAAGGCTCAAGCCCTTGACTTGATCGAGCGACTCGAAAGCGGCGCCGGGACCGCCACACGCTTGCATCCGCTCGTCCATCAGAACACGTCCACGCTTGGCGAGCAACGCTTCACGTCGTGGTTTTCCGGATCGGAGTTCTACTTCAGGGACCATGTCGTACAAGGGCGGCGTGTCATGCCCGGCGTTGCCCTCCTCGAGATGGCGCGCGCTGCTTTCGTGCTCAGTTGTGTCGAGGGGGAGGAACAGGGCGTCCGGCTCAAGAACATCGTGTGGGTCCGCCCGCTCGCAGCGCCGGAAGAGGGCGGCCTCCAGGTGCACATCGCGTTGGCTCCCGCGAGCGGCGGCGAGTCCCGGTTCGAGATTTACACGGATGGTCCGGACGGATCGGAGGAGGTGGTGCATTGTCAGGGGGCCGCGAGTTTCGGCTGGCTCGACGAGCCGCCGAACCTGGAGGTGGCGACTCTGCGCGATGCGGCCGGAGCGAACCGCATCGACGCGAGGGAGTGCTATGCGGCATTCGGCGCCGCCGGCGTCGAGTACGGAGCGGCACTGCGCGGTATCGAGGAGATTTTCTGCGACGCGGAACGCTTGGTGGCGAAGCTGCATATTCCCGATGGGAGCGCCAATTTCGCACTGACTGGGGGCTTCGATGGCTTTGGGCTGCACCCGGCGCTGCTCGACGCCGCTATCCAGGCCTGCCTTGGCCTGTCACGAGGCAAGAGCCGGATCGATGCCGACGCGCACACGTTGCTCCTTCCGTTTGCACTCGACGAGTGCGAGATCCTCGGCGCGTGCACGCAGAGCATGTGGGCATCGATTCGGCGTTCCCAGGGATCGACCCCTGCGGACAAGGTACAAAGGGTCGACATCGATCTGTGTTCCGAGGACGGGCGGGTTTGCGTCCGTCTGAAAGGCCTCTCCTCGCGAGCAGCGGGATCGGCGAAGGGCCCTGCTCCGAGCGTGGGTACCGTAATCTGTCATCCGGTCTGGCATGCGAGCGCGCCGCAGGCGGGCACTGCGCCGCCCGCGTATCGGCATCATGTCGTCATGTGGTGCGATGGCGTGGCGCCGGCGCTGGCTCATTTAAGGGCCAGGTTCGCGGGCGTGGAATACGTCTCTCTCGAGCCTCTGGGACGCGATACAAGCGAACGCTTCGAGGAGACTTCGGTCAAAGCTTTTGAGGCGATTAAGGCGCTCATCGAGGCAGGGTCCGCGGGCGCCACGCTGGTCCAGATCCTGGTCTCGACGCGAGGCGACCTCCACCTGTACTGCGGACTCGGCGGACTGTTGAGGACAGCGCGGAGGGAGCAACCGCGCATTCTGGCCCAACTGATCGAAGTTGACCCACAGGATGGTCAGGAGAACCTGCTCTCGGCGTTGAGGGCGGGCTGCCTGCGTCCGGA
>Ga0182030_10001257_pt1 | contig 51723 bp, 40 predicted proteins | sample 812S3MmetaG_FD_121299 | JGI IMG/M metagenome (GOLD analysis project Ga0182030, IMG submission 121299) | Permafrost microbial communities from Stordalen Mire, Sweden - 812S3M metaG (Illumina Assembly) | ecosystem: Environmental > Terrestrial > Soil > Wetlands > Permafrost | place: Sweden...
CGCGGTCGATACGAGCTTCACGCAAGGCGGCTTGCAGACGACCGGCGTCAACACCAACCTCGCCATCAACGGTAACGGCTTCTTCGCCCTGAACAATATCAACGGCGGCGGAACCACCACGTATACGCGTGACGGCGATTTCTCGCTCAACGAGAGCGGCTATCTCTACAGCCCTTCCAACGGTTTGGGCGTATTGGGCTATCCCGTGCAGGCGAACGGTACGATCTCACAAGTCGCACCCCCGCAACCGATTCAGATCCCGTTCGGCCTCAAGTCGATCGCGGTCGGCACCGGTTTCGGCGCGAAAACCGGTCCGTCGACCGATTCGGTCTATGACGTCTCGCTCGGGGGCAACCTCGATCAGACCAATTACATCACGGCCGTCTCGAGCAATAGCGCCGACATCATCGCGACGACGATCACGACGACGGTCTATGACTCGCTGGGCGGACCCCACGAAGTCCAGATTACCTACCAGCCAGACGCCGATGCCGCCCATGGCGGAACGGGGTTGGTGTTGCCCGCCACGGTGCGCAACGCAGCTGGTGTCGCCGTAACGGCCGCGACGGAATACGCCTTCACGGTCACGTCGACGGATGGTTCCTGCAACGGAGCGTCGACGACGCTCGGGACCGGGTACATCTTTTTCGATCAAAACGGACAGTTCATCAACACCTCGAGCTCGCCGACTGCGGCCCTTCCCGCGGACGAGCATACGGCCGGTTCAGCGCCGAGCACGGCCACGGGCGACCTCTTCACGGTAACCACGTGGAGTTCTCCGGGCGGCGCGAACAACGCGACGGCAGTCGGTGCCGGTACGGCGAATCCCGCCGAAATCGGTCTCGACTTCTCGAACATGACCAGCCTCAACTCGTCTGCAACCGCCAACACGGTTTCGCAGAACGGGTACGCACCCGGTATTCTCTCGAATATCACGATCGGCCAAGACGGCACGATCACCGGTGCGTTCACCAACGGGCAAAACCAAACGCTCGGACGGCTCGCGCTGGCCACCTTCGGCAACGAAGACGGCCTCACGCGACTCGGCGGCAACCAATTCAGCGCGTCGGCGAACTCTGGGCTTGCCCAATATGGCTTCGCCAATCAAGCTGACTTCGGTAGCATCGATGCGGGTTCGCTCGAACAGTCCAACGTCTCGATCGCGAGTGAGTTCACCAAGATGATCATGGCTCAACGCGCCTTCGAGGCAAACGGAAAGAGCATCACGACCGCAGACCAAGATCTGCAGACCGTGATCGGGCTCAAGCAATAAGCCCGTTTCCGTGAAACGACGCGGCGCGCCCTCGGGCAAACACATCCCCGCCCGGGGCGCGTCCGGTGCCGTTTATCCGCTCTCCCTTTGCATGATCGTGCGCAACGAAGAGCGCTTTCTCGGCGACGCCCTCACTTCGGTGCAGGGCGTCGTTGATGAAATTTGCATCGTCGATACGGGATCGACCGACGGAACCGTCGCGATCGCCGAATCGTTCGGTGCCCGCGTCAGCCGAGTGGCCTGGCGTGAAGATTTTGCCTGGGCGCGCAATCAAGCGCTCGAGATGGCTACCGGTGCGTGGATCTTCGTGCTCGATGCCGACGAACGGCTCGCACCGGGATCGCGCGACCAGCTGCGCGGCGTGCGCGGGATGAAGCCCGACGGCCGCGGCCTGTGGATCCGGTGCCGCAACTACAACGACGCCGAGCGCGAGATCGTGGCGTCGACCAACGCGATCGTGCGCATCTTTCCGAACGATCCGGCGATTCGGTATCGCGGCACGCTGCACGAGTTCGTCGCCCGGGTGGGTGAGGACCGGCCGATTCCCGCCGAACGCACCGCGATCGAGATCGTCCACCTCGGCTATACGCACGACGTCATGGTCTCGCGGCGCAAAGCCGAACGGAATCTGCGCGTGAGCCGCGCCGCCTATGAAGCGGCGCCCGAAGATTCGATCCTGGTCTACAACTACGCGATGTCGGCGCTCCTGGCCGGAGAAACGGCGCTGGCGCGCGCGCAGCTCGAACGTGTGGCCGAATTGACCGCCGGCACGCCGCGCGGTTACCGCCCGATGGCACTTTCCAAGCTGGCGGGCCTCTACGTCGACGAAGGGCGCGCCGGCGACGCGCTGCGCGTGGCCGACGAGTGCCTCACGCTCGTTCCCACCTACCCCGACGGGCACTTTGTGCGCGGCCGGGCCTTGGCCCGTCTCGCGCGCTTCCACGAGGCGCGTAGCGCGTTCGAGGAGTCGATCCGTTGCGGAACGAGCGCCGCCTTCGAGCATTTCGTCGTTGACGAAGAGATCGCGATCTGGAAAGCCCACAACGAAATCGGCGGAACGTTCGTCTTAGAGCAGCGTTACGCCGAAGCGCGGCAGTGGCTCGAACGCGCCTTGGCGGCCCGGCCGGGCGAACGTTCGCTGATGCTCAACCTTGGGCGCAGCTGCGAAGCCCAAGGCGATATCGACGCGGCGCGCGCGTCATACCGCGACGTCTTCGAACACTTCCGCGACGAAATCGCCGCCATCGAGTACGTGAACTTCGTGTTCCGGCACGACACCGCCGACGGCGTTCTCGCCGCGGTCGAGGCCGCGCTGCCGTTTCTCGGCGACGACTATCGCCGGGCGTTTCTCGCTTCGGCGGCGGCCGCGATGCTGCGGGAGAACCGGCGCGACGAAGCGGCCGGGTTGCTGCAACGCGTCCTCGTCGTCGGCGGCCAGCCCGGTGCCGGCCGCGCCGTCATCAAGGCGCTTGCCGAGCACTACCGCCAACCCGAACTCGACGCGATCCTCGTAAGCTAGCGTGCGCGTCAGCGGAACTCCCTATTCGAGCGTCGAGCAATTGCGCGCCGTCGAGGAACGGATCGAAGCCGATCCCGACGACCTCGATCTGCAGTTCGAACGGGCGCGTGCGCTGGATGATCTCGGCCGCGTCGTCGACGCCATGCATGCCTACCGGGCGCTGCTCGACGCCGAACCCAAGCACTTCGGTGCGCTCACCAATCTTGGCACGCTGTTTCTCGAACAGGGCATGGTCGAGGGCGCGACCGCAGCGTTCCACGCCGCGCTCGACAGCGATTGGGAAGATCCGCTCGGACATCTGAACGTCGCGCTGCTCAACACGCACACCGGTGCCTACGAAGCGGCACGCGGACATTTCGAGCGCGTGCTGCGCATGTTTCCCGACGACGACCATGCGCGGCTGCACGCGCATAACGGGCTCGCACGGCTCTACGAACGCGAAGGCGACGAAGAGCGCGCCGACGAGCACCTGCGGCTCGCGTTTGCCAAACCGGTCATCTGGACGTTCCCCTACCGCGGAAGCGGGGAACCGTTGCGCGTACTCGTGCTCCAGTCGCCGCGCGGCGGCAACGTGATCAGCAACCAGTTCTTCGACGACCGGCTCGTCGAGCGCATCGTCGTCGTGCCCGAGGCCGCCGGCGCGGGCTTCGTGTTTCCCCCGCATCACGTCGTGTTCAACGCGATCGGTGACCCGGATTCGACCCGCCGCACGCTCGAACGCGCCGCGCAACTCACGGCAGCGACGAAGGCGCCCGTGATCAACGATCCGCGCGCCGTGCTGCGCACCGATCGTCAGGCGATGATGGAACGTCTCGCGACGATTCCCAACCTGGTCGCGCCGCGCACACGGCGCGTGCGGCGCGACGAGATCAGCGCCGAACGCCTGGCCGCCGAAGGATTCGCGTTCCCGCTCTTGCTGCGCTCGCCCGGATTCCACGCCGGCGACAACTTCGAGCTCGTCGCGGATGCAGAACAGTTACCGGCGGCGCTCGCGGCCCTGCCGGGAACGGAGCTCTACGTCATCGCGTTTCACGATGCGCGCGCGGATGACGGCTGGGTGCGCAAGTATCGCGTCGTGTTCATCGACGGCCGCGCGTATCCGGTGCATCTCGCGATCGCGCAGCAGTGGAAGGTCCACTACTTTTCGGGTGCGATGGCCGAATCGGCGGCGCACCGAGCGGAAGAGCAGCGCTTTCTCGACGGCATGGACGAGGTGCTCGGCGCGGAGGGGATGGCCACGCTCGCCGCGATCGGCGCCGCGCTGCGCCTGGATTACGGCGGCGTGGACTTCGGCCGCGATCGCGACGGGCGCATCGTCGTCTTCGAGGCGAACGCGACGATGGCGGTCTATCCGCCGCCCGACGATGCGCTCTGGGATTACCGGCGTGCGGCGCACGCGAACGCGATCGCGGCGGTGCGTGCGATGCTCGTCGAGCGGGCCGTCAGGGCAGGCTATACCCGCTCGCCGTAATCAGCGGTTCGAGATGCGCGGCGAAACGCAGCCCGCGCCCGATTGCCGAATCATAGAGCGGTTGGCGCACTTGAAAGGCGCTCGCGGTACGCACCGGACGGCGCGCGGCGTGGAAGGCGAGACATGCGTCGTCCCACGGCAAGCCGCAAAACGCGACGATGCGGCGCGCTTGGGTCTCGATGTCGGCGACGACGTCTTCGTATTGCACTTCGAGAAACTGATCGGCCGGTAAGATCGCGCGCCAGCGCGTCATGAGCTGGTCGTAGGCGCGGTAGTAGCGGCCGAGTTCGGCCAGATCGTACGAGAACGAGACGTACGAACCGAGAAACAGCGTCGCGTAACACGAGAAGCACGTGTCGAGCCAGTTGCGGCGCACGTGGATCATCCGCGCCTTCGGCAGCGCCATGTGAATGAACGGCGCGAGGCTGAAGTTCGCGAGCGTCTTGTCGGTGAGGCGCGGTTTCCCGGCCGCCAGCCGTGCCGTCGCATCGAGGTAGCGGTCTCCCAGCGTACGCAGCGATTTGCCGACGTCGGCAAGCGGGGCGGCGGTTCCGACTGCGGGCCGCACCTCGGCGATCAGCCGTCCGAACTCCGCGATCTCGCCCGCCGCAGCGACGGCGGGGTGGGCGGCGAGGATCTGCTCGACCAGCGTCGAGCCCGCTCGCGCCATGCTGAACACGAAGACCGGCGCCTCCGAGGGGTTGCCGTAGGTGCGCAGCGATTCCAGCAGCGGCACGTCGATCGTGCGCTCGAGCGAGGCGAAGAAGCCCAGCTCGGCGGCCTCGTTGTAGTTCACCTCGGTACGCTTGAGCGCGTTGCCGGCGGCGAGATGGCGGAAGGCGTCGTCGTAGCGCTCCGCGTCCTCGTACACTTTGGCGAGTCCGAAATGGAGGTCGATCCGCGCGGCTTGGTTCAGCCCGCGGGCCGGAGCGCTCAGGGCCTCCATCGCCGCGAGCCGCCGCGGCTCGAGCGGTTTCGAGCGGCTGCGCACGAGCTCCAAGTAGTAGTGGCTGTTGGCGGGATCGATTTCGATCGCGCGTTCGAACCAGACCACGGCCTCGCCGATCGCGCCCCCCTCGAGCAAGACGCGGCCCAGATTGCAGGCCGCGTCGCCGAAGGCGGGCTCGATGGCGAGGGCCGCCCGGAAGGCCGCGGCTGCCGCGTCCGGTTCACCCTGCCGTGCCAGCACTGCACCGAGGCCGTTGTGGGCGGCCACGTAGCCGGGATCGAGCTGCAGTGCCCGCTCGAAGGCCGCGCGGGATTCCGGCAGCCGGTCGACGGCCATCAACGCGTTCCCGAGATGGAACGCGGTCGCGGCGGACCCAGGTGCGGCCGCGTGGGCCCGCTCGAGGTAGGGCACGGCTTCGCCGGGCCGGCCGAGTTCGACCAAACACACCCCGAGCGTATCGAGTGCTTCATCGTAGCCGGGCCGCAGGTCGACCGCGCGCGTCAACGCCGCCGCCGCCTCCTCGAGACGTCCGAGCGCAAGCAGAGCGCAGCCAAGATTGTTATGCGCCTCGGCGGCGGCGGGATCGCTGCGGAGCGCGCGCTGATACAGCATGATGGCTTCGAGTGTACGCCCGGAACGCTGCTTCGAAAGCGCGGACTGGAAGAGGCTAGTGAACGGCGCCCCGTGCCCCTTTGCCCCGCCGCGACGTTTTGCCATATAGCGCACAGTGTAGCATCCGCGGTCGCTGCGGGCCGGGGAAGCGGCTCCCGGGGTGGAAGCCACATGCTAGCAATGATTTCGTTACGGCGTCTTAACAATCAGGCCATCATGGTCAACGCCGACCTGATCGAGAGCTTGGAGTCCACCCCGGACACGGTGGTCACGCTGACGTCCGGCAACAAGTTGCTCGTGCGGGACTCCATGGAAGAAATTCAGTCCAAAATCATCGAGTTCAAGCGGCAGATCTACGGTCCGAAAGAGGTACAGTAGAAGCCCGGCGTACAAGTCAACCGGGCCCTTCACTGTCTACCGTAATATTGTCGGCGTAGTTCGCCGATATACGGTAGTAGCGCGTTACCGTTAGAGGAACCGTCCGTTGGATTTAGCGACCGTCATAGGTATCGTTCTCGCACTTTGTTCGATCGCGATTTCGGCGTACATCGGTGATGTCGACGTCTCGATTCTGTTCAAACGATACGAGGCGTTCATTCTGGTTTTCGGCGGTACGATCGCCGCTACGATGATCTCGTTCCCGATGAAGACGTTCGTGCGCGGTCTGCGGACCGGGTTCGCGATGGCCTTCACCGAGCCGCAGTACCACGAACACGAAATCATCGCCAACCTCGTGACGTTTGCCGAGAAGGCGCGCCGCGAAGGCCTCCTCGCGCTCGAGAACGAGGCCGCGGAACTCGACGACGAGTTCATGCGCAAGGGCATCCAGCTCGTGATCGATGGTCGCGACGCCGACATTATCCGCAAGATTTTAGAGACCGAAGTGCTCTTCGTTCAAGAGCGCAACGCGAAGGCGGAAGCGGTCCTGATGACGATGGGCGGCTTCTCGCCGACGCTCGGCATCATCGGTACGGTGCTCGGACTGATCGCAATGTTGAAGGGCCTCGGCGACACGGCCGGCGGCAACGTGACCGGCAAGATCGGTATCGCGACCGCTCAGGCGTTCGTCGCGACGTTCTTCGGTATCTCGCTTGCGAACTTGCTGTGGCTTCCGCTCGGCGCGAAGGTCAAGGAGCGCAACGGGCAACTCTTGCTGTTGCGCGAGATCATGATCGAAGGCATCCTCTCGATTCAGGCCGGCGACAACCCGCGTCTGCTCGAGGAGAAGCTCCACGCATTCCTCGATCCGAACGAACGCGAGACCGAAGTCGAAGAGGGCGGCACGGTCGGCGAACCCGCGATGGCGAGCTAAGCCTTGGCGATGGGACGGCGCCTCGGCGGAGGCAAGGGTGCGGAGGCCATGGAGTCAGCGGGCATGATGCGCTGGCTGCTGACCTACGCCGACATGATCACGCTGCTGCTCGCGCTGTTCATCATTCTGTTCTCGATCTCGACGATCAACAAGGTGAAGCTGCAGCGTCTGGTGCGCGATCTCGGCGGCGGCTTCAACAGTCAAGATGCGATCAACAACCCGCCCAACGGCATGACGACGTCCGCGACCAAAGACGATCTCCAGGCCATGCAGGCGCAGCTGCAGTCGTACATCCAGAGCCAGAGCCTGCAGAAGTCGGTCCAGACGAAGATCACCCGCGACGGCAAGAAGCGCGAGCTCGTCATCACGCTCCTGAGCGACAAACAGCTCTTCGACAGCGGTAAGGCCGACATCAAACCGTTCACCAAGAAGATCCTCGACGAAGTCTACCGGCAGCTGAAGACTCGGCAAAACGAAGTGCGCGTCGAAGGAAACACCGATAACGTGCCGATTTCCAACGATCAGTTCCCGAGCAACTGGGAGCTCTCGTCGGCGCGTGCCACCGGCGTGGCGCGCTACTTCGTTGAAGACGACGGCTTAGCACCGCGCCGCATTTCGGCGCTCGGGTACGGCGAGTACCGCCCGCGAGTTCCGAACGATACCGATGCCCACCGCGCCCAGAACCGGCGCGTCGACGTGGTCATCCTCGATACGGATGCGGCAACCAACGCACAAGCCGCAGCCGAAGCGCAAGCGCTCGCCGGGGGGGGATAACCCATGTCCATGCTTTCGCAAGAAGAGATCGACGCGCTCGTCAATCAGCTCTCTTCTCCGGATGCCGACCAATCGTCGCTCGAAGGCCGCAAGGTCAAGTCGTTCGACTTCCGCTTCAACAAGCGGCTCGAGAAGTTTCAGTCCAACCAGCTCCAAACGCTGCGCACGCTGCACGACAACTTCACGCGCCTGCTCAACAACTCGCTCTCGGTCTACCTGCGGACCCGCGTCGAGGCCACGATCGTCTCGATCGAGCAGATCTCGTACGGTGACTTCATCGCCTCGATCGGCATTCCGTCGATCCTCTCGATCTTCTCGATGGATCCGCTGGCCGGCTCGGGCATCGTCCAGGTCGACTTGAACCTGGCCTTCTCGATTCTCGACCGCCTGCTGGGCGGCCCGGGCTGGTACCCAACCAAGCTGCGCGATCTCTCGGACATCGAGCGCACGCTGATGCAGCGCTTCATGGCCCGCATGCTCAACAGCTATCGCGAAGCCTGGAACTACTTGCTGACGCTCTCGCTGAAGATCGAAGCGCTGGACTCCAACCCGCAGTTCATTCCGCGTATCATCCCGCTCGACCAGATCGTCGCCTTCGTTTCGTGCGAACTGAAGATCGGCGACATCGCGGGCGTGATGAACTTTGCCTTGCCCTACTCCGTGCTGCAGTCCATCGGGACGCAGCTTGCCGACTACCAATGGTCGCCGTCGGTCGTGGCCGGCCGCGGCATGACCGAAGAAGACATCCTCCAGCTGGCCCGCAACGTCGAACGGGCCGGGGTGAACATGGAAGTTGAGCTCGGCCGGACCATCGTATCGCTCCGCGACCTGGTCACGTTGCAGGTCGGCGACGTCGTTCTGTTCGATAAACCGGTTAATGAACCGTTGTTGATGACGGTGAACGACCGCGAGAAGTATCGCGTATACCCGGGCGTGAACAAGGACCGGGTCGCGGTGCAGATTGCGTCGGTCGTCGAGGACGAGGAGTAGTTTTGGCACAGAAAGACTCGTTGCAGCCGCTTGCCGGAGCGATGTTCGCTGCAGCGACCGGTGCGTTTTCCACCCTCGCGGGTATCGGCGCGGTCGCCGGCGAGCCGCAAATGGAGAGCGCCGACGGATCGATCAAGGTCGAGCCCGACGTCGTAGCGACCCTCACGCGCATTCCGTCGACAAGTGTGGCCTTCGTCACACGGTTTGTGAAAGCCGATATCGGCGCCGTCGTTGCGTTGATGCTGGGCACTCCCGGCGATGACGCCGAGATGGATGCCATGCAGCTCTCCATCGTCGCCGAGACGGTGGCCCAGATCGCCACCGCGATGGGCGAGGCCGTTGCCAATGAGACCGGCGCGTCGAGCGACGGGGTCAACTCCGAAGTCGTCAACGATGCCGGCGGGTTTCCGGTGCCGCCGTTCACCTCGTTCACGGCGCCGATCTCGGTGGGCGATTCGCTCAAGACGTCGGTAACGATCGATTTCGACGGGCTGTCGCTCTCGAAGATGGACATCAAACCGTCGGCGCCCAGCGCCGCGACCGCGTCCTCCGGTTCGACGGCCGCCGCCGATGCCGCCGCCGCGATGGCTGCCGCCATGGCCGGCCCGCCGTCGACCGTTTCCCCGAACCGGCAGCGTCCGGCACCCGAAGGTCAGGCCGCGCAGTTTGCGCCGATGCAGCCGACCGGGATCCGTCCCGCGGCGCCCGGACAGTCGAACCTCGACCTCGTCCACGACGTGCCGCTGGAGATCTCGGCCGTCCTCGGTCAGACCGAACTCTCGCTGCGCGAAGTCGTCGCCATGGTTCCCGGCAGCGTCTTCGAACTCGACAAGCTCTCGACCGAACCGATCGACCTGTATGTCAACAACATCTTGATCGCCCGTGGTGAAGTCGTTGTCGTCGACGACAAGTTTGCCGTAAAGATCAGCGAACTCAACCCCGTCGTCGATCGAATTTAAACGATCGCGATGAATATCGCGTTCGTACTGCAAGTTATTTGGGCGTTTGCCCTCGTCGCGCTGCTCTTGATCGGGTTTCTCTACGTAGCGCGCGCGATTCAACGCACGCGGATCGTGGGGAGCGTCGGTAAGCGGCTCATCTCGACGGTCGAATCGACGGCGCTTGCGCAAAACGTCACCGTTCACGTGATACGCGTCGGCGACAAGTATTTTCTCGTCGGCGGCGGCTCGGCCGGCGTCGCGCTGCTCTCGGAGTTGCCGGCGAGTGAGATCGAACCGTACATCGAATCCCATCGGCTGGCCTTGGAGGCACAGCGCACCACCTTGATGCGACCCTTCGAACGTTTCAGGAAGTCATGACGCGCCGCAATCTTCCCTGGCTCCTCGCCGGCCTCGCGGCGATCTTCGTCGTGATCGCGGCCTTGGCGCCGGCGTTCGCCCAAACGATTCCCGGCCCCACGTCGCCGACGATTCCGATTCCGCAAATCAACGTCGGCGTCACGCCGGCGACGAAGCCCTCGGACGTCGCGTTCTCGCTGCAGATCCTGCTGCTGCTGACGGTCTTGACGCTCGCGCCGACGCTGATCGTGCTCACGACCGCCTTCACGCGCATCGTCGTCGTGCTCTCGTTCGTCCGTACGGCGCTCGGAACGCAGTCCAATCCGCCCAACCAGGTATTGATCGGCCTCGCGATGTTCCTTACGTTCTTCGTCATGGCGCCCGTAATCCAGGACATCAACAAGAACGCGCTGCAGCCGTATCTCGGCCAGAAGATCTCGCAACAAGTCGCCTTGGACCGCGCTCAAAAACCACTGCGGGCCTTCATGTTCAAGCAGACGCGCGAGAAAGACATCGCCGTCTTCTATTCGATGACGAAGGAGCCGCGGCCGGCCAAACAAGACGACGTCCCGACCTATCTGCTGATTCCGGCCTTCACGATCAGCGAGTTGAAGACCGCGTTCGAGATCGGTTTTGCGATCTACATTCCATTCATCGTCATCGATATGGTAGTGGCCTCGGTGCTGCTGTCGATGGGTATGATGATGATCCCGCCGGTGCTGATCTCGCTCCCGTTCAAGATCTTGATCTTCTTGCTCGTCGACGGCTGGAACCTCACCGTCAGCGCGCTGTTCGCGAGCTTTAATAAGTGAGCGTGCGAACGTGACCTACGCGACGGCGCTCTCGCTCGGGCGTGACGCGATCGTGGTGGCGTTGCTCGTGTGCGGGCCGGCGCTGATCCTCGGTCTCATCACCGGTCTCGTGATCTCGATCTTTCAGGCGACCACGCAGATCCAAGAACCGACGCTGACGTTCATCCCGAAGATCGTCGTCGTCGCGCTCGCGATCCTGTTCTTCGGTCCGTTCATGCTGGCGATGCTCACGGATTTCATGTCACGTGTCTTTAGCCACATACCGGATTACGTGAAGTAATGCACGGGGTCAACCTCTTCGGCTTGACCTACGCCCAGTTCGAGACGTTCCTTTTGGTCCTCGTGCGCGTCTCGGTGATCCTGATCATGCTGCCGATCTTCTCGGCGGCGCAGGTCAACTCGCTGGTGCGCTTCGGTCTCGGCCTCGTCGTCACGATCGTGGTGTGGAGTACCGTGCCGCCGATGGCGCCCATCGATGGCCTCGGACCGATGACGGCCGCGGTGTTTTCGCAGGCGTTCGTCGGCTTCGTGTTCGGGTTCGTCGCGTTTCTGGTGTTCGTCGGCATTCAGTTCGCCGGCGAGGTCATGGACCTCGAGGTCGGTTTCTCGATCGTCAACGTGATCAATCCGTTGACGAGCCAAAACGTCAGCGTGCTCGGCGAATTCCAGCTGGCGCTGGGCTCCTTGATCTACCTGATCTCCAACGCCCACCACTTCTTGTTCCAGGGGTTAGCCGGATCGTTCAACCTCGTGCCGCTACCGTACGTCACGATCTCGCCGGCGCTCAATACCGACGTCATGGCGTTCTTCGCGCAGTCGTTCTTCCTGGTGTTCCAGATCGCGGGTCCGATCGCGGTGGCGCTGTTCCTGACCAACGTTGGGCTTGCCCTCATGGCCCGGGTGGCGCCGCAGCTCAACATTTTCGCGGTCGGATTTCCGCTGCAGATCATGATCGGGCTGACCATGATGATCATCTCGTTGCCGCTGCTGGAGAACGTGCTCCCGCAGGTATTCTCGGAGACCCCCCGAGAACTCGATGCGGTGCTCCGTGCGATGCGGACTCCGGGGTAACGGGCCATGGCCAAGCCGGAGCAGACAGAGAAACCTACCGCCAAACGCGTTGGTGAAGCGCGCTCACGCGGTCAAGTCGCGCGGTCGCCCGACGTCGGCGGCTCGCTGATTTTTCTCGCCATCATCATCACGCTGCATACCAGCTTCGTTCCGGCGTTCGGGCTCGCGGCGCATTCGTTTGCCGTGGCCATTCAGACCGCCAACGGCCGCGTGCCGATCAACATCCACTCTGCCTGGGGCCTGTTTGCGCGGGCGTTCGCGGCCTATATCGGCTTGATGGGCGTTGCGTTCGGGGCTGCCGTCGGGATTGCGATCCTGGCCAACGTCCTGCAATTCGGCTTCCTGTTCGCCCCGGCGAAGATCAAGCCGAAGTTCAGCACGCTCAACCCGTTCCCGGGCCTCAAGCGGCTGTTTTTCTCACCCCAGGCGCTGATCCAGCTGGCCAAGCAGCTGGCCAAGATTCTGCTGGTCTTCATCGTGGTATTCACCCAGCTGCACGACCAGGTCCCGATGTTCTACCAGCTGGCGCACACCTCGCCGTACGACCTGGTGATGTGGGTCGAGGGCACGGCCTACGGGATCGGGATCCGCTTCGGCCTGTTGTTCTTCTGTCTGGGCATGGCCGACTATTTCTACGAGCGTCATCGCCTGACAGATTCGCTCAAGATGACCAAGACCGAGGTCAAGGACGAGCACCGCCAGCAAGAAGGCAACCCCGAGATGCGGCAGGCCGTCAAGCAGCGCCAGCGAGCAAGCGCTCGCCGGCGCATGATGGCCGCGGTCCCGCGGGCGACGGTCGTCGTCACCAACCCGACCCACTTTGCGGTGGCGCTGGAATGGGACGAGATCACGATGGATGCCCCGCTCCTCACCTGCAAGGGGGCCGACCTCATGGCCCGCCGCATCCGCGAGCTGGCCCGCGAACACAACATCCCGATCATGGAAAACCCGCCCCTGGCCCGGGCGCTCTACGACAAGGTCGAGCTGGATTCGCCCGTTCCGCCGACGCTCTACGCGGCCGTGGCCCAGGTGATCGCGTTTATCTACAAGCTCAAAAACCGCACCATTGCGTAATGCCGCCCTTCGACGGGCTCAGGGTGAGGGGCTGTCGTGCCGATACTTTTAGGGAAGTGACGGTGACCAAATGGCCGCTGTAGCGTCCCCTGCCCCCAAGACCCCGACTCCGACCTTGATGGAACGGATCGCTTCGACTGCCCAAATATGGGTCGCCGGCGCTTCCGTCATTCTGGTCGTTCTGATGATCGTGCCCGTGGCGCCGTGGGTGCTCGATATTCTGCTGTCGCTGAATATCGCGCTGGCGCTGGTCATCATGCTGACGTCGCTATACACGGAGAACGCGCTCGCCTTCAGCGTCTTCCCCACGTTGATCCTGATCGTCACGCTCTTCCGGCTCTCGCTCAACATCAGCGCCACCCGGGCGATCTTGCTGCACGGCTACGCCGGCGAAGTCATCAACAACTTCGGTGCGATCGTCGTCGGCGGCAACTACGCCGTCGGCCTCGTGATCTTTGCGATCCTGGTCGTCATCCAGTTCGTCGTCATCACGAACGGCGCCGGGCGCGTCGCTGAAGTCGCGGCCCGCTTCACCTTGGACGCCATGCCCGGTAAACAGTTGGCCGTCGACGCCGACCTCAATGCCGGGCTGATCACCGAAGCGGATGCGCGTCAGCGCCGCAAAGACATCCAGCGTTCGGCCGACTTCTACGGCGCCATGGACGGTGCTTCGAAGTTCGTCCGCGGCGACGCGGTCGCGGCCCTGATCATCGTCTTCGTCAACATCCTCGGCGGCTTCGTCATCGGGATCGTGCAGCAAGGGCTCTCGCTCGCACAGTCGCTGCAAACCTACACCTTGCTGACGATCGGTGAAGGTATCGTCACGCAGATTCCGGCGCTGCTGGTCTCGACTGCCACCGGTATCATCGTCACCCGTGCCGCCGCCGAGTCGTCGTTCGGCGAAGAGCTGACGAGCCAACTCGTGCAAGAGCCGCGCGCGCTGGCGATCGCGGCCGGGCTCTTGATTCTGTTCGGCCTCTTCGGGCTGCCGCCGATCCCGATGTTCATCATGGCCGCAATCCTCGCGGCGCTGTTCTTCCGGCGCCGTGCGGCGATCGCGAAGGCGGCGGAAAAGCCGGCCCTCGCAGCCGGCGGCGCCACCAATCAGCCGGCGGTCAAGCCGGCCGAGTCCGTCGTGCCGCTGCTGTCCTACGATCCGATGGAACTGGAGATCGGCTTCGGCTTGATCCCGCTCGTCGACGTCAGCCAGGGCGGCGATTTGCTCGAGCGCATCACGATGATCCGGCGCCACGCGGCGCGCGAACTGGGGATCGTGGTCCCGCCGATTCGCGTCCGCGACAACCTGCAGCTCAAGCCGTCGACGTACGTCGTCAAGATTTACGGCCTCGAGGTTGCGCGCGCCGAAGTGATGGTCAGCCGGTTGCTCGCGATGAACCCCGGAACCGCGACCAACGGCATCGAGGGCATCCCCACCGTCGAGCCGGCGTTCAACCTGCCGGCGTTGTGGATTCCGGAAAGCGGACGCGGCGATGCTGAGCTGGCCGGCTATACCGTCATCGATCCGACCAGCGTCATCGCGACGCACCTCACCGAGCTGATCAAAACGCACGCGCCGGATCTCCTCGGCCGTCAAGAAACCTCCGCGCTGCTCGACAACGTCAAGCAGCACTATCCGGTCGTCGTCGACGAACTGGTGCCGGGTTTGCTGACGGTCGGCGAAGTGCAGCGCGTGCTGCAGAACCTGTTGCGCGAACGCATTCCGATTCGCAACCTGCTGCTGATCCTCGAGAACCTGGCCGACGGTGCGCGCGCATCGAAGGACGTCGACTTCCTGACCGAACGCGTGCGCGCTTCGATGGCGCGTCACATCTCGGCAGAATACACGGAAAACGGGTTGTTGTCGGTCATCACCGTCGATCCGCGACTGGAAACGCTGTTGGGGGAAGCGGCGCGACGCGGCGAAGACGCCTACGCCTTGCTCGATCCCAATACCGTGGCCAAGATCTACGGTTCGCTCACCAAACAAATCCAGCACGCGCAACAAGCGGGCTTGCAGCCGGTCGTGCTCACCTCGCCGCAAACGCGTCTCGCGCTCAAGCGCCTGACCGAACGCGCGGCTCCGCAACTCGTCGTCTTGTCGTACAGCGAGATCGCGCCAGGCCTACGGGTCGAGTCGATCGGCCAGATTTCGACGACCGCTGATGATTCGATCGAGCCGGTTGGAGTTTAATTCATGGGTTTCCTAGGGTTGTTTGGTATCAAGTCTGCGCCGTCGACCAAAGAGCTGCGTGAAATGCTCCCCTCGCTGCATAGTTTCGTCGACGTCGCGGTGCGCAACGGACCGAAAGGTTCGGTCTGTTTCGAGAATGCCGGCATCAAGACGTTCGTGACGAGCGTGCTGCCCGGGATGTCGCCCGGTCAGCAAGTGAGCTTCAACTACTCGAACACGGGCGGTAAATACCGGTTCAGTGCCGCGATCAAAGCGGTCGATGACAAGCAAGCCACCTTCGAGATGCCCGGCAAGATCGAAACCGTGCAGAAATTCGGCGGCTCGCGCAAGCGCACGACCGTGCGTATCGACACGACCGTGACGATCCAGTGGCGCTATGGCTCGACCGGCAAGATCGAAAGCGAATGGCAGAAGGGCGTGCTGAGCGATATCAGCCGCACCGGATCTTCGCTCGCGACCGACCGGATCATCAAGACCGGCAACATCCTCGAGCTGAAGATTCCGCTCTCCCAGGACGGCACGCCGATCGTCGTCCGCGCCGATGCCCGGCGCGTCGACAAGATCGAGAACACGTCGAAGTACAACGTCGGGCTTGCCTTCCATCCGCTCAAACCCGAGGCCGAACGCGCGGTCATCGATTTCATCAACCGTCGCCAAGTCGACCTGCGCAACCGCGGCTTGGGTTGATCCCCGGGGCTCAAGCCGCAGGGCGGCGAAGAGTAGGCGCGTGACCGAGACCCAGATGAATGGCGCGCCGCCGCCGAGCGCCGAGCCGGCTGCCGCAAACCGGACCAACGTTGCCGCACGCACCGCGATTTGGACGGGCGTCGCGCTGGGCGCCGCGGCGACGGCCACCGTGGCTTTTTTCGTCGTGCGCGCGATGTGGCAGAAACGGGCGCCGGACGAGACGTCGGAGCGTATCCAGTCGCTCATCGATGAAGCCAATCGTCTGATTCGTACGCTCGAAGAGAAAAAGTAGCTTGGTGACCGGCCTCAAGCCGGGCGCCGTCGGAGTGGTCGAGTTTTCCGACCTGCTGGCCAACGGCCAAGCCGTCGGGCGATTCGATGGGATGGTCGTGTTCGTCGACGGTCCGCTGCCGGGCGAACGCGCCCGCATCCGGTTGACCGAAGTGAAGGCGAAATACGCCGTCGGCGAAGTCGTCGAACGTGAGACGACCTCGCCGGACCGCGCCGAACCCTTCTGTCCCGTCTTCGGTGCGTGCGGCGGCTGTCAGGTCCAGCACCTGGCCTACCCCGCGCAACTCGCGTGGAAGCACCGGATCGTCAAGGACGCGCTGCTTCGCATCGGCGGCTTTACCGATCTCGCCGTCAACGAACCGATCGGCATGGACGTGCCGCGCGCGTACCGCAACAAGATGGCGCTCGTGGTTGAAGCCCAGAGTGAAGTCGAAGGGGCGGTGTTCGGTTTCTATCGCGCGCGCTCGCACGAACTGGTTCCGATCGACCATTGTCCGATCGTGCTGGAGCCGCTCGACGCCGCGATCGGTGGCTTGCTCGCGGCCGCGCGCGCGCCCGAAACGTCGGCTGCCTTCAGCAACGTGAAACACGTCGTCATGCGCGCCGGATTGACCTCACCCAACAGCGTGCTCTCGCTGACGACCGACGTGAAGTCGGCGGCAATCGCCGCGGCAGCGCCGCAGATCGCCGAGCGGATCGAGGGCGTCGGCGGGATCAGCAACTCGTATGAACCGGCGAATGCCAACGCCGTCATCGGCCGCCGCATGGACTTCGTGTGGGGCAAACGCGAGATGGAAGAGACGATCGAGAACGTCCGCTTCCGCGTATCGCCGGCGTCGTTCTTTCAGATCAACGGTGCTATGGTGGCATCGATCTTTCGCGCGCTGGCACCGCTGATCGCGGGAACGCCGCGCATCGTCGATCTCTACTGCGGAGCCGGGACGTTTGCGATCTATTTCGCTTCGCGCGGCGCATCGGTCGTCGGGATCGAAGAGAACGCGTCGGCCGTCACCGAGGCGCGCGGCAACGCCCGCCTCAATAAAGTCGAGGACCGCGTGCGCTTCGTGCAAGGCCGCGTCGAGGGCGCGCTCGCGAACGAAGAAGGCCGCAAAGCGCTGCGGGAGGCCCAGATCGTTTTCTTGGATCCGCCGCGGAAAGGCAGCGACGAGGCAACGCTGGCCGCCCTCGCGGATGCGAAGGTGCCTGTGATTTGGTATTTGTCGTGCAATCCCGCGACATTGGCCCGCGACCTGCGCTATCTCGCTGGTCGCGGCTACACGATCGGCTCGGTTCAGCCGTTCGACATGTTTCCGCAGACCGGGCACGTCGAGACGCTGGTGACCCTTACTCGAAAATAACGTCGTACGCGAAGGTCATCCGGGCACCTGGCGCCAGCGCTGCCGGTGCGGTCCAGCGAATCGCATCGAATTCCGCCGGAAGCGCGCGTCGCGGTGTCACCGTGCCGCCGGGATTCGTGACGCGTACCATCGGCGCGACCGACCACGTCTTGCCGCCGTCGACTGAATACTCGGCGTTCGATCCCGCGCTGCCGTCGACGTAGCGTTCGCCGGCCGGAATCTTCACCACCGGAGCGAGGTTCGCGGCGGGATGATCGCCCGTGTTGTGCGCGACGATGGTGTAGCGCACGCGCTGACCGGGTTTGGTGATTGCGTTCAACGGCTTCGCGATAAGCGTCCCATTTTGTGTTTCGACGAGGGAGGCCGACTGCGCGAGCTCCACGTGTGCCGCAGCAAGTGCGCTGCATGGAATCAGCGCGAAGATTAAGGCCGCTAACCAAAGGAATCTCATCTTCACTTCGTTGTCATCATGATCTCGTCTTCTCATGACTCGAAGCTGTTACTGCTTCCGCGTGGGGCTTTACCGAAACCTGGCACGAGTCTGCGTGAAATAGTCTGGACAAGCGAGTGCTGGATCAGATAGCATAGCCGAGTGCCCGAACGCTAGATTCGTTCTGGGTATGTGGTTCACGGAGGAATCCTGGTTGACGGCGTTCATACGTCGTCGAGTTTACGTTGTTCTCGCGATCGCTTGTATCGCGATGCTCTTCGCCTTTGCGGGCGAAACCATCGCGCGAGCCGCGACGGCAGCCGGCACGACGATCAACAACTCGGCGAGCGCGACGTACGTCGATCCCGCTGTCCCGGGAACGATCCTTACGACGACCTCGAACGTCGTCACCATTCGCGTTGCGGAAGTTGCCGGTATCACCGTCGTGCCGCACGCCATCGGCGCGGTCGGCGGCGGCGTGATCGTGCCGGGCGGCCAGGTGAACTTCGACTTCACCGTGACCAACACGGGGAACAACACCAACAGCTTTTCGATCCCCAACACCGCGCTCATCACCGGTACGGCCGGGTCGACAATTGTAGGAACGCCGGAGATCAGTTACGACAACGGCGTGACGTTCACACCGCTGGCGACCGCTGCCGGAACATTCAGCGGAAGCGGCACGACCGCGCGTCTGCAGACGACGCCCATCGCGCCCAACGGCACGGTGCTCATTCGTATCGTCACGAACGTCCCGGCCGGCGCGACCCAATCGTCAACGATCGCCGTGCAACTCGGCAATACGGGTCCCAACGACAACAGCGCCGCGACGCAAAATCAGAATTACAACGCCGGCGATGCGGGCAACGTCTACACGACGAACAACGCGTCGGAGCCCTCGCCCGGTCCGCCGCTCAACGGCCAGCGCGAAGCCGCTGCGACCTCATCGACGACCGTCACGGCGCGGCCGCAAGCCTTTGCCCAAATGCTGAAGACCGGCGCAATCGCGACTGCCAACATCAACCCGCAACTCAGTACCGTGGTATATTCGCTCACGCTCAACGTGCTGGCGAGTTACCCGAGTGCCGGCCCCGCGTACATCGCCGCACCGTTGACCGCGACGTCGATCCAACTCAACAACGTGACGGCGCAGCGCGTGCTCGTCTCCGATGTCGTGCCGTCACAGACGGTGCTGACCGCGGTCGCGACGCCGCCCTCCGGCTGGACCGTCGTGTATTCCACCGACACGACGAGCGTGGCCAACGTCGCCGCGTTCACGAGCACCGCGCCGCCGAGTTTGAGCACGGTCAAGCGCATCGGCTGGGTTGCGCCCGGGCCGATTCCGCTCGGAGCCTCGGTCACCGGATTCAGCTTCACCGTCCTCGCCAGCGGCGTTCCGTCAAATGCGTCGAGCACGCTGCTCAACCTGGCCCAAGTGTTCGGTCAATCGCAGGGCGATGCGACGAACTTGCTGGTCTACGATCAGTCCGGCGATCAGGAGCCCAGCCAATTCACGGCCGGCAACGGGACGCCGGGTTCGAGCACGCCGCTCGGCACGGCGCCTTCGAACGGCGTCGCGCCCGCATCGGGGCCGAACGATCCGGGCGGCAACACGGGCGCCGCCGGCGGCGACAACAACGTCGTCACGCTCAACCCGCAGACGTCGCTCGTAAACGGACCGAACGGAGTCCCCGGTGCGGTCGGACCCGACGGCACGACGAGCACCGACGTCACCTATCAATCGGTGACGGTGCCGCAAGGTTTGGCGCCCGCATCCGGTCTGCCGAGTCCCCTGCAGTCGACGTTCACCAACAGCGTCGGCAACCAGGGTACGGTGCCGCTGCAAAACGTGACGCTCGTGCCGCAATCGCTGGCCGTGGCGAGCGCGTTGCCCAACGGCGCGACGGCCGCGATCTCCTGGGGCGGCCAGGCTATTCCGGCGCTCTACACCTACACCGCGGCCGGCGGCTGGGTGCTGATGAGCGGCACGGCGATCTCGATTCCCACGATCGCCGCGAGCGCGGTCCAGAACTACACCGTCGTCATCACCTTGCCGGCCGGCACCGCGCAATCAACCAACGGCGGCGCCGCGGCCAACGGGTTTGCGGTGCCGATCCTGGCCGCTTCGACCACCGGCTTCGGGACGAGCTCCAACCTCACGACCGATACCGTCTTCACCGGCTTCGTGAAGCTCACCAAACTCGCGCAGGTCTTCAACGCCGACGGCACGCCGTGCGACCTCGCGCCGACGGCCGCGCCGAACCCGGCGTGCGTCGTCGCCGGCAACTTCGTGCAGTACACGATCACCTACGCCAACATCATCCCGGCCGTCGTCGGTAGCGGCAGTTCGGCGCCGAGTGCGCTGAAGATGACGATCACCGAAGACGGCGCCGCGTCGCCGAACACGTTCGCCGTTCTGCTCGACGGCGTGGTCGTCACCAGTCACGTCAAGGGTTCGGCCACCGACACGCTGGCGGCCAACGTCATCACGTTCTTCAACGCGGTCGGCCAAAACGTCGGCGACATCGCGGGCAGCGGTACGGCAACGGGCGACGTGACGAAGTACATCGATACGTTCGCCGCACCGCTCGCTCCGGGCGCATCCGGCACGTTCACCTTCAAGCGGAAGATCAACTGATGGCGCGCATCGTTCGCGGCGCGCTGGCGCTGATCTCCGCTCTGGTTCTCGCGACGGCCGCGCCGTTCGCCGTTTCGGCCGCACCGACGCTGGTCAACGCCGCCGCCGCATCCTACGATCCCGGCAACGGAACGCTCGTTCAAGTGCAGTCGCCCAGCACGCTGACGCAGGCGAACCCGTCGTTGACCGTCACCTCGGCGATCACCGCCTGTCAGGGCGGCCCGCTCAGCGATTACACCGGCTGGAGCATCGGGCTCTACAACGCCGATGGGTCGGGCAATCCGACCAGCGCGCTGTCGTTGACGCGCACGCAGTTACCGGTCTTGCCGCAGGTCCCGCTGCCGGCCGGCATCGCGCCGAACAATCAGAATCTCGACCCATTCACGGTCACGAACGGCAACGTCGGGATCTACGCGTTTCTGCTCGATACGTCGACGGGCGAGACGGCGCCGCAAACGTTCGTTTTGATCACCAACGCTCCGGCAACGTCTTCGCTGCCGAAGCGCCGCATCAAGATCGTGCTCGGCGCAACCAGCGGCGCAACGGTCGCGTATACCGCGACCGCGCTCGACAACATGGCGGTCAACGCCACGTCGGCGGCGCAAACGGTCACCGGTACGTTCCCGATCGTGCGCGCGAGCGCGAACGGAAACTTTGCGGTTTTCCAACTCGCCGTCAGCGAATGCCCGAGCAACGCGATCGGCATTACCAAGACCGCCAACGTCACCACGGCGCAGGTCGGTGATACCGTCGTCTACTCGGTGGCGGTCACGAACCAGTCGCTGAGCCCGATCACGACGCCGACGATCACCGACATCCTTCCGGCAGGCTTCGTCTACGTGGGCGGTTCCGTCCGCGCGGGCGTCGGCAGTTCCCCGGTGGCGGCGACCGCGACCGTTTCGGGTTCGCGGCTCGTCATGACGACGACGGCGGCGATTCCGGCTGCGTCGGTGCTGACGTTCGTGTACGCGACCGTGCTCTCACCCGATGCGCTCAAGGGCACGGGTCAAAACGTGGCCGTAGCCGACGGCACCCTCGGCTCTTCGCCCGTCCACGGCGGACCCGCGACGTACACGCTCAAGGTCGATCCCGGCTTGCTGAGCGATTGCGGCACGATCATCGGGCGCGTCTACGTCGACAAGCCGCTGCAGGGTATCGATCGGCGGCAGCAGCCCGGCGTTCCCGATGCGGTCGTGTTCTTCGACGACGGCGTGCGGGTGAAGACCGACAAGAACGGCCTCTATCACTATCCCGGCTGCGCGCATCCGGGCTGGCGTACGGCCGCACTCGACCTGACCAGCGTGCCGGGAATGACGCTGGCGCCGAATATCTACATCGCCGCGCGCAACGGCCAATCGCAATGGGCGCACCTCGAGCCGAGCGGATTGGTGAAGATCAACTTCGCCGTCGTTCCGGCCAAGGGGGGCGCGAAGTGACGCCGCTGCTGCGGCGCGGCCTCGCGCTGATCGTCATGCTGTCGCTCGCGCCGATCGCGTTTGCGCGCGCCGCCGACAACCCGCCGCCGGCCGGCGTTGCGCTAGCTACCGCGACGCCCCTGATCGTCGAACCGGCCACGGGATCGGTGCTGGACAAACCGTCGACCGACATCATCGTGCGTTCGGCACCCGGTGATAAGGTGCAGTTGATGGTCAACGGCGTCGCCGTCAAGGACAATCAGATCGGCGTTCTCGGACGCGCCGACGACGGCAGCCTCGTCGAAACATGGATCGGCGTGCCGCTCGATGCCGGCCGCAACGTCATCAGCGCCCGCGTCGATCGCGGCGCCGGCGCCTCCGCGCCGGTGGAGAGCATCGTCAACGTCCGCGGCGCGGCGAAGAAACTCGTCCTGAAGGCGAGCCGCATGTCGGTTCCCGCCGATGGCCGCACGATCGTCTCGATCACCGGGCAATTGATGGACGAAAACAACCTTCTCGCTGCGCGCGACGGCATGGTGCGGCTGGCGGCAACCGCCGGCGATTTCGTCGGCGATAGCGCGCAACCCGAAATGCCGGGCTTCTACGTGCAGGCCCACGACGGCCAGTTCAACGCCGTCCTGCGGGCGGGGCTGCACTCGGGCACCGCGCATATCACCGCGACCGTGGCGAACCTTGAGGCGAATCTCGACATTGAGATGACGACGGAGTTGCGCCCGAGCATCGCGACCGGGGTGGTCGATCTGCGCTTCGGGGCGCGCCAGTCGGATTTCTACAAGAGCATCTCCACGTTTCTGGCCGGCGATCCGAGCTTCAAGCCGGAACTTCAAACATCGGTGTTTGCCACCGGCAAGGTGGGCAACTATTTGCTCACGGTTGCGGGCGATAACCAGTACCCGATCAATCCGCCGTGTAACGGCACGATCGGCGTCACGACCTACGAACAGCAAGCGTACTGCACGCCGCAGTATCCCATCTACGGCGATGAGTCGACGTCCACGCGCCTCGCGCAATCGAGCGACAACGTGTATTTTCGTCTCGAACGCGACCGCACGTACGCGATGTGGGGCGACTACGACACGAAAGAGTGGTCGTCGGCGACGCAGCTCTACTCGGCGACGCAGATGAACCTGCACGGCGCCAAGGTGAACTACGAACCGGGCAAGCTCGAAGTCGCCGGCTTCTACGCCAACAACATCCAGGCGTTCCAGCGCGATTCGATCGCTCCCGACGGCACGAGCGGCTACTACTACCTCTCGCATCAACTGCTCGTTCCCGGCAGCGAAACGGTGTGGGTCGAGGCGCATCTCTTCGACCAGCCCGGCGTCATCGAGACCGTCACGCCGTACGTGCGCGGCATCGGCTACGACATCGACTACGACAACGGCGCGATCTTGTTCCACAACCCGATCGTGCGCACCGACATCGACGCGCAAGGCCGCGTGATCGTCAACGTGATCGTCGCGACGTACGAATACGACGGCGGCCAAGGCTCGGGCGACATGGTCGGTGCCCGCGTGCGCTACCGCTCGTTCATCCCCCAAAACGATACCCAGACGCCGTTCTCGATCGGTGCCTCGGTCGTGCACGAGAACATGGGCGACGCATCGTTCACGCTCAACGGCATCGATGCCGGCGCGCCGCTCGGCAAAGTGGCGAAGCTAATCGGTGAGTACGCGCAGTCGAGCAATGATAGCACCGCGGCCGGCGTGGTTTCCGGCGATGCCTATCGTCTCGAAGCTGCGCTGCAGTCGGGCAAGACGACCGGCAATGCCTACTACCGCACCACCACGGCCGGGTTCTCGAACAACGCGACCACGAGCTTCGTCCCCGGACAGACCCAGCAAGGCCTGAACTTCGATACGCCGGTAGCGCACAAGACCAGCGCGTTCTTTACCTACGATCGCGAGCGCGAGAACGGCATCGCGCCGGAAGTTCTCACCGATCCGGAAGATCTGCTGCTGCCCGGCAATCAGCCGGTCCCCGGCGCGCCGGTCAACACCGACTACATGACGCTCGGCGGCGGCGTGCGGCAGAACATCGGCACGGGAAAGCTTTCGCTCGAGTACGACGTGCGCCAGCAGACCGATTACAACGAGCCGCTGGTCGACACCAATTCATCCCAGCTCATCGCGCGCTACCTGCAGCCCTTCGGCAACCGCTGGACGTTCTTGGCCGAAGACGACATCAATCTGCGTTCGCAGGTCGACTCCTCGTACCCCAGCCGTTTCGCGCTGGGTCTCGAGTACAGCGTCGCGCCGGGCGTTGCCATCGCCGCTACCCATCAGTACATGAAAGACTTGCAGAGCGGACCGCAGACCTTCAACACGGTCGAGGCTCTGGCCGAAGACAAACTCGACGCGAACACCTCGTTCACCGGCCGTTACGCCATTCTGGGCGGGCTCGACGGATACGACGCCACGAGCGCGTTCGGCCTCAAGCACCTCTTCAAGATCGCGAAAGGCGTGAGCGCGAGCGCGGCCTACGAATACCTCAACGGCAGCGTCTTCGACCTCACGCCGTCGGGCATGCAGTTCGCGCAGCCGTACGCCGTGGGTCAGCAAGGTGCGACGGCCCTCGGGATCAGCGGCGGCACGAGCTTGAGCCTCAATGCGAACTATGCCGGGAGCCAGTACCTCAAGGGTACGGCAAGTTACGAACACCGCGTCTCCGACCAAGGGACGAACACCACCTACAGCTTCGGCGGCGCGGGCAAGCTTTCGGATGCGGTATCGCTCTTGGCGGCCTTCGACAGCGCGGGCGGCGCGAACCAGACATTGGGCGGGCTCGCGGCCAGCTCCGATTTCCGCGTCGGCGCCGCCTACCGCAACCCGTACACGGATACGACCAACGCGCTGCTGCGCTACGAAGTCGACGTAAACCCGGGCATCACGCCCGCGACGCTGCTGCAAGGCGCGGGCACCTGGACGAAGGACAACACGCTCGCGCTCGAAGTGCTGCACGATCCCTCGCAGCGACTGGAACTCTACGGGAAGTTCGCGTTCCGCGCTACGACCGCGTACCTGTCGGGCGATTTCTCCAACGCAACGTACACCTCGCTTGCGCAAGCGCGCGCCACCTACCGCGTCGGACGGCGTTGGGACACCACCTTCGAGCTGCGTTGGATCTCGCAGAACGTCACGTCGTACGGCGCGATCGGTGAAGTGGCCGAAGTGGGTTATGCGTTCGGCGACGATCTGCGCGGGGCCGTCGGCTGGTCGTTCGGTCAGACCAACGACCCGGCGTTCTTCGGCTCGAACGGCCGTGGCGGCATCTACTTCGACATCACCGCGCGCATCCACGAACTGTGGCCCGGCTTCGGGTTGCAGAAGGCTCCGCTCGCCGATCTCACCGCTACCGGCATTCCCGCCGCAGCCGCCGTTCCCGTGGGGCGCAAGTGAAACTCCGTCGCGTTTTCACCGCGCTGCTGGCGCTCGTACTCTTCGCATCGATGCTGCAGCAGCCGATGCCGGCGCTCGCGTCGCCGCCGCTGCTCGACGTGATCACGCTCGATCCGCTGGCTGCGGGCTCGAGCGGCCAAACGGGCACGGTTCCCTTTGATGCGACGTCGTACAATCCGGTCGGCGGAACGAACCCCGGCACCGACAGTTCGGCCACCGACCACATCGTGCGCACCAACGACACGATCGCCTACGATTTCCAGTACAGCGTCAACAGCGCGCCCGGGGTCAACATCACGCTGACCAGCGTGCTCGGCCAGTACCTCGGCGCCGACGTTGCCGACTGGACGACCCTTCCAGCCGGCTGTGGTGCGGGTTCATCGATCAGCGGCGATGGGCAAACGCTCGTGTGCGATATCGGCGCCGTCGCACAGGGCAGCGCGCAGGACGTCATCGCCTCGGCGAAGATCCGCGTCACCGCGCCCAACGGTGCGACGATCCAGCCGAGCATCACGGTGAACGATCCGGGCACCGTGGGCACGATTCCCGTGACCAACACCGGCTATTGGATCAACCAGTCGACCCCGTCGACGACGACGATGGATACGATCACTTCGGTCGGCAAGTACAACGCGATGAAGCAGTCGACGTCGGCGAAGCCCGTGATCGAGCCGTACACGTACTTCGGCGATGGCGGCGTGCAAGGCTACTACATCGACTTCCCGGTCCTCGTGCGGGAGGGCGACGGCACCGCCGACGGCAAGTACGGCATCGCGCCCGCGGGCTCCCCGATTACGATCACCGACACGCTCTCACCCGGCCTCAATTCGACCCTTGCGTTAAGCAACGCGTGCGGAATCAACGGCAGCGGCATCACGATTGCCAACGAGCCCTACGGCGCGATCGGCGTGGTCGGCGGGGCGACGTCGTCCAACAGCGTCGTGAACTCGGGATCGATCACGTGCACGCAGAGCGGCGGCGCGGGCACACCGGTGACGATCACGATCACCGGAGCCAACACCAGCGGCTCCTCGTTCCCGGTGAACAAAGCCGGCAGCGCGGGGATCGACAACCTCACCTATGTCGTCGCGGGCTACCTGCGGCTGTGGGTTCCCGATACCGGCGGCAACCTCGGCGCAACCGGCAACGTGCAAGGCTTCACCGATACGTACACGGGCATCGATCCGGGCGAACCGGATGAGCTTCCGGCCAACCTCACCGCAACGACGAACTTGACGGCTGAGGGCCCGGCCGGCGCGAGCGGCAACGGCGGCAAGGCGTTCTTCCAGACGACGAGCGAGAACGGCTTCCCATTCAATAACTCCAACGGGCCGGCGCTCACGGCGGGCAGTCCGCTCGTCTCGGTCTTCGAGTTCAACAATACGTCGACGGCGGCGAGCGGATCGGTGACGATCAACAACCTCACCGCCTGCGACACGATCGACACGACGAAGATCCTGGTCACGCCATTCAGCGGTCTGGCCGGATTTCCGACCGACTCGCTGTGGGGCGGTGCGGTTCATCTTTCGAATATCAACGGCGGTTCGTTCAGCGATGCTTCACCGCCGGCGGGATTCACCGTTTCGTACGGTGATGCGAGCACGGGCGCCAATTGCAGTAGCGGAACGTTCAAGACCTCGGCGACCGACGCGTCGTTCACCGCACTCAATCCGATCGTGCGCGTGAAGTTCACGATGACTTCACTGGCACCCACGCAAGAACTGCGCGTGCAGCTCTCCGAAACCGTTAATTCGGGCTTGGCTGCGGGCACGATCGTGCACAACACCGTGACGGCAACCGGAACGGCGAGCACGGGCGGCGCGGCGTTCTCGCGGACCGCGTCGACCACCGGGCAGATCTTCACGACGAACCTCGGCATCACGAAATATCTCTTCAAAGACGTTGCGGGCCACGGCGTGTTCAACGCCAACGGCGCGCAGCCGCCGAGTGCGGCCGGCCGCTCGTCAGGCACGGCGGGTTTGGTCGATACGAATCAAGAGTTTGTGGCAGCGCTCGACGACGACGGGTCGCAAGGCACGCTGCCTTCGAGCAACGTCGTGACCTGCGACATCGTGCCGCCGAACACGTCGATCAAGGATTTCGATTTAGTAACGAACACGTCGCCCGTGACGGGTCCGGTCACGTTCCTCACGGTCAGCGGCACCGCACCATCGTCGGAACTCGTGGAGTATTCCACCGTGGCGACGTTCGGCGGCGACACGTGTACCGATGCGGGTGGTGGCTGGACGTCGACGGAGCCCTCACCGCGCAGCGCGATCACGCGCGTTCGTGTTACCTACGCGCTGCCGGCTGAAACGCGCGAACGCATCTTCGTGAACTTCCAAGTCGCTTCCACCGTGGCTCCGAACACGCTCATTACCAACAACACCGTGACGACCGTCGGGGGCGCAAGCCCGCAGACTGCGACGGCTAGCGTGACGGTCGAACCGGAAACGGTGTCGGTGACGAAGACCGGACCCAGCGGCTCGGTGACGGCGGGTACGCCCGCATCGTTCACGATTCAGGGGTACGTGCAGGGCGCGGGAACGCCGCAATCGGGAACGGTCACGGTCGTCGACACGCTGCCGGTCGGCCTCACCTACGTTCCGAGCTCGGCGGTGCTGACGAATCCGCCCCCGCCGACCACCTGGGTGAGCGGCAGCGACAATGCGACGCCCGTGATCACGACGAGCGGCCCGAATCAGGTCTTGACGTGGACGCTCGGCACGGCGACCGCCAACCCCGGCGTGTTCATCCAGTTGCCGACGATCACGTTCTCGACCAACACCGACATCTCGCTGAGCGCCGGGTCGCTGACGAACTCCGCCACGATCGCCGACACGCTCGATGGAAATCCGGGCGGACCCAACCACACGGCCGTCGCGTCGGTGCTGATCTCCAATCCCGGGGCGTTCCATATCTCGAAGACGACCACCACGCCGCAGATCAACACCGGCGGCACGATCACGTGGCAGTTGAACTATGCCAATACCGGCACGACCGCGGCGACGTCGACGGACTTCATCGACGTGCTGCCCTTCTCGGGTGACACCCGCGGGAGCAGCTTCCACGGAACGCTCACGCTGGTTTCGGCAGCGGGCACGAACGGCGAAACCTTGCAGTACACGAAGCAGCCCGCCGCGCAAATCAACGAAGATCCGGGCTGTTCGTCCAACGGCGGCGTCGTTACACCACCGACCGGCGGCTGTCAGAGCTACAGCGCGGCGACCTGGTGCCCGGCGTTGAGCGGTGGTGCGTGTCCCGCATCGCTCGCCGAGGTTACGGCGATCCAGGTCTTCGGCGGAGCGCTGCCCGGACCGTCGGGAACGCGCACGATCACGGTAAAGGCGAACACGAGCGGCAACGTGTTCACCGACGTGTACTGGAACACGTTCGGCGCTCGAACGAGTATCTTGACCCTCGGCGTGCACTCGCCGGCGGTCGAGACGATCGTCCCGACGCCGCCCACGCCGTTCCTCACGCTCGTGAAGTCGTGCCTCGCGCCGCCGACGTGCATCACCGCGTCGCAAGCGCCGGCGACCGACATCACCTACGGCATCTCAGCAACCAACACCGGCGGCCACGCTTCGGCGCAGGTGGTGATCACCGATCCCATGCCGCCGAACATGGACTTCAAGGTCGGCACGGCGTCGGCCAGTTTCCCGGCCGGCGTGACGATCGTGATTTCCTATAGCTCCGATCCGGCGCTGGCAACGTTCACCTACACGCCGGTCAGCGGCGGCGGCGGTGCGGCGACGGGTTACGATCGCAACGTGACCGGCGTGCGCTGGACGATGACGTCGGGGCAACTCGCTGCGGTCGGTGCAAACGATTCCGGCAGCGTCCAATTCACGGCGGCAATTCGATGAATCGCGTACAACGAATCCTGATCCTCGCCGGCTCGACCGCAGCGTTCGCGGCCTGCGGCGGCGGCGGCAACACGTCGTCCTTCGGCGGCACGACGACGTACGGCGTCTCGGGATCGGGCGGTGCAACCCCGGCGCCGACCGCGACGCCGGTTCCCGGACCGGTCACCGTGACGGGCAGCGTCGTCGCGATTGCGAACAATGGCTTCGGTTCCTCGGCACTTCAAATACCGCTCGCAGGCGCGGTGGTCGTCATCGGTCCGACGCTCGTGCTCGGTGCAACGCCGCCGCCGGTCGTTCCGGGCGGCGACGTGATGGCGACGACGTCGGCAAACGGTACGTACAGCGCAACGGTGGCCTCGGGGCCGGCAGCGTCGCTCGCCGCCCAAGCGACTTACGATTTCCCGCTCAACAATCTCTCGGGCGTCACGCCGCCGGCCACCGGATATTACATCAGCGTGTTCGCCGCCGGCAGCGACGGCAAGAGTGCGGGGGCACCGCTGCCCGTTCATGCCTTCTCCGGCGTCGGCGCGGGCGGCGTTCTTGCGACGCAGCGCGTGACGACGGCGACGGCAGACGAAGCGAACTTTCTCGCGCTCGTCAACACCGACCGCACGACGGCGAACCCGCTCGCGCTGCCGATGATCTTCGATGAGTACGCGGAAGAAGCGGCCCGGCTGCACGCGACGGACGAAGCCACCAATTCGTACTACTGTCATTACGATACGCTCGACCACGGTCCGGGCTCGCGCTATCTTGCGCTGCTGGCGCTCGGCCAAGACAACGAGAACATCGGCGAATCGTCCGGGCAGAACGTGCCGGGTTCGTACACCACGGTCGAAGCAGCATTTATGTCCGAGGCCGCGACGAACGGCGGCCACTACACGAACATCATCGATTCGACGCACGCTTGGGCCGGTGTCTCGACGATCGTGGCCGGCCCCACCGCGCAGTACGTCGACCAGGAATTCGTGTCGCCGCACGGCACGAACCCCTACGTCTACCCGAATTTCAGCGGCTCCAATTGCCCGCCCGGCGTGGTCCCGAACAACTCCTAAACCCCCGGTTACGGGGACGCTGACGGCCATTATCGAAATAGATGGGGTTATGGCCACGGAACGGATCGACGTGCGCGGGGTCGCGCGTTTGGCGCGCCTCGCGCTCACTGACGATGAAGTCGAGCGCTACGGCGCACAGCTCGAGGACCTGCTCAAGCACGTCGACGACCTCAAGCAACTGGACACCTCGGACGTCGCGGCGACCGCGCAGGTCATCGAGTCGCGCAACGTCATGCGTCCCGACGTGCTCGCGCCGTGCCTGGATCACGATGCCGTGATGGCCGGTGCGCCGCAGCCGCAACACGGGTTCTTCCGCGTACCGAAGATCATCGCCGAGGTCGGTTGATGGATCCGGTTCGCGCTTCCGCCCGCGAGATCGCGCGCGCGGTCAATGCCCGGGAAGTTTCGGCCGCCGAAATCGCCGAGACGATCATCCCGCACGTCGCGTCCGTCGACGAGCATCTCGGCGCGTACCTGACGCTCACACCCGAGCTGATGCGCGAAGCCGCACGCAAGGTGGACGCGCGCATCGCGGCCGGCGAATCGCTGCCGCTGGCCGGCGTCCCGGCCGCAATCAAAGACAACATGTGCCTGCTCGGCACGCGCACCACGTGCGCGTCGAAGATTCTCGAGCAGTGGGTTGCGCCGTACACCGGCACGGCCGTCGCGCGTTTGCTCGCAGCCGGCGCCTTACCGATCGGCAAAACGAACATGGACGAGTTCGCCATGGGCAGCTCGGGCGAGAATTCGGCGCTCGGCAAGACCAAGAACCCGTACGACTTCGACCGCGTCCCCGGCGGCTCGTCGGCGGGCAGCGCGGCTGCCGTGGGCGGCTACGTAGCCACGATTTCCACCGGCAGCGATACGGGCGGGTCGATTCGCGAACCGGCGGCGTTCTGCAACGTCGTCGGGTTCAAGCCGACCTATGGGCGCGTCTCGCGTTACGGGCTGATCGCGTTTGCCTCGAGCCTCGATCAAATCGGCCCGTTCGCGCGCTCGGTGGAAGACGCGGCGCTCACGTACGACGCGATGGGCGGTCACGACCCGATGGATGCGACCAGCGTCGACATGCCGTTCGAGACAACCGCCGGGCATCTGCGCGAAGATCTGCGCGGCGTGCGCGTGGGCATCGTCCGGGAGTTCGCAACCTCCGATCTCGCGCCCGGCGTCGCCGCCGCGTACGAAGCGGCGTATGCCGATCTCGCGAAGCTCGGTGCAGAGCTCGTCGAAGTCGAGTTGCCGACGGCGAAATACGGGCTCTCGACGTATTATCTCATCGCGCCGGCCGAGTGCTCGTCGAACCTCGCGCGTTTCGACGGCGTGCGTTACGGCCTGCGCGTCGAAGGTGCCGACGTCGGCGAGATGTACGAGAAGACGCGCGCCGCGGGCTTTGGTCCCGAGGTGAAGCGGCGCATCCTCATCGGCACCTACGCGCTCTCGAGCGGCTACTACGACGCCTACTACGTCAAGGCGCAGAAGGCGCGCACTCGCATCGCCGACGATTTCCGGCGCGCGTTCGCGAAATGCGATGTCATCGCATCGCCGGCCGCCTCCTCGCCCGCGTTCATCTTCAATGCCAAGAGCGATCCCTACAGCATGTACCTGATGGACTACTACACGATCCCCGTTTCGTTGGCCGGCCTGCCGTCGCTGTCGATCCCCTGCGGCTCCGCGCTGCCCGAAGGCGGATCGCGTCCGATGCCGCTGGGCCTGCAGCTCGCAAGCCCGCTGTTCACCGAACGCGCGCTGCTCGGCTACGCGCACGCCTACGAACGCGCAACAATGCACGCGGAGCGATTGACACCACAAGTGTTGTTGAGCGCGCCCGCGGGGAAAGTTTAGCATGAGCACAACGGAGAGCGCGCGTGAGACCGGGGGGACCCGCGCCGAAGGCGTGGGGGGCGCGGAGCCTGGGGCGGAGCGCCGTTCCAAATACGAAGCCGTCATCGGCATCGAATGTCACGTTGAGCTGAAGACGGTCAGCAAGATGTTCTGCGGCTGTCCCAACGAGTTCGGCGGCGAACCGAATACGAAGGTGTGTCCCGTCTGCCTCGCACTGCCGGGTGCTTTGCCGGTACCGAATGCGCAAGCGATCGAGCTGATGATCGCGGCCGGGCTTGCCTTCAACGCGGAAATTCCGGCGTTTTCGAAGTTCGACCGGAAGAACTACTTCTATCCCGACATGCCCAAGAACTATCAGATCTCGCAGTTCGACATGCCGCTCACGCAGGGCGGCGTGGTGCACTACTGGCTGCAAGACGGCACGAAGAAGTCGTGCCGCCTCACGCGCATCCATCTTGAAGAAGATACCGGCAAGTCCACCCACGCGGGCTCGGGTGACGGCCGGATCGCCGGGTCGTCGTATTCGCTGGTCGACTTCAACCGCGCCGGCGTACCGCTGATGGAATGCGTCGGCGAGCCGGATATCCGCTCGGCGGAAGAGGCGGTCGGCTATCTCGAAGCGCTCAAGCGCACCTTCGTCGAGCTGGGCGTCTCCGACGTCAAGATGGAAGAAGGCTCGCTGCGCTGCGATGCCAACGTGTCCGTTCGCTTGCGCGGTGCGGCCGAATACGGCACCAAGGCCGAGATCAAGAACATGAACTCGTTCCGCAGCGTGCACGACGCGATCGAAAGCGAAATCGATCGTCAAATCTCGGTGATCGAGAGCGGCGGCCGCGTGATCCAGGAGACGCGCGGCTGGGACGAAGCCGCCGGCGTGACGCATTCGATGCGCTCGAAAGAACAAGCGCACGATTATCGCTACTTCCCCGAACCCGATCTCGTGCCGCTCGAAATCGACCGCAGTGTGATCGAGCGCATCCGCGCATCGATGCCGCCGGTGCCGTTCGAACGTTTCGAGCGGTATACCGAAAAGTTCGGTATCTCGGTGAAGCAGACGACGCAGCTCGTCGACAACCCGCCGCTGGCGGCGTACTTCGACCGGGTCGTCGCGATCGCGAACGCGCCCGCCGCCGCGCTGAACTTCGTCTTGGGCGATCTCTCGCGGATGGCCAACGAGAGCGGCACGCCGGTCTCGGACGGCAAGGTGACGCCCGAAGCGCTGGCCGAGCTGATCGCGCTGACCGAAGGCAAGACGATCAATTCCAAGATCGCGAAGGACGTGCTCGCGCGGCTGTGGGCCGCGGGCGGCTCGGCCAAGGCGATCGTGGAAGGCGAGGGTTTGGCGCAAGTCTCCGACCCGGGCGCGATCGCGCAGTTCGTCGACGACGTGCTCGCCGCCAACGCCGAGAGCGTCGCGCAGTTCAAAGCCGGTAAGGAAAACGTGCTGAAGTTTCTCGTCGGTCAGGTCATGAAGACGAGCCGCGGCAAGGCCAATCCCGAACTGGTCGAGACGCTCTTGCGGGAGAAGATCGCGGCGCGCTGATGCTCGCTGATCGGCGGTCGCTCGAAGCGCTGGACTTCGCGCGCGTGCGCGAGCGCGTTGCCGGGCAGACGCATGCCGTTCAGGCCCAAGCGCGAGCGCTGACGATGGAGCCGGTTTCCGATTCCACGACCGTGCGCCGGCTCGTCAACGAGACGGCCGAGATGCGCACGCTCGTGCGCACGCAGAACTTCACGCTCTCGCGCATCGAGGACGTCGATGAAGCGCTCGAGATCGCGCAGCGCGGCTCGTCGCTGCCCGCGGCCGAATTGCGCGCGATCGCCGATGCGCTCGCGGCCGGCGGAGCGGCGGTGCGCGCGATCCGGGAGGCCGAGAGCGTGCCCGCGCTGCGCGACGTGACCTCCGCGTTTCGCGCGCTGCCCACGATCGTCACCCGTATCACCGATGCCATCGACGACCACGGCAGCGTGCTCGACCGCGCCTCGCCGGCCCTCGCGCGCGTGCGCCGCCAAATCGCCCAGGCGCAGGACGACGCCCGCGATCGCACGGCCGCGCTGACGCGTTCGGCGAAGTACGCGCGCGCGATCCAAGACGCGATCGTCACCGTTCGCAACGGCCGCTACGTGATCCCGATCAAGGCCGAGTTTGCCGGTGAGTTCCCGGGTATCGTGCACGACACGAGCGCAACCGGCGCGACGCTCTTCGTCGAGCCGCTCGAAACGCTCGAGACGAACAACCGTGTCCGTGCCCTGCGCGCTCAAGAGGAGCACGAGGTCGCGCGGATCCTGGCCGAGCTGAGCGCCCTCGCCGGTGGTGAGGCGCACCAGATCCGTTCCAATGTCGCGATCTACGTCGAGCTCGATCTCGCGCTCGCGCGGGCCGCGGTTGCCGACCGGATGAACGCCGTCGAGCCGACGATCGTCGACGCGGCCACGATCGACGTGCACGACGGGCGCCATCCGCTGCTCGACGAGCGCGCGGTGCCGCAGTCGATCACGCTCGACGACGACGTGCGCATCACGATCATCAGCGGGCCCAACATGGGCGGCAAGACGGTCGCGCTCAAGATGGTCGGGCTGTTCGTCGCGATGGCCGGCTGCGGCATGCACGTGCCGGCGGTCTCCGCCAAGATCGGCCGCTTCACGCGCATCTTCACCGATATCGGCGACGATCAGTCGATCGCGCAGAACACGTCGACGTTTTCGGCGCATTTGGGACGGCTGGCTGAGATCGTCTCGCAGGCCGATGCGCGCTCGCTGATCCTGATCGACGAGATCGGCTCCGGCACCGAGCCCAATGCCGGCGCGGCGTTGGCCGTCGCGCTGCTCGAGCGCTTTCTCGAAGTCGGCGCGTGCGCGCTCGTCACCACGCACGCCACCGAACTAAAGCTCTTCGGCGCCGAACACGCCCACGTGCGCAACGCCAGCGTCCGCTTCGATCCGCACACCTACGCGCCGACCTACCAGCTCGATGTCGGTTCGCCCGGACAGTCGCTGGCGTTCCCGCTCGCGCGCGCGATGCACCTCGACCTGCGCGTGATCGAGCGCGCCGAAGCGCTGCTCTCCGCGCAAGAGCGCGATTACGAGCGTGCGCTGGAAGAACTCGCGCTCGAGCGCACCCGCACCACGAAAGAGCGCGAGGTGCTCGCCGGCGAGCGCGTGCAGCTGCGCACGCTCGAAGATGCCGCCCGCAAACGCGGCGAGGCCCTGGAGCGCGAGCGGCGCGAGCTCGCGCAACGCGCCGAAGCCCAACTGGCCCAGGCGCTGCGCGGGTTTTCGGCCGAGTTGGAACGGCGCGCGGCCGACCGCGGCGATCGCTCGCGGGCGCCGCGCATCACGCGCGGTCAGAGCGAACTGCTCGGCCGCACGATCGACGAGATGCGCTCGGGCCTCGGCATCTCGCGCACCGCGCCGGCCGTGCCGAATCAGCCCGCACCGGCGGCAATTGCGGTGGGCGACCGCGTGCGCGTGCTCTCGCTCGATACCGAGGGTGTGGTGGTGGAAGACTTCGGCAACGACGTTATGGTGCAGCTGGGCGCGCTGCGCATGACCGTACCGAAGAGCGATCTCAGCCGCCGCGGCGGCGCGGCGCCGCAACGCGTCGAGCGCGAGAGCGGTTCGGCGAAGCTCGCGGCGGCCACCGGCGCACGGACCGAGCTCGATGTGCGCGGCAAGCGATTCGTCGAAGCCGAGCCCGTCGTCGAACAGTGGATCGACGCTTCGATGCTCGCCGGAGCCTCGCCGTTGCGGCTGATCCACGGCAAGGGCACGGGCCTGCTCGGGCGCGGCTTGCAACAGTATCTGCGCGCGCACCCGCACGTTAAAGACGTCCGTTTCGGGACGGCCGAAGAGGGGGGCAGCGGCGTGACGGTGTTCGAACTGTCGTGACGATGACCCATCCCCCGAGTGCCGCGGCGCGCGAAGCGGCGCAAGAGTTCGCGGACGGCTGCGATCACGTCGAGACCTTCGACGAACTCGCCGCCCGCATCGCCGGCGGCAAGCGCCTCAACGTCAAACTCGGGCTCGATCCGACCAGCGCCGATCTGCACATCGGACATGCCGTCGTGTTGCGGAAATTGCAGCAGTTCGTCGACGCGGGCCATAACGTTACGCTGTTGATCGGCGACTTCACCGCGCGCATCGGCGATCCGACGGGGCGCAATGCGATGCGCCCGCCGCTGACCGACGAGGCGATCGAAGCGAACATGCAGACGTACGCGAAGCAGGCCGGCAAGGTGCTGGATATGGATCGCATCACGCTGCGCTACAACTCCGAGTGGCTGGGCACGCTCTCGTTCGCGCAGTTGATCAAACTGCTCGCGCAAACGACGGTCGCGCGCATGCTCGACCGCAACGATTTCGCACAGCGTTACGCGGCCGGCACGCCGATCTCGATGCACGAATTTCTCTATCCGGTCGCGCAGGCGTACGACTCGGTCGCGCTGGAAGCCGATGTCGAACTCGGCGGCTCGGATCAGCTCTTCAATCTGTTGATGGGCCGTCCGTATCAGTTACACGCGGGCCAGCCGGCGCAGATCTGCATGACCGTGCCCCTGCTCGAAGGCGTCGACGGTAAGGCAAAGATGTCGAAGTCGGCCGGCAACCACATCGCGTTGACCGATGCCCCCAACGATCAGTACGGCAAGGTGATGCGCATTCCGGACGAGGCGCTACCCCGCTACTCGCGGCTCGCGGCCGGCTGGTCGCAGTCCGAAACCGACCGGCTCTCCGCCGCCCTTGCCGCGGGCACGGGCAACCCGATGGACGAGAAAAAGCGTATCGCCGAGACGGTGGTCACGTTGTATCATGGGGCGGATGCCGCCCGGGCGGCGCGCCACCATTTCGAGCGGACGATCCAGCGCGGCGAGATGCCGGCCGAGATCCCGGAACGCCGGTTCGAAGGAGCGCACACCCTGGTGGATGTCACGGTGGCGGCGGGCTTTGCCGAAAGCAAACGCGCGGCGCAGCGGCTGATCGCCGAAGGCGCGGTGAAGATCGACGGGAGCGTCGTCACCGATCCGAAATCACTCTGGGATACGTCCCATTCGGCCGTCCTGCAGGTCGGCTCACGTAAATTCGTTCGCGTACTCTCTGAGAAAGGCTGACCCGATGGCCGCCATCACCTACACGCCGCAACAAGGGAAATCCGGGCCGAAGTTCACGTGCCCGCGGTGCCAGCGCGTCTACCCGTATCCGGTCGATTACGACCGTCCGATCCGCTGCGAGTGCGGCTGGTGGTACACCAACGTCGGCCACGGCGCGATCGTCGAGGAGTTCCGGCCCCGCATCGGCGGCTCCGACCCCGACGCCCCGCAGTACGGCGAAGGAACCTAGTCGAGCCGGGCGAGCAGCTCCTCGACGTCGGCCGCGGTGAGCACGTAGCGGCGTTTGCAGAAATCGCACGTCGCTTCCGTCTCCGGCTGTTCCCGCGAAATCTTCAGCAGCTCGTCGCGGCCCAGGCCCACGAGCGCCCGTTCGACCCGCTCGCGCGTGCAGCGGCAGTCGAAGCGTGCCTCGTAGGTGTTCTCGTGCGGCCGTAACTCGAGCCCTTCGGCCAGCCGCTCGATCAGGGCGCGCGCGTCGGCGCCCTCCACGATCTGCGTCGTCACCGGCGGCATCGCCGCGGCGTTGGCTTCCAGCGTGGAGATGGTCGCGTCGTCCGAGCCGGGCATGAGCTGCGCGATGATGCCGCCGGCGGCGCGGATTCCCGAGGGGCCGGCCAGGACCCCGAGCGCGACCACGCTCGGGATCTGCTGCGAGTTGGCGAGGTAGCTGGCGATGTCTTCGCCGATCTCGCCCGTTTCGAGCGGCACGACGCCGACGTACGGCTGGCCGATTTCGTAACTCTTCGTGACTTGGAGCTGGCCTTTCCCGATGACGCCCGCCACGTCGAATTTGCCGCGCGCGTTGAGCGGTAGATCGGCGAGAGGGTTGCGGGCATATCCGCGCGCTGCGATGACGCCCTCGCCGCCGCTCCAGGCGTCGGCCACGATCGTTCCGATCGGGCCGTTGCCGGAAATCTGGAGGGTGAGGCGTTCGGGTCCCTTGAGGCTTGCGCCGAGCAGCGTGGCGGCCGTGACGAGGCGGCCGACGGCGGCGGCGGCCGTGGGTGCCAGGGCATGCCGGAGCTGGGTTTCCCGCACGAGTTCGGTCGTCGTTCCGGCGACGAACGAGACGGTGCCGCTGGCGGCGCTGGCGGTTACGACGCGGTCCATACGCAGGTGGAGAAACCGCGATCCGCCGGGGGCGTTGCAATTATGGTCTTGGCGGGAGGAAGGCAACCGTGCCCTGGTATAGGCTCCTCGACAACGTTTTGTGAGGTGCCGTGTCTTGACCAAATCTGATCTCGTCGAATCGATCGCGACCGAATTTGAACTGTCGAAGCGCCAATCCGGCGAGATCATCGACTTGGTGTTGGAAGAGATCAAAGAGGCGCTGCAGAGCGGCGACAAAGTTCAGCTGATTCCGTTCGGCAGCTTCGTCGTGCGCAATCGCAAAGCGCGCGAGGGCCGTAACCCGGCGACCGGCGCGAAGATAAAGATCCCCGCGCGCCGCGTGCCCGCGTTCACCGCCGGCAAAGGCCTCAAAGACGCCGTCGCCGGCGGCAAGAAGAAGTCTAGCCGAAAGAAGTAGTTAGGAGCCGAACGAGTACTTCGAGACGCGCGGCTTCAGCGGTTGGTCGTCGTGCGCCGAGACGGTAGAATGCAGCGCGGCGAGCTCGTCGCCATCGAGTTCGAAGCCCTCCGCGGCGACGGCGGCTTCCGGATCGCGTGCGAACGCAATCCGGAACGCTTCATCGTTAAGATAGCGTTCGACGAGATCGGCGACGGCATCGCGGCTCATATGATGCTGACATAATTCGAGCGTTCCGGCGTTCAGCCTTTCGGCAAAAGGTGTCGCGAATGAGCTTTTAATCTCGCGCGTTCCGTCCAAATGTCATTGCACAGGCGGAAGAGCGCGAGCCCGCCGACGCCTACCGCGAACACGCGGCCGAAATACGGCACGGCTTGCGGCGGTACGATGCGCGCCACCCAGCCTTGGGCGGTGTAATGATAGATGAACAGCGTCCAGGCCGAGATCGCCCCGATGTACACTACCGCGCCGAGCGCGTAGAGCAGCTCGAACCGGTGACCACGCAAGCTGGCGCCACTGCGTAACGCAGGCCAGAGTCCGGTGGCGATCCAGCCCAGGCTCTTACCGCGCAAGTTCGGCCGCTCCATCGCGTCCATCAGCAGATAGTAGCCATCGTATTCGAGCAGCGGGTTGAGATTGCGCAGCACCGCGACGTACGACCACAGCGCGAACACCCACGCCACCGCCGCAACGGTGAGGTTCGGAGCCAGCAGCGCAATGTAGCCGGCGGCGCCCGCCAAGACGAGATTCACCAGAATTCCGCCGGCATCGACGAGCATGCGTTGTTCGCGATTCGCAAGCCACGCATCCGATGTGTCGACGAAGAGCATCACGCGAAACCAGAACCAGCCGAAGCCCACGCGATCGACGCGCGCGCCGGCGGCTTTCGCCGCAACCCCGTGCCCGAGTTCGTGCAGGATGATCGCGGTAACGACGAGCGGGATCATCACCATGCCGACGCGCGCGACGGTTGCCGCGTGCAACAGCGTTCCGGCTGAGCGTTGTGCCATCGCCAGGAACGCGGCGAACCCGCCGGCGGCAAGCGCGAGCGTGAGCACGATCCCGGTGCGTGTAAAAGCAAACCGCCCGATGCGTTGATAGAGCGCGTTGAAGAAGCGGTCGCAACCGTTGAGGGAAAAGGTGTACTCCATCACGCGGAAGAGCGAATCGACGAAACGCCGGCGGCGGCTGCGCACGGGTGCCGTGGTGTCGAGCCGTTCGAGTTCAATGAACTCCTCGCGCGCGAGATGGCGCACCACGTCCATCACGACGTCGGGTGCGAGGGTCTTGTACTCGAGGAAGAGGTCCATCGTGATGTCGCGCAGCGTGTGCGCGCCGTCGAGGTGGTTCCACACGAACGCGCCCTCGCGCGAAAGGCGGAAGTACGTTCCGCGCGCGGGATCCTTCAGCGTCCAGATCGTCGTTCCGTCGGCGGTCGTGCGGTCGTGGAGCTCGACGCCGGGTTTGCGGCGCGGCCGGCTGCGCGCTTGCATCAGCGCGACGAGATGTTCGGCCAGCGCGCCTTCGGTCGACATCGCGGCCAGCACGTCGTCGCGGCGCAAGACCAACAGTTCCGCATCCGTCGTGGCGCGTACCGTTGCGTTACGCGGTGCGCCCGTCAGCAGCGCCGCTTCGCCGAAGAGCATCCCGGTGCGGAGGTTCGCGAGATGACGCTCCGCATCGCCGGAGGCGTCGACGACCTCGAGTTCGCCGTGCCGGATGAGATAGCACTCATCGCCCGGGTCGCCCTGACGGATGACGATTTCGCCGGCCGGGGCGTGACGGATGCGCACGCGCTCGGACAGGTGGGCCACCGCCCCGGGCGAGAGATCGCCGAGCAGCGTCGCGGACTTGATGAAGCGCCCGACGGCCATGCGCTCGGCTGCCGCTTCCAATTCGGGCCGGGCGTTATCGTCGTCGATGGCCTGGGCGAAGGAGGCGCCGTCGAGCCGCAGCAGCGTCACCGGCGTGAGCGCCACGACGGTTGCCGTGCGGCGTTCCGCCCCGGCCACGATCGCGACCTCGCCGAATAGATCGCCCGCGCCGAGGACGGCGATCGGCAGCGGTCCGCTCTTGCCCTCGATCTGGACCTCGAGCCGGCCGTCGATTACGACGTACGCATCGATGCCCGCCTCGCCTTCGCGAATCACGACGTCGTCCCGCGCCGCGGTTTCGCGTGTTGCGTTCGCGGCCAGCGTATCGAGCGTATCCGGCGAAAACGAACGAAGCTGCCACACGTGCGCAAGGATAGGCGCCGCAAACGAGGGCGTGCTCGTCATCCCGCGCCGTTCGCAGAACCCCCGCCAGTGTCATTCCGAGCAAAGCACCCATAGGGCGCGCCGTCGAGGAACCTGGCTCGCGCCCCAATATCGCTACTCATATCGCTGTTGCTGGTGCTCGCGATAGTTGTCATCGTGGTCGTGCATTTCGTTTCGCGCGGCGCGCCGACCGGAAAACCCGGCGCGAGCATTGTTCCCGCGTCGAGCGGACGATCGATGAGCTTGTACTTGTAGGCGAAATCGTTGCAATGATTATCGCTGTCCTTCGACTGCGCGCCTAACGGCGCTTCGCTCAGGATGACAAGGCTCAGGGTGACAGACGAAAAAGCCTCGGTCGTGAGCCGAGGCTTTTTCGAAGTGGTCGGGTAGACAGGATTTGAACCTGCGACCCCTTGACCCCCAGTCAAGTGCGCTACCAAGCTGCGCCACTACCCGACGAGTAGAGGGTTGGGTTTTGGGATGACTCCGGCGCTTTCCCGCCAAGGACGCCCCGGTGAAAGCGACGATGTTTGCCGACGGCGGTTCGCGGGGGAATCCCGGGCCGGCCGCGTCGGGTGCGGTGCTCTTCGACGAAGCCGGCGCCGTTTTGCGCGAAGTGGGTACCTTTCTCGGCGTAGCCACCAACAACGTCGCGGAATGGACCGGTTTGCTCACGGGCCTCGAGGCGGCGCTCGACCTCGGCGTCGACGACCTCGCGGTGCGGCTCGATTCCGAGCTCGTCGTCAAGCAGATCAGCGGTGCCTATCGCGTCAAGAACGAGGGCCTGATCCCGCTGCATGCCAAGGCAAAAGCCCTGCTGCGCAAGTTTGCGCACGTCGACGTAAAACACGTGCCGCGCAAGCAGAACGCTGCGGCCGACGCGATCGTTAATGCGGTACTCGATGCTCACCGTTAGCGCGCCCGGCTGACCGATGCGCCGGTTCCCCGTTACCCTGCTCATTCTCGTCGCGGTCGTCGTTGCGATCGTGGGCGGCTGGATATTGTTTGCCAAGAGCGAGCACGACCGTTTTGTCGCCGTCCAGCGTGTCGGCGAGCAGCGCTCGGAGATCCGCATGACGTATACGGTCGCGCACACGAACGGCCCGATCGCGCGCGAAGTGTGGTTCTTTCAGAACATCAACGGTCACTCCGTGGCCACCTACACCGCCGTCGACCGGCGCGGGAACAAAGCCACCTTCGACGAGCAGGTCGTCAACTACGATGTGACGTTTCTGTTCGACCGGGTCGTGGCTGACGGCATCTGGGAGTTGGAGACCCGCCCGTTCCGCGGTTCCTCGCAGACGCTGCACGTGGTCGAGATCGCGCAGATTGCGGGCAACGACCATGGTTCGCACCGCTTTCAGTTCAGCGACGCGCACTATATCGCGACCGAGGCCGGCCGCGAATACCACATCCACCTCGACCCGCACAAGCCGGTGCCGGATTTGATGAGCCTGCAATCCACCTCGACCGCCGATCCACGCTACGAAAAGATCGCTGAGGACTTCGAGCAATTCGGCTCGCCGCGGTTCAAGGCCACGATCGCCCAGGCGCGGGCCAAGCTCCTAAAGGGTTAGCTTGCCCTAACGCCGTCGTAAGCAGGCATGGTCGTCATCGCCGCAGCGGCGTTCCTTGCGCTCGGGTTGCTTCACTTCGATTTTTCGCGGAATTGGTGGCGCGGGCAGGCGGTGCGTCTCGTCATCGGCGTCCCGCTCTGTCTGCTCTACGCGTACGTGGCGATGCCGCCGCTCGTGTTTCCGCAGGCCATCACGCTGCTGCTGATCACGCTCATTCCCAACCTCGGGCTCACGATCGCCGAAGCGGCCCGCAAGATCGTCATCTCGCGCCGCATCGTCAGCATTCGCCGCACGCCGATTTTGCCGCCGGCGATCGTGCTCGGCGTCGTCCTGCTCTTCGCCGGTGTGTTGACCGTTTTGCCGATCGTCGATGCGAGCGGTTTACGCGACGTCACCGGGGTGACGACGACGTCGGACAAGCCGCCGGCCGCCGATCTGCAACACGTGCGCGTGGTGCCCGAAGAGTCGGCGGAGTTCTCCGGTTCGAAAGTGCTGGGGCAGCTCGGCGCGTACTATCTCGTCGGCGAGTACAGCGTGCAGTCGGAGAACGGCAAGCTCGTGTGGGTTGCGCCGCTCGATTTCCAGGGGCCGATCCAATGGCTCGCGCGCGGGACGAGTCCGGGCGTGATCGTCGTGAGCGCGGAGAACCCCGACGCGCCGGCTGAACTGCGCCAGCGCCAGCCGCTGCGCTACATCCCCTCGGCGCTCTTGAACACGAACCTGACGCGCCACGTCTACATGACCTACGGCACGGAACTGCTGCTCGAAACGACGTTGCAGCTCGACGCCGCCGGCGATCCCAAGTACGTCGTAACGCTCGGCCGTCCGAAGATCGGCTGGAGCGGTGAGACGGTGACGGCCGTCGTGATCGTCGATCCGACGACCGGGGCGATGCAGCGCATCCCGCGCGAACAGTTCGCGAGCCTGCCGGCGTGGATCAGCCGCGTATATCCGGCCGACCTCGCGCTCGAATACAACGACTGGCTCGGGCGGTACGTGCACGGCTGGTGGAATTCGATCGTAGCAAAACGCGACGTTCACCTACCGGTGCGCGACGAAGTCTTCGGGTTACTGCTCGATGCGAACCGGTTCGTCTGGTTCGCCGATCACACGTCGCCCAACGCCACCGACGATTCGATGACCGGCTTCACCTATATGGACAGCCGCACCGGCGGGATGGTGTACTACACTTCGGCCGGCGGGGAGTTCAACAGCGTCGCGGCCGAACGGTCGGTCAGCGCCAATCCGATCATCACCCAGGGCCGTTTGATCCCTACGCAGCCCATTCTCTACAATATTGGGCAGAATACGTGGGTCGTGCCGGCCGTCGCAAGTAACGGAAAGTTTCAGACCCTCGCGCTCGTCCAGGCGGCCGGCGGCCACGTCGTGGTCGGCAACTCGTCGTCGCCGGCGCCGGTGGCCGACGCGTTCGCGCAGTACCGGGCGTTTCTCGGCGGCAGCACGGAGAATTCCGGCGCCGAGGCGACGCTCTCGGGTACGATCGACCGTTTCATCGCCACCAGCAACCGCATTTTGTTCACGATTCGCGGCCGGCCCCAGATCTTCACGATCTCCGACCCGTCGGACGCGGTCGCGCTGCTGGCCCGCAGCGGCGATTCGGTCCGGTTTACGGCCACCGCCCCGCAGGATGGAACGGCTCTCGTACGGGAGTTCCACGACCGGACTCTGGGTGAATGAAACAACTCTCCACACGCCGGCTCGACCTGCTTCCCGTCGACGCGCGCAACGCGCGCGAGTTGTGGCGGATTCTGAACGCGCCCGACCTGCGAAAGTATCAGGATATCCCGCGCATTCCGGCCGAAGACTTCGAGCGTCAGGTGCGCACGCGCCCGCGCGCGCTCGACGGGCGCTCGACCGGCCGCTTCGAGTGGCTGTTGCAAACCAACGGCAACCCGGCACGCGCTATCGGCTGGATCTCGCTGCGGGTGAACGACCGTACACCGCACATCGGCGAGATCGGTTACAGCCTCATCGAAGACGCGCGCGGTTTCGGGTACGCGACCGAAGCGCTGACCGCCGCGATCGATGAGGCCTTCGGGGCCGGCGAGCTCGAAGAGATGCAGGCCTGCTGCGTGCCCGAGAACCTGTCCTCGCGCGCGGTGCTCAACCGTACGGGCTTTTCCGAAGAACGCACGATTCGCGGCGGCGCGGTGATTCGCGGACGTCACGTCGACGTCGTGCTCTACCGCATGACGCGGTCGGAGTGGCGGCGGTTGGCTATGCCGGCGACTCGTCGCCAAATGCGATCGTGATTCCGGCATCGAGATAGCCGAAGTACCGCTGCGCCGGGTCGGCGAGATAGGCCAGCAGCGGTTCGCGCACGACGCGCACGTTGAGCACCGCCGCGAGTTCTGCGCGCGGCACCCAGCGGCAGGCCCGGACGTGCGCGTCGCCGGGCGGAACCTGCGGCTCGCCGGCTGCTTCGATCGTAAAGCAAAACGCGGTGAACTGCGTTTCGGTCGACGCGTCGAACGACTCGGCCACGTACGCTAAGCCCGTCACGCGCGCCTCGAGCGAGGTCTCCTCGCGCAGTTCGCGTACCGCCGCCATCGCGCAGGTTTCGCGGCCTTCCTGTCGTCCGCCGGGCAAACCCCACAGCAGCTCCGTTTGGTTGGGATACGTGTTCGCGACAACGAGGATGCGGCCGTCGCGTTCGAGCAGCCCGTTGCAGAGGTGGATGCGCCGGTACACGAACGCGGAGTTCGACGCCGCGCGCAGAATCGCTCGCTCCGGCCATGCGCGTGGAATTATTCGATGTTCATGATGCGGAACGGATGGCGGCGGCATTCTCCGTACGCGTACCGGTCTTTGTCGACGAGCAGCACGTGCCGGCGGAAGAAGAGATCGACGAGCACGACCGGACCGACCCGGACGCGCGTCATGCGCTCGTGCGCGATGACGGCCGGCCGGTTGCGGCGGGACGCTACTTCCGGATCGGGACGACGGCGCAAGTCGGGCGCATGGCGGTCCTGGCGCCGTATCGGGGCCGTCGCATCGGGTGCTTGCTTCTGGACGCGCTCGTCGCCGACGCACGCGCGCGCGGCTTTACGCGAGTTGCGCTCAACGCACAAGATCACGCGGTCGCGTTTTATGCGAAGGCCGGGTTTACACCGTTTGGTGAAACGCTGGTGGAATGCGATATCCTCCACCAGCCGATGGAACTCGTGCTATAAGCCGGCCAGATCGGTGACGACAGAGATGATCCCCTCGTGCTTGGCTTCGGAGAACGCATTGTCGATCGCGGCTTCACGCGTTGCGGCGCCGACGAGCGCGATGATCGCGTACGCGGCGAAGGCCGGCGTGCTCTTGGCCGCGCCCGCGGCCTGAAGGCGTTCGAGATAGCGCGCCATCTGTTCGACGTTCGCTTCGAAGCGGCGTTGACGTTCGGCGACGACGGCCCAGTCGTGGTTGCTGGTAACGTGCCAGGCGCGGAAGAGTCCCGGCCGCAGCAGTACCGCGGCGATCGCCTCGCGCACCCACGCGACGAGCTTCGCGCGTTCCGTCGCGGCGTCGTCGATGGGCTCCGCAAAGCGTTCGTTCAGCTTTTCGAGGTTGGCCGTTTCGCGAACCATCGCGTCGCGCACGACGTGAGCCAGATCGCTGAAGTGCCGGTAGAACGTCCCATAGGCGAGTCCGGCTTCGCTGGCAACCATGCCGGTCGAGATCGATGCAAGCTCATTGGACTCGAGCAACCGTTCGACGGCGTCGAGCAGGCGGTCGCGCGAGCTCGGGCGCGCCTTGCGCTCGGGCGAGAGCGTACCTTCACCCTCAACGCGTCCCAAGTACGTCCACTTGCCGCGGACGCGCCGGGTCTCGGGGTCGCGATACGATTCGACGCGATAGCGATAGGCGCGGCCGCTCACGCGCTTGATGACTTCGTATGCCACGCCGCAATCCTCCGACAGTCCGGTGAGATTTCCTCATTGCGTACCTTCGACAACCGTTCGCCTGCTCGTTCTTGCCAGGGAGCGTCGTGAAGAATTCTTTACCGATGGGGGGCCGGGTCCAGACGGGCTTGACGGTGGCGGCCCTCGGGGTTGTCTATGGTGACATCGGCACGAGCCCGCTCTACACCCTCAAGACGTGGCGATCTCGGTCATCTCGGCGGTCGAAGGGCATCGGAGTTGCCACCGGTGCCGCGCAGCCCTGGATCGTGCCGATCTCGCTGGAGTGTGGGAATTTAAGCGCGGAGCGCTTGCGGCTTGGGCCCCGGGGAACACTCCGCTGCGATCCAGCGTGAGGGCCCAAACGCGAAGGATTCGCTTGAAGCGAATCCTCTAGGCGGAGGCTTTTTCCGGCGTTTTCAGGCTGAGGCGCGCGATCATCGCGGGGGTCGGCAGTTTGATGTCGCGGGCGAGGCGCAGCCACGCGAGCACTTTGATCGTGTAATACGTAAAGTCGACTTCGAACCAGCGCAGACCGTGACGCGCCGAGAACGGGAACGCGTGGTGGTTGTTGTGCCAGCCTTCGCCCCAGGCAAGAATCGCGACCCACCAGTTGTTGGTCGACTTATCGCCGGTGCGGAAACTCTGATAGCCGGTCATGTGCGCGGCGCTGTTGACGAGCCACGTGATGTGATACGTCACGACGCAGCGCACGAAGATGCCCCAGATCAGCCACGACCAGCCGCCGATTGCGAGCAGGATCAATCCGAGCGCGACTTGCCACAGCACGTACGTGTTCTCGAGGAACTGATAGAACTTGGAGTTCGCCAGATCGGGTGCGAGGCGCGTCTGTTCTGCTTTGCTCAGGCGCGCATCGTTGCGGCGGTACAGCCACGCCATGTGGCTCCACCACGCACCGCGGTGGATGTCGTGCGGATCGCCTTCGCGATCGGTGTTCGCATGATGCGCGCGATGCGTCGCGATCCATTCGATCGGACCGCCTTGCAGCGCGAGCACGCCGATGATCGCGATGACCGGTTCGAGGAACCGGTTCACGCGCAGGCTGCGATGCGTGAGCGTGCGATGGAAGCCGAGCGTGATTCCCCATGCGCCGGTGATGTAGTAGAGAACCAGCATTACGACGACGGCGCTCCAGCTGAACGTCCCCGGAATCAAGGCGCAGAGTGCGCCGAGATGGACGATGCCAAGGCCGATGCCCGTAGTAAGACCTCGCGGATCAAAGGGACGCGCGGAGCTCGATTTCATTGCTCTGGAACGTGCGCCTAGGGACGGTAAACTCCTGGGTACGCTGGGTCAATTCTGAGCCTGGGGACGCTCGGCGTCCCGCTCCCCGGTTTACCGTACCGATCTTTGTGGGAATGATGTCTATGATGGATACCTTGATTACGTGCCCTTGCGGCCATACGCTCGCTTCCCACGACACCGAGGGCTGCTTCGGGGAACGGCTGCGCCCGTGCCACTGCCGCCGTGATCGAGCGACGGCCCTCGACGCCGCCGTCAACGTTGTCCGAGCGCCCCAGCTACCGACCGGTTATTCCGCGGCCCCACCCAACCGTCTGAGCGCCTGATCCCTCATCCTTTAACAGGCTCAGGACGCCCTTGACCGGGCTTTGAGCCGGGTGTAACATAGACGCCTATGCCAATCGGCGGGTAGCGCGGGAAAGAGCGGGGACCCTCTCCCTCGTCATGGGGAGACCTTGCCTTTTTTGCATTTCTGAGGTTGGCGCGCTCGAATAGGTGATTGTACGGTAATGGCTTCCAAGACGACGGCGGAAAAACCCAAGACTTCCCGGAGTAAAAAAGCAGCGGCACCGGCCGCCGAACCAGCGGCGAACGGAACCGCGATCAAGGCGCAAAACATTGCGAGCGCCTCGTTCGTCGTTCCCGAAGAGGCGTTCACGGTCGAACTGCCCGACGATCCGGGCCCGGCTCGCAAGCGGCATACGTTCGCGAAGATCCCCGACGTCCTGAATCTGCCCGATTTGATCGAGCTGCAGAAGGCGTCGTTCAAGTGGTTCATCTCCGACGGGCTGATGGACGCATTCAACTCGATCTCGCCGATCAAGGACTTCACGGGCAACCTCGTGCTCGAGTTCGGCGACCACAGCCTCGGCGAGCCCAAGTACTCGGTTGAGGAATGCCGCGAACGAGACATGACCTACAGCGCGCCGCTGCGCGTCCGCGTACGTCTTATCACGGCGGAGTCGGGCGAAATCAAGGGTATCCCCGACCAGGAAATCTTCATGGGCGACTTCCCGCTCATGACGGACAAGGGCACGTTCATGATCAACGGCGCTGAGCGCGTGATCGTGAGCCAGCTCGTGCGTTCGCCGGGCGTGTACTTCTTGCAGGACGCCGACACCAACAACCGGCCGACGTTCAATGCGACGATCATCCCCAACCGCGGCGCTTGGATCGAATTCGAAACCGACAACGGGACGAAGAACGACGAGACCGAGGGCACGATCGGCGTCCGCATCGACAAGAACCGCAAGATCTACGCGACCACGTTCATCCGTGCGCTCTCGCGGCCCGACATGGGCTACGACTGGCAGAGCGATGAAGCGATCCTCGCGCTCTTCGACGGCTCGCCTCTGATCGCGAACTGCCTTGAAAAAGACAAGGACATCAAGACCAAGGAAGACGCGCTCAAGGAAATCTACAAGAAGCTGCGTCCGGGCGAACCCGAGAACGCCGAAAATGCCGAGAAGCTGCTCGAATCGCTGTTCTTCGATGAGAAGCGCTACGATCTCGCCGGCGTCGGCCGTTACAAGCTCTCGGGCAAGCTCGAGCGCGAATACGTTGCCGCCGGCGTGTCAATTCCGCAAGTCGACAAGAAGGCGCTGACGCGCGACGACATGATCGCGGTCATCCGCCGCTTGATCAAAGTCGCCACGGGCAAAGTGCACAAAGACGACATCGACCATCTCGGCAACCGCCGTATCCGGTCGGTCGGCGAACTGCTGCAGAACCAGTTCCGCGTCGGTCTGCTTCGTCTGGAACGCGTCGTGCGCGAGCGCATGACCGTGCAAGACATCGAAACGGTCACGCCGCAGGCGCTGATCAACATCCGTCCGGTCGTCGCGGCGATCAAAGAGTTCTTCGGCTCCTCGCAGCTCTCGCAGTTCATGGACCAAACGAACTCTCTGGCGGAGCTCACGCACAAACGGCGTCTGTCGGCCCTTGGGCCCGGCGGTCTCTCCCGCGAACGCGCCGGCTTCGAAGTCCGCGACGTCCATCACAGCCACTACGGCCGCATCTGCCCGATCGAAACGCCGGAAGGCCCGAACATCGGTCTGATCGGTTCGCTCGCGACCTTCGCGCGCGTCAACCGCTACGGCTTCATCGAAACGCCGTACCGCGTCGTCAAAGACGGTATCGTCACCGAAGAGATCCGCTATTTCACGGCGGATCGAGAAGACGACTATATCGTCGCGCAAGCCAACACCACGATGGATGCCAAGGGCAAGATCACGGCGTCCTCCGTCATCGCGCGCTACGCCGAAGAATACGTCGAAGAGCCCCCGGACAAGATCCAGCTCATGGACGTTTCGCCGAAACAGATCGTCTCGGTAGCAACGGCGCTGATCCCGTTCCTCGAGCATGACGACGCCAACCGCGCCTTGATGGGCGCGAACATGCAGCGTCAGGCCGTGCCGCTGCTCCGTCCCCAGTCGCCGATCATCGGCACCGGCATGGAGTATCGCGCCGCCAAGGATTCCGGCGGTTGCGTGCTCGCACGCGCCAACGGCGAAGTGGTTGCCGTCGACTCCAAGTCGATCGCGCTCAAGCACGACGAGGACGGCCTCGATCACGAGTACGACCTGCTCAAGTTCACGCGCTCGAACGCGGGCACGTGCATCAACCAGCGTCCGATCGTGAAGGTCGGCGACCGGGTGGTGCGCGGCCAGATCCTCGCCGACGGTCCGTCATCGGACGTCGGTGAGCTTGCCCTCGGCCAGAACGTGTTCGTCGCGTTCATGCCGTGGGAAGGGTATAATTATGAAGATGCCATCCTCATAAGTGAGCGGATGGTCAAGGATGATCGCTTCACGTCGATCCACATCGAAGAGTACGAGTGCGAAGCCCGCGATACCAAACTCGGGCCGGAAGAAATCACGCGCGACATCCCCAACGTCGGCGAAGATTCGCTCAAGGATCTCGATGAGAATGGCATCGTGCGCATCGGCGCCGAGGTTCGTCCGGAAGACATCCTCGTCGGCAAAGTCACGCCCAAGGGCGAGACCGAGCTCACGGCGGAAGAGCGCCTGCTGCGCGCGATCTTCGGAGAGAAGTCGCGCGAAGTGCGCGACACCTCGCTGAAAGTTCCGCACGGCGAAAAAGGCAAGATCATCGACGTCAAGCGCTTCTCGCGCGAGAACGGCGACGAGCTCTCGCCCGGCGTCAACCACCTCGTTCGCGTCTACGTCGCGCAGAAGCGTAAGATTCTGCAAGGCGACAAGATGGCCGGCCGTCACGGCAACAAGGGCGTCATCGCCAAGGTGCTGCCCGAAGAAGACATGCCGTATACGGAAGACGGCCGTCCGGTCGACATCGTCCTGAATCCGCTGGGCGTGCCCTCGCGCATGAACCTCGGTCAGATCATGGAGACGCATCTCGGCTGGGCCGCATCGATGCTCGGCTTCCACATCGCAACGCCGGTCTTCGACGGTGCGCATGCGGAAGATATCGCCGAGTGGCTGATGGACGCCGGACTTCCGCCCGACGGCAAGACCTGGCTGCGCGACGGGCGCACCGGCGACCGCTTCGGCCGTCCGATCACCGTCGGCTACATCTACATGCTCAAGCTCGCGCATCTCGTGGACGACAAGATCCACGCGCGTTCCACCGGTCCATACTCGATGATCACGCAGCAGCCCCTCGGCGGTAAAGCGCAGTTCGGCGGCCAGCGGTTCGGCGAGATGGAAGTCTGGGCGCTCGAAGCGTACGGCGCGGCGTACACGCTGCAAGAACTCCTC
>Ga0182030_10001258_pt1 | contig 51702 bp, 59 predicted proteins | sample 812S3MmetaG_FD_121299 | JGI IMG/M metagenome (GOLD analysis project Ga0182030, IMG submission 121299) | Permafrost microbial communities from Stordalen Mire, Sweden - 812S3M metaG (Illumina Assembly) | ecosystem: Environmental > Terrestrial > Soil > Wetlands > Permafrost | place: Sweden...
ACTTTTGTCACTGCTTATACTTATTAAATTATTGGGCTAGCAAACTCACTGACTACTATAGAGGGTGAATAAGGTTTTCGTTATCTACTCTCGCGGTATTCACGTCCCTGCTCACCTTATACATTTCAAGTAACCCATTGTCGTAGGGTTTAAGTAAATCGACAATAGACTCTGGTGTGTCATTGCTAGTATCTAGCCATTGTTTCTCGTTTTTAGGGTGCAAGATTACCGGCATACGATTGTGAATTTCAGACATTTCTTTGTTAGGAGAAGTCGTAATAATTGAGTACGTATCCCACTCATCTCCTAGATCATTTTTCCAAATGTTATATATGCCAGCAAAGGCAAATAGTTGTTGGTCTTTTGGATGAATAAAGTAAGGTTGCTTACCATCCTTAAGTGCCTGCCACTCATAAAAACCATTAGCCGGTATTAGACAACGAGTATGACGAATAGCTGAGCGCCAGGTTGGTTTTTCGAATATATCCTCAGCTCTTGCATTAAAAGTTTTGTATTTAAAAGTATCGTTTGGATCTTTTGCCCAGGTAGGTAAAAAGCCCCACTTCATGAGCCTTATGTGATTAGTTCCAGAATCACTCACTATAGTTGGCATGATTTGGGTAGGAGCAGCGTTATAGGTTGGCTTAAAGTCTTTCTGAAAAGCTTTTAGCTCGGTACTTGCAATGTTAAAACGTTTGCCGATCTTATCCGGCGTAAATAGTGTTGTTCGTCCACACATAAATTAATTGTATAGGAGTAAGTAGTTATGCGTGAAAAAATTAATGAAGAAGTAAGTGTTGTTATGTATTTTAGTGCTCGTCAGAAATTAGCCATACCACATTTAATAAGTTGGCAGAATAAAGAGTATCAGGTAGGTAAAATTGGCTATCATCATAGCGTTAAAGAAGGTGCAGTCTTACATCATATATTTGAGCTAGTCGATAAAGAACAAAGTTTGTGGTTTAGGTTAAGACTAAATACCAGTAACCTTCATTGGACACTGGAGGCAGTAAGCGATGGACTTGCCTCTTAATTTTAACGAGCCACTAATTATGCATGTGGATTTAAATTCCTGTTTTGCCATTATTGAACAGCAGGCAAATCCTTTAATTAGGCATAAGCCGGTGGCGATTGCAGCCTACGATACGCCTAGGGGAGCAGTCATTGCCTCATCTTATGAGGCTAAGGCTTTAGGCATAAAATTAGGTGTCAATGTTAAGGAAGCTAGGCTACTTGCTCCTAACGTTATTGTTATGATGCCTGATCCGGAAAAATATTTTGATGCTCATAGGCGTTTTAAAAAGATCCTTTTAAATTACACTGATGAAGTCACACCTAAAAGCGTTGATGAGTTTATTATAGATTTTGCTGGCTCTAGAGCTGTTCAAAGAGGAGCCAACCTAGTGGATATTGGTCAGAGTATCAAGAAAGATGTAGCTAGAGAAATTGGTGAATACGTCACTATTAATATTGGTCTGGCGCCAAATCGGTTTTTAGCTAAACTAGCAGCTGGACTAAATAAACCGGACGGGCTTGATGTAATTACTGCTAAAAACTTAAGGGATGTTTATGAGGGGCTAGAGTTAGTCGATTTACCTGGAATTAACCATCGCTACGAGGCAAGGCTCAATTATGCCGGAATATATACACCGCTACAGTTTTTAGATGCTGAGCTTAATACTCTTAAGAAACAAGTCTTTAAAAGTGTCGTTGGCTATTACTGGTACTTGAGGCTACGAGGGCACGAAATAGATAGTGTTAATTTTGGGCGTAAAAGTTTTGGTCAGCAATACGCACTAGGTAATAAGACGAAGGACCATGAAGAACTTAGTCGACTACTTATGAAGTTAAGCGAGAAAACTGGTCGACGCCTTCGTGGTCATGACTTTGTAGGTTACGGCATAGGTTTGTGGCTTAATTTTGAAAATCGAGCTTACTGGGCCAAGACTAAGAAAACTAAATCTATGATTTACTCCACTCAAGATATTTACTTACAAGCTCAGAGATTACTCAGTCAAGTTATTATTCCCGCCAGAGTTACAAATATGGGGGTAACGGTTTTTAATCTGGCTCCAGCTAAGCCAACTCAATTAGGGCTATTTGATGATAGTCGCTTAGATAGTCGGTCTCTGGCTGTAGCGGCTGATCTAGTAAATGATAAGTACGGCGAGTTTAGTGTAGTACCAGCCATTATGGCAAATATGCAGGATGTAATCTTAAAGCGAGTAGCTTTTGGTGGAATTAAAGATTTATAAAATAAATAAGACCTAGGGGGTTATCGCTAGGTCTTATATATTTAAGAACCTTAGAGCTTCTTCAGTATCTTGTCAATTTTGACAAAATCCTGAGTAGAAGCGCTTAGTTCGAAAGATAAACCACTAATAACACTCATGTGGTTAGCTCCTCGAATTATTTTTGATATATTTTTGTTTTGTGATCACGAAACATATATTATTATACATAACTTTGCTATTTTGTCAAGGTTATGTAAGGGGTTTTTGTTTCGTTTGACCTCAAATGTATATTAGCTATTTAAGATATAGTAAAGCAAGGACAAACAACCTATTCCGTTGTAATTTTTGCTGATCTGGTAATTTGTATGGTCATACCGACAGCAAACACAAGCAGAACTAATGCGACTGCAAGAAATGCGGTATTGATATGATGATTAGATCTAGTGATTGGGGTGGCTGTTACTGTTGAGCTAGAAGTAGAAGTTTTTAGATTATTTAAATTAACTGTACTAAGAGATGTAGGAGTTAAAGATAAGCCTGAACTTTGCGACGTATTAATATCACTACCAGCGGTACCAGGCTGAATGCTACTTGCATTTGTACCACTTAAACCACCACTAGTTACACCACTTTGGGGGCTCTGAGTACTAGCTTGAGTACCCCCCGAATTAGCTCCTGTATTTAAATCCATTGTTTATTAATTGTAATGCAAATACCTCTAAGTTAATAATTAATGTTTTATTTATTGTGTTTACTTATGATAGATGCGCAAAGCAAAATTATGGCAGAGATAATACCCCCTATAAAGGACAGTAATAGGGTGTGATTTTCATTTTCTTCGACTATTTTAAGTGAACGTCCACTTAATACATAGTATTTATTAGCAGAAGTTGTGACCGCGGCAATTCTTAGGTTACTGTTCGGTTGCCAGGTAACCCGGTGATAGTAAGAATTATTTGAATCTGATAAAACACCTAATGGAACTCTTGGTATATGGCTATTTATATAGCCGTTGCCAGATACAACTTGACCTAGTTTGTTATAAATGATCGTAAAAGGAGCGAGACTATAGTTTAAATTAATATATCCAGTTGTTAAGGATTTAGGTAAAATACCCTGATTTAATTTATTTGCTGAATCTACAGAAATCTGAATTTGTGGGTAATCCGCGTTGTCTCTTAACATTTGCTGTGAAACCGCATAAATAGTCCCAAATATAACAATAAGAATTAGAAGTGCACTAAGTGGTTTAATGTTTTTCTTCATACTGTCAATATATCAAAGATTATATTTAGACTATTATTTAAAGATTAATAGCATGATGCTCTAAGATATTAAATGATTCTAGTGATGCTATCCCAATCCCTTTTGAACTTGTTGGTTTATTGCCTTTAGTAAAGAGTGTGACGTGTGGAAATAGTGTACCGAGGTCTATTCCTGTTAAGCTAGTAAACTCTTTATAAAAATCATCAATTCCTTCAACGTTAACTTTTTGTATTATTGATTGTCTTTCTTCATTGCCTTCTTCAGTTTCATAATTTTTTTTAACTAAATAGTACTCGTCTATAAATGTAATATTACCAAGAAGTTGAGTTAAGCCAGATAACTTATTTTTAAATTCTATTTGTTGATCAGGGTTAAATTCTTCTATCTTATCTGTTAATTCACTTACTATATTCTTATTTCCAATAATCGTAATATGAAATTCTTCTTTAGGGTTGAAGTCTTGATTTACTGCAAAGATAGAAACAGATTCTGAATTAATAAGTGCAGGTTGAACGGGTATCAATAGACAATTATTTTCATCAAATTTGTCTGGTAACACAATTTCGTTATTTAGCTCGGAGTTTGAAGTTTCCACAAATTCCATAATAAATCCTAGTTTATCTCTACTATTCTATAACCAAATACATACTCTATTTTAGTATTTTTATACTGCTTAATAATATTATCTTCCGTAGGATAAGTATGGCCATGAAATAAATACCTAGGTGTTTTAGAATCTAAATATAATTTTAAAGCGTTAAAACCTTGATGAGCAATCTCATCTTCATCATTTATGCCGCGGGGTGGGCAGTGACAGATAAAAACATCCACCTGAGGAAAATTAATCATCAAATTAGTTGCTTCTTCTTGGGTGAACATAATTGCCTCTGGATTATCTTTGTATCTAACGCATCCTTCAAAACCACCAAAAGTTACATTATTATATTGCCAAGTTTTTAAATGCATATTTATTATGCCTAGTTCATCCATGTATTGGCCACTATCATGATTACCGTATACGCCAATTTTAGGTATATTAACCAATTCCAAGCTAAGAATATCTTCTCTAGTTAAATCGCCTAAAGTAATCACTAAATCAATCTGATTTTGCTCAACGATTTCTGGAATATTTATATGAGGGTTTCGGTCTGCTATTACTAAAGCTTTCATATTTAATTAACTATAGCAGAGCGAGATTTTTTTAGACTGTATTATGTCTACCACCTCTAACAAAGTGAGTAATAATTGAAATTAATGCTAAGACTATAAGAATATTAATAAGTACACCTCCTACATGGCCTAGTAAGCCCATAAACCAAAGTACTATTAAGACTAATGCGATAGTTAGAAACATATTCTACCTCCTTTAAAAAGTATTAAGTTTATATATTACTTAAAATAATTATTGTTCGCTGTTAGGTTAATTACTTAACGGTTATTAAATATTTCATATTTAAATTGACGTTAAATATATCAAATGTTATGGTGCATAAATTATTAACTGAGAAACAACTATGCCAGCTTTTGTCGAAATTGCCTATGATAACGTAGAAACTTTAATAGAGTTAGTTCTTCCTAAATCAGAATATTGGTTATCGTATTTTGATCCAGACAACCTAGCTGCACGGGTTATGCGTATTTCATGTATGAAAGATGATGGTTTTACAAAAGTTGAAATAGGTAATACGCTTCCACCCTTTTATGAACTAGAGTTAATTGGCGCACCGGATGGTTTAACAGATAAAAAAGAAGAGATCTGGGAAATCAGCGACGGAGAAAAACTAGGACTTGTTGCTGTAACACATAGCGCCATATTAGTTAGTGACTACCCTGTTTTTATTCATCAATAATTTATAAGCTTACTAAATTATGTAGTAGTTAAACTTAAGTATTTATCCAGTTGCTTAATGCTTCGGAAGGGCTTTCCTCACGCATTAGAGCTGTACCCATAAGTACTGCGTTGACCTTTAGGGCCCGTAAATCTCGTATATGTTCCGGTTTTTTAACGCTATAACCACTTTCAGCAACTACACATATATTTCTTGGGATTCCATCGATAAGATTTGGTGTAGTATCTAAGTCCACTGCTAGGGTGTCAAGGTTTCTATTATTGATACCAATAAGCTCAGGTCCAACTTCAAGTGCACGCTGCAAATCCTCTTCATCATGAACCTCTATCAAGCTATCAAGACCTATACTACTGGCTTCCTCGTGAAGGTCTTGTAGCCTATTACTTGAGAGACCAGCGACAATAAGTAAGACAGCGTTGGCTCCAAATGCTCTAGCTTCATGAAGCTGATATGAGCTACTAATAAAATCTTTTCGTAGAATTGGTAAGTCGGTGGCGTATCTAGCGTCAGACAAGTCATCTATTTTGCCACCAAAGTGAGTCCCTTGTGTTAAGATAGACACCGCAAATGCTCCACCTTTTTTATATTGCTCTACAGTCCAACCAACACTACTTCCAGGACGAATTTCCCCTTCACTAGGAGATTTCCTTTTGTGCTCAGCGATAACTGCAACGTCCCAAAAGTCAGCAAGTGTTTCTGTGAACCTTTGTCTGCTCGGCAGTTCGCTTATTATCCATTTTAACTCTCTAAGAGAAGTGTTTTCCTCACGCGCCAAGGCTTCGTTATTTGCCGCATCGTAGTACTTAGCTAAGGGACCGGAAAATTCTGACATGATTGATATTATCTATTACAAAAAGCGTGGTAGCAAGCATGAGCAAAAACAAAACAAATGTTGAGACTATTCACTTCTTAGATTAATTTAGCTAAATAAAAAAACCTCTGTCGTAATAACAGAGGTTGGATATACTTGGTTGCCCAGGTACATTCGGATTGGAACTACCTCCTTGCGGAGTTAAGTAGATGGAAAGAGTTCACGAGGAAGAAGACCATATCAGTTTCCCCTACCTAGAAACATGGAACCTAGAGTTCATCAGGTATATATGGCATAAGCTCTTGTACTTCAGTGACATCATGACTAACAGTGTTACCTGAACCAGGAATAGTAATAGACACATGTAGCATCCAAGGAGAATAAGGACCAATCATACCAGGCTGCTCAAGAATATATTGCAGGCGAGCATAACTTGCCGAGAAATCCCCTGCACGGGCTTTTTCACGCTCATTTTCAGGAACTCTTAACTCCATCTCACTGTATACTCTACGTCCGTAATGCTCACCGTGGTCGATTACAAATGCCCCGCCTTCATGACTCGGTACTGCTATGAATTCTCTACCGTCACGAGAATGTGTAGACCTATTAACTTTAAACTCCATAAATAACTCCTTTCACTCTTTTATACGCACATTTCTCACTAATGCAAGCATGAGCAAATTAACCAATCAAGATTGGAACCAATTAACTTCTTAGAGGATTTTAGGCAATCAAAAACCTCTGCTACAAATAACAGAGGTGGTGGTGCTTATGGTTGCGGGGGCAGGACTCGAACCTGCGACCTCGTGGTTATGAGCCACGCGAGCTGCCGCTGCTCCACCCCGCGATAGATGAATTGGAATTATATCATAACAGAGGTGAAATTTACAAGTCTTATTTATTTCTATCTAATAGAAAATTGACCCACGATTCAAAATTATTTTGTAACTTAGATTTCTTCGATTCAGTTAAACTCTGATAATTTGTAGTGGGCAAATTAATAGTATTAGCAAGCGCAACTTGAGTTGGAATAATAACTTCTTTTTCATTAGGATCAGCTAGTCCAAAGTTCTGTCTAGCTGATAATTCTATATATTGATTAGAGTTATAATATTGATTCTCAAGTTGAAGATTACTGTTTTGTAATTTCTGTATTTCATTTTGCTGTTTAAGAGAAGTTATCTGCTTTTGAAGATTATAATTCGACTCTATTGCTTTTACGCCACTCCAGCTTATTAGGAGTACTATGACAACAAATAATAGTTGGCCAATAAACTTAACATCATTTAATCGGTTAATAAACTCTTCAGTATATTTTTTTAATTCTTTTTCTTTTTTCATAACAGTGACAAGTATATTATATAACTTTTAAAAATATCTGGTATACTCTTCTTAAACCACGGGGGTGTAGCTCAGTGGTTAGAGCAGTCGGCTCAATTTAACAATTTGGCTAAGTCTAGATTAGGAAAATGCGTTTCGGCATGACAATTATGGCAAAGAAGTTTGCACTTAGCGACTTCTTTAAGAATTGGTTCTAGTTTTCGGTTTGATAATGATCGAACATCTAGTTTAAATTCTTTACCATTAAGATGATGGAAGGCTAATGCGGCAAGGTTATTAGAATAACCACATTTTGTACATTTGCCACCTAGAATCTTAACAAAATGAAGTTTACGCTCAAGTCCTCGCTTTTTTTGTGATGCGTATGATTGATGTACCGAATTTTTGCAAGTTATAGAACAATACATTGTTTGTTTACCTATAAGAATTTTCCCGCAAACTTTACAGTTAGTCATACAATTCATAACCGTAGATTACTCTAGATAAGTCAAAAAATAAAGGGCTGCTTATTGGGCAACCAGTAAGTATATCCTGTCAAATTCGGGGAAGCCTTAAGTTTTTAACCTGGTAATCCCGAGCCAAGGCCTAATGAATATTAGGTAAGGTGTAGAGACTGAACGGCAGGTATCCAATTTGGATGAAGAGACAGTCCAGACTACAAACGCGAAAGTGGCAGTGAAAACTGTAGTAGTAAGCATAACCGATTGGTCCCTGGTTCAAATCCAGGCACCCCCACCACAAACTTAATAAACCTCTAACATAAACTAGGTAGAGGTTTTTTTATTTGTTTTATTTTAGTGGGTTTAACTGAGTATTTGGAGGTTGATTAAAAGCCGGTTGGTAAGGAGAAACTGGCACACCTTGAAGTGCGTTATCCACCATGTTGTTAGCTTGCTCAGTAAACTGACTAAGTTCTGTATCGTTTAACCTTGCTTCATGTTTTAGTTCTGGTTTGACTGCTGCTTCAATAGTAGTAGTACCTATTGTTTTAAATAATTGGTAATCACCTCTAAGTGCCCAAGTGTTATTTTGCTCATTCTTTACGTAAACTAATTGAGCATAAGGAGTTGGAGAGTAACCAGGTTCAATAGTGTAGCCTTCTTCCAAAATAACAGCTTGTGTTTTTTTAAGATCAAGTCCGCCATTTGATGTTAAAGGAGCTAAAACACTAAAAGCATATTCACCTGCACCCCCACCATCAGGATTTGATGCGCCAACAGTAACAGTTCTCATAGCCATAGTAGTATTACCATTCGAAGGAAATACACTTTCACCACCATGTTTATCTACTGGTCCAGCTATAATTCTTTTAACTAAACCATTAATGTCTCTTTGGACTTTTTGATTTAACCTTTGTTCTTTAGGAGTTAGTTTAACTTCATGAGCACCATTTGCCACGACTGCTTCGGCGGGACTAGCAGAAAGTGCTGTAGCTAAAATTGTTGCTGTTGTTGCTAACTTATTTCGATTCATTAGTTATAATATTATCATATTATTTGTTATTTGTCAATTTAAATTACACTGCTATTTCTTTTTTATTATTGTCTATAATTCGACTTATTTAATTTATAATTAGTTCGATGCAACCAATTTTTAATCGTACTGTCCTTATGTCTGGAGCACAGCATATGAATAATGAGTCACCTATTAATCCTTATATGCATGGTGGTGAACCATTTGATGTACAAAAAGCAATCGATCAGCATACTGCTATAAAAAACTCTTTAGAGGCAATTGGAGTAAAGGTCTTAAGTGTTGAACCACCACATAATTGCCAGGATGGGGTTTTTACAGCAAATTGGGCTCTAACCAGGGGTAATAAGGCAGTAATGTCTAGTTTGCCTAACGTTAGGCAGCCCGAGGAGTCATACGCTTTAGCAACCTTAAAAAGATTAGGGTTAGAAGTATATACATTGCCAAGAGAGATAAAATTCAGTGGTCAAGGTGATGCCTTGCCTTGCGGTGAATATGCATTTATAGGAACAGGTTATAGGACTGATTTAGAGGCACATAAATTCGTTGAAGATAAACTTGGATATAAAGTTATTAGCTTACAAGCTATCCCAGAACTTGATGAATTTGGTGAAGCATTAATAAATCACGAAACTGGTTGGCCCGATAGTAATTTCTACGATCTAGATTTAGCCATTTCTATACTTAGACCTCCAATTGGTGAGAAAAAAGGTTTAATAGCCTGGTGTCCAGAAGCATTTATTCCAGAAAGCCAAGATAAAATTAGAAATTTAGATTTTGTAGATAAAATTGAAGTACCTTTAAGAGAAGCTGTTGGTGCTTCAGCTTGCAACTTAGTGTCTACGGGTAAACATGTGGTTATGAATGCTAATGCACCAGTTTTAGAGGCTAGTATACGTTTTCATGGTCTTGGTGTAACTTCTTTACATAATGAAGAACTTGCTAAAAATGGTGGTTCAGTTAGATGCACGACCTTAACTATATTTGATTAAGTGATACTTAACACGTTTAGTGATTAAAGCCTTAAGAAGTATTGACTCCGGGTATATAATAGTAAGTATAGAAATTTAAAAACTAAAAAAGGAAAATAAAAAGATTTTTATGTCTAGCGCTGAGTTAATTTTGCCAGAACATGTAGATTTACATATGCAAAAAGTTGATGACTTGCAGCCTGGCCAAGTAATTGCGGACGGTAGATATGAAATTATTGATGCCTTAGCTCCAGGTGGACAACACCGAGTATACAAGGCTGAGGATAAATTAAGTGCTGGCCGAGTAGCAATTAAACTATTTGATGAACCTAATGAACAAATGCGACTAAGCGTTGATCGTGAACTAACTGCTAACATTATGTTAAGTGGCAATCGAGGTATTAATGAAACTTTAGATATGGGTATTACAACCGATACTAACTTACCTCAACGGTACTTTACTTCCAAACTGGCCGACACTGATGCTTCTGGTCTTAAAGAAGAGTATAAAGATATACCAATGCACATCTTAGTAGAAGGTGCACTTGAAGTTGTTTATGGAATTGAAGTAATTAAAAGAGCCGGACTTGCCCATAAAGATATTAAGCCTAGGAATATATTAGTAGATAAATCTAATAACCAATGGTCGCTTACTGATTTTGGTTCGGTTGAAGTTATTGAAGCTAAAAGTATCAAAATAGCACCCGAACTAGGAGCTCTAGCTGTATCAGATACAGCTCCAACTAATCCAATGTTGGTATCGACTATAGGGTTCCTTGCTCCAGAATTAGTTGATGGAGTAATCGATACAAAAACGGATGTATTTAGTTTAGGCGCAACTATTTATAGACTAGCTACCGGCGAACTTCCATACAAAGGGAACAATCTCAAAGCGTACATAGATTCTGTTAATAATTTTGACCCTAAGCCCATTAATACTTTAAATGAAGATGTACCTGAGGAATTAAACGATATTGTACAGGGTTGCCTGAAACTACAACCAAAAGAAAGACCATCTATTGAAACATTAGCAAGTTCCCTTGAATCTGTAGATATTTAACTATCTATTGCTAAATTATCGATTTCTTCTAAAAGCGAATCAGCCGATTTACAGTTCATTAATTTCATTCTAATATCTTTAGCTCCACTAAAATCATTTATATAGACTTTAGTAAATTTATTTAAAACATGTATTGGTCTTTCGTGATTGTTCCAAGTATTTTTAAAAATATTTACATGTGTCTTATATAAATCTAGTCTTTGTTTTTTAGAATAATCATGCCAAGGACTATTTTTAGAAAATACAAATGGATCATGAAATATACCTCGACCAATCATAATTCCATCAAGTTTATATTCATTTATATAATCTAAGCCCTGTTCTCTACTCAATACATCACCGTTACCTATAATCAGGGTATTTGGAGAGATCATATCTCTTATTTCACGAATTTTTTCAATTGCCTGCCAGTTAGCTTGGCCATTACTTTTTTGAGATTTAGTACGTCCATGTATAGTTAACATGTTAAGATTTTGTTTTAACAAAAACTCTGGCCAAGAATAATCAATATCGCCATATCCAATTCTTGTTTTTACACTTATCGGTAATTTGCCGTTTAGTCCTTTTTTTGTTGCTTCAATTATTTCTTCAGCTAGTCCCCTATTGTTCATTAGAGCTGCACAGGCGCCACTACTTATTTCGTTCTTTTGTGGGCAACCCATATTTAAATCTACGCCAATGAAGTTACTATTATTAAGTCCTAATTCTTTTACTAAAGATCCATCAGCAATTTGACTGGCTACTTTATAAAAATTTTCTGGAATTAATCCCCATAACTGAGCAATGAGCTTAGTTTCTGATTCGACGAATTTTAACTTTCTAATTAATTTATCTCTACCCGGACTCTCAAGGCCGTCTACGTTTACAAACTCCGTGAAGAATAAATCAGGACTTGATGTCTTTTGAATAATTTGACGAAAAGAAGTATCGGTAACATCATCCATCGGTGCAAGTACGAAAAAAGGGATTGTTAATCCGTAAGTGTTATCAGGCATATTTTTCAATTTCTAAATACGTTTATATTGTACCGTGTTCGTCACGAGACCTAATATTATCTACTAACATTTTTTCTCTATTTGAGAATGGTCGAGGTTTACTTGTAGGTCTTTGTCTGGTTATTTCAGGATTAGATTGCATTACTTGAGGAATAGTTGATCCTATTAATCTAGCTCTGGATTCTAAAGTCTCCTGATGGATCCGAGCAGCTTCTTCAAACGAACCAGTTCTTGCTCTTATTTCAGTAGCATTGAATTCAGCTTGTTCGTCTAATCTATCGTAATCAGAACGTTCTATCATGATATTACTATATCATGTTTACGCTTACTTTTCAAGTTACTACTCCCACTTAAAGACTCTAAATGCGATAGTATAGATTACAACAAACCATATGGCAATTAAACCAATTTGTGGGCCTATTTGAGTTAAATTCTTGCCTTCGGTTGTTAAATATCTTAGTCCATCAATTACGGGGGTAAGCGGTAGATAATTAGTAACAGTTTGTAGCCAATTTGGCATTAAGTATCTTGGGAAAAAGGTGCCAGATAAGAAAAGCATTGGAAATACTACTATGTTACTAAGTGGCGCTGCTTGCCTTTCATTTTTCGCCCAACCTCCAATAGCTAGTCCTAGACCCAGAATCATGAATATACTAAAGACTGCGAATATGAATATATCAATAAAATTACCGTCGACACGTAAATTAAATACTTTTATAGCCACAATAAACTGAATGACGATAGCAAGTACTCCAGTTATCGATTGACTTAGCATAGTTGCTAAGAAGTACTGCCAGACCCTTAGAGGAGTAGTGTGAAGTCTTCTTAAGATCCCTTGCTTTTTTAGCTCTGGAAATACGTTAACAGGGCCAAATATACCTATACCAATAATAGAAAAGCCAAGTAACCCAGAAAATGTGTAATCGAAAGCTGTTAAACTCTTTTGACTTAAGGTTTGACCAACTACAGTAAAAGGTTGCTGGATAGACACAAAATGGCCATTTATTTGTTTAAATACCCCGTCTAAGATTGTAGTTAGAGTTTGGCCAGTATCTGTTGAGCTTTCGTTGTATAAAACCTTTGCTTGTCCTGATGGATAGCTTTGACCAGGCTGCACAACTCCAAAGTTGCTAGGAAGGACAATTATTCCATCTAGTTGGTTCTTATCCATCTGATTTTCATAATCTTTTAATGTGCCGTTACTGGTATCTAGTTTAAAAATATTACTAGATTTAATTTGCTTAACTACTGTTCTAGAAAATGAGCTATTTGACTCATTTATAATTGCCACATGAAGAGAAACGTTACCACTGTTTTTAGTTAGACTGCCAAAGACAAACAAGAATATCAAAGGGAAAAGTATAGCAAAAAACTGCGCTAATCTATCGCGAAAGAATCTTTTTGTGCTAAGTTTTGTTAAAACCACTACTGTTCTAAGTTGTCTTTTTATAGATCTTTGATTCATATTAGTCTCTTAAGGCCTTGCCCGTTAAATCTATAAATACATCCTCTAAATTTGCCTGTTCTACAACTTGTGATTTTTTAAAGCCTCGCATTAGTAGCTGCTTAATTAAATTATGTGGCTTATCTATAGCTATAATTTTGCCTCTATCCATAATTGCCACTCGATCACATAAAGTTTCGGCTTCTTCCATGTAATGAGTCGTCATTATTACTGTCACACCTTTATCTCTAACTTGCTGAACTAATTCCCATAAATTACGTCTTGCTTGTGGATCTAGCCCGGTTGTCGGCTCATCTAAAAAGAATACTTTCGGACTGTGTACAAGTGCTGCTGCAATACTTAATCTTTGTCTTTGACCACCTGATAATTGTTCGACAAATTTATCTGAACTTTCTCCAAGATTTACGTCGTTTAAAAACTCGGCTGGATTTACTTTTTCTCCGTAAGCAGCCGCGAACATCTCAATAATTTCAGTTAATTTTTGTTTATCTTGAAAAGAAGCAGTTTGTGGTTGAACCCCAATAATGTATTTAATATCTCTAGGATTTTTAGAAACATCAATACCGTCAACTTCTATACTGCCTCCATCAATTTCCCTCATGGTTTCTATCATTTCTAGGGTAGTAGTTTTACCGGCGCCGTTTGGTCCTAAAATACCAAATATTTCTCCTTTATTTACCTCAAAGGTAATATTATCTACAGCAATTTTATCATCGTATAATTTCTTAACGTTTTTAACTTTAACAATTGGCTCAGACATAGATTTATAACTACTATAACAGAGTCTAGCAATGATTATAAAAAGAAAAAGTACCCATTTTTAAACGAGTACTTCTCTTTTTAATTTAGCTAACTAAATTATTTTCTTTTAACGGTAAGAAAACCGTTTCGTGGGTTTTCATTAACTTCCATACCGTCAGGTAGATCAGTTGCTTCAGGTCGTTGATCTTTACTGAAGTAATAAATTGTTTGTTGCTTTCCACCACGTAGTGTAACGTCCTTAGAATTTAAGTAGTATGTTACACCCTTTGAGTTTGTGTGCTTATAGGCCATAATTTTTGGCTCCCTCTCCTCTTACAGTTAGTAATGTACCCCTAACATACTCTGGGCATATTTTGTTTGTCAACCTTTTTTTACGCATAACACCTTGAATTACTTTAAATGTGTCTTAAGTAAAGTGTTGTGGAATAAATAATGGAATTGACTTGCATAGACGAAGCGATATGTATTAAACTGAGTCGGTAACCATAACAGTAATAAAAAAGGTGGAGTTAAGTTTATATGGATTTTTCAAATCGAAACCCTCAAGCAGCACCAAATCCTATTCAAGCTAATAGTAACGGTCCTGCTGCAAATAACAATCGTCAACATCATAAGGGAAAAGTTGATCGAAATGGATTATGGGGACGAGTAGCAACAATAGGTATTATTTTAATTGTAGTCGTTCTATTAATCGGTTTAATTGGCGTAGTTTACGCTAATAATAATGGAACTGGTAGTAATGGTGACTATAATGAGACTCAATACATTTACTCCAATAAACTTCAAGCTGTATTCTTAAATACTGGTCAAGTTTACTTCGGTAACATTAAGAAATTAAATCAACAATATTTGATACTAACTAACATTTTCTATCTTCAAACTGCTAATAGCGGAAGTAGTACTTCAAGTAGTACAAGTAGTAGCGCTAACTCAAATGTAACATTAGTAAAACTTGGTTGTGAACTTCACATGCCTTATGACCAAATGGTTATAAACAACTCTGAAGTTACATTCTGGGAAAACTTACAATCTAATGGACAAGTTGCTAAAGCTGTAAATACATTCGAAAAGCAGAATCCAAACGGACAAAAATGTGCCGACCAAAGTACAAGTTCAAGTAGCAATTCAGGTTCTAGCGTTCAAAGTGCTAAGCCAAACCAATAAGATTTCGTAAAATAAACTTCTTATTCTTAGTTAATTGACTTTAAAATTCTATCTATGCTGAAGCTGATTACAAATAGTAATAAGCTTAAGATTGATAAAAGCATAGTCCAACCTGCTAGATCAGGTGACCAAGTTGGGCTTATGAAATCAAATTCATAAAGTGCAGCTGGTACTGTTGGCAGGCTGGAGTCGTGCGATTCAACGTATTGCTCGATACAAGGAACCCTAGTCCGTCCTGAAAATGCATTAGGAATTACTTGCTGGCAATAGTTCTGAGCTTCGGTATATAAACTAGCGTTACCATTAGATGCATTGATACTTTCCTGTGCTAAAAGTCGCTGATAAGTATACTTAAGCTGAATTGGAGGGTAGATGCCATTACCTGTACTAAGGTTAGTGTTCATATGATGAGTAACATAATCTTGAAGATTTTGTAAAGCTAAGGTTATATTTGTATCGCTTTTATCGGCAGCATAAACGGCATTTCTTAACTTAACCATATGTTCGTTATTGGCTCTTAGTGCAAAAAGGCAAACTACTCCGCTAACAACGGCTATAGCCAGAAAATATAACGGTTTAATTTTAAGTATTTTATTTATTTTTTTTGTTTTATGAGTTGCCATTTAACTTTAGTCCTATTATTTATTATATAGTAGCTGGACTTAAAATAGGACAAAGCTGTAACCTATAAGCATGCATATTTACTTTTCGGGTATTGGAGGAGCTGGTATTGGGCCACTCGCTCAGGTAGCAAAAGAAGCCGGCTACAGGGTCTCTGGATCAGATAAGCAAGATTCTGCTTATATTGGCTATTTAAAGTCTCACGGTATCGAGAATATCCATATAGGACAAACTAAAGAGGCAATAACGTCCCTACATGATAAAAACCCAATTGATTGGCTGGTGTACACTTCTGCACTTACTTTAGAAAATCCTCACGCTGAAGAACTTGAATATGCCAAAGATCAAGGAATACGAATATCTAAAAGGGATGAATTATTAAATCAAATACTAAAAGATAAAAAGTTAAATCTTATAGCGATTGCTGGAACACACGGTAAAACAACTACAACTGCAATGGCTACTTATCTATTTAAAAAACTAAGTATACCAGTTAGTTATCTGTTACCTGCCAAAACCAGTTTTGCAGATATGGGAGAGTACGACCCTAAAAGTAACTATTTTATCTATGAAGCCGATGAATTTGATAGAAACTTTTTGTCATATGAACCCCATATTAGTTTAATTAGCGGGGTTAGCTGGGATCATCACGAGATATTTAATACTAGAGAAGATTATATTGCTGCGTTTAATGAGTTTATATCCCAATCAAATAAAACTATAGTTTGGGAAGAAGATTCGAGCTATTTAAGTTTAGATACAGATAATCAATCGATAATTGAGCTAAATTCTAATGATGAATTTGTAAATAATATTATGTTAGTAGGATTATATAACCGACTAGATGCAAGGTTGGCTGTTGAAGCTATACATTTAGCAACAAATGAACCTAGAGATAAATTAGTCGAGATAATAAATGGTTTCCCGGGACTTAGTCGAAGAATGGAAAAACTTATTAATAACTTGTACAGCGATTATGCACATACTCCAGAGAAAATTCGGGGAGCAATGAGTGTCGCAAGTGAAATGGTGAGCGGAACAGATCAAAATTTAATAATAGTTTATGAACCATTAACAGATAGACGCCAACATTATATTTTAGACGAGTATAAAGACTGCTTTGACGGGGCAACCCATGTATATTGGCTTGATAGTTACTTAGCCCGAGAAGATCCAAATCAGGACATATTAAAACCAGAGAAATTAATATCTCATTTAAGTGATCCATCAATAGCTTCAGTAAGTAAAAAAGGTAGTGATCTTAAACAAGTTATTCAGGATCATCTAGATAATGGTGATATGGTAGTCGGCATTGCAGGAGGTGGTGGTGGCAGTTTAGATGACTGGTTACGAGATAATTTCGTTAAAAAGAATTAACGATTGTCTCCGTCACCAGTAAGTACGCCTCTCAATTTACGACTTTTTAGTTTAGCTAAATTTTTATCAGCTACATCGTCCAAGCTATAGCCTAAATCATGGGCAAATACAGCTAAGTACCACAATACATCGCCCAATTCTTTAGCAAGCTCTTCTTTATCTTCCTTGCTAATTTTACCGTCTTTATCTCTAATGATTTTTTTTACTTTTTCAGCTACTTCACCCGCTTCGCCATTAATACCTAATACCCAGTGAAGAGTATTTTTAAATTTATCTTTTTGAGTAATTACGGTAGTGAGGGCTTTTTCTTGGTATTCATCAAATGTCATTTAGCTATTTTACCATCAATAATCTTTATACCACCCTGCCGAACAACTTCAATTGCATCATCAATGATCTTAATAATAGTAGACGGCTTATTATCTTTTATGTCGCCTCCATCCTGGTAATAATCTACCTTGTTTCCAAAGTATGCTTTAGCTTCATTAATATTTTTGGCTGGTGTTTCTCCTGGCTGATTAGCGCTTGATGTTAGTATTGGCCCTACTTGTGATAGTAGATTAATTAAATTTATATCATTAGTTACTCTTACAGCTAAACTCATTTTTTTTAATGTTAAGTACTCAAGATTTGGATCACTAGTTGGAATAATTACACTTATTGGACCTGGCCAAAACTCTTCAACGGCTTTTAAATATCTATGTTTAAAGCCAAGTTCTTCTAGTTGTTTAATGCTTGATGCAATTAAAGTCCCGGGCTTATTCTCCCGATTCTTTAAATCATAGAGCTTTTTAACAGCTTGTCTATCCTCTGCGCGTGCCACAACACCATAAACAGTGTCAGTCGGAATCACTGCAATAGACCCAGTTTTATTTAATACTTTAATTAGTGTCTCGCTCATATAGCCGAATGAAAGTTTAACTCTTTTTAGTATAGGCGTAAACTGCTAACGCCATAAGTACAATCACAATAATAACTGTTGCGATAATAGCTAACGTTACATTACTATTTTTAGGTTGTTTTGGCGGTTGAGGTGATTTGACTTGTTCGGGCTTGTTAGCATCTACGGTAGTTTGTTGTGGGATTGGAGTTTGTGTAGATTGATCGTTTTGGGCAGCTTCTGGTGGAGTAGCCATGGAAGACTGATTGTCTTGACCTGGAGGAGGCGCTATGTCTGGTTGCATAAATACTATTTTAACATGTACAAGCTTATGCTTTTTAACATATGGCTGCAAGTGTATTATATTAAGTAAGAAATGATGCAAATTATTATACGGTTCGCTAAGCGTGCCGCAGTATTTTTACCTGGTATTTTTATAGCGTACGTCTCGCTGAAATATACACTACCCTTTTTTAATCGAAGGTTACCAGCAATAGTGGCAATTCTAGTTACCTACGCTTTGGCTGCATATATTTTAATTCCAGCAATTCTTCGTATATTTAGAATAATATTTCCGCCAAGTCATTTGCCACTTTACTGCGTTACACCAGACGGCTTTGCCTCTGACCCACTCAATATTGGTTTTGTTTGTAGTAGAAGAGAGCTAATTGCCACTATGACTAAAGCTGGTTGGCATTTAGCTGATCCTCATACCCCTAAAAACTTAATTAGACATGTTTTTGCATTAGTTTTAGGGCTTAGTTATGTAAATGCCCCTATGTCTAAATTATATTTATTTGGAAGAAAACATGATCTTGCTTTTGAGATAGCCATTAATGGAACTAACTTTAGAAGACACCACGTAAGGTTTTGGGCTACAACTTTTGATGACGGTAAGAAACTTTCAGCTAGTACTATACATTGGCAAAACCAAAAGACACACGTAAATAGCAATCACTTACTTTGGGTTGGGGCAGCATCTTTAGATATAGGGATAGTACCTATTAGACATAACCTCCAGCTTACGCACCTGGTTCATCCTGACACAAATCAAGAGAGGGAACTTATTGTAAAGAAGTTAAAGACACAAGGATTTGTTAAAAAAGTTGTACAAATTAAATTAGATAATCCATATAAATTAATTAATAGATCATGGCGTGGTGAACTTCAGACAGACGGTAAGATGGCAGTTATTTGGTTAAATAAAATTTAACGGTTTACTGTAGACATATCTGGATAACGATCACCGGAAGCAATTCCCTTAGGAGCGGCACTATTTAGCCTCTCTATGTCTTCTTTAGTAAGTTCAATATTAGTAGCTTCAATATTTTCTTTAAGATATTCGATATGTTTTGTGCCGGGGATTGGAACTATATCCTTGCCTTGAGATAATACCCAAGCAAGTGCTAATTGACCTGGTTTAACATTCTTTTCGTCGGCAATCTCTTTAACCTTATCGACGATCTCTATATTTTTATAGAAATTATCTCCCATGAAACGTGGTTGATGACGACGCCAATCATTTTCTGGGATATCTTCCGGTGTTTGCCATCGTCCGGTTAGAAAGCCTCTACCAAGTGGACTATACGCTACAAAACCAATACCGAGTTCTCTTACGGTATCTAATATTTCATCTTCTGGCTCTCTACTCCACAAAGAATATTCAGTTTGCAGGGCTGTAATTTTGTGAACTTTGGCAGCTCTTTTAATTGTTTCTGGGGCAGCTTCGCTCATTCCTAGATATCGAACTTTACCTTCTTTAACAAGTTCTGCCATAGCGCCAATGGTATCTTCGATTGGCACACTAGGATCTACTCTATGTTGGTAATACAAATCTATGTGATCTACTTCTAGTCTTATTAAACTAGCCTCGCAAGCTTTTCTGACATATTCTGGTTTACCGTTTACTCCTAAGAACTTCCCGCTTTCATCTCTCTCGTTACCGAACTTAGTCGCTAAAACTATTTCATTTCGTCTTCCTTTAATCGCTTTAGCTAGTAATTTTTCGTTTTTAAATGGACCATACATATCGGCGGTATCAAAAAAATTTACACCATTATCAAGCGCATAAAGTATGACTTTAATAGCTTCCTTTTCATCTGATGTTCCATAAAAGTCACTCATGCCCATACAACCTAGGCCAATTTCTGATACTTCAAGGTCGTTTCCTAAAATTCGTTTCTGCATCTTTCCCTCCTCTAATAATTACATAAGATACACATAAATTAATTTAACAGGTTAAGACGATTTTGCATGTAATTTATTTAGCTTAATAGTCTATTTACTACTGACCTATAATTAAGATATGAAGAATAACTTTGTAAGGTATATAGCTATCGGTCAAGCTTGTTTTTATCTAGGCATACTGCTGTGCATAACTATTAGGCCGGAAGGGTTATCTGCTAACGGCGGAATTAGTTATTACGGTGTTTATATGGCTACTATTCTGCCATACATAATAGCTTTACTTGGCCCTGGCATATTTTGTGTTCGAGCTGGACTTCAGTTAGATGCAAAAGATTTTAAGTTTTTAAGAAATGGCTTGATTGTTATTGGCGTGCTAATGATAGGGATCTTATTAACACCAGATACATTAAGTATCTTTGTAGCCGATCTACACCAAGGCATAGGTAGCTTATTATTTATTAGCCAATTAATTATTAGTGCCTGGATAACACATAAATTAAATTATGATTTAAAGGCTATTTTACTTGTATTAATTGAGTTAACGGGTGGCATATTAGCATTTTTATATTTAAAGCCTGTTAGTGGTTTTTTATTACAGTCACAAGTTTTATTTCAAGTAGGCTTTGGGATTTTAGCTATATACGCTCTACCTAGAATTTATTTAGAAGCTACTAAGCATTAGTTGATGCAGATATTGGATCTAGGTGAATAGTTAACTTGCCTAATGATTTAACTTCTCTTAAAAATTCTAAAACTTTTTTAGGGTCATTTTCTTTAGAAATATCACAGATATGTAAGCTTGGTACAAAGCTTTGCCATAATAACTCGTCACTGTTTTGATCATTAAGCGTTGCTATTAAGCCGATTAATTCATTTTTATCATCATGCATTGGTGATCTGTCACTAAACTCTGGTAGAAGATAGACTCTATATAAGTGTGAGGAATCAGGTCCTTTATCAAAATTAAATTTATCTACTTTAATAGTTCTTCTTGCACTTAATGCAAAAGATCCGGCTCTAATTTCATTAACCATATCTTTGGCACCGTAGCCTTTTTTTACAATACCATTAAAAGTACTTATGTTTGATCGTACTTCAGATTGTCTAATTATTGTGAGGAAGTGTTTACTCGGTTCAACTATTTGCGCATCGTGGTTATAGTCATCTTTATCTTCATTGAATGGATAAGCTTCCATTATATTGACATCAATTAGGCCCAGTTCGCCAACATGATGGACGAGTTGTTTTCGCATATCAAATAGATCTAAACCATATGCACTTCTTCCAAACGTTAATTCATCTAGATTTATCTGATTTTCAACCAAACTAATATTCGTCTCACTCATATAGTTAATTTAACACTTTGTTGACTTATTTTCAATAATGTATTTATTGCTGGTAAGCTACCACTTAGGGTGCGAGTCTATTGATATCCCTAGGAAATAGAGTGGCTTCTTTAACATTATTAAGACCTATAGTTTTTTCTACTAACCTATCGATACCAAAACCGCAGCCTCCATGCGTCGGTAAGCCGTATTTAAAAGCTTGTAGATAATATCTTAAACCTGGATGCTCAATATCCATTCCAGCTTTTTTCATTTGTTCGACTAATTTATCGTAACGGTTTTCTCTTAGAGGGGTTGTGGCTATCTCTAGTCCCCTAAATAATAGGTCGCCCCAAAGTACTGTAGTTGGATCATCCGGATTTACTTGATGATAAAACTTCATTGCTTCAACTGGAAAATGTGTAGCAAATATTAATTCAGAACCTAAGTTCTTTTTAGCATACTCACAAATCCATTTCTCTTCATCAGGAATAAGGTCCTTTTCATTAGTGGTATCAGTTCCTGTGGCGGCTGTATATTTTTCATGAATTTCTTTAACTGTAATCTTTGGTACTTTGTCGGAAACAATAAGTTCAGGTGCATTTAAAGCTTTCAGTTCAGAGGCGTTTTGCTCATAAACCTTTTTAAGTGCATAGATAGTCATGTCACCAACCATGTCTAAAACTTCATCGTGGTTTTTAACAAAACCGATTTCAATATCTAGCATCGTAACTTCACTCATATGCCTAGTTGTAGCACTAGGTTCAGCGCGGTAAGCTGGAGCTATTTCGTAAACTCTCTCATAAGCACCGACTAGCATTTGTTTATATAGCTGTGGACTTTGAGCAAGTGTTGCTTCCTGGCCATAATAATCTAATTTAAAAACCTCTGCACCACCCTCAGATGCTCCAGCTAGTAGTTTTGGAGTTTGAATTTCAATAAAATCGTGTTCATTGAGAAACTCACGAAGATTTTTTAGTATTCCGGCCCTGATTTTAAATATCTTTTGTTCGTTTAAGTTTCTAATATTTAAAGCTCTGTACTCAAATAGCGTATCTAGGTTCTCAGATTTATGGGGGATAGGTTTATCTATTTCTATAGGTGGTTCATCAGTAACGGGCACAATCACAGTAACTACAGCATCGTGTAGCTCAGCACCACCAGGAGATCTATCTTCTTTAACAACTTTACCATCAACACTTAAGATCGTACCTATTTGTAAACCCCTCAGTTTTTCAACTTCATTTTTATCATGTAATACAACTTGGATTAATCCTTTACGGTCGCGAACATTTATAAATGTAAGGCCACCTAAAATTCTTTTTTTATGTAACCAACCTTCAATATGAATTTCTTGATCAATATAATCTTGTAGTTTATCGCTCAGTACTCTCACTTTATTTTCTCCTAAATTATCTCAATATAGCCTGATTTTATATTGGTCATTAATGCGTAAATTCTCGGTCAAAAGTAAGCTTGACCAGAATATTTGAATTACTTAGAAAATTTATCATCCCTGTTATTCTACCACCTCGTCTTTAGGTTGGATAGCTTCTTCTTTATCGCTAGATTCTTCTTGTTTAAGTTCCTTGTATTTACTAGATACTTTTTCTCGGTTAAAGTGTTCGTCCTTATTTTGAGCATCAACGTTTACTATAAGTTCGTTAAGTATTTGTGAAAGTGTGACAATACCAACATATTCATTTTCTGAACTTAAAACTACAAAGAAGTTATGCGTAGTATCAGTATGGGCTTTTAGGGCTTTACTTAAATTATCGTTTTCGTTTATATAGGCTAACTTGGTTTGCATTATATCTTTAATTAGCCCGCTAGACTTAATATTTAAATCCTTAAAAGCCAGATATCCAACAATAATACCTTTAGGTTTATCTTTGACGAGTACATAGTCATTTTTACTTTGGTAAATTTCGTTAATTAAGATTGGTCCAATTTTTTCTGTTTCCATAATTGACTTAACTTTATTAGCAGGAGTTAAGATAGTACTTACTTTTTTGTCTTCAAACTGCAATGCTCTAATAGCTACTTCTAGTTCGGCTTTATCAATTCGATTATCTTTCTGTATAAGCTGGTTTTTAAGTAGTTCAATGAGATCTTCTCTTTCATATAAACCAGTATGGTTATTAGGACTTACTCTACTATTAACCGCGTAACTGCCTCTGTCTAAAACGGGGTGTAAGTAATACAAAATAAATATAATAAATGGATTAAATATTTTTACGATTAAAATATTAAAGTCACTTAAGGGTCTAGCTGGGATTAGCGAAAAGACAATATATAGGATTGGGCCAATGATTAAAATACTAACTATAACTGGCAAAGATCTCGCAAATAACACAAAGCTAAGAGCTGTAAAAAGCCCTATATATAACCATAGAAGTGCTCTTAAGTTCCGTCCGTAGGTTGCTGCTTTAAATAGTCTTTCTGCGTCAGCATCATCACCATTTCTAGCTCGCCGCCTTAGTTCTTTTAAAGGATAGTAGGAATATGACTTGCGAAGGATTATTCCGCTTAAAGCCAGAATTAAAGATACTATTCCAAGTATTATGTTTGTCATGCTTATACTAAGCTTATACTAACGAACTCGCGATTTGAAGTAATTAAGTTATACTATAATAACTATAGATTTAAAGGGAGTAAAAAGTTTATGTCCAAACAGTTTCTGGCTATATTAGCGGTAATAGTTATAGTATTTGTGGGAATATTTGCAATTAGTAATCATAAATCAACTAGTTCAACATCAGCAAAGCCAACTAATCATGTAATAGGACTTGGTAAAGATGGAGTTAGTTTAGTTGAGTATGGAGATTTTCAGTGTCCTTACTGTGGTGAATATTTTTCAACAGTAAAACAGATCCAACAAGAATATAACTCGCAAATTACATTCCAATTTGTTAACTTTCCTTTAACTAGTCTTCACCCTAATGCTTTTGCTGGAGCAAGAGCTGCTGAAGCGGCTAATCTTCAAGGTAAGTATTGGCCAATGCATGACCTTTTATATGAAGAAAACCAGATTTATTACAATAGTAACGATACTGCCAGCACATGGATAAGTTCATCTAACCCTTTAACTGATTTTGATACTTATGCTAAACAGTTAGGCTTAAATGTTTCTAAGTTTAATAGTGACTATGCGTCAACTGAAGTTAATAATCTTATAAATGCTGACATGGCAAAAGGTAATAAGTTAGGCGTAGATGCAACTCCAACTTTTTACTTAGATGGCAAAGAAATTCAAGTAGACAACACTGTAACTGCCTTCCAAAAGCAAATTAATGCAGCGATTGCACAAAAAACACACGCTTAAACTAAATATAAAATATTAATAATATAAAAACTGCCGCCAGACAGGTTTTTTAACTGCAACTTTAATATTAATTGGCCCATCACTTTTAAACTCTACTTTTACGGACATAAAATACTCACACCTTTGTTTTTGATTTTTTTAAGTAAATCAATTAGAAAATAAAAGATTTACTATTTTTAAATTTTGTTGTTTTTGTCTCTAAAGGCAAATCTCTTAAAAAGCCTTTACATTACAAGTAATACTAGCTAATCTGCTACTTATTGTCAACCGACAAACTAATATATAACCAGTTTTTATTGCTATAGTTTTTTACGCTCTTTAAGATACCTTTTACTTCTACTTGATTAACAAGCGCTTCGCGAACTTTAGTAGATGATATATTTGGTAAATAGCAGTTAATTAAGTGTGCTTTTTTAGATTTATTTAACAATCTTAATTTACCATTTTCAAATAAGTCTTTTTGAACAGAATCTCTTAAGCCAATTACTAGTTCGCTTGATCTTAATAACTTTTCAATATTAGGCCATGAATTCATGTGCAGAGCAGCGTCAGAACCAATTAAAAATACAAGTTGATCGTTAGGAAAAATAGCTTGGAGCTTGGGGAGAGATGATTTGACGCTAAAACTTGGATCAGTTAGCTCAATAATATTAAACTTAGGATGAGGCCTAATTGCCTGTTTGATCATTGCTACTCTGTGAGCAAAATGTTCTACTTGGGACTTGTTTCTTGGTTTACGTTCAGGCAAAAAATATATTTTATCTAGTTTAGCTTCTTCGATTGCTTGAAGTGCAAATGTAATATGTCCAGTATGAACAGGATTAAAAGTACCGCTGTATATGCCAATTCTTTTCGAACGAGACTTAAGTTTTCTCATGTCTTATATTATATGCTAACCTTTCCCGCCAAATTTAATATCACAAGATCGACAAAGGCCACATGGTCCACAAGGTTTTTTTTCTGAACCTTGACTTGGAGGTGCCTGGCAATTTAGACAATACATTAGCCGGTTGAAACTATACTGTGAAGATTCGCTATTTCCAAAAATAGCTTTTGCAATGTCAGAAAGTGAAGAATTAAATAGATCTATTCCGCCTATAGCGCCACCGCAAACTATGATCATTTGGTTTTGAGATACAAACCTTTCATAGTGACTATTAGCTCTTTCTTTTAGGGTGCCGTAAGTAGAGTACTGACTATTTTTATTAGCTATTTTACCGGCTACACTAGAAGGTAGATTTAGTGTCTTATCTATTTTTTCTTTAAATAGTCCACAGACTCCAGCAAAATGTTTAATGATAGCTGATTCTAATTCACTGCCTATTGTTATTGAATTTGCAATCTCCTCAAGTCCTTCTAAGTAATACTCAACTATTTCTTTTTCGTTTTTAATAATGTTCCAAATATTGTGTTGTTTTTGATTTTCTAGTTGTCCGGCATAAAACCTTCTACCATATTTCTCGAATAGTTTATGATCATAAACCGCAGTTAAAACATTTAAATCAGCCTCAGGATCCAGATCAACGTAATTCATTACTGCATCGAAGCCTTCTTGATCACTCATATCTACAGTTTGAGACTCGAATTTAATAGTTTCATCATCTAGGCATATCGCTTGATAAATAAAGCCCATTTTACGATCAGGCTTAAAGCCACAAGACTCAACAAAGCTTTTACCGAATTGTTCCTCTTCGTGAAATGCATACGACGAAAAGTAGGTAAGTCGCTCATTGGGAACAAGGTTATTTAATTTTTCTGCAAACGTTTCATCTTTTATTGCACGACTTAATAAAAAGGTACGTCTAGGATCTATTTCAGCTTCTTTTGCGTATAGCTTTGTTGCTTTTTTTAGACTAGATAAATATGGCTTCCAACCGTCATCAAAAATTACTAATTCGTCATCTTGTTTTTTTAAATAGAATTCAGTTTTTGAAGCTGCATCAATTCCTTCACAGAACAAACTTAGTTCTTCGTTGCAAACTCTTTCTTTCGTCTCATTTCTAACTTGTCCATAACGCCAAATATCGTTTCGGTATAGATTAACGCTGGCTTTAATATCAAAGGTTTTCTGTTCTTCTAGTTGCTCAGCTTTAGGTGAATTTTCCATTTTACTTGGTTGTTTTTCCTACGTAAGAAAGTCCCAAGTAAGTTTATTTTAAAATTAGTGAGGTTAATTTATGACCCTTGCTCGAGAGGTTTCTTTAAATTAAATGCTGTATCGGACTTACTTAAAAATTTTAAGATCACCGTTGCGGCACAGTTCCTGATTATTCACAGGATTCCAGCAGTTAGTAAATTGTTAAGTTGGTAAGACTTACTTTATCAGTTAAAATTGTTTGTTTCTATAGTATTAATTACTATGCATTTAACTTCTGTTTTAAGGTCGAAAGTCGTGGCATAAAACTTTGAGCAGCTGTATCTAGACCCAGTACTTTAAGTGCACCTATTAGAACGTAGAGCTGGTCAAGACTGTCTGATGCTAAATTTTGTACGTTAGATTCTACTTGAATAAAAGCATTCTCTATTTTCTCAACTAACCATTTTTCTTCACTGGGCATTACCTGATTTGTTTTAATCTGTGAGGTAGAATTTGAGTGTACAACTTCTAGAGACCTAGCCGAATGATCTCTTTTTCGAAGTTGACCTCTTTTAATTAAATTATCTATGTGCAGAGCAACCGATGCTACGGATTTGTAATCTAGTCCTATCATTACTTCCCTATAACTTGGGCTATAGCCGTGTTCAGCAATGAATTTATCAACAAACTCAAGTATGACTTTTTGTTTACGAGTAGGCCTAATTGCATTTACATTTGTTTGTTTTTCGTTCATATATTTAATTATGCCACTTTTTTATTTTCTGGGAAAACCCAGTATTTATACCAAAAGAAACTCCAGATACTAAAGAAACCAGCTGAAATAAAGAATCCAATATAAGGACTGATGCCAATAGCTTTAAGCCCGCCAATAATTGCATAGTCTAGAATAAAACCGATAGTTTCGATAAATAAATATCTCCCTAAATGCTGCATTTCACTAAACTTTAAATGATCGCTATTAAATACCCAGTATCTTTGAGCAATATAGTTGAAGCTCCAGCCTATCGTGTCAGCCGCTATTTTAGACCAAAGCCACCAAAGATGAAGCCCCGTATAACAAATTGCAAAGACTAGATAGCCAACCCAAAAATATAAACTACCACCAAGCATATATTTTATAAACTGGTTTTTTAGCTTTTTATTTATTAACGGTTTTTTGGTCATCTTCTTTATTAATAATTTTATCCGGCACCATTGCTATTCCAGCTAAGCCCCACCATATGTAACTTAATGTATCATCGCTCCAAGCATGTGAGAACATGTTAACTATAGTTATGCCTACTAAGCTAGCCAGTAAAGCCAGTGCAAGTGGATCACTCCTTTTAACCCATAGTAAGTATCCAACTCCGATATTAATAAGAATAAATAATATGAGTCCTAGCCAGCCAACTTCTTGTCCAATTTGCACAAAATAGTTTTCGGCAATTCTTGTCTTGTTATTATTGTAAACACTTGCGGGTCCAGCAGTACCAGGACCTAAACCCAGTGGTTCGTGTTCAACTTGTTTTATACCAGCACTTAAACTACTTATATGGTTAGCATCACTTGTACTTTTAATCTTAGAGTTAGTTTGGGTATGGAATAAGACATTTTGAAGAGAAGAGTTATTTTTATCTAAAGCGTAGAATAAGCCTCCAACTATTAATACTAAGATTAATAAAACACTTACAGTATTAATAACTTTTTTAGGCAAGTTAACATTAAATAAAATTATAAGCGCACTGACAAAAGTACCGGCAACTGCACTTCTTGAATATGTAAAAAATAGAGTTATAACTCCACCAATTAGTAACAATATCTGTCTTGAAGTTCTTTTAAATTTAAGAAGTAATACTAATAAAATACTAATAGGGATTATTAGGTATGCACCTAAAGGGTTAGCTCCTCTTAAAGTTGAGGGAATCCTTATATATTTAGAGTTACTATTAACAGTTTCCATGACTGGAATAGTGCTAGGGCCATAGCCAAAGTGTTTTAGAAAGTCATGAGGTAAAACTATAAGTTGTAATAGACCAAATAATACAACTACAGCAGCAGGCCAAAGAATATATGTCTGCCAATGTTTTTTAAGTCGAGAAATCCTAAGAGCCACACACCAAGTTACAAGGAAAAATACCAAGAATCTAAGATTTACTATAAGGCCGTAAAATAAAGCTTTTTTAGTAACATAATTATCTGTATAAGAAATAATGCCTAACGCTAAAGATAAGAATATGTAAGCTAGTATAACTTGAACTAAGCGACGACTAAGAGTATTAAATCTAATTTTTTTATCTGTTAGAAGTAAATAAAGTGAGCCAATCAAGCAAATTATTAATAGTATCTCATCCCAAAGTCTTAAGAAAGTATAGTGGCCAAATAAACTAGATCCCCATGTTGGTAAAAAACCTTGAAACGGGACAATTACAAAGATAAGAATAATCAGTATACTTACCCAGGATAAAACTGTATATTTAAGCGCGGATATCCTCATAATGCTACAATTTAGTATAGCCTTAAAATTTTTAAAACTATATCATGAAAAATAATGCATCCATAATTTATAAAGTAACTTTAGTTGTTGGCGATGCTGTAGCTGTCACCTTAGCATTTACTCTTGCTTATATTTTAAGGGTATCGATAAGTCATGAGGCTCTGTCTGCTCACGTTAAAGCTATTACATATATTTCCATCCTGGCTAGCTTGTTACCTTTTTGGATATTAATCTTTGCTCTAATGGGTTTATATACTGCCAGAGTCTACGACAGAAGATTCAGTGAACTTGGCCGGATATTTGTTGGTAGTTTAATTGGTATTCTTTTTGTAATAAGTTATAGCTATTTATTTAACGTAACTATATTCCCTGCCCGCTTAGTTACAATCTATGCTTTTATATTTTCTTTGTTTTTTATATTAAGCTCTAGAACCTTACTGCGAGGAATTAGAAGACAGATGTTCGAATACGGTCGCGGGGTTAATAATGTTCTATTAGTTGGTGATACCCAGGCCACTTGTCGGTTAATTGAAGCTCTTGAAAATAGCGGAGTTACAGGTTATAGAGTAATGGGCGTAGTTGGGGGAGCTAAGCACGCTATAAAGGAAGACCGTAAGTTTAGTGTGTTTCAGACTTTTAGCGACGCGGTGCATTACTTAAAGAAGAATCTACCGCACACAATTATCCAAACCGAACTTTATAGTTCTAGTGCCAAGAATGATGAGATCCTTACATTTGCTCAGCAACATCATATTGCATATGGCTTTGTACCTGGAAATAGTGAGTTATTTATTGGTAATATTGAAGCTGACCTTTTCTATAACGTGCCACTAATTGCAGTACATCAAACTGCTTTAATAGGTTGGGGCCGTGTTATTAAAAGACTTGCTGACATATTTTTTGGAGGAATTGCCCTAGTTATCGCTAGTCCGTTTATGTTAATCTTTGCGGTTGTAATAAGGATTAGTGATGGTGCACCATCTATGTTTAGACAAGAAAGATTATCTAGATTTAATAAAAGATTTAGAGTATTTAAGTTTAGAACACATAAGAAAAAATATAGTGGGCTGGAACCTGAAGAAGCATTTAAGAAAATGGGTAGAGAAGATTTAATAGATATATATAGAGAAAATGGTGATTATCTAGAAAAGGATCCAAGGATTTCTGCGGTTGGGAGATTCCTCCGGAAATTTAGTTTAGATGAATTACCACAGCTTATAAATGTTGTTAGGGGTGACATTAGCTTAGTTGGTCCAAGAGCATTAGTACCTTACGAGCTTGAAAAGTACGAACAAAAGAATTTAATTACAAGCGTTAAGTCTGGCTTAACAGGTCTTGCCCAAATATCTGGAGTTAAAGATTTAAACTTTAACGAAAGAAGGAAATTAGATTTATACTATGTAGAGAATTGGTCATTTTGGGGAGATATTATAATTTTAATTAAAACAATTTGGGTGGTGTTAAGGCACAAAGGCACCCGTATATGAAAGTAGCTATTGTATGTGATTGGTTAACCGGTATAGGTGGGGCTGAGAGAGTAGTATATGAGCTTCATAATATTTATCCGGATGCTCCAATATATACATCACAATTTGATAGTAAGTCACTCGATTGGTTTGAAGGTGCAGATATTAGGACGACATGGCTACAAAAACTACCTAAGAGTTTAAAGAAATTCTTACCGATACTTCGGGCTTATGCGTTTAGTAGATTGGATTTAAGTGAGTACGATTTAGTTATTAGTTCTAGTGGAGCTGAAGCTAAAGGAGTTAAAACTGGGCCTAACACTATCCATATTTGTTATTGCCACAGTCCAACTCATTATTATTGGGTTAGGCACGGAGAATACTTAGATAAGCCTGGTTTCCCTTTTGGCTTAAATTGGATTGCCAAAGCTTCATTAAAACTTTTTATTGGCCCATTAAAACGTTGGGATAAAAGAGCTGCCAAAAAACCGGATTACATAATTGCAAATTCTAATTACACCAAAGACAATATTAAAAAATATTATAAAAGAGATTCGGATGTTATATTCCCGCCGGTTGAAACTGATAGATTTAGGTATAAAAGTAGTGATGAACTAAGGCACGGTTTTGTTATAGCAGGACGTCAATCACCATATAAAAGATTTGATCTTGCAATTGAAGCCGCCAATGAAATGAAAATACCTTTAGTAGTTATTGGAGATGGACCCGATCATAAGAGACTGGAAAAATTGGCTGATAGAAATGTTACATTTTTAACGAAAGTAAATGATCAAGAAATGGTAAATCATTTCCAGTCTGCCATTGCCTTTATAATGCCGAATATGGATGACTTTGGAATTGTAGCAGTAGAAGCTTTGTCTTCTGGTACTCCAGTTGTTGCCTACAATAAAGGTGGGTCTCAAGATTATATTGAACTAAATAAGACGGGTGTATTTTTTGAAAAACAAACTAAGAAAAACTTAATTGATGCACTTGAAAAAGCAACTGCGAAGTCCTGGGACTATAACTATATTTCTTTAAGTGCTGATAAATTTAGCGTTGCCGAGTTTAGAAAGAATATTAAGGAATACATTAATACAATCTTAAAAGAAAGAGGAAATTAACTTACATGTGTGGAATTATTGGTTATATTGGTGGTGATAGTGCACTAGATGTTGTTATTGAGGGTTTAGAGTCTTTGGAATACAGAGGTTATGACTCGGCTGGACTCGCTACTATTAGCAAAGATGAACCGGTAATCTTAAAACAAGTTGGTAGAGTAGCAGGACTTAAAGATCTAGTTGAGCGCCAAGATATTAATACGTCAATTGCAATTGGACATACCCGATGGGCTACACATGGTGGCGTAACAATTAAGAACGCGCATCCACATACTAATTCAGACAATACCATCTTTGTTGTGCATAACGGGATAATCGAAAATGCCAATGAAATTAGAAGTAAGCTACAAAAAGATGGTTATAAATTTATATCTGAAACTGACAGTGAAGTTGTGCCTCATTTAATAGATTATTACTTTAAGCAACTTAAAAACTTTAAGTCTGCCTTCGAAGCAACACTCAAAGATATAAAAGGCGCCTACTCGCTTGTTGCTCTTTCTAGCTTAGATAAAAACACAATTTATGCAGCAAGACTGTCTAGTCCATTAGTTGTAGGTGTAGGCGAAAAAGAGAATTTTATAGCCTCTGACCCCACCGCAATAATTGAACATACTAAAAAAGTTATTTATCTAGATGACTACGATGTGGTTGTTATGACAAAAGATAACGTTAAGGTAACAAACTTAAAAAATGACAAAGTAGCTAAACCAAAGATTGAGTTGCTAGATTATGACAACGAACAAGCACTACTTGGAGATTTTCCAAACTTTATGCTTAAAGAAATCTTTGAAACCCCTGCCGCTATTAGAAATGCTTCACTTGGTCGAGCATTACCTAAAAATAACTTGGTTAAGCTAGGTGGACTTGAAACAGTAAGTGAGCAACTGAAATATATTGATCGGATAGTAATAGTTGCAATGGGAACATCTTATTATGCTGGACTAGTTGGTGAATATTTAATTGAAGAATTAGCAGGTATACCCGTAGAAGTACAGCTAGCTAGTGAGTTTAATTATAGGAATGAGCCTTTCTCTAGAAGTACGGCTCTTATCGCAATATCTCAGTCTGGGGAAACAGCTGACACAATTGCAGCACTTAAAAAAGTTGAGGATTATGGTGTGCTAAGGCTAGGAATTGTAAATGCAGTTGGTAGTACAATTTCAAGAATTACTGATGCTGGAGTTTATTGTCATGCTGGGCCAGAAAAAGCCGTCGCAAGTACTAAAGCCTTTGTTGCTCAAGTAACTATTTTAAATCTATTGGCGCTAAAATTATCTGAAGGTCGTACTAAAAGGTTTAAGCCAATACTTAATGAATTAGTGGAGCTTCCTAGTAAAGTTCAAAAGATTTTAGACAATATGAATGATATTAAAGTAATTGCAGAAAAATATGCTGATTACAGAGACTTTTTATATATTGGCAGGCACACTTCTTTTCCGGCAGCACTAGAAGGAGCATTAAAACTTAAGGAGATATCTTATATACATGCTGAAGGATATGCGGCTGGAGAAATGAAGCATGGTCCGATTGCTATGATAGATGAGAACTTCCCGACCGTAGCTATAGCTACTGACTCACCTTTGCTCGATAAAACTTATTCTAATATCCAAGAAATTAGAGCTAGGAAAGGACCAGTAGTTGCTATAGCCACTATTGGTAACAAAGAGATCAAAAAATTATGCGATGACGTAATATATATTCCGAAAACTGAAATTGAAACTGAACCACTTCTCCAAGTAATTGTAATGCAGTTATTTGCCTATTTTATAGCAACTAAAAAAGGTTATGATGTAGACAAACCACGAAACTTAGCTAAGTCTGTAACAGTTGAATAGTACATGAAGAATATCTTAGTCGTTGGTGGTGCAGGTTACATAGGTTCTCATACTGTATTAGAGTTGTTTGAAGCAAATTATAACCCTATTGTTTTAGATAATTTTATTAATTCAAATGAGAATGTTATTGAGAGAATAAAGAAAATAACTGGAAAAAATGTTACATATTATAAAGGGTCATTTCAAAGTTCTGAATTATTAGACAAGATAAATAAACAACACAAAATTGATGGTGTAATACATTTTGCTGCACATAAAGCAGTTGGTGAATCTGTTGAAAATCCACTTAAATATTACGATAATAATGTCGCTGGCTTTATAAGCTTACTGGATTATCTAAAAAATAATGATATAAAACGTATGGTATTTTCTTCTAGTGCGGCAGTTTATGGTGAGCCTGACAAAAGTATAGTTAATGAAGAGACTATATGTTTACCAACATCTCCCTATGGTTGGAGTAAATATATGGACGAAATTATTATAAGAGATATTTGTAAAAGCGATATTAAATTCCAAGCTATTGCTCTTCGTTATTTTAATGTAGTAGGAGCTCATCCTTCAGGATTAATTGGAGAACTTCCTAGTGGTAAGCCACAGAATTTATTACCAATAATTATTCAATCTTTAAAAGGAAAATTACCTAAACTTACTGTGTTTGGGAATGACTATCCTACTAAAGACGGTACATGTGAAAGAGACTATATTCATGTAGTTGATTTAGCTAAAGCACATGTTTCTGCAATAAATAAATTATTTAATTCGGATATTAATTATGACGTTATTAATATTGGTACCGGCAAGTCTAACAGTGTTTTAGAGCTTATTAGTACATTTGAGAAAATAAACAATATAGAAGTTCCATACCATATAGGAAAAAGAAGACCAGGTGATCCAGCTGCTTATTATGCTTCAGTCGATAAAGCTAAGGGTATTTTAGGTTGGCAGTCCAGCAAAACTGTAGAAGATGCCGTGCGCGATGCTTGGAACTGGCAACTTACATTAGATAAGGAATAAATAAGCTATTATATAAATTGAAATATATGGAAAATACGTCACTAAATACAATATTTAAAGCTTACGATATTAGGGGTAAAGTCGGAGATGAATTAAACCCTGATGTTACTGAAGCAATTGGTAATGCATTTGGAAATTGGTTACCAAATAAAGGTTCAGTTGCTGTTGGTAGAGACATGCGACCCGATTCAAAAAACCTAGCAGATGGTTTGATTGAAGGCTTAAGAAAAGCTGGTAGAGACGTTATAGATATTGGTGAAGTAACAAGTGATATGATTTATTTTGCTACTGGTCATTATAAATTAGCCGGTGGTGCAGTGGTGACAGCTAGTCATAATCCGGGCGAATATAATGGCATTAAACTTTGCCGTGAAGAAGCAAAGCCTGTTGGTGAAGATTCAGGACTATTAGAGATAAAAGATGCTGTAATATCAGGTGAGTTAGCTAATAGCAAAGTTTATGGTGTGCTTAAGGAAAAAGATGTGTGTGAAGATTGGATCAACCACGTTTTAAGTTTTATAGATCCTGATAAATTAACTGAATTAAATATTGCTGTCGATGCTGGTAATGGTATGGCTGGAAAGATCTTTCCAGAAATAGAGCCTTACCTACCATTTAATGTATATGAAATGTATTTTGATCTTGATGGAACATTTCCAAATCATATTGCAAATCCACTGGAACCTAAAAATCTACTCGATTTACAATCTAAAATAAAAAAAGAAAAATGTGACGCTGGTGTAGCATTTGACGGTGACGGTGACCGAGCAGTTTTAGTTGATGAGAAAGGTGAAGCCTTGAGTGGTACAGTAATGACTTCTCTGCTTGCTAGCTACTTTTTAGATAAATATCCAAGCTCTACCATTCTCTGTAATGCTATTTGTGGAAGGGCTGCTATGGAAACAATTGAACATAAAGGCGGTAAAGCTGTTAGAACCCGAGTCGGGCATTCTTTTATAAAAGGAGCGATGAGAAAATATAACGCTGTGTTTGCAGGTGAACATAGCGGTCATTACTATTTTAAAGACAACTTTATGGCAGATAGTGGCTTAATTGCAGCTATAATAGTGCTTTATATTTTATCTTTGAGTGGTAAAAAATTATCAGAACTAGCAGAACCATATAGAAAAAGTTATATATCGATAAACGAAATAAACATTGAAGTAGGTGATAAAGAAAAAGCTATTGATGATATTGCAAATAACTTTAGTGATGGTAAACAAGATAGACTAGATGGGCTTACAGTTAATTATCCTAATAGTTGGTTTAATGTAAGACCAAGTAATACTGAGCCCTTACTCAGGTTTAATGCCGAAGCTAAAACTCAATCAGAACTAGATAAACTTGTAAATAAAGTTAAAGAATATCTGCCTAGCTAGTTTTTTTGTTTTGGTGTTGATTCCACTCATTTAAGAACCAACTACTTGACCATTTTTTATCCTCACCTACCCCAGTAATTATTTCAATATTATGTTTCTTACAAGTTTCCCATTCTGGGATCGTATTTTTATCTATTCTATCTCCACCCTTTGTAAAAACATCTGGTTTTAAAGCTTCTAATGCTTTAGATACCGTTTGATCATTTTCTATTTCAAAAGGAATAACATAATCAACGCCTATGATTCCACTGACTATTAAACATCTGGTTTTCAAATCTTGAAACGGTCTTCCCTTTTTAGCTTTTAAAAATGCATCACCATTTACAATTACTGCCAAAGTATCACCATATTGTTTACTCTCATAGATACAGCTAATATGACCTGGGTGAATTGGATCATATCCGCCACTTGTTACTACAACCTTACCTAATTTAGGGCGCAATGCTGCAAACTCATCAAAATTAAGTATTTTTGCTCCCCAATCTTTATTCATCACCAAATTATATCAAAGTAAGTTTTTTTGATTTTTTTAAGTTAGTAATTACAAGTATAATAAACAGTGATGAAAATTGTTGTAACCGGAGGAGCAGGTTTTATAGGCTCTAACTTTGTTAGATATATATATAAAGAAAGGCCTGACTGGGAAATTGTCGTTTATGACAACTTAACTTATGCCGGAAACAAAGAAAATATAGCTGGGCTTGATGAGAGCAGAGTTAGTTTTTTGCAAGCTGATATTTGCAACGAAACTGAAATAAATAATGCGGTAGAAAATTGTGACGTCGTAGTTCATTTTGCAGCTGAGTCGCATAATGATAATTCCCTACACTCGGCATGGCCGTTTATTCAAACAAACTTAGTCGGAACTTACCAAATACTAGAAGCTGTTAAAAAGTTTGATAAAAGACTCCATCATGTATCAACGGATGAAGTATATGGTGATCTTGAACTAGACGATCCTAGGAAGTTTACTCCTGATACACCATATAATCCATCAAGCCCCTACTCTTCAACTAAGGCAGGTTCAGATCATTTAGTTAGAGCTTGGGTAAGAAGCTTTGGCGTTAAGGCCACAATTAGTAATTGTTCTAATAACTATGGGCCTTATCAACACGTTGAAAAATTTATTCCAAGACAAATTACCGAGATACTAGAAGGCAGAAAACCTAAACTGTACGGCAACGGAGAAAACGTTAGAGATTGGATTCATACCGAAGATCATTCATCAGGAGTACTAGCAATTTTAGAAAAAGGTAAGATTGGTGAAACTTATTTAATCGGAGCAAATGGCGAACGAAATAACAAAGAGGTTGTTGAATTAATATTAAAGAATATGGGTAAAGAACCCAGTGACTACGACCATGTTAGTGATAGGCCAGGCCATGATTTAAGGTATGCAATCGATGCCTCTAAATTAATTAATGAGTTAGGTTGGCAACCAAAATATACAGATTTTGAAATAGGGCTTAAGGATACTATTGATTGGTATAAACAAAATGAAAACTGGTGGAAACCACTCAAGGAAATTACTGAAGAAAAATATGTGGAGATTGGTAGATAATGAGTGAACTTAAAGTCAGAGAAATAGAGATTCCCGGATTTTATGTAGTTGATCTGGTAGTTAATGGGGATAACCGGGGATGGTTTAAAGAAAATTATCAAAAAGAGAAATTAGAGGCGTTAGGACTACCTAGTTTTAATATTGTTCAAAACAACTTTTCATTTAATGCTGAAAAAGGAGTAACTAGAGGACTACACGCTGAACCATGGGAAAAATATATATCGGTAGCAAATGGAAAAGTTTTTGGCGCTTGGGTAGATTTAAGAGCCGGCAATAATTTTGGTAAAGTATTTACTTTAGAGATTACTCAGGAAGTAGCTGTTTTTGTACCTAGAGGAGTGGCTAATGGTTACCAAACATTAGAAGAAAATATTACTTATACATATTTAGTAAACAAGCATTGGTACCCGCAGGCAAAGTACACATCAGTAAATTTATTTGATGAAAGCTTAGGTATAAATTGGCCAATAAAAAAAGAGTTAGCGATAGTTTCTGAAAAAGATAAACTTAGTCCCTTACTTAAAAATATTAACCCAGAAAGTAATTAATATGAATGATGATGAAATTATAATTATTGGTGCTAACGGTCAACTCGGAAAAGCACTTAAAATTAGATACCCTGGTGCTAGATTTGCAGATTCAGATTCTCTGGATATTACTGATAAAAACGCCATTAACGACTACGACTGGTCAGGCATAAAGCACATATTAAATGCGGCTGCTTACACAAATGTAGATGGAGCAGAAACTTCAGAAGGTAGAGTTTTAGCTTGGAAAATAAATACTCAAGGTGTAGCTAATTTAGCTGGGATTGCAATTAAACACGATCTTACAATAGTACATATTTCCTCAGATTATGTTTTCGATGGTACTAAGGAAAATCATTTAGAAGTTGAAGCCTTTAGTCCATTAGGTGTATATGGTCAAACAAAAGCTGCTGGAGATTTAGTAGTTAGTCTAGTACCAAAACATTATATTCTTAGAACGTCATGGGTAATAGGAGATGGTGATAACTTTGTTAGAACAATGCTTAGACTTGGAAAGCAAGGTGTTGAACCAAAAGTTGTCAACGATCAAATTGGACGATTAACTTTTACATCTGAGTTGGTTAAGGCTATTGATTTTCTAAATAAAAGTAACGTAGATTACGGAACTTATAATATTAGCAATAGTGGCGACGTAGTAAGTTGGGCCGATATTACTAAAGAGATATTTTATTTAGCTGGATATAAATTACAAGTTCATGGCATCACTACTAATGAATATTTTAAAGATAAAGCAGGTATTGCTCCTAGGCCAAACAAGAGTAGTTTAAGTTTAGATAAAATATCTAGACTTGGATTTCAACTTACAGACTGGCGAGAAGATTTAGGCAAATACATTAGAAAGGAGTTAGATCAATGAAAGGAATAATATTAGCTGGTGGCTCTGGTACTCGCTTATACCCGATTACAAAAGGCATATCTAAACAAATAATGCCAATATATGATAAACCGATGATTTATTATCCACTTAGTACTTTAATGCAAGCGGGGATAAAAGATATTCTTATTATTACTACTCCGGAAGATCAATCACAATTTCAAAGACTGCTTGGTGATGGTAGTAACATAGGTATAAATCTTTCTTATGCTGCTCAACCTAAACCAGAAGGCTTAGCTCAGGCATTTATAATTGGTGAGGAATTTATAGGTCAAGATAAAGTAGCCTTAATATTAGGAGATAATATATTTTACGGAGAAGCATTTGGAGAAAGCTTATCTGAGTGTACAAATCCTGACGGAGGTATTGTTTTTGCATACGAGGTACATGATCCAGAAAGGTACGGAGTTGTTGAGTTTGATAATGATATGCGAGCCATATCTATTGAAGAAAAGCCAGATAACCCAAAATCTAACTATGCCGTAGTTGGCCTTTATTTTTACGATAATAATGTAGTTGAAATAGCTAAAAATTTGAAACCAAGTGAACGTGGAGAGCTAGAGATCACTAGCGTAAATGAAGAATACTTAAGATTAAATAAACTCAGTGTAAAAACAATGAAAAGAGGTTCAGCATGGCTTGATACTGGTACGTTCGGTTCTATGAATGATGCAAGTGAGTTTATTAGAGTTATGGAGAAGCGAACTGGTTTAAAGATCGGTTGTATTGAAGAAATTGCTTATAGGCAAAACTTTATTTCAAAAGATAAAATTAATCAGCTAGCAGAACCACTTAAAAAATCTGGTTATGGTGAATACTTACTTAATTTAAAATAACTTCTTGACTCTTGTGATTAAAAATTATGTATTTAAATAACGTGTAGTTCCATAAGGATGTCGTTACCATAGCAATCAATTTACCAAATCTAGGGTTTATTGATATCAATGTTAAGCCTTCAACGATTAAATTAGTTAAAATTAGGTTTACAATAGATAAAATAGTGTAATAACTAAATTGGTGCTTAATTCCCTTCTTATAACTCTTGTTGCCTTTGTTAAGAGTAAAAGTCCATATTCTGTTAAATATAAAGCTTGTAAGTAATCCTAATATAAAACTTATGGAATTAGCTAATATTAATTTCTGGTGTATTGCATAATATAAGAAGTAAAATGTGCCATATTCAACAGAAAAAGCACATATACCGACAAATAAAAATCTTTTCAATGATTTGTTTAATTTAATTTTATTTATCACTTTTATCTATTTAATCTTCTTATGATTTGCTTCCATTATAGCTATTTTTCGAGCAAGTATAACAATCTTCTTTTGTAGTCTTTTTTCTTGTATATATGAGTTAAATATAAAAAATATAACGACCAATGTAAGAAAATAAAGCAATAAGTCCGCCCCCCTACTAATCCCCAGCCAATGAGCGACAGCATTAGTTGAGTTTGGGAAAAGTACTGTAATAACTGCCAAAATAACAAAAAGTACAGCTAATATTTTGGTCCAAGCTCTTATTTGATAACTAGACGGGTTTGATAAAAACCTAAAAAGAAAAACTATAAAAGCTAATATTAATATTATTTGAATTAAGATCATTTTTTTGAAATCCTATGGAAAAACAGATCTGTAGTTATGTTGACTGAATTGAGCATTGGCTGACCTTTTGATTTTGAATAATCACTATAACTAACATGAACAGGAACTTCAGCATACTTAAATTTTCCATCAGCCACCCTATGAATAATCTCCGATGCATGGGAAAAGTCTGGTAAAGTTAAATTTAAGTTTTCCGCAAAGTTCCTATTAAAAACTCTTAAGCCAATATGCGGATCACTAAGGTATATACCGCTGGTTCTAGCAGAAAATATAGCTGCAGTTTTTAGAAATAGTTTCTTGAATTTACTAATAGACTCAACAGATCCTATGAATCTTGATCCAAAAACTATATCAAGTTTATTATCTCTTAATGACTTAAGCATTCTTAATGCGTCTTCAATATTATGTTGGTCATCAGCATCTATCGTAACAAAGTATTTAATTTGTTTATTTTGTAATGCAAAATCAATACCTGTTTGAGTTGCAGCGCCTGCTCCTAAGTTTATAGGATGTTTTACTAAAGTTGCTTTAGAATGTAATATAACTTCGCTAGATCTGTCTGAACTACCATCATCAACACATATAACTACATTAAAATATTTTTTAACAGATCTTATTACTTTTAGTACTATTTTTTCTTCATTGAATACGGGGATGATTACTGCTGTATCTTCTTTCATTATCTAATATATTACCGCATGATAGACTAGTATAGAAATTAATATACTAGTGGTCATACCTAAAGATACTATTATTTTAGTAGCATTTTCTGTGCAGACTATATTTATAGGAATAACTTTTCGTAAATAATATGCTAGAAATGGTATAAGTGGTATTAAATATCTTCCTTGAATTCCATATATAGTGTTGAAGCCGACTTGATTATACGTTAAATAAAATATTGTTAGTATACTTAAAAAGGTTATTATTGTTGTGGCTAAAAAACTATACTTTAATATCGTATCTTTACTATCTAATTTTTTTGAATTAAATATAGCAATTACATACAACATACTTATAAGTACTATGACTAATAAAGGTACTGCAACATTATCCCATCCTAACGAACCAAATATTCCTTGTGCCCAATAATTTCCATACTGAGATATTGAATGCAATATAGCAATTATAAAATTAAGCGGTCTCGTTAAAATAAAATGTACTTGTTGATTAATATTAATACTACCCGCAATTTTTGTTCCTCTGTATTGTGAGATTGTCTTTGTAACTCCTGATGTAAAATAACTCCAGGTTAATAAACATAATGTAGAAATAATAACTGTAGCAACTTTAAACGTAAACGATATCTTTTTATTAGTAGATATTTTATTGAAAGGTACAAAACATAGCGGTATAGTTATTAAAATATAGTTAGGTTTAGTTAATGGCAATATAATTAAAGTCAGCGCTAATACATATAGCACCCATTTTTCTATATTTTCTTTCTTTGATTCCCATAAGTATATATATAGCGAGAAAATTAATATACTCTCAGATATAATTAATGAATCTGGATTAATGATTGATGCTTGAAAAATACTCATCGGTAATAAGGCTGTTATAAACACAATCCATTTAATAGGTTTTTTTCTAATAATAAATAGTGCTAAAGTAACAATTAATATGTAAATAAATAAAGAAAATAATCTAGATAAAAATAATATATTACCGATATTTAAATTTAATGACTTACCTATTATCGTACCAGTAAGTGGTCCAATATAAGCTAGCGGTGAATAAGCTGACGAACCGGTAGAATCCCACGGCAAATTATCCCTTTTGTCTAAATGTTGAGACAATAATGTTATAGTTTTTTGAATTTGCAGATTTTTTATTTTACTAGATGTATTTGGATTAGAACCTGTATTTTCTATTTCATTATAGACCGCACTATTTAGATTGATTAAATTCCTAGGAAGATTACTTCCATAAGTATTGTTAGATAGTTTTAATGGTCGTATACCACCCTCGCTTATTTGATAAACTCTGGAAAAATGAGTAACTTCATCTATGCCTCTTAGTGGCGGTATCATGTATACTAAAACAACTCCGAAAATTAGACTAATTAGTATGAAAAGTGTTATTTCGGAGCTAGTGGTAGACTTAAAGTATCTTTTTAAATTAATATCCTTTATTAGCTTTAAGTACATATAATTATCAAGGTAGTCTTTTCTCTAAAATTGTAAAAATTCATTAGAATGATTATACTGTACTATAGATGTTAAAATAAAAATATATGAAAATTACGAAATACAAGTTAATCTCTTTATTAGTTATAGTTATTATAATTGTATTCATTGTGTTATCTGCTAAAACAAATTTAATCTTTGATAACACTAAAAAAACTGCGCCAACTACAGGAAATCAATATACTAAAGGTATTAATAGCTCGAAAGCATCCTTACCTAGCAATGGGTCTAATAATAGTTATTCAAGTAGTACTTCTAGTCAAGGCTCTACTACTCAAAATAAAACATACAGTAATAGCGTACAAAGTAGCAGCCTTATACAGCCATGGGGCACTTTTTCAAACCTAAATCAAGCAACTTTAAATGAAGTAATGGAGTCCTCATGCAATACTTCTCCTGCCGCAACATGTGAACTATTATTTACAAATGGCTCTTTAACCAAAAATTTGGAAAGTAAAAGTGCAGATTCAGGGGGAGCAGTATACTGGAGTTGGACGCCACAGTCAGTTGGACTAACTACGGGGGAATGGCATATGCAATTTAAAGCCACTTTAGGTAATCAAGTTAAATATGCAAGTGACGATCCATTAACGTTATCAATAAGCCAATGAAGAAAATAATTATTTTATTAGCATCATGTTCTATATTTATTACTTGTTTACAAGGATTGTCTTTTGCAACCGCTAACTATAACGATGTAATAGACGATTCTATTTTTGATAATTCAAATTCAATGAGTGCTACACAAATTGACTCGTTTTTAAATTCATTCCCTAATAGTTGTATAAGCACTAATAATGGTTTTACTGCTCCTAACCCTGTAGGCTACAGCCCCGGTACTAGCTTTCAGTATGGTGGGGATGTAAGTGCTGGAACTATTATATTTAACGCTGCTCAAGCATATGGGGTTAATCCACAAGTAATTTTAGCTACTCTTGAAAAAGAACAAGGTTTGGTTGTTGGTGATGGCAGTAATATAGTAAGAAATGGTACCGATTGTGGAGCACTAGCTATTAGCGCATCAATGGGCTACAACTGCCCTGATTCTCTTGTTTTGACTTCATATAGTGGATTTGAACTTTATTCTCACAATGGAGTACCTGTTACAACTGTTAATAGTACATGTGTTGAAAAATCTGCGTATGTAGGATTTTCTAGGCAAGTTATTAACGCGACTTGGTTACTATCATTTGATAGACATAGATCTGAGGGATTAAATAATTGGTACATAAATAAGCCTAACTGGGATAATACTGATGATTTAGGTTTCTGCTATAGCGGATATGATGTAGAAGGTGGTCCTTATTATTTATGTCCTGATCAATTAGGGCACACAAATGATCCGCATGTTTCTCATAGTGGTCAATATGTTATAGATAGCTCAGTTATTACTATGACCAATGGTGCAACTGCAGCGTTATACGACTATACACCACATCTACACGGTCAAGATTTATTTTCATCTAATTTTACTAATTGGTTTGGAAGTCCAAATAATCCATTACCAGGAACTAGGCCATCTTATGATAGTGCTTACGCTAATGCTCCCTGTACTCAAACATTAAAAAACGGGCAAGTTGGAAGATTATATCAACCAGACAGCCAAGATTTTCTTTATACAACAAACTCAACCGAAGTTTGCGTTGCCGTAAAATATGGATACATATGGGATGGGGTTGTATTTCAAAGTGTATCAAGTACTGACCCTAATGCTGAACCTGTGTATAGGTTAGCAAACTCATCAAATCACCTCTTCACAACCTCAACATCTGTAGTAAATACATACGAGACTCAATTTGGTTACCATTCTGAAGGTATTGGGTGGTATGTTTATGGATCTGACGTAGCAAATTCTTTACCAGTTACTGAATTAACAAACGGCCAATCTACTTTTATGTTTACAGATGCTGCAAGCGAAGCAACATATTACCAAGATGTTTACGGTTATAGCTCGTTTGGAACAGCTTTTTATACTCCACCATTAACTTCCGATACTCCAGGAGTTCAGAGCGTATATAGATTAAGCAAAAATAATGAAAGATTATTGACAACTGACCCCGCAGAAAAATCTATGGCAGTTAGTAATTATGGTTATACATATGAAGGCGTAATTGCATATGCTGATAATATACCTAACCAGAATAATACCCCGGTGTATAGATTAAGATCACCATTTGGAGGTTATTTTTATACAATTGATAGAAAAGAGAGAGACTTAGCAGTCATTAATGATGGGTACTATAGCGAAGGTATTGGATTTTACGAGCTTAGATATTCTAGTAACCCAATCTATAGGTTAATGAACCCCAATAATTCAATTAGATTATTTACAAATAGCACTATAGAAAAGTCACTAGCTGTTAATAATTATGGTTATGCTGATGAAGGTATAGGTTGGTATTCTTATTAGAAGAGTTATGGAGCGAATTTATATTTTTGATCTGCCTCGACTAATTTTGCTTCTTGTACACCAAGGCTAGAAATAATATTTAATTTATAACCATTATGTAAAGTAACGACTCCGAATAAACGTTCTATAGCGTGTGCTTTTGTGCCGTCTATTTGATTTTTTTCTGAATCAAAGTCTTCTGGTAATAGATGTAAATCTAATATTGGCTTTATGCAACTGACCGAAACCCAAAACATAGTTCCTCCAAAATAATTATACTTATTATCATTTTTTATTATTTTAGTAGCTTGTTCACTATTATATATATCCTCTAGTAAGGTCTTTAAATATTTTTTATTACTCCCCATATGCCTATGAAGAGACACTAAATGATCTTTGGGTCCAACCATATTTAAATCATTATTTTTAAATTTTGTAATAAGTTCTTTTACAACTTCTTTACTCGGCAATAATTTATTTACAACATCATTAAACCAATCATTACCATCAATTCTATGAATAGATTTTTTTGAGTGTAGCTTTAAAATATATTTATATCCTACTATATCTAACCTATGTGCTAAATGTAAGAATGGTAAAACGTCTCTACCTCGATTCGGGACTATGTATATATAAGCGTTTGGAAATGCATTTAGTATAGTTTCTTTAAAATCTATGTCTTTTATATTTATTGTTACAAATAGATCAAAATCTTCTGTGATATAATCAAGTTTTTCATTTATAAAATCCCATTGCTCTAGATAGTAAAGATGTAATATTACGGCAATATCAGTACTATTATTTCTATCTATATTAAAGATTTTTAAAGCTTTATTTTTTTTATTAAATGAGTGCCGTGCCAACACTTCTGTTGTTCTATTCAAAACTGCACTACCGAAATGCTGAGTAGGTTCTAAGACTGCTCCTTCTGCCCATTCATTCCATGCATTTATAAAAATTAATGAGGATTTCTTGTGTTTTTCTAATTCCATAATATTATTTAACCATTCAGCATAAATATCTGGGCTTTGGTTATACATTACAAAACCTTTACCTTTTTTTCGCGCATCATTATCCCATGACGGAGTAACACATTTATAAGATGGAAAACCGAAGTAATTATACGTAGTATCATTTAGAGCAATGGCTCTGTAGTCTGCAACATCCCCTTTAAAATTTATATCTAATAATTTTTCGTTTACATTTATAAATGGGTATAGTTTATTTGAAAATGAATCATTCTTGAAAAATGAGCTTTGGGGTGCAAAATCTAATGCCATATCAAATCCATACGTTCTTGGATCGGTGTCATCAAAACTAACAATTGAAACTAAATGAAGTTCTGTTTTGTGTTTTTCGCGCATATAATTTCGCCAAACTTCTGAATAATTCTTAGGGTCTTTTAATTCTGATGCTCTAAACACTATTAATATGGGTTTATTATTCTCTCGTATATAACGCGGATCCATTAATATTCCTTCAACATCTTTTATGAATTTTAATGGGTCCTCTTTATTATATTCTTGCGCAATTATTACTTCATTGTCCTTGCCGTCCCATTTCTTTGTCCAATTTTCATTTGCCCAACAAATTGAAAAATTATAATTCCAATCCTTATGCTTAAGGAAAGATTTTAAAGGTTTATCTAGTATCTTTTTTCCACTAAACCAGTAATAGTAAAAACAAAAACCATAGATACCATGCTCCTTTGCTGTATTTATTTGATCTTCTAAATTTTGTTCAAGCCTTAAATCATAGAAGCCAGTATCTTTTGGTAATATTGGTTGTTGGTGTCCAACAAAACGAGGTGTATCATTAGTTACATTTGTCCACTCAGTAAATCCTTTACCCCAGGTTTGATCGTTTTCTGCTATTGGATGAAACTGCGGTAAATAAAATGCAATAAGTCTTGGATCGTCTCTGTGATAAGTATAAACGAAGTTGTTACTTTCTTCATAAAAATATTTATTTTTATTATCATTTAAATTTAAATGTTCAGCCATATTTTCAGCTAAACTTGGGTTATAGTAATCTTTTACTAGTTTTTCTGGTAAGTACTCAAGATTAGTCGAAAATATTGTTTGAAATCCCTTACCCCAATCTACTTCAATATCTAGCTTACCGCCTTTGGTTTTTACGGTACTTGAAAAACCGCTATAAAGTGCGTTGATACTGTCTGGATATGCTTTTGCAACATCTAACCTTTTTTTCTTATAATCTAATTTCTGGTAATTCCCGTCAAGGGAAATCCTTAAGGATTTAACATCAATACCTTTATCAGGTATAAGCCAACCCTCTATATTTACGGTTTTTTCATATATTTTTGAAGCATTAGGGCTATCTACTGAATATTTAAATGGTAAATTTAAGATTGGTAGATTAGAAATTTTACTACTTTTATTTACTTTCTTTATGATTCTTTTAACTTTATTAATCACTTTCATAATAATAGGTCAGTTAATTTCTAATTGTGAATTTGTTTTCGTAAAGTTGGGGTTTAAAAAAGGATCATTTTCTATATATTTATTCCATTTTCTCTTAAATAATATTTCTTCATTCTTGTCCCTTAGTTTATCAATTTCGCCAGCATATCTATTATCTGTATCAATAAAAGTTGCGAAGGGGTTATATACATTCCTATAACCTTTGTCCAAGAGTTTTAAGCAAAAATCTACAATAAATGTATCGTTCAGATTATATGTAAAACCACCAGAAACTTTATACACTTCTTTACTAAACATTATGCAGCCATCTAAAGCCGAGACATTGCGACGGCTTTGTCCATAAAGACCTCTCATGTAATGTACGTCTCCTACAGCCATTCCTTCTAATAGCGGCGCATATAAACCATATATACCAGTTGCATATCCAGCACTCATAAATCTATCTTTTGTTTTATTAACTACTTTACCACTAACTGCCCCTACATTTTTACGTTGCGAATCACTTAATAACGTTTCAATCCAGTCATTACTTTCAACAACTATATTTGTGTCAATATATATAAAATATTTTCCGTTTGCTTGCTTTATAGCTTGATCAAAATTATCTGATTTCTTTAAGTTAGCAACGTGCACTACTTTAACATTTTCTATATTATGCATATTTTTAGAGCACCTTTTATAGTCATTATCAGTATTAGTAATAATTATAAACTCAAAATTTGAATATGTAGTTCTTTTAACTAAAGATTTTATTCTATTTTTAAATGATTTAGAATTTTCATTACTGCAAATAATGCTTACTAATGGTTTCTCTACTAAATCATATTCTATGCATGAATGTTGCTTTATGATACCTCTTTTAACCACTGCTGATTGACCGGATCTTACTATATGTTCTTCTAGAAGTTTTCTTTGAGCATTGTATACATATGGCTTTGCATCTGTATCCATAGCGGTAGAATTGCTATGTATCCTCCAACTATAAAGTATCTTAGGAATGTGAGATATATTATTGGTTACTTCACTAATTCTTATAAATAAGTCCCAATCTTGAGCTCCTTCAAATCCTATTCTAAAACATCCTACTTTTAATAATAGACTTCTTCTAATTGTAGAAAAATGGGTTATGTAGTTACAACTTTCAAGAAATTCAGGACTCCAGCTTGGTTTAAAAAAAGGATATGAGTGTATTTTATTTGACTCGTCTATCTTATCTTCATCAGTGTAAATTAAATCTAGTGCTGTGTTTTTGTTAATTACGCTTACAATCTCGAATAAGGCGTTAGGCCAGAGAATATCGTCATGATCTAATAATGAAACATATTCACCATTAGCCATTTCTATTGCTGAATTAGTTGCTGCGCTAATATGCCCATTATTTTTTCTAATAATATATTTGATTCTAGAATCTATTTTTGAATATTTACTTAATATTTTTTCTACGTCTGAATTTGTGGATGCGTCATCAGCTATACACAGCTCCCAATTAGTATAAGACTGGTCTATGACGCTTTGGATGCAATACTCTAAAAATTCAATTGGAGTATTGTATGTTGGCATTACTATACTAATTAATGGCTTTATCTTAAATGCTTTTTGCTTTTTTTGTTGCTTAAGATAATCTGATATTGATGGTGAATATCTAGTATAGTCATAAAGTGCGTGTGGGTTTTCCGTAAAGAGAACGTTTTTAACTTGTGTACTTATCTTTTTAAGTTTTTTATTTTTACCAATAATTTTCTTGCTACCCTGAAGACTCCTTTTGACTAATTTTTTTGAGTAATAATTAAGCATCATTACTCTTTTCACTTTTTAGCTTTCTTTTTTTTGAGACTTTTTCGATTAATCTATATTTACGCGAACTAGTTATTTCACTTAATCTAAACTTTAAGTCATCTCTCTCTTTTTGCATTTTAAGTGACTGCTCATTAGCTTTATTTAAAAAATTGCTAAGATTGACAACCTGACCATTAAGACTATTTATTTTTGTATCGTTAATATATTTTTCTGCTAAAACTGTTCTATCACTATAATGTTCTCCTATAGCTGCAATTGGTTGCACTTTTTGTTCTAATTTCTTATTACTACATAGTATATAAAAATATAAATACTGGTCTTCTGTTTTAGGCGACAAATTTAATGTTTTTAAATTAATTTCCCTTCCCTCTAGATTCTCTCTACTGCCAACTGCAACATATTTCCATGTCCCTTGGAAATATGACTCTGTATATTTAAATTTTTTTCTGAGTAAAGCTTCTAGCTCTTTATACTTAAATTGATGTAAGTGAAAATGATTACCTTCTGCAAATTCTATATCATTGGGGGTAGACACTATAGCCAATCCATTTGATTTCAATACTCGAGATATTTCATCCAAAAATTTCTTATAATTATCAATATGTTCGATCGTCTCAAATGTAACTACAACATCAACACTATCATCATTAAGTGGTATATTTTCTCCGTTACCAACTAAATAAGTTATGTTCTTAGAATTAAATTCTTGTTTAGCATATTCAACTGTCTTTTTGTCAATGTCTACACCATAAACATGACTGGCTTTGCTCGATAATAATTTACTTCCATACCCAGACCCACAAGCAATATCTAAAACAATTTTATTTTCAACTAAATCTAGTGCTGATAAATATCTAGTAAGATGTTCTGCGTAAGTTAGAGAATTTTTATGGTATTCAGGAACCATTCTTTCATAATCATTTTCAAGTTTAACTTTAGGGTTACTCATTTTTATTCAACTTTAATGCTAATTAAATTAATATTAGGATCTACTATACCCGCCGTATAGTCATCTTTTCTTATACTAAAATTCGCGGCATTATTAACCCAATCATAAAATCTAGTTGTAGATTGATCGCAACAAGCAACACTCAACGAATACTGCCCGTTAGCAAATATATTAGGAACTTCCCAAACTATATCTACAGTTTCACCCTTTTTTAAATCTTTAGTTTTAGTACGTGATCTTAAAGTATTATATTCAAGTATATCTAAGCCTTTAGGACTAAATATTGTAAATCCATAAATTGGGGCATCTATATCATTTATTGCTTCATACTTAGTAATTATTTTTATTTTTTCTTGGTTAACTTCTATACTAGGCTTTTTAGCTAATACGCTACCGTCACCCCACCTATCACTCATATTAGAATTCTTGAGATTTTTATCTTGTTGACGATCTATTTTATCGAATTCGTTTGTAAAAAGTTTTTGATATGCTTGTGCTATATCTTCTGGGCTACCTTCTTCTTGTATAACTCCATCTTCAATCATTATTGCCCTATCACAATACTGTCTAACTGCTCCCATATCATGGGTGACTAATACAACTGTACGATTATTCTTTTTTAATGACATAAAGTAGTCATAACACTTTCTCTGAAATGATGCATCACCCACTGCTAGAACCTCATCTAAAACTAATATGCTACTATTGGCTCTAATTGCAATTGAAAACGCTAATCTTACTTGCATACCAGATGAGTAGTTTTTTAGTTTTTGGTCCATAAATTTTTCAAGTTCTGCAAATTCAACAATCTCCTTATACATTGACTCCATCTCAAGTCTATTAAAGCCAAGTAAAG
>Ga0182030_10001260_pt1 | contig 51667 bp, 37 predicted proteins | sample 812S3MmetaG_FD_121299 | JGI IMG/M metagenome (GOLD analysis project Ga0182030, IMG submission 121299) | Permafrost microbial communities from Stordalen Mire, Sweden - 812S3M metaG (Illumina Assembly) | ecosystem: Environmental > Terrestrial > Soil > Wetlands > Permafrost | place: Sweden...
CTTGCGCTTGCGGAACCTGACGAGTGGCTCGAGCAATGGTTCCACACCGATACCTCGTCACGCGGGTTCCGAGCATTTTTTCCGTGTCGCCTGCGATGAGCCGGACGCCGCCCGGAACGGCAGTAGCACGGTCACGGGCAAACTGCTGGTCAAAGGTTGGGCGCTGGCGACCTCCGGCGTGAAGCGTGTCGAATTGCAGGTGGCACAAGGCCGGCCGGTAGACGCTCGCTACGGGTTGTATCGTCCGGACATCGCAGCCGAACACGAGGGGTTTCCAGGAGCCGACCGCTCCGGCTACCGCGCCACTCTGGATCTCGACGGTGTCCCCAACGGCAGCCAGACTGTCACCATTCGAGCTTTCAGCGCCGGGGGTGCACAAACCGAAATCAGCCTGCCGGTGGTCATCGACCATGTCAATGGTTATGCCAGCGAGTACGATCGGTGGATAGCGGAGTTCGAGAAGCGCGATGCCGCGCTAATCGAAATGAAACTGGCGGGCTTCGCTCTTCGGCCCGTGGTCAGCATCGTCGTGCCGGTCTACCGTACGCCGCCGCAGATTCTGGAGCGTACCATCGGATCGGTTCTCGCCCAGAGCTATCCGCAATGGGAATTATGCCTGGCTGACGATAACTCACGTTCCGCGGAAGTCGACGAGATCCTCGATCGCCATGCGCAGCAGGATAGCCGTATCCGGGTTGTGCGGCTTACCGAGAACCGTGGTATCTCGGGCGCTTCCAACGCAGCCCTCGGCTTGGCCTCCGGCGACTTCGTGGCACTGCTCGACCACGACGACGAACTGGCTGAAGACGCCCTCTTCCATTGCGTCGACGCCCTCAATCACCACCCTGACGCTGACCTGTTCTATTCCGACGAAGACCACCTGGACGAGTGCGGGTTGCGCACCGAGCCATTTTTCAAGCCCGACTGGTCGCCCGACCTGATCCTTTGCGAAAACTACATCTGTCACCTGATGGTGTTCCGGCGGACGCTCTGCGGCCAAGTGGGCGGTTTCCGAAGCGAAGTCGATCTCAGCCAGGATCATGACTTGCTGCTACGCATGAGCGTCAAAGCACGCGAGATCGTTCATATCCCCAGGATTCTTTACCACTGGCGGACGCAAGTGTACTCTGCCACCCGCGCATCGGCGCGGGAAAGGCAGGCGATGGGATCCTCACGGCGGGCGGTTGACGACTTCCTGCGCGAGACGGGCGTTGCCGCTTCGGTCGAGCCGGGTCTCATCCCCTCGCGTTGGCGGATTCGCTACGCGATCCCAGCCGGCACCAAGGTCCGCATCATGATTGCGAACGCCGGGAATACCGAACTGCTGGAGCGCTGCGTCGAGAGCGTGGCTGGCAAGACCGATTACCCGCACTACGAAATTGTCGTGCTGGATAACTCCCGGTCCAGTAAGGTAGAAAAATTCGTACGCGGCTGGAGCCGGCGCGGCGTGCAACTCGCTTACCTCGATTTCCGAAATCTCCCCTTCAATTTCTCGGCCATGAACAACGCCGCCGCCAAGGATACGGATGCCAATCATCTGCTTTTTCTGAATGACGACACTACCGTGATCTCGCCCGGCTGGCTGACCGCGATGGTGGAGTTGGCCTGCCGTCCCGAGGTGGGCGCTGTGGGCGCCAAGTTGCTGTATCCGGACAACACGATTCAACACGCGGGCGTCGTAATCGGACTGTTCGATATTTGCGGGCATGCTTTCAAGGGCCAACCGGCAAGCGAGCGCGCCTATTACGATTTTCCGGACCTGATCCGCAACGTCAGCGCGGTCACCGGTGCCTGCATGATGGTGCCACGGGAGCGGTTCTGGGAATGCGGGGGATTCGAGGCGGAAAACCTGAAGGTGGCGTATCAAGATATCGATCTGTGCTTGAAGCTAAACCAGCGCGGCTACCGCGTCCTCTATACGCCGCACGCCCAGCTCTATCACTACGAAGCGTTCACCAAGGGAGTGGAACATCGGGATCCGCGGCCCGATGAGACCCTGGCATTCACGGAGCGCTGGCGGGACGTGATCGAAAACGACCCATTCTATAGCCCCAACCTGACGCGCGAGGGCGAGGACTACTCCTACCGCACGAAGTCGCGGTAATCGCAGGCGTGAGCGCTACAGTCCCCACTCCGTGAGGCGACTGCGGATGATCTCCGAGATCGCCTTCGCGCTGAAGCGCTCCTGGATGGTCCGGCGGCCAAGTTCGCCACGTGCGCGGGCTTGGTCGGGCGAGGCCAAAACGTCGCGGAGTAAGGCCGCCAGGTGGTCCTCGGAAGGTTCGGCCCAAGCATACCCCGCTTTGTAAGCCCCGGTTTCCTGCTGCACGGCCACCAGATCGTAATCGATCAGGAATGCGTTCTCCGGCGTCGTGAAGTCCATATTGCCGGAGTAGCCCGTGGCGATTACGGGCTTGCCGTAGTACATGGCCGCCGCCAGGTTCAAGCCAAAGCCCTCGCTGCGGTGTGGGGAGACGAAGCAGTGGCAGGAGCGCAATAAGCTGTACACCTGGTCCTCCGGGAGTGTTTGGCTGATTGTGCGAATGTTCGGCGCGGCTTTGGCCACCCGCTCCAGCAACGCGGTGGCCGCGGGATCGAATTCGGAGTGGTGGTATTTCAGGATGAGTTGGACGTCTTGCCGGTTGCCAAAGGCTTTGCGGAACGCCCGCACCAGCGCCAATGGATTTTTGCGCTCGAAGGTACTGGCAATGTCGAAGATGTAGAGAAATGTGAAGACGCCATGGTGGTCCGGTTGCGCGGCGTCAGGTGGCGGCAACTCGTCTACGACGTGCGGAACGACGAATACCGGCGTGCTGGACACCGGCCGGATGGCATTGGCCGAAAACACGCTAGGTGTCCAGATTTCATTGAAGAGGCGGGTTTGCCCGTGCCATTGCGCATAACCAGCGTGCAGTTCCCAGACCCATATCGCGACATTGAAGTGCGCTGGTAGCACGCCCTGTCCATAGCGCCCGAGAAAGATCGGCAGAACGTCTGGATTCATATGAACCAGGTTAACGGCGTGCGGTGGAGTGCCAATGTTCGTCTCTTCCAAGCCGTTCAGGTTCCAAGGAATTGTGATTTCATGCACGGGTAGGAGCGGGCGCAACGCGGTGAAATAGCCCTTAGCGGCGGCACCTAATCCGATTCCGGTGCCCCGAAAGCCGAACATATTGATACCCTTGGATGCCGAGGCCAGCGCACTCTCAAGGGACGTCGTGGACCATGGCTTTGCGCCCCCGAGACGCCCTTCATAGCGGCCGTATCGAAACCAATGCTCGTATCCAGACTTAAAGAGGCCGATCCGGACCACGTCAGCTATATCGGGATTCAGACGCAGGTATCGCTCTTCACTCCAGTCGGACGGAACGTTTTCAGGAGGGCGTAGTGCGCGGCCTTCTTTGGTGCCGAAATACTTCCAGTGATCGGAACTCGACTGAATTTTTCCGCTCAGGACGGCGCGCAGGACGTCGGGGTTGAGGTCGAGGTAGGTTAGCTCATCGAAATCTGGGGCTGGTGTTTGGACTCCGCTGCGGTTACGCACTTTCCAATGCTCCCGTCCGCCGGAACACCCCGCTTCTGCTACCCAGGCCACGTCGGAATTGCGAGCCGAGTAAGTAGGAGTGCTTGGCGGGACCACTCCCGTCGGGGCGCTGGCTCTTGTGTCTCACCTTTAGAAGGGTAACACTACAGGAGGTTTGGTCGCTGCCGCCCTTCGAATGGCGAGGGAATTCGCGTCCGGATTCCCTGCGAAAGTGAACACGGCAACGGCGTCCGGTAGCCCGCACCAGGAAGGGTACGGTCCATGTGACTCATGATCCAGCCACCGCACGGTTCCGGCCAGTGGTTATTTCACACGGCCAAACCTGTTCCCCAGACTGGTCTGCCAGCCTGCACAGAAGGGTATGTTCATGGGACTGCACGCCAAATTCCGGCGCATCACTGCAAACTGGGCTTTGACGTCTGGCGAAGGCTCAGAATTGTCCGCTTATCACCCGCCGTGGTATTCTCAAGGACTCTGGGCACATGGGGCACAACATTTTAGATGGAAGGAGGCTTTATTGTCTGCTAAGAGTCGCTATGAACCGGATTTCGATGGCGTTCGCAGAGGGTGAAAAGCGAGGGCCTCTCGATCCGCGATGCGGCGCCCCGAAGGAACTTGCAGAATGATCTTCAGTTCTCACCTTTTTATCTTCTATTTCCTGCTGCTGGTTCTCCTCCTGAACTACACACTACCTTTTCGCTACCTCTCTCTCATGCTCGTAGTGCTGAGCTACTGCTTCTACGGGTGGACAAATCCCAAATGGGTTGCGTTGATGTTCATTAGTTCGTTTATCGACTACTTTTGCGGGCTCGCCTTGGTCAGATTCTCCGGGTTGCCCATAACGAGGGGCCAGGAATTGCCGATCCTTCCCAAGGGCGGACCGCGCTCGAAACAACAAAAGGCTGCGTTGGCAACGTCGATGGTTTCTAATCTCAGCATTCTGGGGTTTTTCAAGTATTATGATTTCGGCGTGACTAATGTGAATGCTGTATTAAGTGGCTTCGGACTCGGCAAAGACAATCTTCATTTCCTTCACGTGGCTCTTCCGATCGGCATCTCATTCTACACATTTCAATCGATGAGTTATGCCATCGATGTCTACCGCGGCGACGCCCGGCCCATGCGGCGCCCCGTCGATTTCGCCTGCTTTGTGGCATTGTTCCCGCATCAATTGGCAGGGCCGATTATCCGATACTGGAGCATTGCCGATCAATTTCGCGCTCGAACGATGACTTATCAGAAGTTCGCTCGCGGCGTAAGTTTTTTTGCCTTGGGCTTAAGCAAGAAGATCCTGCTGGCAAACCCCATGGCACATATTGCCGACTCGGCCTTTGCCGCGAGCCATTTGGGCTTCGTGGAGTCGTGGTATGGCGTTGTGGCGTACGCCTTTCAAATCTACCTTGACTTCTCCGGGTACTCCGACATGGCGGTCGGCATGGCGCTGATGCTAGGTTTTCTGTTCACTAAGAACTTTGACGATCCATACCGGGCCGTGAGTATTACAGACTTTTGGCGTCGCTGGCACATCGCACTCTCGACATGGCTGCGGGATTATCTTTATATTCCGCTGGGCGGGAGCAAAAAAGGTGCAGGGAGAACCTATGTGAACCTGATGACCGTCATGTTATTGGGAGGCCTCTGGCACGGCGCATCCTGGAATTTTGTGATTTGGGGAGGTATACATGGCGGGATGCTGGCATTTGAACGGTTTCAGGGAAAAGACAGCCCTTATCGGAAACTGCCGCATGCGCTCCGGGTTGGCGTCACGTTCCTGGTTGTGTGTATTAGCTGGGTGTTTTTTCGCGCGAGCAGCTTGCCTCAAACCTGGGCGTTCTTGAAATCGCTCGCCGGGCTATCGGCCCTTCCCATCACCAGTAAACTTGTCGATGCGAATATATTTACTTCCTATCATGTCTTGATGTTCGTCATTTGTGCACTCATTGTCTGGGGTTTGCCTCAAACCTGGCTGTTTACGCAACGCCTGACACTCTCCAAGGCGGCTGCGTGCTTGTCTTTGCTCGTCATTTCCTTAGTATTCATGTGGACCCAAACCGTGAATCCCTTTCTCTATTTTCAGTTTTGAACATGAGCAACGATCACGCAGCGCCAACACGCCCGGTTGAATCCACGCTAAGTCAGGCGGAGATTGACCATGCCGAACTGGATGCTACGGAAGTCTCGCCAAAGGTGGCAAAACTTCTGTCCTGGGCATTCGTCGCTGTCTTGGCCATTGTCCCTTTATCCCAAGCGGGACTTGAAGTAACGCACCGGCACGGGATTCAGGCCATGGATGTTTTCGCGCCGTTCGTCAGTGGCGCTCTGAAAGCGATGAGGGGAAATTGGCATGCCGCTCGACAGACTTGGGCGGCGGGCATCCAAAAATCGGCTTTGCATGGGTACGAAGAGAGCCTGGAACGGGAATCGTGGGTCAAGAGTTTCTTTCAACCACGGGTGCAAGAGTTATTAACGGCGTATGGCGGTTTCGGCAACGATAAGACCATAGTCGGCCGAGATCACTGGCTCTACTATCAACCGGGGTGGGCCTATGTTGTCGGCCCGTCAATGCTTGATCCGGACTACATGTCGCTTCAAGTAAAGAAAGCCGTGGATAAAGCAGAAGGCGCGATCCCACAACCGGACCCCCGTCCGGCAATACTGGAGTTCAATGAACAATGCAAGCAAGCCGGCATTCATTTGATCGTACTTCCGATTCCGGATAAGGTCATGCTTCAGCCCCAACAACTCAGCCGGCGCGTCGGGCAAACTACCCCCGTTCAGGTCCCTAACAATTCCGGTTACGCTGCCCTAGTCCGCGATTTGACAGCGAAGGGTGTCGATGTCCTCGATGTAGCGCCCTCTGCGGTAGCGTCGGACGAAGCACGGTTCCTGGTCCAGGATACACACTGGACGCCGTCTTTCATGCAGTCCGTTGCAGGTCTGACCGCCGCCCACACGGCGGGAATGGTCGGAGCTTCTGCCAAGCCGGCGAAGTTTCAACTTGTTGAGCGACGAGTGTCGCGTGTCGGTGACTTAGTCGACATGCTCAAGCTCACTGCAAATCAGAAAGTGTTCGAGCCACAAACCGTGACCGTCGAGGAGGTTATCGACGAGGGTACGGGAAGGCCAGTGCAGGCGAGTCCCGATGCCGACATTTTGCTCATCGGCGATAGCTTTACCAATATCTATTCTCAAGCTGATCTTGGCTGGGGTGCAGGGGCAGGTTTTGCCGAGTATCTAGCGTATCGTTTGGGTCGTCCGCTGGACGTAATCGCTCTAAACGGAGGCGGGGCCTGGCGAGGGAGGGCGGAACTTGCGCGCTCCGAGAATGCGCGACGACTCGGGCGAAAGAAGGCGATTGTCTATGAGTTTGCGATCCGAGACTTTACCAGCGAGGATTGGAGGGTGGTGCCAATGGTCAACCCCATTGCCGGGGGCGATTCGGCTGATGTCCCTCAAGTGGTGCAACCCGTGAAGCAACCGGCGCCGAATCCGGCGGCATCGCCCAAATCGGAACATTCAGCCACGGTGAATCCGCGACCGGAATCGAGTCCCCCCAAAGATGTCCCCTTAGTTGTGACCGGCACCATCCTGAAGACGTCCAAAGTGCCGGCTCCGAGAACGGCCCCTTATAAAGATTGCCTGACGTTCATCAAGATTCGAGTGGACAATTTGGTTTCTGGCACATACGCCGATTCCGAGCTAATAGCCGCTTTTTGGGCTATGAAGGACAACGAGTGGCTTCCGGCGGCTAGCTATGCGGTTGGCGACAAAGTGAGGCTTACTCTCATGCCGTTAAACAAGACGGAACCGCAGATTCGAAGCATGCAGCGAGCGGACGATTTGGACGACTATACCAGGCAGCCATTATTTGTTTTACAGGAAGGACACTGACGCGATGAATCGTATATTAATCGTACTAGCGCTAGGTTCGGTTTCCGCCTGGGGCCAAGCCTCTCCCACAGACACCCAACGCGCACAGAGCATAGCTAAGACCAGTCGCGTTATTTCAGACGAACTGAAGGCGCACGGCGACTGGGATAAGTGGTTCGATTCGGTAGCGCCGTGCCGCAAGGAACTCGCTGAGGCTGCCGCGGCGGCGGAGGCGACGGCAAAGGCGAAGCCCGGTTTCGTGACTGGCGACTTTGCGATTCTTCCGACGAAAACCAGTCCGCCGTTGTACGTACCCACCTTCACCCTGCACTACCTAACTGCTCCGGGTCCTATAGATCAGTGGGTGAACAGTCGTCCCAGCTTGCCTGTGGTTGTGGAGTTTAGTCGCTGGCTAAAGGCGCAGGGGATTGATCTAATTTTCGTTCCCGCTCCCAAAGTACTCGAGGTTTATCCCGAACGCTTCCTGGGTAGTGCACCGCCTGATCGAATCGTTGTACCGCAGATGCGTAGACTCCTGCTGGATCTTTTGAACGCCGGTGTCGAAGTCGTGGACTTACTGCCTGACTTCCTGGCTGAGCCGCAGAAGAACGGCGAACTATTATATATACCCGCTGACACGCATTGGAGTAATCGCGCCCAGCAAATTTCCGCTCGTCTGATTGCGGAGCGCTTAATGAGGTATCCATTCGTGAGAAAGGCTCTTAGTGAACCGGCAGTTTACACCGCGACTGACGTCGCCTTGCCCTTTCCGGGTAGTTTCGCGGACCATCTCAACGAGCAACAGCGGGCTCTCAATACGCAACTGTCAAAGATTCCCGTCACAATCGTGAAGGGCCGTGACGGCAAGCCGTACACGGATACTGAAAACGCGCCCGTGGTGGTGATCGGGGACAGCTATACGCATTACTTTAACGTCTCGGTAAAGCCAGGCAGCGGACTGGACGCGCTGATAGCGAAGTCGATCAACCAGCCTGTTTGGAATATTTCTGTAGGCGCGGCTAGAACGGAACCGCTGAAGGAATTCATCCGTAGTCCAGAACTCGTGAAGACTCACAAGGTGGTTGTGTGGGTTATCACGTATGATTTGTTAGTTCTTTCGGATCGCTGGGACAAGCTGCCCTTTCCAGCGGCGCGTTGATTTTCGATCTCGCGAACGCACTCCAAGCTGAAGTGCGCGAAGCGCTGCGCACCGTCCGAATCGTCGGGCCAACCGGAAATCCCCAGAGTGTCTCGCCTATAGAATCAGCGAGTCTTATGTCCGTTTGGGTGCAGCGTCTCGTTATCCCGATCGTTGCTGGGAAGCTGCAAGCGCGACGGACTGAAGGGAATGCGCTATACTTTGCAGTTGAACCGCCAAGTGTCGAGGATCTATAAGGAAATAACCGTAGGATCAGGAGCGGGGCATGTCGGAAACCGCCAACAACCTCGGCATCAGGACGCGTCGAAACCTGTCTCCGGATATTGTTGAGTCAATTGAGTTCGACACGTTGCGGAGTTGGCGAAGGCGGTTGCAGCCGTCATGACACCATGGTGAGAGGCTAATCTGCGCAGTTGGTTCGGTTTCGGGCTTCCGACATCAAGAAGATTATCGTCAGGCAGTGTGCGGGAAAACCGCAAGCAATGGTTGAAGGGGGCTAATGGAAACGAGCCGGCAGTAACGCCGCTCAGTTCCATAAATTTACGATGACGCTTTCGCCGACTGGCCGCAAGTGGCCTAAGCACATTCCGCCGCTCACAAAGGAGCGGCAGATCATCAGCGATGACTTCATGAAGCTCTGGCACGAGAAGCTTCCGCGATACTCCGCCATCGAAAAGTTTAATCACGGGTGGGTGGTAAAGCATGCCCCAGCTGAGTTTCACCGAACGCTCGAGATCGGAGCGGGATTAGGCGAGCATCTCAAATTCGAGCATTTGACTGCGGCACAGGAGGCCGAGTACTGGGCTCTCGAGTTGCGCTCGAACATGGCGGCCGAGATCAAGAATCGATTCCCCCAGGTCCGGACCGTCGTCGGAAACTGCCAGGACGAGCTCAGCTTCCCGGCGAACTATTTTGACCGAATCGTAGCCGTTCACGTCCTGGAGCACCTGCCCGATTTGCCGTCAGCCATCAGGGAAGTTTATCGCCTCTGCGATAAGGATCGGGGCGTGTTTCAGATCGTAATACCTTGCGAAGGCAGCCTGGCGTATGGTTTCTGTCGACGGATCTCGGCGCAACGCATTTTCGAGAAGCGCTATAAGCAGTCGTATCGCTGGTTTATTGAACGTGAACACATCAATTTACCCTGGGAAATCCTACAAGAAATTGAGCCGTACTTTTCAATCGAAGAACGTACTTACTTTCCAATTCCGGTTCCGTTCGTTTTCTGCAATCTTTGCATTGCGATGAATCTCCGGCCTAAGACAGCGAGCTCCGCCAGCGACGGAACGGCACGATCATGAAAGCGCTACTTCCAGCGCCACTGCCCCTGTGGGACGGTTGCGCAATTTCCGTACGACGAGTACGACACTCTGACGGGAATGTGTTATGCTTTCCAGTTCAACCGCCAAATTCCGATCGGTGGACCCCCAGTGTCTTTTCGAGCTCCCGATGATGAATATCTCTCTGCCAGTTAAGTTACGGGAGCGGAAGCGATGAAGGGCGTCCGAGAGTGGCAACTGCCACAGATGAGCCCAGACCAGCTTGGTCGATTTGACCCACGGCCACTCGTCAGAAACCCGCTAACTTACTGTTGGATCGGACTGCTGATCGCATTCGCAACCCTGTATTTCCGCCTCACGGCTATTGGTCGACCGGTCTATGAAATCTGGTTTAATAGCGATTTTCTGTTCGCGGCGGACGTGTACCAGGACGTTTTCGTGGATCGGTTTCCGTTTTCGGGCTACCGGTTCTCTATCGCTTCCTGCCTTTTTCCAGACGTCCTCGTAACAGCCGTTCTCATGAAAGTATTGGGCGGCAAAGCGCTGGTCGCTGCGTTTGCCTATGGATTATTCCAGTTTACATTTATGACTGGAAGCTTTGCGTTCTGTGGCATAGTGGCCAAGGTCGCAGATAAGAAACTCGTGGTCTCGTCGGTCTTGCTTGCCTCTATTGCACTGACTTTAGGCACAGCTCTCTCCACTGCTGGCTATAGCGGCATGCTCGGGTTTTGTTTTATCACGGGCAGCCAAGTCAGCAGCTTAGCTATGGTAATGTTGGCCGCAGGCATCTCGATTTGGATGGCGACTACGAAAGATCGAGTACGGCTTCGGACAGCTATTCTGTTATTTGTCGTATGCGGCCTGGCGGCAGGCAGCAGCCTGCTATTTGTGAGCCACTTTCTGCTTCCCTGGCTCGTAACCGTCTCTGTATTGTGCTACTTCGATATTATTCCGTTCTTCCGAGTGACCCTAACCTCTTTCTTTGCATGCTGCGGCTCGGTGTGCGGAATCATCGCGGCCCGGCTCTTTGTAAATACTGTTCCTGTCAGTGGCGAGACAGCACTGGACCTAAAGCGCACGACGGATGCGCTTCTGGTTTACCTGCGTGGCAGTGTGGAAGAGTATAAACTGCTCGATCCATTACACATGGTAGCAGCGGTCTGGGTTCTGTTCTGTATTAGTTATATTCTGAGGGCCATCCGTCGTCGACTTCGAGAACCCCGACTGGACGAGATGACGCGAGGCAGGCTTACCCTGTTCGTTTTCATGGTGGTGTCGGCAGTTGGCAGCGCTGTCAGTATAATCGCAACTGGCATTTATGGCCTTTCAGAGCTCAAGGATTACAAATACTGCATGCACTATCAATATCCACTATTCTTGGGAGCTCTATTCGGCATGGCTTACATGGGGTCGGTTTTTTTTCAGTCGGTCATGCAGCAAGAGAAGAGCAGGCTCTGGTACTTGAGGGTCTGCGCCACAGGTGCAATGCTCGTGCCGATTGTGGCTCTAGCGGGTAGCCCGAAAAATGGGGAACCGCTTTATCGGTACGAACCGCCTCTAGTTCGCTTCCTAGATTCCCAAGCCTCGCAGTACGGCTTGACCTACGGGGTCGGCGGGTATACGCAGTCAAGATGGATCAGCATGTTCTCCCATAGGGGGTTGCGTGCCTACCCGGTTACCGGATCATTCGATCCGCTCTATTGGTCGAGCGATAAGTACTGGTATCTCGGTTATCCCAAGAGCCGATATTCTAAGCCGGAATATAACTTCGTGATCCTCTTCGATGACTCATTTTGGAAGGTCACCAAGGAGATGGCCGTTCAACGCTTTGGGCCGCCAGCTGCTGAGTTGAAGTTTGAAGAGACGCGAATCTTGGTCTACAACCGGCCGTCGGACATCGGATTCCATCAGATGTTTTCATGCAATGCCAGTTGGTTAACGGTCTTGCACCCACTAGCACATACGGGTGACCACTTTAGCTGGCCGGGGAGTTGCCTGCCCGGAATAGTCGGGAGCGTCCAGCCGACCGGACGGGTTGCAAAGATGGGCGTTACTCCTCCAGGGTTCCTGTCTTATGGTCCTTATCTTCACCTTGCACCTGGCGACTATACGGTGGCGCTCAAGTATCAGGTCGAGAAGACGGAGGCGCCCTCAATAGGAACTTGGGATGCCGGTTTTTTTGATGGCAAGATCGCCGTCCTTGGTTCCGGAGAAGTCTTGGCTGCGGATCACGAGATTCGCACGCGGATCACCGTGTCGAAGGAAAACGCTGACCGGTCGTTCGAGGTACGTTTCGTTTATGGAGGGCGTGCTGATCTCGTCGTTCAGACTTTCGAGCTCGTGAGAGAACAATAATTCAAGCTGCCTCGATCACCGGGTTCCTGTTGCTGAAAGGCATTCTCCGGCAGGCTTCGGCAGAGATAAGTGCAGGGCTGAATTTTACGAGCCGGCGCGATGGCGAAAGAAGCATCAAACCAGAAATCCGGAAAGGCAGCGCTGCGGTCAACTGGGTTGCATTCAACAGGCCGCTTTTCGCAAGAACACCGATATTGACGTGAAGTCTCTTCCCTTATAGGAGAGAACGATATGTGGAAGCCGGCCGGGCTCCGAAATCGCCTGCTCGAACGGCATAACAGTTGCCCTAGTCGCGGGCGAGATCGAAAAATCTATCGGCTCGATGGGCGAGAGACCGGTCGCAGAGTTGACGAACTCGCAGAGCACTTCGGGGCTGAACAGCTGTAAGTTGGAATAATGGAGATAGTCTTTTTCATTGACGATTATCTCTGTCGTGAGGGCAGCGATCCCTCCAGGCTTGAGGACGCGCGCCGTCTCTGCAAGGGCCTTTTTCGAACCCTCGATGCCGCCAAAGTGCTCCACGGAACTCAAAGAGAACACGATGTCGAAGGTCTCGTCCTCGAAGCGCAGGTCGAGCGCGTCCATATGCTGAACTACCAGGCGGCGCCGATTGTAGGGAGCCGGTGCAAGCTGGTCCGGATCGCGCAGCATCATGCTGTCGGCCTCAGCAAAATCCGTGGACCCATAGAGATCGGTACAAAACACCCACCGCACATACTTAGTGAGGGCAAACACGGGTGATTCGTGACCGGCGCCAACGCCCAACGCCCAACCGTCAGGACGAATTGCGCCCAACTCACGCAGCCCCTGCATGAAGTGCGTGGCTTCCCAGCATTTGCGGTGATTGGGGTATCCTGCCAAGTAGGGTAAGCGCCAATCCTCCAATTCGCATATCTTGTTGAACTTCATGCTCCCCGAGTATAACATCGGCGCAGGGTTTCTCGCGGTAAACGAAGGTCTTTGACTTGGCCTCGTCTTCCCGATCCAGGCTCAGTGGCTTGGATGCACACCCATTAATTGGAGCGTATATGCTATCCTTATTCATTCCAGTTTCAAGCCAGGGCCAAAATGAGGCTTCGGCCCCTCAGCGGAAATGGCTGATTTGAAGGCATTTATGGAGAAAACCCTCAAGGTCTTTCAAGAGCCTGATATTGTGACGTCGACTCTGTTTTCGACCGTCGATGGCCACAAATCTTCCGACTTGGCCCCGTTGTCTTCGTTTCTCCACCATACTTGGACATTTCACCGGCACATGTTCCCCAAGGGGGCATCGCTGGCGAATTCCGCAGATCGGGCGCGCTTTGTCTTTTGGTATATTGAGACCTTCGCCAATGGGCGATTTCCTTTCGAAGTCCTGCTACCTGACGATCTGGTGGCTTGGCTTAACACGCCCGTGTTGGATCTGACCAATGAAATTTCGGTCCGGCCAGCCATTGACGGCGATCGCCCTTGTTACGACAAGAAATTTCTGACGAGGTACATGCTCCACGTCTGGAAAGAGTATGCCCGCGGGCTGGACGTCCTCCAGGCAAGCGGGTATTACCACTTCTTGGCTTGGTACACTCTCCACTACGCTTACAGCTGTCATCTAAACCGTCGACTTGTGCCGGACGCCCTGATCGCGCTGCTGAATAGGCCGGCGGCCAATGCCTCCATTCCCTTGACGGTGTTGATGCTAGTGAACAGCAAGACTCGGTGGCCGGAACGTTACGCAGAGGCGCACAAACTTACGCGTGAGGAACTCGTCGCGCGGAGCTTCGAATCCCTTCCAGATCCACTTACTCTCCGGGACCCCCGCCTCTTGCCGGAGTTCGTGATGAACTACTGGTTGACGAAGCCGTTCCGCGACAAACCCATCGTCACAACCATCGAGTATGTGGCGGCACGTGTCTTCGAGAAAAAATCGGGAGTTGTCCCCGGATTTGCAGGGTTTACGAGTGAACAGTACGACCTGAAGCACTGGTTTACAGCCTCCTTCTGTCGCGCCCTTCCGGATGCTCGCATATTTGCCGGCTACTCGCCCCGTGAAACTCCGCTTGAAGGGACGGCTAAGGGTCCATTGACTTTGCAGCGGGGAACGATATATGTCCACACTGACAAGGCAACCCTCTCGGGTCTAAGCCGGGCCGGGTGCGCGACCACTCTCGCACTAGGAGGATCTGGCCACAACGTGGTCGAAGTTGATTTCTCCATGCCGCGCGACCGGATCGCTGAAGAGTTTGAGGCGAGTGGAAGGGCTATATCCCGTTCCAATAAGAACTTACACATTTTCCATTTCAATCCGGAGCATGTTCCCGAATGCGTGATGCTGCAACTCGGCCGAATTCGTCCGGGGGATTATCTGATCGGCCAGTTTTACTGGGAGCTGTCGGATATCGCAACCATACATGAATGCGGCCTCTCCCTAATGAGTGAACTTTGGGTAGCAAGCCAATACCTGGTTGAGGTTTACTCCCAACACACTACCAAGCCAGTTCTTAATATGGGTCAAGCCGTGGCGCCTACGCTGATGTCCCGTTCTTACTCACGGACATCTTTTGGGTTGCCGTCAGACGCGTACATGTTCCTTTTTTCGTTCGATGGAGGTTCAGTGATTCGGCGGAAGAACCCGTTGGGCGCATTGCGAGCTTTCCGCCGGGCGTTCCCGAGCGGCCGCGAAAAGGCGATCCTGGTGCTCAAGACGCGCAACACCGCCAACGCTTTCGGTGCAAAGGACAGGCTGCATTGGGGCCAAGTCATAGACGAGGCGGCACAGGACGAACGTATATATATCATTGAAGATACATATACTGACGAGCAGCTTTGCGGGCTGAAGAGCATTTGCGACTGTTATGTTTCCCTTCACTGCTCGGAAGGATTTGGTTTTGGGCCGGCTGAAGCGATGGCCCTTGCCAAACCGGTAATCGTCACCAACTATTCCGGCGTTTGCGATTTTTGTAATAGTGACAATGCAATGCTGGTCGATTATGAGTTAACCCTGGTCGATGCGGAGGCATATCCGCACCTGGATGACTTCCGCACTTACTACTGGAGCACGCCGGATCTTGATCACGCCACCCGGGCAATGCGGGAAATGTACGATTCTCCCGAGAAAGGCCGGCGGCTCGGGTTGGCGGGACAACGGACGATTTCCGAACGTTATAGTGTTGAGGCGCTTCGAAGGCGTTATCAAGAGCGCTTGGAAGACTTGGGATTCAGATCTAGGGAACAATATCGGCGTGAGGCTCACGGTGGCTGACGAATACTTATTGGAAGGACCTTTTGAGTCCGACTACAGCCTGGCGGTTGTCAACCGCCAATTGGCGTATAGCCTCTTAGACGTTGGCATGAGGCTCATTCTTCACCAGCGCGACAACAATACATCCTATTTCCCCTCGGCCGAGTTTCTGGCGAAGCACCCGAGGTTGCAGCCTCTTTTCGTGGATGGTGTCAGGGGACTGAGTCCGGCCGTTCATTCCCGTTATATCTACCCGCCATATACTGACAACATGGTCGGCGGCGTTAACGCTATCCACTGCTACGGATGGGAGGAGTCCGTCTTCCCGGCCGCCTATGTCGGAGCCATCAATCGTGACGTCGACTTGGTTACCGTGATGTCCGAATACGTCCGTGATGTGTTGAAGAATAGCGGCGTAGTGGTGCCAATCGAGGTGGTCGGACTAGGAGTCGATCATGTCTTGGTTCCAGGCCGTCCTCTGGATGTGCAATACACCGATGGGAACGAATTTATTTTTCTAAACGTCTCTTCGTGCTTTCCCCGGAAGGCGTGCGATGTGCTTGTGGAAGCTTTCTGCCAGGAATTCAGGCTGGGGGAAAAGGTTCGGCTTGTCATTAAGACCTTTCCGAATCCGCACAACGAAGTCGAAGAGGTCATAGCCAGGAATTTCGCGCGGTATCGCGATCATGGGCCGATTACGGTCCTCGTCGAAAACTGCGACTACGGCCAAATGCGTTTTTTGTACGAACATGCCGGCTGCCTGGTCACGCCTAGCCGGGGAGAGGGCTTTGGCTTGCCGGTCGGCGAAGCGATGTTGCTCGGCACACCGGTGATTGCGACGATGCACAGCGGCCATGCCGAAATGTGTACGCCTGAGACGTGCTGGCCGGTCAAATACAAATTGGCGCCCGCCAAAACACACATGGGCATGGCCGGCTCATATTGGGCGGAACCGGAGATAGACTCCCTGCGGGAACAGATGCGGCGTGTCTATCAGGGGAAAAAGAAGGCCGAACCCGATGTAATGACAAGGGTCGAGTCGGCTCAGGCACTGGTGAAGGAACGGTTTTGTTGGCGCAATGTGATTGACCGCCAGCTTCAAGCATGTGAAAAGATCACTGCCCGGCGCCGCGTTTTTGGGCTCGGTACGTCCGGCCCTGGCGTTGACGACAGCGTGTTCAAGTTGGGCGTCGTCACAACCTGGAACACCCGCTGTGGAATTGCAGAGTATTCCCGTTATCTTCTCGATGGGCTCGCACAAAATAATACTGAGTATCGAGTCTTCGCCCAGTATAGTAAGGACTTGATATGCCCCGACACGGACCGTGTGGTCCGCTGCTGGAAGGGTAACCCTGAAACCCGGTGCGAGGAGTACCGGTTCCTGGTGGAGTCAATCATCTCTTCAGGTTGCAGGATCGTTTCGTTCCAATTCAATTTCGCTTTCTTTTCGGCTGAAGTCCTTGACTATGTGTTTTCGCGCCTGAAACGCGCTGGTGTGTTCATTTCGATTACCATGCATTCGATTGAGGTGCCGCATTTCAGCGCGTTTCTGAAACCCCTTCAACAAGCTGATCTTTGCATCGTGCACCGGAAAGCCGATCAGAACTCTCTGGAGGCCCAGGGACTGACAAACGTGGCTCTTCACGCGCAGGGTCTCCCGGCGGCCTACGCCGGTCCGAAGGTGCGCCGGTCAGCCAGAGAATTCGTGGTGACCGCTTTCGGATTCTTCCTGCCCCCTAAGGGAATATACGAATTGATTCAAGCGTTTTCTCTCGCTCGGCGGCTGAATCAGCGGCTGTACCTGAAACTCCTCAACGCTGTTTTTCCGCAACCTCAATTCGAAGCATATGTCCGTACGTGCCTGAATTTGTTACGTGAGTTGAATTTGGGTAGCGCTGTCGAGGTGTCAACCTGCTTCCTGGGTAGCGAAGAGGTTCTCCAGGAACTGGCTGACAGCGATTTGGTAGTGTTGCCGTACGCTTACTCAACGGAATCGTCAAGTGCCGCCGTTCGACTTCCATTAGCATCGCTGACACCGGTGCTCTGTTCGGATCTTTCGATATTTGCTGAACTTGATGGCATCGCGCATAAAGTAGCCGCCAGAGACATTTGCTCCCTGTCGGCCGCGTTGGTGAGGTTGTCAACGAATCCAACAGAACTGATGCGTTATTCAAAGGCGCAGGCCGATTTCGTAGAGCAATTCTCGTGGCAAAATATCGCCCGCCGCTTTCAGGAACTGCATCGTAATGCATTGACCGTCGCCGCCGAACCAAACGTCGCCTCAGCGGTAGTCGGCCTAGGATAGAGGGGAAGAGATGAGCTTCGACGGTGTGAATTCGCAATCGGCAAACATGGAAACCGACTGGACCGGGTTGCCGGATCCCTCGCTTTTGGCCTACGATGTATCGGAGTTCCTCCCCTATGAGGGTCATCGTTTCCTGCAGGCCGTATATCGATGCATTTTGAAGCGGGACATCGAGCCGGAAAGCCGTCAGGCGTTGATCGCCGGCCTCTACTCGGGACGCTGTACCAAAGAGGAGATCGTCTGGAACGTCGCCACCTCAACGGAGGCTAGTGCCAAAGGTGTTCGGATATCCGGACTCGGCAGGGCCAATTTCCGGTTTCGCCTGTTCCGGATTCGGGTGATCGGACCGGTCCTGCGGTTGCTAGCCATATTAGTGAATCTTCCAAACATTGAGCAGCAATTGCGCAGCAGCGAATTGGCCATCCGGCGTCTTGAAGCGGAGCTCCCGCAAGCCTTAATGCGCAAACTGCAAGGAGCGAACCAGGAACTGGCGGCGGACATGGGGAAAGCCGACCGCAGCGACCTAGCGCGGATGGACCGGGCAATAAGCGACATGGCCGACCAGATAAGTATGTTCCGAGCGTCGTTGTCTGACTTAGCCATTCAAAAGGGAGAGCTATCGAACGGTTCACGGTTTGACGAAGCTGCGATATCGGAGCAACTTGCGCTTCTTAGCCGCGAACTACGGCAACTGAAGGAGCAGGTCGCCAGGAAGGCTGACGTGCTCCTATTTGCGGATCTTTCGCGACGGCTATCGCGTAAAGAACCGATCGATTTGGGAGATGGCAGAAGACCGGGAGTGCTCGATTTCAAGGCCTCGGCAGGATCTCAAACACGATAGCCGATTCCAGAAGGTGGAGGCGCAATTGTCGGTCATGAAGAATATTACTCTGGCAGAACTCGATCACGAACTTGAGGTTCTCAGCGGGGCGGAAGCACGGTCCGACGATGAGTTACGGCGCGGGTTTGGCACGTTTCAGCTCGCCTTAGACCAATCGGCATTTCCCGATGATCCCTACAGCGAAGAGTACTACCGCAGTCAGATGGCTCTGTACTGCCGCATTGCCGTCTCGGAGGGATATCAACTAAGCAATGAACGCACATTGCTCGACGGCGTGGAGAATATGGCTCGTGTGCCCTTTCCCTACTACACCCGGAGCCCACAGACCGTCAGCGATCAACTGATGGCTATCGGATTTATCATTAGAACGCTAAATCTTCCGGCCGGAGCGACGATCCTTGAATTCGGACCTGGCTGGGGAAATACAACGATCCATCTGGCCCGGATGGGGTATTCCGTGACCGCGGTAGACATTGAACCGAATTTTGTGGAGATTATCAAGCAAAGAGCCGCAGCTATCGCATGTCCGGTTCGCGTGATGGTGGGTAACTTCGGCTCCACGCCGGAACCTGACGAGCGCTTCGACGCGATCTTATTCTTCGAGTGTTTTCACCACTGTGCCGATCACCTCAAATTGATAGACCGGCTCCGGGAGCTCGTAAATCCGGGCGGAGTCGTAGCCTTCGCGGCAGAACCGATTCTCGAGGAGTTTCACGCGCCTTGGGGAGTCCGGCTGGACGGAATGGCTTTGTGGTCCATCAGGAGATCGAAATGGATGGAACTCGGATACAAAGAATCGTATTTTGTTCGGACGATGATGAGAGCAGGCTGGACGATTTCTAAACACGTTTGTAATGCTACACCGCTTGGGGTTGTCTTTCTTGCGCGCAGAAATTCTGGTGTTTATAACATGGGAGAATTGCTGATCCCGAAAGATGAAGAGAGCACGTGGGCGCCGCCCGAATCGGACCCGGCGGTGGGGGTGCGGTTCACAGCCGGCGATAGCGTACTTAGCCTCGATCAAGACGTACAATGGAACGAGGTCTCGGTCGATGTGGTCAATTCGGCGCCTTTCCCCCAAACCCCGATTGTCCGCTGCGGCGGGGAGGAGTGCTCGCTCCAGATCATGGCGGGAGCCGAAGCCACCTTTACTTTACGCTTGCCCGCAACCGGCCGCAAGCTGCGGATATCCAGCTCTTCGTGGTGCCCTAAAGAACTACACATAAATGAGGACCCGAGAATTTTAGGAGTGGCCGTTCGGCGGCTTCGTTTCCGGTAGTGCCAAATGGCGCCGTCTCGCGTCTTCTGTAGGGCGCGCCTCACTGTTACGCCCCCGCCGGCTGATAAAATGAGACTGGCCTTCGGGGGGGCTGAGGTTGGAGATTGCTGGAAGAACATGATTTCTTACGCCCAGAATTTCGAAGATGTAATCCTTGCACGGGTCTTTGGTGCCGGTCACCCCGGCTTTTACATCGACGCTGGAGCTGGGGATCCCACGGAAGAGTCAGTTACCCGGCATTTTTATGATTTGGGTTGGACCGGCATTAACATCGAACCGGAACCCCTTTATTATGAACGTCTGGCGGCCGAACGTCCGCGCGACGTGAATCTCTGTATCGCTCTAGGCGAGGTCGAGGAAACCCGGTGTTTCCATCACACATCTGTGCGCGGAATCTCCACCCTGTCGAGGTTCTTTCGGGAGCAATTCGAACAAAAATGTTCCTGTGTGTATGAAGAGCGTGAAATCAATGTCACCACTCTTGCCCAGATTTGTAAACAATACGTGGCCTCGCCTATCGATTTCCTTAAGATCGATGTGGAAGGCTGGGAGGGCGAGGTTCTTCGCGGCGGGGATTGGAATACGTATCGTCCAATCGTGGTGTTGCTGGAAGCGACGGAGCCAACTCCTTACGTACCGGCATGGGACTGGGAGCCCACGATCCTCGGTTTTGGCTACGACTTTGTCTATTACGACGGACTAAACAGGTTCTATCTCCGTACTGACCGTCAGGATCTGAAGCATCACTTCCAGCACCCGCCGAACGTTCATGATTTGTTCATAACTCACTCGCGCGCGCAGGTAGACGGTGAGGTTGGACGGCTGCTGACCTCTCTCGATGGCGAACGAGCGCGATCCGAACAATTGGCCATTCAACTCTCCGCCCAGCGGGGCGAAGCGGACGAACTTCGCGCGCGGTGTCAGGCCTCCGCAGCTGAGTCGAGCGCACTGCAACTGCGTGAGGCGGATCTGAATGAGAAGATCAGACTGTTGAACGAGGCGGCCGTGCGACTCACCTGGGAGCGCGATAACCACTGGGCGCGGGCCGAGCAGATAATTCGTGACCAGGTCTCTTACCGGGAGGGAGCTGAGAAACTTCTGAAGGGAATCGATCAGGAGCGGGAACGCTTCGACCAGGCGGCGAAAGATTGGCAGGGTCTGCGCCAGGAAACGGACAGACTGATCAAGAGACTTACTTTGGACAGAGAGGCGGAGCGGCGCCAGACGGCACTCCAGTTGAGGGATAAGGAGCGGGAGCGCCGGCAACTAGCGCAGGCATTCGAACGTAGCAAGTCCGAGCACGAAAAAGAACGACAACGGTCAACTGCCTTAGGCGAATCCATGGTCCGGGAATGCGAACTGTTTGCGGAGGCAACCGGAAAACTGATTCGTGAGAAAGAGGAGTTGAGACTGGCAGCTTCCGTCCAGTTAGAGGATAAGGAGCGGGAACGCCAGGAGATGGTTCGGATGCTCGACGAGTTCAAGTTGCTTCATGAACAGGAGCGACAGCGTGCCGCTCTCCTTCTGGAAGATGAGACGCGAGAATGCCAACTGCTCTTGGAGGAAGTAGGGAAGCGCACCCGGGATCGGGAGGAGGATGGGCGCTTAAACGCGATTGAGGCAGCGAACAAGGAGCGGGAACGACTCGAACTGGCTACACGTTTGGAAGCACTTGCGATGGAAGCGGATGAAACGCTTGTGAAATTTACGCATGAATCCGTAGAAAAGCAGCAAGCCATGCGCCAGCTCGCCGAAGCCCAAGCTCGAATTGAGGGCTTGGCAAGCGACTTTGAGCGAGAAAGGCAATTGAGCGCCGCCGCGCTGGATCGTCTCGCGCAGGAACGTGAGGCTGCGCAGCGGCAGGCCGAACAAGCAATGGAGAGCTGTATCGCTTATCAGGCGAGGCTGGAACAAGCACACCTGCAGTCAGCCGGAGAGAGCGCCAAAGTTGCCGCGCTGGAAAGCGACATTTCGATGCTTAGAAAAGCGCTGTCGGATCTAAAACGGGAGGTCAAGGACCAGGGCGGGGATGAGCCACGTGGCAATCTGGACCATCTCTCCGAGGCCGGGGACGGCTCTTTTCTTCGCCTGGCTTGCGCGGCCTCGGAAGGGAATGGCGGCCATCCTTGAGGCGGGTACGCGACCCGCAGGGGCCGCTTCTGACTTCTTCCGTATCGCGCAGGATATCGAGGCGGAGCCTTGGCAAGTTAGCCGATGCTCGCCTTGGCTTGAGCCCGCGATGGAGACTGCGTGCGGCGGAGAGTTGAAAACCGAATCTTGAAAATATCCGCCACGTTCCGCAGATTGCCGGCGATCAAATCCAGGCGGCTGTCCGCGTCGTCCCGCCACCGGATCGGCACCTCTTTGATCCGGTAACCGAGTCGCTGTGCAATCGCCAAAATCTCCACATCGAACATGTAGCCATCTATTTGCTGTCTGGCAAACAAATCCTGGGCAACGCTGCGGTGAAAGAACTTAAAACCGCACTGAGTGTCTTCAATTCCCGGCATCCCCACTACCGCATGCATGAAATGGTAGAAACCTCGCGACCCTAAGCGCCGGTACCACCGCTGTTTCTGTTCGATGCAAGAATGGGCTAGCCCCCTGGAACCGATCACCAGATCATATCCGTCGTAAAGCCAACGTTCCAGTTTGTCGAATTCCGTGATCGGCACCTTATTGTCGGCATCGGCGAAACCGATAATCTCACCAGTAGCGCAAGCTACCGCCTCTCGAATTCCCTTGCCTTTTCCTCGCCTGACCGGCTCGCCGATCACGCAAATAGCGGGATTTCCTGCAGCTAGACTCCGGGCCCGTTCTCTTGTGCCGTCATCGCCGTCGGCGCTGACGATGATCTGGTAGGTCCAAGCCCGGCTGCGGAAATAGGAAATCGCTTCGGCGAGAGACGTGTTAATGGTATCGACCTCGTTATACGCCGGTAAAATCAGACTGATGTTGTAGCTTGGGGACATATGAGTTTGGGCGAACATTTATTCTACCATCGCCAAGGGGCTGACGGCTTTCGAGCTTTGCCGTATGAGGTGGCCACAAAGGCTGAACAGGAATCGGCCGTCGGATACCCGGGCGGGTTGACAAGGAGGGGGTCCGAGAAGTCGCCATCCGTTTCGGCCTTAAGACGTTACCCTGGTCGCATCCCTGCGTTGCCGAGCCTCCTGCCAGGTCAAGAAAGGCCCATCTCTGTCCAAAACATGAGGTATTACACGAATCGTTCTTTTCGTAACGGCAACTCCGGGCATGTCCCCATCTTACCGATGACGGTTCGCACGGTGTTCCGCCGTGGCTGGATTTGAGTGTGCCCTATGATCTGTGGGAATATAGATTTTCCGTACAAGAGTATCGAGTATGAAAATATGCGTTTACGGCCTATGGCACCTGGGCTGCGTCACAGCGGCGTGCCTGGCTGAGCGATTCCCAACAATTGGCCTCGATCCGAGTCCTGAAAATGTCGCCGCTTTGCGAGAAGGCAAGCCGCCGATCTTTGAGCCCGGCCTGAGCGAACTCGTGGAAACCGGTATTTCCACCGGCCGACTGTCGTTTACCAGCGATATCCGGGAGGCCGTGAGCGACTGCGATTTTATATGGGTGGCGTTCGATACGCCAGTCGACGACGAGGATCGCGCCGACACCGGATACGTGGAAGAGCAGATCCTGCTCCTATTCCCCCATCTTCGGGAGGGCGCGACCGTCTTGATATCCTCCCAGCTTCCGGTAGGGAGCACGCGACTAATGGACCAGACCTACCGGAGAGCGCATCCCACAAAAACCGTTCATTTCGCATACTCACCGGAAAACCTCAGGTTAGGCAAAGCCCTCGACGTGTTCCGGAAACCCGGCCGCATTGTTGTGGGTACGCGGAGCGCCGCGAGCCGCGATCTGTTGATGCCCTTATTCACGCCATTCTGCGATAATCTGATCTGGATGTCAGTTGAATCCGCGGAGATGACAAAGCATGCATTGAACGCTTTTCTTGCGAACTCCATCGTATTCATCAATGAAATCGCGGGAATATGCGAGGAAGTGGGTGCGGACGCCAAACAGGTGGAAACCGGTTTGAAAACGGATGAACGAATCGGGCCGCGCGCTTATTTAGGAGCGGGAGGTCCTTTCGCGGGCGGAACGCTGGCTCGCGATGTCGCCTTCCTCACTTCTATTTCCAGTACATTGGGTCGAGCGATACCCTTATTAGACTCCATTCGGAAGAGCAATGACCTGCACAAGGACTGGCCGAAGCGCAAACTGCTTTCGGTTATGGGCAGCGTTACGGGGAAGAATATCACTGTGCTCGGCTTGACTTACAAACCGGGCACGAACACCCTACGACGTTCGTCCTCGATCGAACTCTGCGAGTGGCTGTACGATCAGGGTGCTAGGGTGACGGCGTACGACCCGATGGTGCAAGATTTGCCGGGCGACCTCGCTCGGCGCATCACAATCGCTCCCACCGCGTTGGCGGCGGCGGAAAACAGCGACGCAGTCGTAGTGGCGACCGAGTGGCCGCAATTCCGGGAACTGAGCGGCCGCGATTTGATTCAAAGAATGAAGACTCCCGTGGTTTTGGACGCGAACCGATTTCTGGAAAAGTCCCTGCAGGCCGGATCCGGTTCTTTGGCCTATTTTGCAGTCGGAACGCCGAAGGAGCTCGCGTGAAGCTGAGTGATCGCGGAATTATCATAACTGGAGCCAGCCAGGGCTTGGGAGCGGTCATTGCCGAAGCCTGTGTACGGGAAGGAGCTCATATTCTGATCTGTGCGCGCGATGCCGTCAGGCTAGCCCAAACGCGCGACAGAGTTGCAGCTCTGGCGGCCCCTGGACAACAGGTGATCGCCGAAACCGCCGACGTGAGATCCGCGGATGACATGCAGCGACTGTTTGAGACGGCATCTAGCCGTTTGCCCCGCATCGACGGACTCGTAAACAATGCCGGCGTGTACGGCCCCAAGGGTCTTCTGGAGGAAGTGGACATTCAGGAATGGTGGAACGCCATCGAAATAAACCTGCTCGGCGTGGTGCTGGCGTGCCAACGGGTTTTGCCCATCTTCCGGCGGCAGGGGTACGGCAAAATCGTCAACCTGTCAGGCGGTGGCGCCACCTCGCCACTTCCCCGCATCAGCGCTTACGCGGCCAGCAAAGCGGCGGTCGTGCGGTTGACGGAGACGCTCGCTGAAGAGACCACGGGCACGGGAATCGATGTGAATGCCGTGGCGCCTGGAGCATTAAACACCAGGCTTCTCGATGAGGTGCTGGAGAGCGGTCCGGAGCGAGTAGGTGCCGATTTTTATCAGCGCGCGGTGAAGCAGAAAGTGCAGGGCGGGGCACCGATGGAAAGAGGAGCGGCGCTTTGCCTCTTCCTGTTATCGGCACAGAGCGACGGAATTACGGGCAGGCTGATCAGTGCGGTCTGGGATCCCTGGGAAACCATGAGCGGCCGCTTGAGCGAATTGCGTGGCAGTGACATCTATACGCTACGACGTATCGTACCGGAGGATCGTAATCTTAAATGGGATTGAATCAGTGAGGGTAGCAATCATCGGCTGTGGGCTGATCGGGCGCAAGCGACTTTGTTCGCTTGGCAGTAAAGACCAATTGATCATCGCGGCTGACCCGAACCTGGAGAGGGCCGAGTCGCTGGTGGCGAGCGTTTCTGGGGCTATTGCCACCGCTAACTGGCAGGATGCGCTGGCACGAGCCGACGTGGATGCCGTACTTGTTGCCACCACTAACCAATGGCTGGCTCCGGTTTCGCTCGCGGCCATACAAGCTGGCAAACACGTTCTGGTCGAAAAACCCGCCGCTCGAAATTTATGCGAGATAAAGCAGGTGATGGCCGCAGACGAAAACAGCGACGTTTGCGTGCAGGTTGGATTCAACCACCGGTATCATCCGGCTTTTCAGAAAGCCCGCGAGATCGTCGATTCCGGCGCTTTAGGGCCGCTATACTTTATTCGCGGACGTTACGGCCACGGGGGCAGGCTGGGTTACGAACGGGAGTGGCGCGCCGATCGCGAAATTTCCGGTGGCGGCGAGCTGCTCGATCAAGGAGTTCATTTGATTGACCTGGCCAGTTGGTTCCTGGGGCCATTCGCGCACATCGAAGGATTCGCGCATACCTATTTCTGGAACATGCCGGTCGAGGACAACGGCTTCCTTCTGTTGCGCACCTTACAACATCAGGTCGCACACCTGCACGCCAGTTGCACGGAGTGGAAGAACCTCTTTTCATTCGAAATCTATGGACGCGATGGGAAGCTGCACGTGGAAGGTTTGGGGGGCAGCTACGGGGTAGAACGGTTGCACTTCTATAAGATGCTTCCCCAAATGGGCCCCCCCGAGACAATCATTTGGGAGTTTCCCGGTGAAGACCTCTCCTGGAAACGCGAATTTGCGGCGTTTACCGAGTTCATTGAATGCGGCCATACTTCGCAATCGGGCTTGGCGCAAGCGGAGGCGGCCCTGCAAGTCGTCGAGGAAGTCTATCGGAAGGCAAGATGATTATCACGCGAAGCCCGCTCCGTTTATCTTTGGGTGGTGGCGGCACGGACCTGCCATCCTATTATAGGGACCACGAAGGCTTTTTGATTGCAGCCGCGATCGACAAATACGTATACATCACGATCCATCAGACTTTCATAACCGATCTGATTATCAAGTACTCCAGCATGGAGCGAGTTCCCAGCGTTGAAGACGTACAGCATCCAATCGTGCGGGAGGCGTTGAAGCTAGTGGGGATCAGGGATACGAATCTCGAGATCACCAGCATGGCGGACATTCCTTCCGGAACTGGCCTCGGTTCGTCGGGAAGCTTTACCACTGCCCTCTTGAAAGCGCTTCACACATACCGCAAGAATATTGTGCACCCCAGCGAACTGGCCGCCCAGGCGTGCGACATCGAAATCAATCGTCTGGGGGAACCAATCGGCAAACAGGACCAATACATCGCGTCCTATGGCGGCATCACGTGCTTTCGTTTTCGTTCGGACGAAACCGTCGAAGCCGAGCCGCTTCAATTAAGCACGGAAACGCTGCATAACCTGGAAGATAATATGCTGTTGTTTTTCACTGGGTTCACGCGATCGGCGTCCAACATTCTTCAAGACCAGGACTGCCGCAGCCGCCAAAAAGACGGGGTCATGCTGGACAACCTCCATTTCGTCAAGCAGATCGGTTTGGATAGCAAAGTTGCCTTGGAACGTGGCGACCTGCTTCGTTTTGCGGAACTCCTGCACGTGCATTGGGAACACAAGAAGAACCGGTCAAAAGGAATGAGCAGTTCCACGATCGACGAATGCTACGAATTCGCCAGGTCTCAGGGCGCCCTCGGTGGCAAATTGGTCGGTGCTGGGGGCGGGGGGTTCTTACTTTTCTACACTGAGGAAAAGACGCGACTTCGACACGCGCTGAGTAGTAGAGGACTCAAGGAGGTTCGGTGGAGGTTCGACTTTCAGGGAACAACGGTAGTTACTCAATCCTGAGCATGGACTTAGACACAAGCGCATCACGCGATTCCAGAACGAAGGATCGACATCCTGAGCCGGCCTGACACGGATACTAATTTGACTGCGCGGCGTTCTTGCGGAAACGCGTCGGCGAAGGCGCCTGTTCGGGGCACGAAGGGGACTACGGGATCGCTAGCCATAACGGATCTTGCGGCATTCAATGCTGTAATGTAAGAAAAGAAGGGCAAAAGAGGCAAAACATGGATTCCTCACGTTCCGCCCGTTTTGTGATGTTCGCCCGCAGCATGGGTTTGATCTACGAGCCATTTAGCGCTACCATGCGAAATACGCCGGAGTAGTTGAGCTTAGAGGTAACAAGGATCGTAGCATGGAGACATCGCAGATTTCGGAAAAGGCAAAACAGCGACTGCTATCGCTCGAACACGGCGCTTTTGTGAGCGCCTGCTACCGTCTTCTGCTGCGGCGTGAGCCGGACCCTGCCGGACTGCAATCGTACAGTACCGAGTTGAGGAATGGCGCGTCCAAGTCTCGAATACTCGAGACGTTTCTGGACAGCGACGAATTCCGCCTCAATTCGGCACAGGATTCGGCGGCGATTTCAGTCTTCTTGGAGGAGGCCGGAACCGTAGATTTCACCGAGCGCGATTTTCTCAACAAGGTAGCCGCCGCGGTCAAACGGGACTGCATGAACCTGTTACCGGCTGCCAACGAGGAATAGCATACCCTCGATCTCGCAGACCGAAGGAACCAAAGACCCGTCCGCATGGGAATTTCTAGCACGCGGAGCAATCCCTCAGCGAGACAATCCAACGACCCCAACGCCCACGCAGATGATCGCGATTCCGGCCCAGCGCATTGGTGAAATATGTTCACCAAACGCCAACATAGAGAGCAGGGGCACGAAGCCGTAAGACAGAGCGAGGATCGGATATGCATAGCTGAGGTCGAGCTTTGAAAGGACAATCAGCCATATGATGAAACCCAGAATATAAAGTACGACAGCCAGCAAAAAGACTGGGTTCAATACGAGCTGCTGAATGATTCGCCATGGCAAAGCCCGATCTGTCAACCCAACCGGCCCCACCGAACGCATCACGTGCTTGAGTAAGAGTTGCCCAATCGTCCCTATTACGGGTGCGGTCAGCGCTAGCAGCAGCGTCTTCATGATATTACCTTTCCCCCGGTGGATTTACACCGGGCTTCGGCCGGAGATTCATCGCGGATGCGAAGATTGCAGAACAGGAACGGAAGCGGAACTGGAAAATAAGAGCGTTTCTCCATAGACAAATACGGACCAAGGTCTTGTGCGATTTCCCTGGAAGGTTGATGTGTTCACGCTCAACGAACCAGCGATAGGACGGTCTATAGAGCTTCTCGAAAGTGCGCTGCTCCGAGATTCGGCGGCAGAAACCATACGCCAGGCTGCCTTCGCACGGAACCACTACCTGAAAAGCCGCCCGTTCCTTATAGCATAGACGACGAACCTCCTTGATGGCAGCCGGCAAATCGGGGAGGTGTTCCTGTAGGTAAATGGCCACGATCCGGCTAAAGCAGTTTGCCCGGAAGTCGAACTCGTCCTGGCAGTTTCCGACGACGGTCCGCACCTGCGGGAGGCGATTCTCAATCTCGGCAGCCATGTTCGAATGCAATTCAAGTGTCCAATACTCGGACTCCTGTACGGTTGTCAAAATACCGGAGGGTAACCCGGGGCGACTCACAAGTTTAGTTTTTCCAGGCGTACGCTCGAACTTAAGATGCTCGCCTAATCCGGCTCCAATCTCAAGCGTGCGGCGAAACTCTTCTGAACCGCGTCTTGCCGTCCAGTCGTGGTTGAACTTCTCCACGGCTATGTAGCTCGGAAGCTTCTCGTGCAGTCGCTTCATGAAGTCTCGCTGATGATCTGGCGTTCCTATGTGGCGGCGGAATGCGCTTTAGCCATTTGGGTAATCCGTCGAGGAGCCATCGGTAGATTTAGGGCACGGTACGAGTTCTAACACTCGCCCGCTTCCATCGACTCCTTTCCAGCCCACAAGTTAAGTGCTGCTGCCTGCCGAACCTACTTCTAGTCCTCCCGCGGCATTACTCCATCGTCGGTCGGGGCTCAAATGAGCTGTCGAGTTATTCTATTAGGTCGTTGCTCTCGCTAACAAAGACGCCTCGACGCCTTCAGCCGCGCAGTCGGACTCGACCATTTCGCGAACCAGCGACTTAAAGTCGGTGCTGGGCGACCAGCCAAGTTCCGCCTTGGCTTTGGCGGCATCCCCGAGCAAAAGCTCCACCTCCGCCGGCCGATAGAATTGTGGATCGACCACTACGTGATCGCGGTAGTCGAGACCGGCGAAGCCAAAAGCCAACTCAGCGAACTCCCGCACCGAATGCGTCTCCCCGGTTGCCACAACATAGTCGTCCGGCTGCTCCTGCTGCAGCATCCGCCACATGGCGCCAACATAGTCGGCGGCATGGCCCCAATCCCGTTTGGCTTCCATATTGCCCATACGCAATTCCTTGGCCTTTCCAGCCTTGATCCGGGCAACCGTGGAGGTAATTTTTCGTGTTACAAACTCGAAGCCCCGGCGCGGAGATTCATGGTTGAACAAGATGCCACTGGAGGCGTGCAGACCATAAGCTTCGCGGTAGTTTCGGGTAAGATCGAAGCCCGCCACCTTGCTAATGCCGTATGCCGAACGTGGGTGGAACCGTGTGTCTTCCGTCTGCGGGACTTCAGCAACCTTACCGAACATCTCGCTCGATCCCGCGAAGTAGAACCGGCATTTCGGAACAATGTCCCGCAAGGTCGCGAGAATATTGTGCGTTCCGTTGATATTGGTCTGGAGCGTGGAGAATTCGTCATCGAAGGAGTAGCTGACAAAACTCTGGGCAGCTAAGTGATAGCATTCGTCCGGCTCAACCTGATGGACTAAACGGTACATGCTGGGCAGGCTCTCGAGCGAGCCGGCATGGAGATGGACCCGATCGAGAATGCGCATGACCCGTCCAAGCCGGTGGGCAGGATCCTCCAGGGCTACACGGCGCACCAACCCGTGCACCTCGTATCCTTTACCGAGTAGCAACTCAGCCAAATATGACCCGTCTTGCCCCGTAATACCAGTAATCAGTGTGCGACTCACGAATAGCCCTCCCTAAATTCTTCTCCAGTGGACTAACGCCGCCGTCTGGCGGCCCGACTTGGAAGTTCATTGTAGTACACAGCGGTTGGGCAGTACAGAAGAAACGATGGTCGCCTGAAATGTCTGGTACCGTACACTTCCGACACACCCCAACCAGCAGCAAATAGCCTTACCCCCAATCCCGCAGCGAAGCATCTTCGCGGGTACGAGTCAAATTGGGGCTATAAAATGGATCTCCCCGATCAACCTCGTCTGCCCAACAGGCGTACCACTGCTGCCGCTCCGGTAATGCGACACCGCCACGGCGTGTCTGGCATTCATAATGCCTCAGCAGCACTGAAGAATCGTAGACAATACGATAGCCGGAAGCTAGAATCCGCGAACAGAGATCCACATCATTATAATTGATCGGAAAGCGGTCGTCGAACCCGCCCACGTCCGTGAAGACTTGCTTACGCACCGCGAGACACGCGCCCGTAACAGCCGAAACGTTTCGTGTGACATCCAACCAGGGCCAGTATGGGCAACGATACGTCCCGCGGCCGACGTGGCCGCATCCATCCCCTATGCCGATGGTGACCCCACCGTGCTGCAGTGCCCCCGACGGATAAAGCAGCCGAGCGCCCGCGGCCCCGATCTCGGGCCTTTGCACCTGCCCGACCAGATCCGTCAGCCAGGAGTCAACCAAAGGCTCTACATCATCGTTCAGAAAAACTAAAATCTCACCGCCGGCCGCCTGCACAGCCAAATTATTCATCCGGGAGAAATGGAATGGCCCGGCGTAACGGACGCCCTTACCGTTGTATTGCGCGATGACCTTCTCCATTGCCGCATCCCCATCGCCGCTCACATGTTGCACGACGATTAACTCCCGGCGAGCATATGCCGTTCGTTTCCGGATAGCTTCCAGACATTTGGCGAGCAACGCGGGCGACCTCGAACAAATAATCAGACTGACCAGGGGCTCCTGCTGCGTCAGCCAGCGGAGACGATAGCGGCCAGGGGAGGCCCCATCCTCCACCTTGGCCATCCAGTTCCGGCGATGTATCGTATCTTCGAGCGCACGACGGCCAGCGGCATGGCGCGCCCGTTCCCCGCCATCCTCCTTCTGTATGCGCGCATGATAGAGGACCGATGGAATATGGCGGATTGTCGCCGGGTGGTCGGTGAGGCGTAGGGCCAGGTCGTAATCCTCGGCGCTCTCGAAACCGTCCCGCAGTCCTCCGACCCGAATCATGGCCTCACGGGAAAGGACCATCAAATGCCCGATATAGGCGCACGATAGAAGCAACTCCGGCGACCAGTCGGGCTTGAATAGCGGTTCTACGTGCCGCCCTTGCGCATTCAGGCGATCCTCATCGCTGTAGATCAGATCCGCGGGCGTTTCTTGCAACACCTCGGCGACGCGGTGGAGCGCCACCGGCGACAGGACATCGTGTTGATGGAGGAAGGCCACATAATCTCCCCGCTCCCCTGAACCTTCAGTGGCATGGCAAACTCGGATGCGGGGTTCACTGGCGCCGAGATCTTGCAAGTACTTCTCGACCCAACTGGGGCAGGATTCCGCCGGATATACGCAGAGCTCCCAGTTCGGATTCGTCTGCCGGATAACCGAGTCGACGGCTTGCTCCAGGCATTTGCGCTCCGGATTCCGCGTGCGCATGATGATGCTGAAGAGCGGCTGCCGGCTAGATGCATGGACATCTCCGCCTTGCCCTGGGCTGTCCATCGGCATCTCCTGCAGGAGCCAGCGCTCATATTGGGCGTCGGTCGACGGCGCTTGGCGAAACGGCGAACGACGCAACACCCGCTCGGCGCGGGCCTTCCATTCGAGTAGCGGCTTCCCGACACTGCGCAGGAAACGAAAAATCAGGCTGTTCTCGATAGCCTCCACACGCACATTCAGGACTTTCTGGCTGTACTCGAGCATTCTCAAGCGCCATGCGGTTTCGCGTTGCTGTTGTTTGAGGCTGGTAATGACCGTTTCGAGAGACGCCACCACTGGCATCAGTTCCTCTGCCAGGGCCGGGTCCTGTTCGATTCGTGAGCGCAGATCCTGTAAGCGCTTCTCGATGTCTGCATGAAAATCAATCAAATATCGAACCTTAAAGGGACTGATCGCCAGTCGATCATTCTTCGTACCGAGTTTAACGCAGCGCCAGGCCGGACATTCGTACACCTGGTGCACAATTGCGTGCTGGTGCACTCGAACTTGGAAAGGGGCACGGTCTACTACTCCGATCGACGGCCAAGCTGCTGATTTCAAGGCCGGAATTGGCTTTTGTCGATAGCCAGGACAAGACTTTCGGAATTTTTCGTTTCCGCTTCCCCCGGGACGGAATTCTCGCGTAATGTTACGAATCGAGCGCATTGGCAAGGCAGCGAACGGCATGGGCACGGCACGGATTCTCGGAATCTTTTTGCTCAGCAGCCGGAGCGTGCGGCGCCCCAACCATCCAAATCGTGGCGTATCGTACATTCCGTCTCCCAAATCGCTTTTGTTGAATCCTGGCCTATGGGCGAGGGATACTAACAAAAATGAAGGACAATAAGTAAAGTCTGAGAACCCGGAGGGAGCCGATGGCGCCGGATCAGCAGGTGGTAACGCGTCTCCTGCGCAGATGGGGAGAAGGAGATAAGGAAGCCCTCGACCAGCTTATGCCTCTGGTCTATGACCAGTTGCGATCGCTGGCCGGAAAATGTCTGGCTTCGGGCCTCCCGCAGCACACCCTGCGCGCCACCGCGCTGGTGAACGAAGCCTACGTCCGCCTGGTGCAATCGGACCTCACGTTCAACGACCGGGTCCATTTCTTCGCGGTAGCGGCGCGCCTGCTTCGGCACATTCTGGTGGACCACGCCAAGGGTTTGAACCGCCAGAAGCGCGGCGGCGGGGTGGAAAAGGTCAATTTCGACGAGGCAATCCTGGTCTCTCCCCAAACCCCCTCCGGCATCGTCGAACTGGACGAGGCGCTCTCGCGTCTGGGGGCGCTCGACCAGCGGAAGGCCGATGTCATCGAGCTGTTATTTTTCGGTGGTCTTACCTATGACGAAGTCGCCGCCGCGCTCCACATTTCCTCGGCCACCGTTCATCGCGAGTTGCGCATGGCGAAAGCGTGGCTGCATAAGGAACTGGCGGCGGGCTAAATGGCACCCGACCCCACGCGCGACCGCTGGCATCGTCTCGAAGAACTTTTCCAGCAGACCATCGAGCTGAACGAGAGCGAGCGGCCCGGATTTCTAGCGGAATCGTGCGGCGACGACTTGGAATTGCGCCGCGAAGTGGAAGCCCTGCTCGCCTCCGCCAATCAGACCAACGAATTCATCGAGCAACCCCTCCGGAAAGCCGCGGCTCTGTGGAGCGAGACTCAGGCCGCGTTCGCACCCGGTACTCGGCTGGGCCACTACGAAATCGTTTCGCTGATCGGATCCGGCGGCATGGGGCGCGTCTACCTCGCGCGCGACACCAAATTAGGCCGCAAAGTCGCGCTCAAGACGCTCGCCGCCAATCCGGTCTACGATGGGCGCGCCTTGCGCCGTTTCGAGGAGGAAGCGCGCGCTGCATCGGCCCTCAATCATCCGAACATCCTCACCATTTACGAGGTGGACCAAAAGGATCGGACTCATTTCATCGTTTCCGAATTCGTGAACGGGCCGAACCTGCGCGAGAGGCTGTCTTCCGGCCGTTTGGAAGTGCGAGATGCATTAGGGATCGCGCTCCAGATGGCGGCGGCCCTCCACGCGGCGCACTCCGTGGGGATGACGCATCGCGATATCAAGCCCGAAAACGTGATGATCCGCGAAGACGGCCTGGTGAAAGTGGTGGATTTCGGGATCGCCAAACTGTCCGATCCGCCCAGCGGAGAGAACCCGCCCGCCCCCCAGCGCAGCGGCGTCACCACGCAGCCCGGCATGGTGATGGGGACGGCGCGCTACATGTCGCCCGAGCAGGTACGCGGCTGGACGGTGGACGGCCGCAGCGATATTTTCAGCTTCGGCACCGTGCTCTATGAAATGGTCTGCGGCCGGATTCCTTTCGAGGGCGCCACCCAGAGCGACGTGATGGCGGAGATTCTCAAAACCGATCCGCCTCCGCTCGACCGGGCGGTGCCCGGAGTTCCGCGATCGTTGAGCGGGATTGTGGCGCGCTCCCTGGCGAAGGATCGCGAAGCGCGCTACCAGACGGCGCGCGACCTGCTTACCGATCTGCAGGCGCTCCAAAAGGAACTGGAGACTGGCAGCGCACCACAGCCCGTAGTGAAATCACGGCGGGGCAAACCATGGCTGGGCAAACCATGGCTGGTGGCGGCACTCGCGGCGCTGGTTCTCTTGCCCGGCGCGTACCTCTATTGGCTTAGCCGCGCGAAACCACCTGCCCCAACGGCGCGCACACTGGCGATTCTGCCGTTCCGCGCCGCGCGGCCGGACCCTGCCACCGATTTCCTAGGGTTCTCTCTTGCCGATGCGGTGATCACCAAGCTGGGGTACGTCAGTTCCCTGACCGTCCGCCCCTCTTCGGCCATCGATCCCTATCGGAATAAGGCCGTCGATCCGCGCCAGGTGGGCCGCGAGCTCAACGTGCAAACCCTCTTGACCGGCAGCTTTCTTAAGGACGGCGAAAACCTGCGCATCAACGCGCAGTTAGTGGACCTGCAGCCTCTTCGCATCATTTGGGACGACACCATCGACCTGAAATACGAAGATCTGCTCACCGTGCAGGACCGCGTGGCGCAGAAGATCATCAGCGGGCTCGAACTGACGCTGGCGCCGGTGGAAGGCCAACGCCTCAATTCCGATCGCCCCATCAGCCGCGCGGCTTATGAAATGTACCTGCGCGGTGTGGATCTCTACGCCGCCAACGATTTCGACCACGCCATCGCAGTGCTGGAACAATCCGCGGCCATGGCGCCAGACTACGCGCTCACCTGGGCACAACTGGGCCGCGCCTACACTACCAAAGGCGGCCTGCAATTTGGCGGACGCGAGCAGTATCGCAAGGCGCAAACCGCTTACGAAAAGGCGCTAGCCCTGGATAGGAACCTGATCGAAGCGAAGGCGTATATGGGCAACTTGCTCACCGATACCGGCCGCGCCGAGCAGGCGATTCCGCTAGTGCGGGAAGCGCTAGCCGCCAATCCGAACTACGCGGAGGCGCATTGGGAGCTGGGATACGCATACCGCTACGGCGGCATGCTGCCGGAATCGGTGGCCGAATGCGAACGCGCGCGGCAACTCGATCCCAACGTCAAAATCACCAGCTCCGCGCTGAACGCTTACTTCTATCGGGGCGAATACGACAAGTTTCTGGCCAGTCTGCCGAATGTCGACGCGGTATACATCCTCTTTTATCGCGGCCTCGGCGAGTATTATAAGGGCGGCTACGCCGAAGCCCAGTCGCTTTTCGACCGCGCCTTCCAAAAGGACCCCACGCTGCTGCCCGTGAGCGTGGGAAAGGCACTCGCCGATGGACTGCGGCACGAAAATTCAGCCGGATTGAAGCTTCTGCACGAAGCCGAGAATCGCGTGCAAGAGCGCGGCGTGAGCGATGGCGAAGGCATCTACAAGCTCAGCCAGGCCTACGCGGTCCTCGGCGATGGCGATTCGGCGATGCGCCTGTTCCGCAAGAGCATCGATGGCGGCTTCTATCCTTACTCCTATTTCGTGGCCGATCCGCTCCTTGCCAATCTGCGCAATCGCCGCGATTTCTCCGGCCTGATGGACGAGGCGCATACGCGCTCCGAGAATTTCCGCCATAAATTCGCCCGATAAAATTCTTCAAGGATTTCCGCCGCTGTGAGGGAATCGGGCGGGAGATGTCGTTTTCCTCTGTGGAGGGACAAGACCCATGACGAAAACGAATCGCAAATTTCAGACCGCGGCTTTTCAGCTGGCGGAAACCGCCGTATTCAGCGGAATCCTGATACTTTCCTTGATGACCAGCGTGGCGCATGCGCAAACGGGGCCGGTGCTGCCGTTTCCGCCGCTCGCAGTTTCCACGGTTCCGTCGAACGGTGACGTCAACCCGTACGGAGTTGCCTTCGTTCCGCGCATCCCGTCGGATGGCATCATCCAAACCAACGATATTCTGGTGTCGAACTTCAATAACTCGCAGAACCTGCAAGGCACCGGCACCACCATCGTGCGCGTGACGCCCGCCGGCCAGGCATCTCTCTTCTTTCAGAGCAAAGCCGCCGGTTTGACGGCAGCGCTCGGCGTGCTGCCCGACGGCATCGTGATAGTGGGCAATCTTCCCACCACCGACGGCACCTCGGGCACGATCCAACCCGGTTCGCTGCAGGTTATCGATCGTCACGGACAGCTCTTGGGCGCGATCGCCAGCCCGCAAATCGCCGGCCCGTGGGGTATGGCGATTCACGATGGCCGCGACGGCTCCGCGCAGATCTTCGTATCCGACGTGTTGGCCGGAACCGTGCTGCGTCTCGATGTGACGTACTCGGCCAACGGCGAAAGCCTGACTGTGCGCTCCATCGAGACCATCGCCGCGGGCTTCAATCACCGTACCGACCCGGCTGCGCTGGTGCTCGGACCCACCGGCCTGCTCTACGATCCGTTTGCCGATACCCTGTTCGTGGCCTCTTCGGCGGACAATGCGGTCTACACGCTGACCGGCGCGGCGGCTGCCACTTCCAGCCTCGGCAGCGGCACTCTGCTTTTCCAGGACCTGACCCACCTGCACGGTCCGCTCGATATCGCCCAAGCGCCAAACGGCGATCTGCTCATCGCCAACAGCGACGGTTCGAATGCTGACCCCAATCAGCCGAGCGAACTCACCGAGTTCAACTTCGCTGGTAAGTTCGTGGCAGAGTATCCGGTGGATCCGAACAACGGTGGCGCCTTCGGCCTGAAGGTGATGCGCATCGGCACGGCTGCCCTGCGAGTCGCCGCGGTGGATGACAACCAAAATTCGCTCTTCATGTGGACCACCGTAATGCGGTAAACCCCCGCCCCCGCCGGGCGTAAACCGGCGGGGGCAAGTTCTTCCCCCTTCATCAACCCCGGCCAAAACCCCCACAGCTCCGCACCGAATCCTTCCGATCATCGACAACTCATCGAACCAATTGGCGGATCACGCCTGGTTCAGGTCGCACGGGCTGAACGTCATCACCGTCAGCGGCGTCCCTATCTCACTCTACAGCCCAGGCCCAGGGCCGCGTTGGTCACGATCTGGACATCCGTCACGTTCACCACACCGTCGCCGTTCAAGTCACTTGTCGCCCGACTGATACCGAGGGCCTCGTTAATCACGGTTTGCGCGTCGGCCACGGTTGTTACTGGATCCAGGCTGACGTTGCACATTGCCACCAGTGCCAGCACCGAAACGTCATCCAGCCAAACAGTATTGGGGTTGATATTCCCGAAGTTGAACTCCATTTCAACCTGGCCCGAGACCGGCGCCACGAACGACGAATTGATCTGGCTCGTGTTCACTCCCACAGCCGCCGTTTGGCCGAAGTAGGTCGTATACGGGCTGGCTGTTTGCTGTACGGCATACGGCAACCCTACCGCAGCGCTGGCTCGCGCCTTGAATCCGACCGCGTAGGTGAGCCCCTGCGTCATATTGAAGTACTGACGAAGCTGCAGGTGCCAGGCGGTGCCTGTCGATTGCGATACAGTCAGGCGTAGCGAGGCAGACCCGTCGATTGGGTTTGCCGTATCCACTACCGCGCTGCCCACCGCCCCGGAGGAGAAGGTCTCGAACAGCCAGGCGCCGAGGCCGTTTTCGAAACCGTCATCCAAAAGCATCTCCGCCTGTTCCTGCACTGAAATGTCACCCAGCCAAACGGTATTGGGGTTGATATTCCCGAAATTGAACTCCACTTCAACCTGGCCCGAGGCTGGCGCCACGAACAACGATTCGAACTGGCTGGTGCTCACTCCCACAGCCGCCGTTTGGCTGAAGTAGGTGGTGTACGGGCTGGCTGTTAGCTGCACGGCATACGGCAACCCTACCGGCGCGCTGGCTTGCGCCTTGAATCGGATCGCGTAGGTGAGCCCCTGCGTCATATTGAAGTACTGACGAAGCTGCAGGTGCCAGGCGGTGCCTGTCGATTGCGATACAGTGAGGCGTACCGAGGGAGACCCGTCAATCGGGTTTGCCGTATCCACAACCGCGCTGCCCACCGCCCCGGAGGAGAAGGTCTCGAACAGCCAGGCACCGAGGCCGTTTGCGAAACCGTTATCCAAAAGCATCTCGATGCTACTGACGGTAACCACGGCGGCATTGGAAGGCGCAGCGAGATTTCCCGCGCGATCCATGGCGGCAACCGTGTAGGAGTACGTCGTGCCAACTGCGGCGGTGGTATCCTCGACTCCCGGACCGAGCGCGTAAGTCAGGAAGGCGCCGTCGCGATAAATATAATATCGCGCAATACCGGAGGGATCCTGCACCGGCGTCCAGGTGAGTACGGCCCCGGAGCTCGCGCTGAGGTCGGTCACCGCCGGCGGAGGGGTCGTGTCATTATACCCGAGCAATTTGCGGAACGCCGTCTCGCTACCGGCGTTCAGCAAAACCGGATCCGCAAGGTCGGCGATGTACAGATTGCGGACATAAGCGCCGGCCGTGGTTTCCAAACGGGCGTCGCCCCAGGTGGACCACTGCGGGTAATTGGCCCAGTTCCAATCTATGTAGTCGAACTGCTTCACCACGGGCGTGGCTTGCATAAACGCGAAGAACTGGGCGAACCAGTCGTTCCAACTGGTGGCGCCGTTTTGCGCGCCGGTTGGGCGGGGACTCTCCTCCGCCAGCATGACCGGCTTTTGATGCGCGACGGCCATCGCGAAAAATGGGGTTATGGCAGGGTCCTGGGCGAACATACTCACCCCGTACATGTTCATCCCGAACCAGTCGACGTACTGGTCGCCGGGGTAGTAATCGAGATAGTCCGTAACTCCGTCGTCCGCCGCGTCGCCCGAGGCGTCCCACACGGTGGCTACTTCCAGATTTGCGGCGCGAATCGCGTTGGTGATGCGGATGAACGCCTGTTGATAGGTTGCCGGCTTGTAGCCGTTCCAGTTAACCCCGTTGAACTCATAGCCAATGCGGAGATAAGCCGGCGTCGCGAGCCGCTGGAGTCCTGTCACCAGGTTAGCGATTTGTTGATCGTAGGCGCCCGCAGCCACCTGCGCCTCATAGCTTCCCGACACGCCGTTGGTCACACCGTCCGTCATGGTCAAGCCGATCTGTGGAATGATGAAGGCGTTTGGGTAGACTGCCAGTTGCGTCCTAAGGTCGTCGGACCAGGTTGAGGTGAGCCCTTTCAGTACGATATAGTACATGTACACCATAGGCTGGCGGCCCGCCGGCATTACGCCCGTGTATGCGGCGAACGCAGTCGGATCCTGGCCGGCCCCGTGCATCAGGGCTCCTTGCGGCTCCAGCTTGGCTCCGAAATTGACCCGTGGCGCGTAGCTTTGAGCCTGTAGCCCACAAGCGGCGATCGAAAAAACAGCAACTATAGAGAGAAGCTTCATGTGGATGACCTCACAGAGGTTGGAACAACGGTTTATCCTCGCCTGCGTTTTCGGTGCAACCTGGAACGCTGTCGACAACCGGCGGAGCATGATTCGGCAGTTGTTTTCATTTTGGACTTCCAGGTCCCATTCAACATAAACTAAGCGGTCGCCATTTTGAGATAGACAGATATGAAAGGTACTGTAACTGATATGACTCAGCGCCTCCCGGTGGGCCTCTGGTGCCGTGGGGAACCGTGTTAGGCGTTTTCGGATAACTCCTATTTCCCTTCCAAAACAGCATTTGGAAATCTAGGGCGGCCACCAGGAATCTTTTCGGAAATCGTGAACACGGGAACCTCCATTAACTTGTCATAGGTACGTCGTCCGCCGAGCGCAGCGGACTGCCCGGCGGTCACTTGATAGGCGTGGAAATTCGTAAAAAAGCGATAAAAAGATCTGACCATTTCTCCACGCTTTCCCGCCGCTCGAGGCGCCACTTTCCGGGGCGGGCGCCTGGCAAGTGACTTGGCAATATGCCCGATGCCAGGCATGCAGAATCCGCATATTCCGTTTTCTCTGTTTCCGATGGCGTCGAACCTCAACGGATAACCATTCCTTTGCAGCTAAAGTGACTTGAGCCTTCACCAATGGAAGCGACGCCGAAAAGAGAAATGACCGAACACCGGGTGGAAAAATTGCGAAGTGCCTTTGTCGTAACGGCGCCACGATGGCGATATCCAGTGCCCGTGGAGCATTTTTCCGGGGTGTGACGCTTCCATGAATAGGGGCGGGACTTCGGGCCGTCCCGATTGGAGGTAAAAAGAAAAACAGGTCTTAAACATACTGTACAATGTAGGGTTGAAACGAAACGCCAAGGAAGGCGAAGCATGCGTGCCGCGTCTGCCGTCGATGGCGACATAACCCAGCTATTGCACCAGTGGAGCGACGGGCGTGACGAAGCCTTTCGCGAGGTGCTGTCGATTACCTACAGCCGGTTGCGGCTGATGGCCTTCGCCAGCATGCGGCGCGAGCGGCGGGATCACACGCTCCAGCCGACGGCGCTGGTTGCCGAGTTATATCTGCGCCTGGCCGGCGCCAAAGTGGCGGACTGGAAAGGCCGGGAGCATTTCTACGGCTTTTGTGCCCGAGCGATGCGTTGGATCCTCACCGACTACGCCCGAGCGCGCTCACGAGAGAAGCGCCGAGCCGGACTGGTGCTGCCGCTTACGCCGGACATCGGCTGGCTGGGGGAGCACGAAGAAGACGTTTTCGATCTGGACCGCGCGTTGTCGCGGCTGGAAGAAATCGACTCGCGAAAAGCAAGAATTGTCGAGTTGCGCGTCTACCTGTGCTGCACAGCGGAAGAGACTGCGGACATCCTCAACTTGGCCAAGTCGACGGTCGACCGCGATATGAGATTGGCGTGCGCGTGGCTTTTCCGCGAGCTCCGGCCCGAAAAGTAGAGCGTCCGCGCCGGACGGCGAACCCAGGCCCGCGATAGGAGAGGTAGATGGATCCATTCTGGCAGAGCGTGGAAGCGGCTTTTCATGCCGCGCTCCAACAGCCTGAATCGGACCGCGAAAGCTGGCTCGCTTCGCAGACCGGATTCGATCCGGAGGTTTGGGAAGAGGTGCGCTCCCTCTTAGTCGCGGACCGAAAGCAAGGCGAGGCCAGCGCCCAGCCCCGGGCCGCCCCTGCCGAAGACGATGCCGTGGATGACCTGGCGGAGGACGCGCGGAGGTTGCCGCTGTTCGGCGCCTGGCAGGCGGTGAAATTGCTCGGCCGTGGCGGCATGGGCACGGTTTACCTCGCGGAGCGAGCTGACGGGGCTTTCCATATGTCCGCGGCCGTTAAGGTGGTGCCGCTGGCCCTGGCTTCCTCCGAGATCGAAGAACGCTTCCGCCGCGAGCGCCAATTCCTGGCCAGCCTCGATCATCCCAAAATCGCCCGCCTGATCGATGGCGGCGTCTCCGAATTCGGCCTGCCCTACCTGGTGATGGAATTTATCGCCGGTATGACCATCGACCGTTTCTGCGACGCTCATCGGCTCGATACCCGCGCGCGCATCGCCTTGGTACGCCAAGTCCTCGAAGCCCTGGCCTACGTGCATGGCCGAAACGTGATCCATCGTGACGTGAAGCCGTCCAATATCCTGGTAGACGACTCGGGCAACGTGAAGTTGCTGGATTTCGGCACTGCGCGCCTGCTCGGCGCCACTGCCGAGACTGCGCTCACCAAGGCCGGCATCTTTGCCTTCACCCCGGACTACGCCAGTCCGGAGCAGGTACGCGGTGAGCCTTGCACCTTCGCGTCGGACCTGTATTCGGCGGGCACGCTGCTATATCGCCTGCTTACCGGCCGTTTACCGCATGCGAGCGCCGGCCCATCGCCGGCCGGCGTCGCCAAGGTCATCGCCCAGGCGCAGCCGGAACCACCCCGGCTGGACGCGCAGCTCTACGCGATTCTGGAGAAAGCCCTGGCCAAGACCGCCGCCGGCCGCTATCGATCCGCCGCCGAAATGGATGCGGATCTTTCGCGCTACCTGGAAGGAGAGCGGGTGCGTGCGCGTAAACCTCGCATGAAGTTTTGGGCCGCGGCAGGCGCTCTCCTCGCTTTGTGCGCGGTTGTCTGGCTGTCGGCGTATTTGTGGCGCGCGCCGGATCGCGCTCGGGCGCTTGTACCTTTCGATGCCGGCGTCCCCAACGCCATGCGTCCCGCGCTTTCCGCCGATGGCAAGTGGCTGGCGTTCGCGGCGCCAGGGGAAAGCGGCCCGCGTCCGGATATTTGGCTGAAACAAATGCCCAAGGGCGCAGCGAAGCGGGTGACCGGCGGCGCGGGCGCCAACGATGAACCGGCGCTCTCGCCCGACGGCCAGTGGCTGGCTTTTCATTCCACGCGCCAACCTGCCGGCATCTATCTGCAGGCCGCGGCGCCTGCGGGGTCCGGCGGGGCGCGCCTGCTGGTGGCGGGCGGCCGGGCCCCACGCTTTTCGCCCGATGGGAAATGGATCGCCTATCTGAACGTCGGCGGGAGTGGCGGGGACCCGAGTGCGTACAACATGAGTATGCTCTACCGCGTGCCGGCACAAGGCGGCACGCCGGTGCGGCTGGCCAGGAACGCATTGTCGGTGCAGGGAGCCGCGTGGAGCGCCGACAGCCAAAGCGTGCTTTACCTGACCACCGACGAATCGGGCGATCTCCGGCTGGGGGCCGCCCCTCTCGATGGCGCACCAGCCGAGTTGATACCCCGGTTTAGCGACCCTGACCAGACGCATGTATACTCGTCCGCCTGCGCGGTGACCCGGGATCGGTTCCTTTACACGGTGTTCGACGGAGTAACCTGGGTGCTGGGTGAATTCGCGTTCCAGACGGCCCTCGGCGCCGGCCGCTACTCGGTTGCGGCTACCCCTTCGCATCTGGCAATTTCCGATTGCACCGCATCCGCCAACGGTACGGTCCTGGTTGATGGAATCGAAAATCGGGCAAGCGGCTGGACGCTGCCCATCGACGCGGAGAGCGGAGCGGTGAGCGGACCATCGGCGCTCCTGACTGTACTGGAGCCCGGCTACTATCATGTGCAACTCACCCCGGACGGCTCGTCGGCCCTCCTGTTCGCGCTCTCCAAGCCGACCTACCTGCTGGACTGCCGGACCGGCGCGCATCAGCCACTGCCGGACTCGGAAGTTCTCAGCTCGGACGGTCTCTTTGTGCTTCGAGTGAACAAGACGCCGCGAGGCACGACGCCTGTGATTCTGGCGGTTCTGAATCCGAAGACCGGGCAATCGTGGGGAGGAATCCAGACTGCCGGCGTGCGCTGGGATCTCTCCGCCGGCGGCCAATGGGTGCTGACGGCCGGCATGGCGGCCCACCGCATCATCGAGGCCTGGGAAACCAGGACTGCCGAGCACCGGCCGGTCTATGCGCATCCAACCGCGAACCTTTACCTGGCCAATTTCTCCAAGGATGGGCGCTGGGCGCTTTTCATTTCCGAGGAGGCCGGCCGCCAGCCGCGCATGTGGGCCGCGCCCTTCCGAGGACTGCAAATCATTCCGCCCGCGGATTGGGTCGACCTGGGAGCGGGCGATTATCCGCGCTGGTCTCCAGCCGGCGGGCGCATCTATTTCACCCAGGTCCACGACGGCTTTGAGTGTATCTTCACCCGCGCGGTGGATCCCGCCACCAAGCGGCCGGTGGGCCCGGTCGCGGAGGTACTGCATTTCCACGACCGGCTGACGCCGCAAGGCGTCTGGCCGGGCAGCTTCCGTATCTCGGTGGCGCGGGACAAGCTGGCGTTCATACTAGGCGAACAAACCCACCGGCTGTTGGAGTGGCGCTAGCGCTCTGGCGCCGAACAAATCGAGGTAGCCGACGGACCGCAATTCGGCATCCTTTCAAAGTGCCAGCCATACAAAATCGGTTCCCTAGTAGGCGTAGCGGGGTTGGCACCGCTTGGCGCTGCTTCGACCACGCCCTCGATGACTTCATACAGGCGAAGATGATTGCTACATGAAACTTGACGGGTTTGTGAACTTCTTGGGAACCAAGTGGATCTAGGCGGTGCGACTTCTGAACAGGTGCATCACCAAGGAAATTAGCGCAATGATTAGCAACAGGTGAATCAGCCCCCCGGCGATGTGGAAGGCGAAAAACCCAAGCATCCACATCACCAGCAAGATAACAAACAGCGTGAGAAGCATCGAATCCTCCTGGCGCGCTCAAGCGCACCGCTCCTCAGTGAGCACATATCGGGCCAGTGTCGTCTTCGATTGAACCCGTGCTCTACGAACAGGTGCCACCGGATCGCCTACCGGCAGATTTCGCCTTTCCAGTGCAAGAGTTGCGTCAAGTTTTCACGGTTGGCAGTCGCGGGCAAGGCACAATGATTGAGGACATAGGATGCGAAACCTGCAAAAGTGGCTCCCAGACGCGGCAGGGCCGGTCCATTCCCAGCCCGCTACAATCGCTCGGGGTGGAGCTCCAAAGGGGGTCTTCTATCACGATTCGCAACCCTGAACAAGTGTGGTGGAACCTGCCTGGTGGGCCTGTTTGGCGGTGGGAAGAACGAACTGGCTCAATACTTGCTCTTGACCTAAGGAACTGTTAAGAAATAACCGCTCCTTTTAGTCGCGGCTCGGAAACGCGCAATCCCGATACTGAGCCGCGACCAAAGGGAGCGGTCGCCACGGATTGAACAGGTTATTTTCTCACGGTCTCTAAGGACAGGCAACACAAGCATCCATCGGGTAGGCGCATCGGATGGGTAGGCGCATCGGATGGGTAGGCGCATCGGATGGGTAGGCGCATCGATGTCACGGTTCAGCACAGTCCTTGCGGGGTGTGTATCGGTGGGAGGAGCGTGAAATGCAGCTTGCAACGATCGGTCTGCGGAAGATGGGCGCCAGTATGGTGAGCCGCCTATTACAGGGCGTGGTGTTCGAGATGAAACCTGACCGCGTCAACGATGTGGCAAACAAAGGCGCGACGGGGGCCGCTGCTCGACGATTTCATGGCCAAGCTGAAGCCGGGGTGCGCTGTCTGGTTGATGGTGCCCGCGGCGGCGGTAGAGGTCACTATGCATGACCTTGCCGGCCAGATGCAGCAGGAGACACCGTCAATCGGAGGTGAGGGCGATGCCGTGCCGCACATTGATCCAATCTTCAAGAGGCTTACTCCGGGACGCGGCGATATCTCGCTGCTCGCCTGGACGGGAAAAGTTCCTTACAAGAACGGGAAAACATCAAGGATCTGCCGCCAGACACCCGCATGGGTGACAACCGGAACGCGTTTGTGGGCGGCTCTCGCCTCGGGGAGAAGACCCAGCCGTTCGGTGGCAATGCGGAAAAGTCCACCGGCAAGAGAGGGAGATGAATGATGAAAGCCTCCCATTCGGACGCGCTGGTACTCTTCGGGGTGACCGGCGATCTCGCCCACAAGATGATTTTTCCGGCTCTTTATGCGATGGTGAAACGCGGCACCCTTAAGGTCCCGATAATCGGCGTGGCCCTCCCGAAGTGGAGTCTGGCCCGTCTGCACAAGCGCGTGACGGAAAGCATAGAACGATCGGGCGGGCTCGACAACCAGCCGGCCCTCCACCATCTTCTGTCCCTGCTCCAGTACGTGAGCGGGGACTATGACGATCCGAGTACGTTCACGGCGATCAAGAGCGCCCTGGGCAGCGCCCGGTGCCCGGCGCACTACCTCGCTATCCCGCCCTCGCTCTTCGAGATAGTGATTAAAGGACTCGGTGCTGCGAACCTGGCCGCGCATGCGCGCGTGATTGTCGAAAAGCCGTTTGGACGCGACCTGGCATCCGCGCGGGAACTCAATGGCGTCGCCCGGTCGGTGTTCCCGGAAGACTCGATCTTTCGCATCGACCATTACCTCGGAAAGGAGGCAATCATGAATATCCTCTATTTCCGCTTCGCCAATTCTTTCCTGGAGCCGATCTGGAACCGCAACTACGTGGCCAGCGTCCAGGTAACCCTATCCGAGGATTTCGGCGTCGGGAGCCGCGGGTCGTTTTACGAAACCGCCGGTTGTCTGCGCGACGTGGTCGAGAACCACCTCTTCCAGGTCGTCGCGCTGCTCGCCATGGAGCCGCCGTCGGATAGGGACTTTGGGGCTGTACAAACCGAAAAAGCCAAGGTCTTTCGAGCCATGCGCCCTCTCAAGCGCGCCGACCTGGTGCGCGGCCAGTATGCCGGCTACCGGAAGGAGCAAGGCGTGGCGAAGAACTCCGACGTCGAAACCTTCTGCGCCATGCGGCTCTTTATCGACTCGTGGCGCTGGGAGGGAGTGCCGTGGTACCTGCGCTCCGGCAAGTACCTCGCCGAATCCGCGACCGAGGTCCTGGTGGAGCTGAAGCCGCCGCCGCAGAGACTTTTCGCCGACTCAGCTCCGCCGGCCGGCCCGGCCAACTACCTGCGCTTCCGGGTTTCTCCCGACTCGGCCATCGCCATTGCAGCTCGCGTCAAACTCGCCGGGAAGGATTTCGTCGGGGAGCAGCGAGAGCTCTACCTGCTCGAGGAACAGGCGGGAGAGGAAGCTCCCTACGAGCGGCTCTTGAGCGACGCCTTGATCGGCGACGGAGCACTCTTCACTCGCGAGGACGCGGTGGAGGCCGCCTGGGCGGTCGTCGACCCAGTGCTTAAAGGGCACCACAAAGTTCTCCCGTACAGGCGTCGAAGCTGGGGACCGAAAGAGGCTGACGCGATTATCGCTTCAGACGGTGGTTGGCACAACCCCACCTCCAAGGAGGCATCCGGATGATGTGCCTGTCCTGGCGGCGTCCCCGTCAGGCTCGATCGCAGCCGGCCGGCAGGCCGAGACGAGCGGTGGAACACCGAAGGATGATGCTTGAAAATGAACTGGTACGTGTCGATCGTATCGAGACCGGCTCCGAGGCGTGGCAGATGTCGACAGGTGACCGTCGCTTTCAGCCTCGCCGGCGCCGGACAACTGGCTCTATGAATGCCATCCCTATCCATGTCAAAACGCACCGGCGCGGAACTCGCGCCGGATCCTCGAAGAGGAGGGCACGCACATGAACAACAAGATCATTGTGGCAGCCATAGCGGCGGCCGCCGTGTTCCTCGTTGGATTCGTACCGCAGTACGTTAAAGCGAACCGGTTGGAAAATGAACTACGGCAATCCAGGCAGGAGAATACTGGAGGCCAACTTCGGGACCTGATCGGCCTCGCATACGTTCAGGCGAACCAAAAGAACTTCGGACTCGCCGCCGAAACGAGCAGTCGGTTCTTCGGCCATGCCCACGAAATGGCGAACCAGACGAAGGAAGCTACCAGCCGCAAAGCTCTGGAGGATCTCCTTGTGCTGAGGGACAAGGTGACCGGGGAACTGGCGAAGGGCGATGCGTCGGTGATGGGCGATCTCCAGGAACTCTTCGTCAAGACGCTGCAGGCGACGGGGAGTTCGAGCAAGCCGTAGAGCGGGCGTGAATCCGAAAAGGAATCCCACTGTGCACGGTGCCAAGGGGCCACAGCGCGGCGGAATCTCTCAGCTGCGCCAGTGCCTCCGCGCGCCCTCCATCGAGAAATAGGCGATCAGCGCCTCGCCCATGCTTAAGGCGGTTTTTGCATTTCGGGCTCGGCAAGAAACAACAGTGCCAATTCGCGGAAACCGCTTCCTCTCGGAATCGGCAGCGAACGTTTCCGAGCCGCGACCAAAGGGAGCGGTTATTTCCTAACAAGGCCTTAGCTTCCCGCCGACAACGATTGCACTCCTGATCGCCTCTGCTGGGGTCGTCGTTTCATCCCCGGCAGGAGGGCCGTGGAGAGATTGCTCAGGCGATCGTGACTGCCATCCGGGACCTGCTGTCACTGTTTCAAACGTATTCGAGGGTGAGCACAGTTGATCAGACTACCGGCAGTCCTGCTCTTACACTCTAAAATGGACTGGTACGTGTCGATCATATCGAGAACAGCCGGCTCCGAGACGTGGCAGATGTCGACAGGTGACCGGCGCTCACAGCCTCGTCGGCGCCCAACAACCGCTCTATGAATGCCATCCCTATCAATGTCAAACGCTCCGACGCGGAACTCGCGCCCGATCCGACGCGGGTTCTCCTGCGGTCGTTTACCCCCGGCGACGTTCCGCGATTGGAGAGAATCGTCGCTGGGATCATGTCGATCTCCGAGGATGACGTCGGGCCGCTGCTTGACACGGTTTCTGCAAAGTTCTCCGGACGGCACCGGCAGATCGGCCAGCTTTTCAAGGAACGATTCAACCAATTGCGAGAGGTGGTTTCGCTCGATCAGGCCCTCTCCGAGCAGCGACAACTCCTAATCGGAGCGTATTTCGTCTCCGAGTTCTCTGTCGAGTCCGCGGCGCTATTCAATCCGTGTATGGTTGCCGACCCCGATCAACAAGGCCTGCCTCCGGGCGCGTTACGCTTTGTTTTGAGCTTGCGCGCGACCGGGGATGGCAGTGTTTCTTCCATCGTTTTTCGGACAGGCATTATCCATGCCGATCACCGGTTCGAGGTCAGGGCTGGCAATTGCTGCATCGTGGAGCCGAGCCGAATTCCCAACGCCCTTTATGAGAAGCCGCTCTTCGAACGGAAGATTCTCGAACTTGGATTGACCAACGAGCACACGCGCCGCGTGATGGAAAGGTTGGGGGACTCGTTCACAGAACAAGAACTTCAGTCCACGATTGAAACAGAATTGAAGGAGTGCTCGACGCCGGAGGGGGAAAAGGACCGCCAGGACGCTGCGCAACGAATGTCGATACTGGCCAGGTCCAACTGCTCGGTTCAGTTTTCAACCGAACAGGGCGTATCCGAAAGGGTTATTTTCCCCGTGACTCTCTCGCAGCGGAACGGTATCGAAGACGCCCGGTTCGTACGTTTCCAAAATGACGACGGAACCCACGTCTACTTTGCGACGTTCACGGCCTTCGACGGTCAACTCGGTATTCCGCAACTACTGGAGACATCCGACTTCCTTCTTTTTCGATTTGCGACCCTGAACGGTCCGGCGGTGCAAAACAAAGGGATGGCCCTTTTCCCGAAGAAGGTGAATGGACTATATGCGATGCTGTCCCGGCAGGACTCGGAGAACATCTACCTCATGTTCTCCGACAATATACACTTCTGGTATGAGCCGAAGATCCTTCTTAAGCCGGCATTCCCGTGGGAAATGGTTCAGATCGGCAACTGCGGGTCGCCGATTGAGACGAAGGCTGGCTGGTTGGTGCTGAGCCACGGCGTCGGCCCGGTGCGAGAATACTCGATCGGTGCGTTCCTGCTCGATGTTGACGATCCCTCTAAAGTGATCGGCCGCCTTCGTGAACCCCTGCTGAAGCCGATCCTGAGCGAATGGGAGGGGAACGTGCCGAACGTAACGTATTCGTGCGGAGCCCTGCTCCACGGCGGCGAGCTGATCATCCCGTACGGAGTGTCCGATTACGCCACCCGTTTCGCCACCGTCCCGCTCGATGAAGTGCTGGCCGCTATGCAATAGGAAACCACGATCGAGGGCATTATGAAAAGCAACGAAGAAAGGTTGTTCCTGGCCCCGCAGTCTGGCCGGCGAGAGGATCCGAGATGAATGTAGCAGCGCAAACCGGCTCGCTTCGATCGAGCCTTCAATACGAACCCCGAGAGCTGCAGTTCGGGACCAGCGGACGGCGGGGCAAGGTTGTGGATCTCACGCAGTTGGAGGTCTACATCAACGCTCTTGCGGAACTCGAATACTTGCAGTCGCTCGACGCGTCCGAAGGTGGAATCGTCCGCGGCCAAGAGTTTTTCTTTGCCCGGGACCTGCGCCCCAGTTCCGACAGGTTTGTGCCGGAGTTCGAGGGCCGCGGAGAGATCGCTCAGGCGATCGTGGCTGCCGTTCGGGACGCCGGCATGCGCGCGATCAACCTCGGCGCGATACCGACTCCCGCCCTGATGCACTATGCGCTGGCACGCGGCAAAGGCAGCATCATGGTGACCGGCAGCCATATTCCATTCGACCGGAATGGCTACAAGACCAACACCAGCAAGGGCGAGTTGCTCAAGCAGCAGGAAGCGCCGATCCAGGAGCAGGTTCTAGACATCCGCCAGAGTCTCTACGCCCAGCCGTTCGATCAGTCTCTGTTCGATGAGCACGGCTTCTTCAAGACCGGCCACCAGGATCTTCCAACAGAACAGCTGGAAGCCCGCGCTGCCTGGATCGGACGATTCACCAACTTCTTCCAGGGCGCATCTCTCGCAGGCAAGCGGCTCCTGGTCTATCAACACTCCGCGGTGGGGCGAGACCTGCTGGTGGAGGTCCTCGAGCTCTTGAACGCGGAGGTGATCGCGGCGGGACGCAGCGAGACGTTCGTCCCCATCGATACCGAGAATATCGGTGCGCCGCAGCTTGCCACGATTCAGGCGCTGGCCGACGAGGCCACAGCGAAACACGGACCGCTCGATGCCATCGTGTCGACGGACGGCGACAGCGACCGGCCGCTAGTTGTCGGCGTGGATCCGGCGACGGCCAAAGCGCATTTCTTCGGCGGAGATCTGGTGGGCATGGTGGTAGCCGAATATCTGAAGTCGGATGCCGTGGTGGTTCCCATCAGTTGCAACGACGCCGTAGACCGGGGAAATCTCTCATCCGTGGTCGAGGCCAAGACGCGCATTGGCTCGCCGTTTGTGATCGCCGGCATGGAGGAGGCCCGGCGCAAAGGGAAAACCCGCGTTTGCGGATGGGAACCGAATGGCGGGTTTTTGACCGGCTCGGACATGGAACGGAACGGCGCGGTCTTGAGCGCGCTGCTTACAAGGGACGCGATTTTGCCGATCCTCGGAGTACTTTTTGCCGCGTCCGACAGCGGGCTCAATCTGGTCGATCTTTTTGACCGGCTGCCCAAGCGCTTCAGCCGTGCCGCACTGCTGGAGAATTTCCCCCGGTCTCTTGGTTTGAAGATCGTGGCGGTCTTCTCCGCTGGCGCTACCGCTCAGAAGCTCCTTGCCAAGTTCTTCACGCCGGAGATGGGGTTCGGGGCCACCGTCCATGTGGACTGCACGGATGGGGTGCGTGTCCTGTTCGATAACGGCGATGTGGCCCATGTGCGGCCGTCGGGGAACGCGGACGAACTGCGCATCTATACGGTAGCCGACACCCAGGCCCGCGCCGACGCCATCGCGGCGATGGGGGTCGCTGAGCCGAACGGCATCTTACGTTGCATGCAGAAAGCCGTCGCTGTCGATGCATGAAATCGGCGTGCTGCCACTACACGGCGTGGTCCA